>Ga0209640_10002701_pt1 | contig 15460 bp, 14 predicted proteins | sample RifCSP10_1_FD_184018 | JGI IMG/M metagenome (GOLD analysis project Ga0209640, IMG submission 184018) | Soil microbial communities from Rifle, Colorado - Rifle CSP2_sed 10_1 (SPAdes) (version 2) | ecosystem: Environmental > Terrestrial > Deep subsurface > Rock core/Sediment | place: Rifle...
CAGCCGAAACGTCACACGGCAGACCACGAACCGGCCCGCATCCTCGCGCTTGAAGCGGCTCATGCGGTAGGTGAAACCGCACGCGCGGGCACTCAGCGTCGTCGCCTCGCCAGCGGTGGTGTCGTAGACCAGCACGTGATCGATTGTGTCGGAGATTTCCTGACCGTAGGCGCCGACGTTCTGAATCGGCGTGCCGCCGACGCTGCCCGGAATGCCCGACAGGCATTCGAGGCCCGCCAGGCCGTGCGACACCGCCGCCGCCACCACGTCGTCCCACGACTCACCGGCGCCAACGCGCACGACCGTCTCGTTGCGGCGCGCGGCGAAGTCCGTCCCGCGAATGGCCATCTGCGCGACGACGCCCGGAAAGCCGTGGTCGGCGATCACGAGGTTGCTGCCGCCGCCGAGCACAAGGAGCGGAAGGTCCTCTTCGCCACACCATTTGTGCACGGCAGCCACCTCCTCGGCGGACGAGACGCGCACGAGCCACCGCGCGGGCCCCCCGATCCTCATGGTCGTGAACGGCGCCAGCGGCACCTCGGCCTGCGGGCGAATCGATCGCTCAACCGAGGGCAAGGATCCGTCCTTCCTGGGCGACGAGCGCGGCAATCGCCTCCGATCGGCTGCACACGACAAACTCCACCCAGTCGCCGGGCGCCAGCTGCGCCGCCACCGGCAGATCCGCCGTGATGACGACGGCGATTTGGGGGTAGCCGCCGGTGGTCTGTCGATCGGCCATGAGCAGAATCGGCTGGCCCGACGGCGGCACCTGCAGCCCGCCGACGAAGGCCACATCCGAAATCATGTCATCAGTCGCGGTCCGGAGAACCGGCGTATCCCCCGTCAGGCGATAGCCCATGCGATCCGACTGGGGCGACACCAGGAACCGGCTGCATTGAAGCGTCTCGAACGCGGAGGCATCGAAGGCCTCGGCCTGCGGGCCCGGCAGCACGCGCAGCCTCGCACCATGTGTCGATTCCGGGCTGAGGTAAGGGCCTGGCTTCAAGCCGTCCCCTGCGGCGCCCAGCGGAATCCGATCGCCGGCTCGAAGAGCACGGCCCTCCAGACCGCCGAGGCCGCTGAGCAGATGCGTCGCACGGCTGCCGAGCACGGGCGGCACCGCAATCCCGCCATCGAAGGCCACGTAGGCGCGTGCGCCCGAGCGGCGATCCCCAAAGCGAAGCACGCTGCCCGGACGACAGCGTACGGCGCGGTGCAGCAGTACGTCCGCCCCGTCCAGCGTCGCCTGCAGGTCGGCGCCGGCGACGACAATCCGTGTGTGCTGCTCGAATCGCACCTCTGGGCCGACGAGCGTCGCCTCGAGCGTGGCCGCGTCCCGTGGATTGCCGACGAGTGCGTTGGCGACGCGCTGCGCGGCGGGATCCATCGGTCCAGAGACCGGCACGCCGAGGCCCTGGTATCCCCATCGGCCGGAGTCCTGGATGGTGGTCAACAGGCCGGGACGGAGAATGGTGATGAAGCGCGTGCCCGCCTCCAGGCGGACTCCGGTCCGGCTGAAGCCGGACACTACGATATCGGGGCGGGAATCCACAGGCACAAACCGCACCTCGTCGCCCGGCAGGAACAGCGCCGGCGGCGTGCGAGCAGGATCGAACACGGCCAGCCCCGTCCGCCCGACAATCTGCCAGCCGCCCGGCGACTCGCGCGGATAGATGCCGGTCTGGCGGCCCGCGATACCCACCGATCCGGCGGGGACGCGCACGCGCGGCGTCGCCTTCCGTGGCGCCGCGATCGTCTCGTCCACGGTGGCCATGTACGCGAAGCCCGGCAGGAATCCGAGCATGAACACGCGATACGGCCGCGAGGCGTGGCGCTCGACAACGGTCTGCGGCGTGCAACGGGCGAATGCGGCCACCTCGGCAAGATCCGGCCCGGCATCCCCGCCGTAGGCCACCGGCACATCGATCGCTCTGCCCGTGCGTCGAGGCACCGCCACGCCGCTCTCTTCGTGCAGCGCGGCGGCAACGGCCGCTACATCGGTCGACACGGGATCGAAAAACACGGCCACGGAGTGGAACGTCGAGACGACGTCGCGGATGCCAGGGAGATCTCGCTGCCGGACGGCGTCGGCAATGGCAATGGCCCGCGCATTGACGCCGGCGTCGATCGCAGCCTCCAGCTCGAGCAGGAGCGCCGAATCGCCGGCCTCACGGATCCGGGCTCGCGGCCGGATCTCGCCCATGCTCACGCCGCCAGCGCCTGAAGGAGCTTCTGGTGAATGCCGCCGAACCCGCCGTTCGACATCAGCACCACAACATCGCCGGGGGCGCGTTCGGACACGATCGTGCGCACGATGTCGTCGATCGCCGGGACATACCTGGCGCGCTGTCCTCGTGCCCGCAGGTCCGCCACCAGGCGCTCCGGCGACAGACGCTCCGACTCGGGAAGCGCCGATCGGAAGACGGCAGCGATGATGATTTCGTCGGCACATCCGAATGCGCGCGCGAAATCGTCCTGGAACACGCGGCGGCATGACGAGGCGGAGCGCGGCTCGAACACCGCCCAGATGCGCCGCGAGGGGTATCCGGTGCGGAGCGCCGACAGCGTTTCGTGCACCGCGGTCGGGTGATGGGCAAAGTCGTCCAGGACCATCACATCGCGCCTGACGCCCACGGTTTCGAGGCGGCGTTTGATCCCCGTGAAGCTGCGCAATCCGGCCGCCAGCTCCGCCGCGCCGAGTCCCACGCGGTGACCCACCGCCACGGCGGCCAGCGCGTTCCTGACGTTGTGGAGCCCGAGAAGCGGCGACTCGAACCGCCCGAACACCGCGCCCTCGCACTGCACGGTGAAGCTCGTCGTCCCATCGGCGTGGCCGATGTCGCGCGCCTGCCACGTCGAGCCGTCGACGGTGCCGAACGTCTCGACGGGGCTGACCGCCACGTCCCGAAGCGCCGCCGCGTGCGGGCTGTCGGCGCCAAGCAGGAGAAGCCCGCCGCGCGGAATGAGATTGACCAGGCGGCGGAACGCCAGGCGCACGGCGTCGAGGTCCGCATAAATGTCGGCGTGGTCGAATTCGATGTTGTTGACGACGGCGATGTCGGGCAGGTACTTGAGGAACTTCGCGCTCTTGTCGAAGAACGCGCTGTCGTACTCGTCGCCTTCGATCACAACGTCGCGCCCATGGCCGAGACGGTAGCTCGACCCGCGGCCGCCGAAATTGCGCGCGATGCCGCCGACAAGCACCGTCGGGTCGAGGCCGCCGTGGGTCAACAGCCACCCCGTCAGCGCCGTGGTCGTCGTCTTGCCGTGCGTCCCGGTAATCACGATGGATCGTGACCCCCACAGAAACTGGTCGCGGACGACTTCGGGCAGCGAGCAGTAGTGAATCTTCCGGTCGAGCACCGTCTCGAGCTCAGGGTTGCCGCGCGAGACGGCGTTGCCCACCACGACCAGGTCGATGTCAGCGGTCATGTGGTCCGCCGAGAACGGGCTCAAGATCGGTATCCCTTCCGCGGCGAGGAACTCGCTCATCGGCGGGTACACGTTCTGGTCCGAGCCGCGCACGTCGTGTCCGCGCTGCCGCAGGAGCGCGGCGACGGTCGCCATGGCGGTCCCGCAGATGCCAATGAAATGCATGCGCATCAGGCGACCGGCGATTCCTCCACGACGACCCCCGCGCGCGGGCCGGTCCTGACGCGGACGCGCACGCCGAGCGGCAGCGTCCAGCAGGGACCGGTGGTATGGCCCGACGGAAAGCCCATCACGACCGGTCCCGGAAAATCGGCCGCCAGCGCCCCGACCACGTCCCGAGCGGTCGGTCCTCCCGCCGCCTCGTCGCACCCCCGCATCTCGCCGAAGACGAGGGCGCGCGCGCGCGCAAGGATGCCGCCCTGGCGCAACTGTGTGAGGGCTCGATCGATGCGGTACGGCCGTTCGTTGACGTCCTCGAGAAACAGGACGCAACCGTCCGGCGGATCGAACGCGAACGGCGTCCCCAGCGACCCGATGAGCTGCGTGATGGTGCCCCCGAAGAGCGGCCCTGCCGCCTCGCCGTGGCGGGCCGCCACCAGCCCGTCCGGTTCGAGCTCGAGCCCCGTGCCCTCGCCGTGCAGGAGCGTCAGGAGCGACCGCCGGTCGTATCCTTCTTCGCCACGCGCCAACCGGCCCTCGAGCATCGGGCCATGAAGCGCCGTGACCCCGCACTGACACGTCAGCCATGACAGCAGCGACGTGTTGTCGCTATATCCGATGAAGAGCTTTGGCATCTGCTGCGGCCGCCAGGAAGCAAAGGCGGGAAGAAGCTGGACGCTCCCGTATCCACCGCGCACGGCCATCACCGCCGAGACCGTCGGGTCCGACCAGGCACGCATGAACGCCGCCGCGCGCGTCGCAGCCGGGCCCGAGGTAAACAGCGCCTTGTCAAAGATCGATTCGTCGTACACCGGTTCGTAGCCGAGGCGGCGCAACTCGGCCACGCCTTGTTCGAATGCGTCGCGCCCGAACGAACTGGCCGGGGAGACGATGGCGACGCGATCGCCGGGCCGGACGGCGGGCGGCTTAATCACAAGTACCGCGCCATTTCTTCGGCGATTCGGACGTGCTCGTCGCAGCCGACCACCCGCTCGTACTCGCGGGGGCGGCCGTGACGGAGAAACCGTTCCTTCGCGCGCCGCTGGCGGCTGAGCGCGTCCTCCACGCGTGCGTACGGCAGACGGCCGTCCTCAACGGCGTGGATCAGCGCTTCGAGCGCGGCCGCCTGCACGTTGACATTCCCCGCGCAAATCAGGACGCCGTCGCATCCGGCGGCCACGGCCCGGACGGCCGCATCGGGCACGGCATACGTCGCCGCCACCGCTTGCATCTCGAGGTCGTCGCTGAGGATGACGCCCTCGAATCCCAGCTCGTCTCGGAGCAACCCATACACGACCGCTCGCGACAACGTCGCGGGGTTCGCCTCGTCGAGCGACGGCACCAGGAGGTGTGCCGTCATGATGAACGCCACGCCGGCCCGGATGGCCTCGCGGAACGGCACGCATTCTACGCGGCGAATGCGGTCGGGTGAATGCTCGACGATCGGCAGCTCGAGGTGCGAATCCACCGAGGTGTCGCCATGGCCGGGGAAGTGCTTGCCGCACGCGGCCACGCCGTTCTCCTGGAGGCCGCGCACGATCGCGGCGCCCAGCCGCGCCACCATGTCGGCGTCCTCGGCCAGCGCCCGGTCGCCGATGACAGGGTTCTTCGGATTCGTATGGATGTCGAGCACCGGGGCATAGTCGAGCGTGATGCCCACCGCCGTCAGTTCGGCGGCGAGCGCCGCGGCAAAACGCGACGCCAGCGTGACGTCCCCGCTTCGGCCGAGGACGGCCATCGGCGGCCACTCGGTGAACGGCGCCTTCAGCCGCGCCACCCTGCCGCCCTCCTGATCGACGCTGACCCACAGCGGCAGCTCGGCGGCCAGCGCCTGCGCGTCGTGCGAGATCTCGGCCACTTGTTCCGGTGCCTCGATGTTCCGCGCGAAGAGAATCACGCCGCCCAGACCGAACTCGCGGGCGAGCGACCGCAGCTCCGCGGAGACCGTCGTCCCGGGAAAGCTGCCTATCAGAAGTTGGCCTATGGTTTGGCGGATACCGGAGGGCACCTGGTCATTATCGCGCCAATGCGGGGCGTCTCAGGGCGCGACCGCGACCTTCACCATCGCCGTCGTCCAGCAGCACACTTCGCCGCCGCCGCCCTCGCCGGAATAGTCCATCGCGGTCACGTGCAGGACGTACTCACCCGGTTCACTGAATCTCGCCGTCGTCGTCGCCTTCCCGCTGAACGGCACGTTGACGGCCCCGCCGGCGATCGTCTCGAGCGACGGCGCCGCGTTGTCGAAGGTGACCCTGCCAGGACCGCGATACTTCGACCAGGCGAGCCGCACCGGCGGCGGCGGCTTGAGCGGCACCGCCATCGTGCCGCTGGCGTACCTCGCATCGTCGCTGGCGAACACGGTGAGCGGCAACGGCGACGACATCGAGGCGCTGCGCGCCGGCGCCGTCGACAGCATGGCGACCGGCCCCTGGCTCGGCCGGCCACTCTCGTCGAACCGCAGCATCGGCGGCGTGTTCTTGATAGCCACGTCAGTGAAGGGACTGATGATGTAGTCGGGGTGAAGCCGAAGGGGAATCGTCGTGGGCTGGCCGTTGGCGACAATCGTCCAGGTCAGGCGGTCCTGGGCTGTGAACGCCCCGGGCACGACGATGGAGAACATCCCGTGGCGCCGGCCCGGGAGAAAATGCGTCGGCTGGCCGAGGTCCGGACCACCGGGCTCGATCCGGTTGTTGGGCCCGACGGGCACGTCAAGCGCCTGCCCGGAGTTCCTGTTCAGGTAGCCGACGAGAAGGGTGCGGGTGCCGTCGGGGTTGTCGTACCAGCCTTCGTACGCGCCCGTGACGCTGGCGCCGAACTCGCGCGGGGGCTCGCTGGGGAGCTGCTGGGCCGGCAGGAGGACACCGAGCCCACAGAGGACGACGCACGCGCGCGCGGCGTCAGCGAGTCTGTGCCGTACGCTCGGCCCGGGCCTGGCGCTCCGCACGAAGTGCGCTGTATTCCTCATCCGTGAGATAAACGACGTTCATCCAGGCGTGCGCCATTTCGTCCACCGTCCGGTCTCCATAGCCGACCCACTGGTCGGGATCCGGGTTGGTCGGGTTCGCCCGTGTGTTGTCGTGCCACGCGGTCACGTGGATGACGGTGCCCTTCGGAAACACCGGCGCCGCATCGTCGTCGTAGATGTAGTTGGTCATCCAGTTGAAGTTGAAGCGGCCGACGTAGCTGACGATCTGGGTGGTGCCGTCGGGCAGGATCGCTTCGACCTGCATCGCCTTGCCCCGCAAGTGGAAGTGCGGCTGGAAGTTGGTGATCAGCGTGTTCTGCTTGAGCGCCGTGAAGCCTTCGGTGTGCGCCACGGTGTTTGGAGGAATGTCGAGATACTCGCGCTTGCGCAGCCCGGTGAAGGCAATCAGGTAGCTCCGCTTCTTCGGCTCCTGCCCTTTGGGATAGAGCCAGATGCCGATTTCGGATCCCGTCGTGACGTCCTCGCCCACGGCATGGAGGTGTTGATCCCACGAAATCTTTTCGCCCGGCAGGAGCAGCTTGCCCGTGCCCTCGCGGAACAGGTCGTAGCCCTTGCCAATGGCCCACTCCATCAGCTGCGGACGTCGGATGGACAGGTCATCGAGGCCGGCGCTGCCGCCGCCATTGTTCACGGCATTGGCGGTCCCGGTGTTCACCGCGTCCGGGTCGTTGTTCAGTACCAGGTAGGCAATCGAGTGGTGCAGGATCTTCCGGCCCTTCAGGTTGGTGGGGCGGATTTCGACCATCTTCGCCCACCGAGGCTCGGCGAGGGGCAGGTCGCTCATCGGCCGGAACCAGACGTCCTGGTGCTTGGCCGGCATCGTGTACTCCGGCGATCTGATCACGAGATCCGGCGGGCCGAAGCCGTCCCGCACGCCCTGCCACTCGTTGTCGGTGAGCAGAGGAACCGGCGGCGGCAGCTCCTTCGGATCGCCCTCCGGGGCGCCGGCATCCACCCAGCGGACAATCGTGTCGATCTGCTCGTCGGAGAGCGACATGTCGTGTTTGAACTTCCGCACGCCGACGCTCTGATCGATGTGCCAGGGCGGCATCTGGCGCGTGATGACGCGCTGTCTGATCGAGCGCGCCCACGGCCGGGCGTCCTGGAAGGTAATGAGCGACATCGGCGCGATCGAGTTCGGCTGATGGCACTGCTGGCACTTCTGCTGGAGGATCCTGGAGACGTCCTTGGAGAAGGTCGGCGACGCGGCCGAATCGGCCGCCAGAGCCGGCGCCGAAATGCACAGCACGGCGCTCAAGATCCCCAGACACCGCCGCACGCCACGCAACCCGGGCAAGTGAGAAGCAGTCACGGGTGCCTCCTGCTGAATTGTGCCGTAATCCTAACCCAAACAGGCTTCGAACGCGAATCCCGAACACGAACCCTGAACCCGAACCCTGGAACCCAGAACCCGGAACGCGGAACTACAAGGAGGCTCCCTACTTCAAGCCTTTGAACAGCACGATGTCGTTGCGGGTTTCCGTCCGGTAGATCGCAAGGCGCCTGCCGTCGCGGGAAAAAGCGAAGTCGGCACTCCCGGGATCCGCCACGACGAGCGAATCGATTCCAGCGCCGAGGTTTGCTCGTACGAACGCGAGTCGTCGGCCATCCGGAGACCAGTCGACGGGGCTTGAGACTCCGTCCATCAGGCGTCTGGGCGTGCCACCGAGGAATGGCACGCGCCACAACGACAGAGTCGGCGATCCCGGCTGAAGGTGAACGAAATCCACGAAGCTGCCGTCGGGGGTGACCGTCGCGCCGAGCAGATCTACACCCGCCTCTGGCGGAACGATCTCGACGTTGCTTGCCGTCGCGGTTTGCCGGATCCACAGGCTCGCAGTACTTGCATCGCGCTGGATGTATGCGACGTACCGTCCATCAGGTGAGATCGCCGGCCGCTCGGCGTTGCCGCTCGTTGTCAACTGTGCGACCTCGAAGGCATCGAGCGACGTGGTCAGCGTCTCAGGCACGGACTCCTGGGCTCTCTGCAAGGCCACGTAGATTCCACCGGCCAGCGCCGCGACGACCGCAACCGCCGTCACGCCAATAATGGCGCGGTGCCGCCCCACAAGCGCGGCCAGCACCTGGGAATCCGACGAGGACGCTGGCGACGGCCGCGTATCAGGAGCCGCGCCTGCGGCCGTCGTGTCGGGCTGGCGAGAGCCGGCCTCCACCCGCCCAGTGGTCGAACGGTTCATCTGCTCTGAATGCTCTGAATCCCGCTTCGCCCGCTTGAGATCCGCACGGAGCTCGGCGGCGGTCTGACACCGGATGTCGCGGTCCTTCTCGAGCGTCTTCAGGATCACGTGTTCCAGTTCCGGCGACAGATCGGGGCACAGTCGCCCGGGCGGAGTCGGAGATTGACCCAGGATGGCCGCCGAAATCACCGCGGTCGTCCTGCCTGCAAATGCCGGGCGGCCAGTGGCCATCTCGTACAGCACGAGCCCGAGCGAGAACAGGTCGCTTCGCCCGTCCAACTCTTCGCCACGAAGCTGCTCCGGCGACATGTAGGCCACGGTGCCGACGGCGCTGCCGGGGTCTGTGAGCAGCGCCGCGGCGGACATCGTCGGCTGCATCGAGGCACCGGCGGCCCCCGCAACGGTCTTCGCCAGGCCGAAGTCCAGCAGCTTCGGTCCGCGAGCGGTCATGAAAATGTTGCCGGGCTTGATATCCCGATGAATCAACCCCCGCGCATGCGCCCCGTCCAGCGCATCGGCCAGCGCGATGCCGAACGGCACCACCTGCTCGATGTCGAGCGGACCGTGCATCAGCCGCTGTTGAAGCGTCTGCCCATCCAGCAGTTCCATGACGATATAGTGCTGCGCATCGTCAGTTTCGCCGACGTCATACACCGTACAGATGTTGGGGTGCTGCAAGGCCGCCACGGCGCGCGCCTCGCGCTGGAACCGCTCTCGCGCCGACGCCGAGGCGGTGAGGTGTGCCGGCAGCACCTTGACGGCTACGGTCCGCTCGAGCCGCGTATCGCGCGCGCGGTAGACCTCTCCCATGCCGCCGGCGCCCAGCAGTGAGAGGACTTCGTACGGCCCGAGGCGCGCGCCCGCGGGAAGTGCCATGGTGTGATGGTCGGCGGGCAGATTCTGTCACGAAGCCTGCGCTGCCGCCAGAACGAACTCAGAACCAAGAACCGTGCATGCACACGGAACTTCGAACCTGAACCTGGAACACGAACCCGGAACCCGGAACGCAGAACGCAGAACAGTTCCAGGTTCCGGTTCTATTTCAGGTTCTATAATCCCGTCGTGCGCATCGTGACGTCGGCGCCCACCCGGATCGATCTCGCGGGCGGCACGCTCGACATCTGGCCTCTCTATCTGTTTCACCCCGGCGCCCAGACGATCAATGCCGCCATCAGCCTCCGCGCCCGCGCCACGATCGACCCCCGCCCGGACGGCCGCATTGTCATCAAGTCACTGGACACCGGCACCACGGTTGAAGCCGGCGACTGGCGGGAGCTGCGCGGCAGCCGCGAGCTGCGCCTGCTCGCGCTGCTCGTCCACTTCTTTGAAGCGCGGGGATTGACGCTCACAACCTCGTCCGAATCGCCGGCCGGCGCCGGCATCGCCGGATCGTCAGCCTTGAACGTGGCCGTGTGCGCCGCGCTGGCCGAGTGGACGCACACGCATGACGAGCCGGACGCGCTGCTGCAGATCGCGATGAACGTCGAGGCGCAGGCCATCGCCGTGCCGACGGGGCTGCAGGACTATCGTCCTGCGTTATACGGAGGCATCGCCTCCGTGCAGCTCGGCGTCGACGGTGTCCGCCGCGTGCCGATCGACGTCGATCCCACCGAGCTCGAAGCCCGGATCGTCCTGTGCTACACGGGCGCGCCGCGCGATTCGGGGACGAACAACTGGGACATCATGAAGAAGCACATCGACGGCGACCGCCACGTCTTCGACTGCTTCGAACGGATCCGCGACACGGCGGCCGTCCTGCGCGAGGCGCTGACCACAGGCGACTGGGACGCGGTGGGCCGCGCGGTCGCCGACGAGTGGGACCATCGCCGGCGCCTGGCCTCCGGGGTGTCTACGCCGGCCATCGACGATCTGATCGCGCGCGCGCGCCGTGCCGGCGCAGTGGCCGCGAAGGTCTGCGGGGCGGGCGGCGGCGGGTGTCTCTTCTGCGTGGGACCGCCGGAGCGGCGCCCCGCCATTGCTGAGGCGCTGGAGCGAGGCGGCGCGCGGCTGCTCGACTTTCACGTCGAGCGGCACGGTCTTACCCGTGGATAACCGCCAGGTGGCGCAGGTCTTCGCGGAGATCGCGGACCTGCTCGAGATCAAGGGCGCCAACGCGTTCAAGATCCGCGCGTATCGCACGGCGGCCGATACGGTGAGCACGTGGGCCGACCCGGTGGGCCGCATGGACGATCGGCAGCTGCGCGAGCTGCCCGGCATCGGCAAAGACCTCGCCGCCAAGATTCGCGAGCTGGCCGACACCGGCACCTGCGCGTACCATCAGGAGCTCCTCCTGGAGTTCCCCCCGACGATTCTCGATCTCCTCCGCCTCCACGGCGTCGGGCCGAAAACGGTGGCGCTCCTGTACTCGACGTTGAACATTCGCACCGTCGACGAGCTCGGCGAGGCGGCCCGCTCCGGCAGGCTTCGCGATCTGAAAGGCATGGGCGCCAGAAAGGAGGCGCTCATCCTCAAGGCGATCGACGAGCGGCAGAAGCATGCGGGACGGCACCTGCTGTCCGACACGGCGTCGGCATCGGCCGAGATCGTCGGGTACCTTCGTGAGCGCGCGCCCGCTGCTGACTTCATTCCCGTCGGCAGCGTCCGGCGCGGCTGCGAGACGTGTGGTGATATCGACATTCTCGCGATCGGCGGAGACCCGGCCCTGATGGACGCCTTCATCGCCTACCCGAAGGTCGATCGCGTGCTGGGCCAGGGCGACACCAAGTCGAGCGTGAGGCTGCAGGGCGGCTACCAGGCGGACGTGCGGCTTGTGCCGGCCGAGAGCCGCGGCGCCGCGATGCAATACTTTACCGGGTCGAAGGCGCACAACATCGTGCTGCGCGACCGCGCGATCCAGCGCGGGCTCAAGCTGAACGAATACGGGCTGTTCAGAACGGCCGACGACTCACGAGTGGCCGGCGACACGGAGGAAGGGATCTACGAGGCCCTCGGACTGGCCTGGATCGAGCCGGAGCTCCGCGAGAACCGCGGGGAAATCGAGGCGGCCGCGGAACGGCGGCTCCCCCGCCTGGTGTCGGCCACAGACATCCGCGGCGATCTGCACATGCACACGACCGCGACCGACGGCCGCGACGAGCTCGACGCGATGGCCGCGGCCGCGCACCGGCTCGGCTACGCCTACGTCGCGATTACGGACCACAGCAAGGCGCTGGCGATGGCCAACGGGCTCGACGAGCACCGCGCGCTGGCGCACGCGGCCCGCGTACGCGCGCTCAACGGCCGGTTCGAAGGCCTGACGCTGCTTGCCGGGATCGAGTGCGATATCCTCCCGGATGGCCGCCTCGACCTTGCCGACGACTGCCTGTCCCAGCTCGATCTCGTCGTCGCGTCGGTGCACTCCCAGTTCAGCCAGGAGCACGCCCAGATGACGGACCGTGTGCTCAGGGCGCTCGAGTGCCCATGGGTGGACGTGCTCGGGCATCCGACGGGACGCCTGCTGCTCAAGCGCGACCCGCTGCGCCTCGACATCGACGCGGTGTTGACGGCCGCCGCCAGGCACGGCGTCGCGCTCGAGATCAACTGCCAGCCTGACCGCCTCGATCTCAACGACGCCCACGCGCGCCTGGCGCGCGAGCGAGGCGTGCCTCTGGTGATCTCGACCGACGCCCACTCGGTCACGGCCCTCGGCCACCTGCGCTGGGGCATCCAGATGGCCCGCCGCGCCTGGGCAACCCCGGATGACGTGCTCAATTCGAGGCCGATGGACGCGCTGCGCCCGCTCCTCAGGCGATACCGGACAGCCGCATGACCGACGAGCCTCGCGGATTCGTCCCGTTGACGTCGTTGCGACACGGGCCACCCGATCCCCGTCAGGCGCTCGCGGACATCCGCAGGATCTATTTCGCCACGAGCCGGCGCACCATCCAGGACGACCTCGCCCACGCCATCGAGCTGCTCAAGACGCTTCCAACCGAAGAGGACCGGGAGAAAGCACGCGTCTACATGGATGGTCTGGCGCAGATGCGCACGGAATGGAGCCAGGGAAGACAGGGGGAAGGAGACAGGGGGAAGGGGACAGGGGGAAGGGGACAGGAGGCAGGGGGCAGGAAGAAGAAGGCCCGGTGAACCGTTATTTCGGGGTCATTTTCCTCCGCGCCGCGAAGCGGAGCACCTCGGGGACGTTGCGGTCGCTCGCCAGGATCTTCACGTCCTTCTCGTGCAGCCGCGCCAGCAGGTTCAGCGACACGGCCACGGGCGTCTTCGGATTCTTCGTCAGCGCCGACGCGATCGCGTAGCTCTTCATCCACGCGCGCGTGTGGCCGATGATGCGCAGCACGTCGTCGGACACGTTGGCCATCTTGGCGATGTTTTCCACCTCGGTCTCGGTGATCTTGGGGCTGCTCAGCACGGCAACCGCTACGATCTTGTTCGGGTCGCGAATGAGGATGGCGCGCTCCTCGCGCGTGCCCCGCATCGCCAGCGCCAGCCGCTGGGCCGGACTCATCGCCGCAATCTTCAGAAGCGCGGAGCCCTCTTTCCCGTCCTGGCCTCCCTGCCCGGGGGACGCGGCCTCGTCGGCGGGCTCTCCGGCGCCCGCGGCCTCGCTACCCATCACCTGCAGATTCGCCGCGGCCGCCTGTGCGACCTCCGGATCCGGATCGTTGACGAGAAGCTCCAGCATGCCGGCCTGCTCGTGCGGCCGCAGGCCGAGGAGGCCTCGCGCCGCCATGAGCCGCATGTCGCGATCGACGCCCCCTCGCCTGAAGTAATCGAGAAGAGGTGTGCCGCCACCGGGTTCCATGTTTGTTCAATTGACGAATCGACGAATTGACGAATTGGAATTGACGAACTGCAATTCGTCAATCCGTAAATTCATCAATCCGTCAATCCACAAGTCTCATGATCAGGATCACGGCGATGAGCACGGAGATCACCATGAGCACCACGACGATGGCCGCCGTGGAGCGTCTCCGAGACGGCGTGCGGCCCTCCTGCGGCGCGTGGGACGTGCCCGCCGTCACCGAGTCGTGGGGGAACTCCAACAGAAAGTCGCGGACCGTCTGTTCCGGATCGAGGCCGACCTCGATCGCGTACGACCGCACGAACGCCCGCGAAAAGATGCCGCCGGGGAGGCGGGAGATGTCGTTGCGCTCGAGCGCCTCGAGCGCGCCCACCGAGATCTTCGTCGCGTCGGCGATCTGCCGGAGCGTCACGCCGCGCTCTTCGCGCAGGCGCTTCATCTTCGTCCCGAAATCGGGCTTCGACTGCTCCACCATCGCCATTCCGCGCCCCATGTTAGGGAACGCGTCGGGGGGTGTCAAACGCGCGAACGGCCTCGCCGACCACGTCGTGCACCGCATCGAGCGCGCAATCGGCGAAGAGGCCGATGGCGGCAAACCCCGCGGCGCCGGCAACAGCCACATCACCCAGGCGCTCCGGCGTCATGCCGCCCACGGCAAGCACCGGCACGGCGAGCGCAGCACATGTTGCCGCGAGCGCGTGCGTGCCCGCCGCGGCGACGCCGGGCTTCGATGGGGTGGCGAACACGGTTCCGAAGATCACATAGTCGAGGCTGCGGTCCCCGGCGACGCGCACGGCTTCCTCGCGCAGATGCACCGAGCGGCCGATCAGGAAGCCAGGCGGCACGACGCGCCGCACGCGCCCGGCCGGCATCGAGTCGCTCCGCAGGTGCACGCCGTGCGCGCCGGCGGCCAGCGCCACATCAACGCGGTCGTTCACGACGACCCGCGTCCGCGTCCCGCGGACGGCGCGCACGGCGCCCTCCACCAGTTGCGCCAGCGCCCGCCCCTCGAAATCAGGCTCTCTGACCTGTACGAGGTGCACGCCGGCGCGCGCCGCCGCTCCGATACGTTCCACCAGATCGCGCGTCGTGTCCGCACGTGGGAGGCGCGCCGCGGTGATCAGGCAGATAACCGGACGCACGGCAGCCCTGCCTTAATCCTTGGCGAGCTGCGATGGACTAATCGACACCGGCCGATCCGGCGCGCGGGCCGTCAGCATCGACACGAGCTCGGCGAGCCCGACCGAGACGTTGATGAGGCCCAGGCCGGACACCGCGCCGCGGACGAAGTTGTTGGTGATGAGCGCGTGCAGCGCCGGCAGGAGCTGCGCGAAGTAGTTCCGGTCCCAGAAGGGGGACCACGGAATCACGATCAGCACAAAGCCGATCTCCAGGAAGAACGCGACGAGCACGAGCCGCCTCACCGGCCGTGGCTCCCCGCCTGCGCCCGCGCCAGGTGGTCGATGCGCGTCCGAACGTCACGATAGTCGCCGGCGTCGGCGTCGAGATCGATGAGCACGGCCAGCGCCCGTCCCGGCTCGCCCAGACGCTCGAGCGCGTCGGCGAGCTCGTACAGCACGGCAAAGCCCTCGTCCGGCGCCGGAGCCGGCGCTTCAGCCGCGCGCTCGAGCCATTCGACTCCCGCCTGGAGATCGCCGTGTCCGACATACAGGCGGCCAAGCTGCGTCGCGGCCCTGAATCGAAAGATGGGAACGCGCGCCGCCGACTGCAAATCGGCGATGGCCTGGTCGATGCGGCCGTCGCGCAGGTGGCCGAGCGCCCTGTCAAACTGCTCGGCCGCGCCGGACGCCTGCTGTTCACGCTCGACACGCGTCCGGATCCCCTCGAATACCGATTCGAGATCCTGCGGAGGACCTGGCGCGGCAGGTGCCGCCGCCTGCAGGATGGGCGCGGCAGTACCAC
>Ga0209640_10002702_pt1 | contig 15460 bp, 9 predicted proteins | sample RifCSP10_1_FD_184018 | JGI IMG/M metagenome (GOLD analysis project Ga0209640, IMG submission 184018) | Soil microbial communities from Rifle, Colorado - Rifle CSP2_sed 10_1 (SPAdes) (version 2) | ecosystem: Environmental > Terrestrial > Deep subsurface > Rock core/Sediment | place: Rifle...
TATTTATTTAGGAGCAATTTCAGATCACTTAAGAACCGGCAGTATAAAAAATAAGAAAAATACTATTATAAACTTACTCACCGTTTCCCGCTTAACACCATACAAAGGTTTTCATAAATTGATTGAAGTCGTAAACAAGCTTAATAAATCGGGAATAAACGCGAAGTTAATAATCGCAGGCTCTAATCCTTCAAAAAACTATCTTGAATATTTAAAAAAACAGAAAGGAAATTTTGAAATACTGGTAAACCCAAACGATGCTCAACTTAAAAAACTCTATAAAAATTCTCAAATTTACATAAGTGCAGATAAATATTTATTTTTCGGAATGCCTGTTTTGGAAGCCGCCAGTTATCAAATTCCGACAGTTTCCCTAAATTTTTCTGCCTGCTCGGAAGTCATTAAAAACAATCAAACCGGTTTTATTGTAAACTCAATCGATGAAATGACCCAAAAAGTAACATTACTTTCTGAAAATAAAACTCTTCGAGAGAAAATGGGAAAAGAAGCAAATAAATTTTCAAGATATTTCAACTGGGAAAAAACAGCCCTCAATTTTCAAAAAATAATGAATAGTAACTTTAAATGAAAAGAAAGTTAAAAATAGGAATTTTAATTGATCAGTTGGTTGCAGGTGGCGTGCAAAAAACTGCGATCGAGAATGTTAGAACTTTTAATCAATTAGGACACGAAGCGAAACTTTTAGTATTAATGAGAAGAGGTTATAAAAAAGAGTTTGCTCCGCTTGTCAAAAGCGTACCAATAGAATTTTTATCTGATTTTTATCCAAAAATATTTCAACCTTCGATTAAATTTCCCATCTTTGCGTTCTTTTCGTCACTTCACATTCTAAGCCCGTTTCTTGCACCAATGGCAATCAAAAAAGGAGAGTTTGATGTAATCATTTCCCACGGTTCAACTACTTGCTTTACGGCTAAAGCAATTAAAACCAGACGAAAAATTCCATACGTTGCAATCCTCCACGACCCTATGAATTACATTTTAGAAAAGGTTTATTCAAATTCCCCTCTTAAACCTTTTTTTCCGATTCTAAAACCGGTTTTGTTCGCACTGGAAAAGAGTCTGATCTTAGACTCCGTCGTTACTTTAACTGGTTCTCAAGTTCACATAGAATTTATGAAAAAAAATTATAAAGTTACCCCGCAAATTCTAGGTTATGGAACAAAAATAGTAAAAAAACCAAACCTTAATAAGAGCAATTATTTACTTGCCTTTACCAGATGGGAGCAAGGCAAAAATCCGCAATTGCTACTTGAACTTGCAAAAAAATTTAAAACCTTAAAATTCAAAATAGCCGGATCCTGGACCGATGAAAAAGTATTGGATCAGTTTAAAAGAAAAATCAGAGCTGAAAAACTTTCTAATAGAATCGACGTTCTCCCTTTTGTTACCGAAAAGGCCCTTGCCAAACTTTATTCCAAAGCTTTGGCTTTCATACATCCGAACTTCGAAGCATTTGGTCTTGGAGGTTTGGAAGCTGCAGCATCCGGCTGCCCGGTTATTATCCCTAAGGGGTCAGGAGTTACGGAAATTTTAAGGGATAAAATCGACGGTTATTTTCCAAAAGATACGACAATGGTTGAATTTGCAAAACCGATTCAAAAACTAATCAGCGACCCAAAACTGTCCGCAAAATTAGGCTTAAACGCCTGGAATTTGGTCAAAAGCGGTAAATACAACTGGACAAATCACACCAGAAGACTTCTTTCACTGCTCATTGATCACATTCCCCAGCAAAAACAAACAATTGCAGCCCTTGAAACGGGTCACGCTTCTGAAACTTATCTTTCCGGCGGAGATAAATTGCTGGAAAAAATGGCTCCGGCCATTCCCTCAAATTATGAGCTTCACGTAATTGTTCCTAAAATTGGCGTAGGTCACTGGCTTGGCTCCAGACTGAAAAATATAAGCCTGGAAATTCTTCCAAGAAACCAATTTGACAATAGTTCCAATTCTATAAGAGTTTTTTTGGCATATATAATCAGAATTTGGCAATCAACAATCAAGCTTTTTAAGATTTCACCCAGGATAATTTATTCCTCAACTAATGTGATGCCGGACATTATCCCGGCATTTTTAATAAAGCTTATTCGCCCAAAAACAATCTGGATTGCCAGAATTCACCACTTAATTCCACCTCCAAGCAAACGGCCAGGTCCGTTTATTGTTAACTTTGTTTCATACATAATGCAGGCAATTTCGCTCGAAGCCACCAAAATTAACGCAGATCTTGTAATTGCACTTAACAAAAGTCTTTATAAAAGTCTAACTTCTCAAGGATTTAGTTTGGATAAATTAAAAATACTTGGTGCCGGGATTGATCACGAAAAAATTAACAACAGTTTTACAGCAGATAAAAAATTTGACGCCGTGTTTTTAGGAAGACTTCATCCAAGCAAAGGCGTTTTTGACTTACTTGACATTTGGGATCAAGTCTTGGCGATTTCGCCAATTTCAAAACTAGCGATTATCGGAGGTGGTCCAGCAGATATCAAATCACAACTAATCCAAGAGATCCAAAAGAGAAATTTAGCAAGAAATATCAAAGTAATGGGTTATTTACCCGAAAAAAAACTTTGGCAAACGCTATCGTCTTCGAAAATTTTTCTTTTTACTGATTATGAAGCCGGTTGGGGTATTGCAATCGCAGAAGCAATGGCGGCCGGATTGCCGGTTGTAGGATACAAATTGGATATATTCGGAGACGTATTTCGAAAGGGATATTTAACCGCCAACCTTGGCAATAAGGAAGAATTCGCCGATAAGGTAATAAGTCTTTTAAAAAACGAGGGTGCTAGAAAAATTCTTGCTCAAAAAGCCATTCTACAATCAAACGAGTTTAGCTGGCCGCAAACAAGTCAAAAATTTGTAAATATTCTCAACAACCTAAATGGTTAAGAAAAGACATATTGCAATTGCTGATCTTAGGATTAGTAAAAAAGCGAAAAATTATGTGAGGAAAGCACTTGACGATAATAGGCTTTCATACGGAAAATTTACCGAAAAATTCGAAACTGAATTTGCCAAAATTCACAACAGAAAATTTGCTATTTTATCAAACAGTGGAACAAGCGGACTCCAAGTAGCAGTTCATGCGCTTAAAGAAACTAACAATTGGGACGACGGGGACGAAATATTAGTCCCTGCAATCACTTTCATCGCCACCTCTAATGTTGTTTTACACAACAACTTAAAGCCAGTCTTTGTAGATGTTGAACAAGACTATTATTGTATTAATCCTTTAAAAATTGAAGAAAAGATAACTCCAAAAACAAGAGCTATTATGCCGGTTCACTTATTTGGTCAAAGTTCCGATATGAAACCGATACTTAAAATTGCTAAAAAATATAATCTTAAAGTAATCGAAGATTCTTGTGAAGCAATGTTTGTCAAATACCGCAATAAGCCTGTAGGTTCATACGGGGATATCTCAGTTTTTTCAACATATGTGGCCCATATTATTGTAACCGGAGTTGGTGGAATCGTTACAACAGATGATGAATCTTTAGCATCAATGATTAAAAGCTTAATGTTTCATGGTCGAGATAATATTTATCTAAAAATTGAAGATGATGATACTAATAATAAGATTAAACTAAATTCGTTGATCGAAAGACGTTTTCAATTTAATTACGTTGGGTATTCATATAGAATTACAGAATTGGAAAGTGCGTTAGGCCTTGCAGAGTTGGAAAAAAGATTACAAATCATTAAAAAAAGAAAGCATGTTGGTAATTTGTTAACCAAATCTCTTTCAAAATTCAATCAATTGTTACAACTCCCAAAAATCAGAACAGGCTCAGAACACATTTATATGCTTTATCCAATCATACTGTTAGATGACAGAATCGATAAGGAAGATTTATTGTTATTTTTAGAAGAGAATGGAGTAGAAACTAGATTATTTATGCCTCTTTTGTCACAACCTATCTATAAGAAGATCTTTGGCGACATTGAAGATCAATTTCCAACAGCCAAAAAACTTGTCTCACGAGGTTTTATAATCGGAAGTCACCCATACTTGAGCGATTTAGATATAAAATATATACAACAGTTATTTAACATTTTCTTTAGGAAACAAGGATTTTTAATATGAGTCAACTCCTCAAAAATAAAAATTTCTGGCAAAATAAGAAGGTTTTAGTTTGTGGAGGTTCCGGATTTATAGGTTCATTTGTTTGCGAGTTATTATTAAGACAAGGTGCAAATGTAACTATTACCACACTGTCAAATAATTTAACCAATATTATTCATATTAAAAACAAAATAAGAGTAATCAAGGCAGATCTTCGGGATATCACCCAAACTAAAAAAGTTACCAAAAAACAAGAAATAGTTTTAAATCTTGCTTCTAAAGTTGCGGGTATTCAATATAATATCGGTCACCCGGTAGAAATGTTTGAAGATAATATTGAAATTGCAAAAAATGTTTTAAAATCGTCTTTGGAAAACAGTGTAGAAAGATTCTTGGTTGTTAGCTCGGCTTGTGTATATCCAAGATTTGCCAAGATTCCAACTAAAGAGGATCAAGGCTTTTTAGATGATCCTGAACCCACAAATCTAGGTTATGGTTGGGCCAAAAGAGTGACTGAACTTTTGGGAAGATTTTACTTTGAAGAATACGGTTTTAAGGTAGCAATCGCCAGACCATATAACACTTACGGCCCAAGAGATAATTTTGATCCTAATTTGTCACACGTCATCCCTGGAATTATAAAACGGGCATTTGATAATGAAAACCCATTAATCGTTTGGGGTAGCGGAAAACAAACCAGATCGTTTATTTATGTTGAAGATTTAGCTCACGGTTTATTGGAAACCGTTGAAAAATACCCTGTTGCTGATCCTGTAAATATCGGGTCAGAAGAGGAAATTAATATTTTAAATTTAACTAAAATAATCGTTCGCCTCTCCGGTAAAAAAATTAAAATCAAATTTGATCGAACTAAACCAGATGGTCAGCCAAGACGAGCTTGTGATGTTAGCAGGGCAAAAAGAAAAATCGGTTTTGTGTCAAAAATTAGTCTGGAGGAAGGTTTGGTAAAAACAATAGAATGGTACAAACATCGCTGATAATTTTAACCAGAAACGAAATAAATGGTCTAAAAAGTTTAATTAGAAAAATTCCTTTTGAAGAGATTGATGAGTTTTTTGCAATCGATTATAACTCATCTGATGGTACTGTTGAATTTTTTAATAAACACCAAATAGAAGTGATCAATCAAAAAGAGCCGGGGAGGGGAAAAGCATTCCAATTAGGATTTAAAAGGGCCAAAGGAAAATTCTTAGTCTTTTTTAGTCCTGATGGTAACGAAAATCCGGCTGATATTCCAAGGTTAATTAGTAAATTAAAAAACGGAAACGACCTTGTTATTGCGTCAAGGTTTATGAAAGGATCCAGAAATGAAGAAGACCACAAATTGATCAAATTTAGAGCATGGGCTAACAGGCTGTTTACTCTATTTGTCAGAATACTTTGGGGAGGTAATGTAACGGACGCGATAAATGGATATAGAGCTATAAAAAAAACAAGTTTGTCTAAATTAAAATTAGACGCAACAGGTTTTGCCATCGAATATCAAATGACAATTAGAGCGCTAAAAATTGGTTTGAGAATCACAGAAATCCCAACTATTGAAGGAAATAGAATGGGTGGCAAAAGCACATCCTACGCAATTCCAACTGGATTAAAATTTATCTACTTATTAATTCGAGAAATAACGATTCAAAAAGGTTTTATCAAAAAAGAGTATGGCAACAATTGATTTTAAAATTAAAATTTTCTCTTCCAAACTGTTTTATCTTCACTAACCTCGTTACAAAAATAATTATTACAAAGTTCTTCAAATATTTTTTCTTCATCACCAAACAAATCATCCTTATAGTAATCAGGCAGATAAATAATAAAACCGTCGTATCGATCTACACTCCCCAACCTTTGTCTAAGTTCAAACAGGTCTCTTGTTACTTCGATATTTTGATTAAATTTATCTAAAATTACAAAAAAGAATTCTGATCGTCCCAGAACCACGAGGTGTTTTGGATTTTGATTTATTGTATTGGATAAAATTGAAAAAGATTTAACATAATTTAAATCTGAAATTGGAAATTTTAAATAAAAGAAAATATTCCAAATAATTAAACCGACAAAAACTAAAAGGCCAATAATAAACCTTTTTCTGAATTTATAAATTAAAAATGAAGAAAAGATTGCTAAAAATGGAACTAAAAACAATGAAAATCTTGATGATTAAACTAAAACCCCGTCAGCTATTAAAAAATAATACGGCAAACCAAAAATTAATAACATTAACAAAAAATGCAGCTGAACTTTTTCAAGCTTTAACTTACGATACACTAATAAGGGAGTTAAAATAATTAAAGGAGAAAGATATTTTATTATTTTCAAAACTAATTCCAAAAATATTTCTACCCAATAATTTATCGGATGGCTTATGTAAATTTTAATATTTTTTGAAAGAATAAAACTTGTAGCACTTTCAGACGATACCAAACTTTTTTGAAAAAAAAGTAAAATAGTTAAAATCAATCCAATGATTAAAAAAGTAAGCCAAATTTTTATCGTTTTGAGCCTTCCTGTCCAAAATTGATGAACAGCAATTAATAGAAATACTCCAAGTCCAAACCATTCAGAAAACAATGATAAAATCGCGACTGATATAGATAAAAATAAATATTTAAAATTCTTAAACTTTAAATATTTAAGATAAAAGTAAAATGAAAAGATACCAAATAACAAAGCCGTAGAAAGTTCGCTAACAATAGCGAAGTTAATTTGATAAGTGGGAATTAAAAGGGTAATAATTGACGAAATAACACCGACTTTGCGATTAAAAAGTTCCCTGCCAATCAAATAAATTCCAAATATTATCCCAATTGATACTATTATTGCAAACATCCTCGAGACAATCTCATCCGTTCCGAAGATTTCAAAAACTATTGCCAGCAGGATTGGAGGTAATGGCGGGTGGTGAGTTTCAAAAACGGGATTATTACTTATATTTACCCCATTAAAATAAAAAGGGTTGAAATTATTCCGAAAACCAAATAAAGTAAAACTTTCTGCTAAAACTCTTAATCGAAACCCCTCGTAAATCTCAAAGTAGTTAAACGGAGATTGATAAAGCTTAAATGTTGAAAACAAAAAAATAATTAAAACAAAAAACGGTAATACTTTCTTTTTAAGAAGTTTATCTAACAAATTTATCACTATTGTTCTTCTTCTTTTTCCCACCAATTACTGAAAGGCTTGGTAATTGGACTTGTAACTTTTACTAAAAATTTCCTTCCTAAACCGTTTAGAATGATTAAATCCATCAAGAACAAAAACATTCCAAATGAGAATATGTATTTAATTTTTGTTAAATTATCTCCTTTAAACGTGAAGGTTGCCTTATAATTCTCTCTATATTTTTCCGGAACAAAAGCGTACATCATCCCCGGACCAGCTTGATAAACTTTTAAATTTGCCGTTCCCATTCTGGATTCCAACCTTGCCTTCCAGGCAGGATGATACGATTCCTTAAATACTAACCCTTTTTGATTGGTCCCAAAAATAATTGCTTTTTCAGGTTTTGGCCGATCAAATCTTGATTCAAAATCATAATTTTTCGTAAAATCATTTAAGTAAAAAATCAAATTTTCAAAAAACTTAAGCTGGTTTTCACCTTTATCATTTAAAACATAATAAGGTAAGTTAAATCCGCTGTATAAAATCTTACCTGACCCGATTGAATACTCAACAACAATCGGTTTACCGTTGAGCCAAACTAATGGTATAGAGTCGAGCCTAAGTTCGTTACTGACAGGAAATGAGTAGTTCCAAACACTATCGCTTTTAGGCGGTAGAAATTGAGTGAAATCTATTCCCTGGGTCGCAGAATGCGATGCAATATTCAAATTCCAGTCCTCACCAACCGATTCCCTGTCAGTCGAATTTACTGGAAAAACCTCCGGTAAGGGTTCCGAATCTGACTCGGCAACCTCCGAACCGATATCCACAAAAACTTTTCCGCCTTCAGAAACATATTTTAATAAGTTTTTCCATACTTTGGAAGAATTTTTGTATTTATATTGATACAAAATTATCAAATCAAAATTCCTTAAATCATCCGGAGAATATTCATCCATAAACTGATTTCCCTGAACAATAATGGCTCTTTTGGAATTTAAGTTATAACCTGCCAAAAGCCTTGTTATTACATCCTGGCCACCCGGGTTTGAAATTACCAAAATTGAAGGTGCATCGGAAGCCATGTAAATCGGCGAGGTCAATTGATCCTGAAGCTCGTAAAAGAACAAGCCTTCCTGACCTTTATTTTGGGCCTCATGAATCAAACCTTTCTCAATTAAAACCTCTTCTTTTCCGCGTAAAATCGGAAAACCGACCTCTTCTTTTCTTTTTAGACTTGCTTCATCCGAAATATAGCTTGAGGGAAAAGCTCCATAATTTCTGTAAACCGCAGTAGCCAAACCAACCGAACCTTCCAAGTATTTGACGCCGTTCCAATCAAGAAAAAATAAAGCAACATTTCTGGCTCTTTCTGTTGTGTACTCAAACCTATCGACCAATTCATCTTTCCAAATTGCGATATTGGCAAAGTATTGCCAGCCCGGATAATTAGGATTATTTGCGGAGCTTGGAGCATCCAGGTATCCTCTGGATTGCGGCATGTCAAAAAGACTCGCCCACCAAATATTTACCGTAGCGTCAAGATCTGCCAAACGATAAGCTTGGTTATTTGGATCTAACCACGAAGGTGTCATTTGAGGCAGTTGTGCAGGCCACTGATCTTTATCTATTTGCTCGGCCAAAATTGAAGGATACGCACTTGAAGGCTCAAATCCCAAATGGAGGGCTTTTTTAAGGGTTTGATCAGAACTGTTAATGAAATTTGTCCCTAAAAAGAAGTAAGAAATTCCAGCAAGAAAAAGTGTAAAAAATAACGCGAAGAAATACTTCAAATACACCAGTTTTTGCTGTCTCGACAAAGCCCAGTTCCAAATTGATTCAATAAAATTATTAATTACTGAAAATGATCCGGACGCAATCAAGCCCAAAATAATCGGTGCAGTCCAAAAAGCACGAGGCCAACCTCCCGTTAAAGGATTAATTCCCAGCCAAAATCCGTAAACAAATAAGAAAAAGTAAACCATAATTACGGCTATTGTTAATAACCGAAATATGCTACCGGCCAGAATTTTTCTGTTTGTTAAAAGCTGGAGGAATATAAAAAAGATTGCCAAAACAAAAAGGATGATTGCCAGATCCAGAAGTATTGGATTTGATCTTTCCCAGGTTTCTCTAAATTTATTAAAAAAGGTTGCCTGTTCTCCCTTCAAACCAGTTTCTGTTAAAGCTTGTGTTCTGGCAATTGTTTCTCCACCTTTTTGAAAAATCTGAAGAAATTGAACAAAGGTACTAAACGTAGTACCACCCAATCTGGTAACTTCCGGTAATGCGACCAGATAAGAAATACCAACAAAAAAAGCTGCTAACTTAATTTTTTTTAACGAAAAGAGCCTTAAATCTTTACCGCTATAAAGTGCAATTACGATTAAACTGTAAGGTATCGTATAAGAAAAAACAGTCTGCGGGTGAATATAAATCATAAATCCCAATATCAGGCCGGCAAGCCAGATAAATTTAAATCTATTCTGATTAAGTCCTTTAAAAACTAAAAATAGAGTTAGAGGCAGTGAAAATTGAGTGATTGTATATGGTTGAGCCCCGGTCCAGATCCATCCAAGGTAAATATTAAATGAAAAAATCACACCGATGGCAAGCATAGCCGCAAGTACTTTATTCTTGGAAATCTCATAATATAAAAAATAAGAAAACACTCCCAAAAGTCCTAAAGATACTAAAGAAATTACCTGTGCTGAACGGACAACCCCCACAAAAGGAATTAACGGCAATGACAAGTAAAATGACAACGAAGGGTAAAAATCACTTAAAGGGCCGCCTCCATACCATGAAGAAAACCAGGTAGCAAACGGCCAATTGAGATGATTGTAAATATAAGAAATAAAACTGACTGAAAGATAAAGATCGATTCCAATTGTCGGTCGAATCCCGTAAAGATATTTTGCAATACCATAAAAAAGATAGCAAAGGAGCCCGATGACTAATCCGTGGCCAAGATAATGAATAATTGTTTCAAAAATATTTCTTTTCATTTATTTAAATTTTCGTTTTGACCAACTTCACCCATGTTTGTTTCGGTTGATATTAAATTATTTTGCTTAATTTTTATTTTAAACAAAAATTTGTAAATCAAAAAACCAGTAGTAAAAATTGTTACTAAAATTCCGAAGATAACCGAATAAGGTATCGATCTTTTTAAATTGATAATTACCAAACCGTCATTTTTAAATAGTTTTGACGTATCCAAAATCACAAACCCCAAAGGATCTTTACCTACATTTATCCCTTCGTTACCTGCTTTTGCCTTCCAGGACCGATCTGCTGTCATCTGAACCAATACTCCTTCGCCTTCCTTTAAATTTGCCTTTATCTGGTAATGGTTGTTATTAATTTTGCTAAACTCTGCCGGCTTTTCGCTTTTTTCGTTAATCCATTCAAGATAAGGAAAAATTGCTTTTTTATCAATTGCATTAAACGGTTTTTTGAGTTCTTTCATTTGAGAAATATCTACAATTTGCGCAAGAGACGGATTTTTTAAATTTGTTTTGTAATATATATCGCCGTTTACTTCTTCAATTTTTGACGAAAAAGATTCAAACTTTTCCTGGCCAATTTTAAAATCTTTAAACGGCTCGCTTGATCCGTCGGTTGTATAAACCATATATTCCAAATTAGCAATTTCCATCCAGGCTGAAGATACAACCCCGTCTTTGTCGTTTGCTAATTGGTAATATATGTGATCCGCCCAGGGATGACGCGAAGACTGATAATGACCTCCGTTAAGCTGGGGAATATTAGTAAAGTAATTTAAATAAAAACTGTAATTTCCGGTTACCATAACTCTACCTGGTTCCAAGCTTTCCAATTTTTTTGCTGTTTTGTATTCCGTAAAATCCTCTAACTTCTTACCGGTCGATTCAAGGGGTTTTGTAAATTGAGGCATTTGTTTATTTAAATTAGTTGACCAATATATAAAAGGAAGAATCGTGACAACTGCAATTACAACCGCAAATACTTTTGTATAATTGCTTTTCCAAAGAAAGCGAAAAATTATTGCTAAAACAGAAGCAATAATTAGTGAAAGTGCCATATCCGAGTAAGTCATCAAACGTAATACTTGGGGAATAAGCTCTATTTTATCTTCTCCTCCAATTCCTGAAGTGTAATAGATATAAATAAAAGGAAACGTTAATAAAAAGAATGTCAAAGAAACGGCAATCCCTTCGAATTTAGACGTAAATTTTCTTAACAGGTAAAAATACAGTCCAAGAATTAACCCAAGTCCGATAAATCCCCACGGAAAAATCGAAAGCCAATGATTTAGTGCACCGCCGCTTTCTTTGCCGAAATTTCCCAAAAATGACTGATTATACCAAAAAGCCGAAAGTCCAACCGTTAAAAGAGCAGTTTGGACGCTAATTTTAAAAACAGATTCAATTTTATCATCACCTTTTATAATTTTTGAAAAAAATATGGATACTAGAAGAAGCACACAACCAAACAAAGCAACTTGATTGGAAAGAGCCGTTAAAGTTATGAAAATTGATGAAAGTAACTGGTTGTAAAATCGCTTCGTATCCAGAGCCCTGGCAAAAAAAGCTGCAGCCAAGGGAACAAAGATCAAACCAAAAATGTTCGGACCTTCTCCCCATCTGATCCAGATCGTATATCTTCTTGGTTCCAAAATTTCTGTTAATTTATCATCCCTAACTTCTTTAATGATAAAATCAAAAAGACTTGGCATCGTTGCGTAAGCGACTGCTGCAATTATTCCGCCGAATTTGGTCCTGGTAATTTGCCAACCCAGAAAAAACAAGGACACTGGAGCCAAAACATAACCGATTCCAGTCAGGACCCGGTATGCGTGACCAAAACTCCAGCCAAAAAACAAGTTACCCAATACCTCTAAAAACGGCAAAAGCGGGGCATAAAAGGTCTGAAAAGGAAAACCTAAATACCAATTAGGGTTCCAGAGAAGATTCGGCCAGCCATCTTTAATGAACTCGGCCATAGTGATAAAAGACACTTCAATCGAACCGACGTGCTGTGTAAAATTACCGCTAAATTGCGGGGTAATTTGAAGGTATGAAACAAGTCCAATTGCAACTACTATTGGTATTACAAAAAATAAATCAAAAGCCCTAAGAATTTTTTCCATTAGATTAATTTTAGCTTCAATCGAGGGAATTAACAATTGAAAAATTACAAGTCGTCATCTTCGCCAAATCCCAAACTTAAATTCGGCATTCTTAATTCTAGCAACTTTTTAAACTTTTGGTAAAAAATAAGTACCAAAAGTCCGGTTAAGGTAATTAAAATCCCAAACCACCTGCGAATTCCCGGGTCATAATACAATAAGAAGTTCAAATCCCCTTTTGCTCCTCCGCTCACAAACATTAAACCAAGTGGGTCTTTTTTGATCTCGAGCGGTCTTATTTTGTGAACACTTTTGTCAATCACTCTCGCATGCCAAGCCGAATTGAACGTCATACCAATTGAAACTCCCTCGTTAATACCTAAATTTTTTCCCATTACTTCCAATCCTTCGTCAACTCTTTTAATGCTAACTGTTTTCTCGCTTACAAATTCCGAGATATAACCCTGCAAATTTAACTCGTTTCTGGGCCTTAGAATTGTTTTGCCTGAAATGGCCGCTTGAGGCAAATAATCAACCTGATAAATCAAATTACCTTTATTGTCATCAAATACTTTATCCAAATTTTGGAATTTTTTTAAATTTTTAAAATCGTGGAAATATTCATTCGAATTTTCGTTATGGACGACTAAATATTTGACCCTCAACGCTTTAAGCCAGTTTAAATAAAGGTCGCTGTCACCTTCTCTGATTTCAAACGAAGTTTGTTGCCAAAAGGGGTTTGAAGCAACGTGATCAGCTCCTCCCCGTACCTGCAATAGTTGAGGGGAAAAATAGTTTAGCCAAAATGCTCCCGATCCTGATAGATAAATCCTGTCAAATTCTGCGGCGTTATTTCCCAACCACTCTGCAACTGTTTTTTCTGTGTTCAAATCAGATCTGGGTAAATTCAAAAAACCGTAAATCCGCCAGCCAACCAATGACAAAATGCAAATCGTAAATATCAAAATTACAACCAAAAACTTTAAAGATTTTAAATTTAAGTTATAGATTTGAGTTTTAAGCTTTGAGTTTTGAAACAACAAAGCCACCAATATAGCTACTCCAATATCAATTTCCAAAAAATATCTTGAGTATTCAGTTAAATAATCGACGTCCAGTCCAAAACTAATTAAAGTGATAAAAACAAATGTCAAAAGCCAAAATAGGCAAAAAGTCATAATAAAATTCTTTTTTCGGGAGAGTTTAAAACTCAAAATTGCCAAAATAAAAGGAATTAAATATATGGCAAACTGAAATAGTTTTCCAATTAAACCAAAAAGGCTTGAACCGCCAACTGCATTTGATGAAAATATCTTCAGCCAAAAAGCGGGTGGAAAAAAGAAGCCTACTATTAATATTGAAACCCCGAAAATAAATAAGAATTGCTTGATTGGATTAAAATTTCCGGCTGTGTAAACGTAAACAGCGGCTAAAACCAGCGAGCCTAATATCGCTGAATTCAGACTTACGAAGTCAACAAGAATCAAAATTGAAAATAAGATAACAGAGGCAATGAAGTCTTTGTGGTGATTGGAGTCGAAGTATCTTTTTTGAAATATTAAAAAAAATGGCAAAATAGCCAAAGAAAGTAACCTGCCGGTGCCTCCAAAGGATAAGGTAAAACTAATCAGTGCCGGCAAAAAATGATAATTTTTAGCTATTTCAAAAGCCTGGGGAAATACAAATCCCACCGAAGGAACAAACACTATTAAAAAAGAGGTCAAAATTGCCGTAACTTTGTTTTTTGTCAGTTCAAAAACAAATAGTCCCCATCCAAATGCCAGAGAAAAAACCGAGAAAGCCAAAATCAACAAATCCAGCGAAGGATAAGCCAAACCGGTTAAATTGTGCCCAAAAGCCAAAAGAAAAGGAAAAATTGATCCGAAGCTGTTAGTTTCAAAACCTAAATACCAATTGGGATAAATACCAATTTGCGGCCAATTAGATCTGATAAATTCTGCCAGTGCCCAAACCGTCGGCTCAACCGAACCCTGTCCAAAATACTCCATCATTGGAAAATTAATTCTAAATTAGTTTCTAACAGTTGAAACATAATTATAAACCATCCTGGAAATATCCTGCATAATTTTCATTCATATCTTATTCGCATAAAGGCTAGCCTCAATTTCTCGGATAACCTTCGTAGCATCTTTCTTCACCGTTCGCCTTTTGAAGCTTGCCCAAATCTTTGGCCCAAACAATAATAGCGGTAAAAGGATGATTGAACGTTCAGGAATGACCGTAAAGGTAACGGAAAGTACGTCTGTGTAGAGAGTTTCGGCGGCACCTCCCTGCCAGACTCTCCAATACGTGTAGTAATCACTTCCGACCAGTTCGTAGTATTCGGTCTGGCTGGCGGTAATTGAACCCGAAATGGTACAGTCCGTCGTACAATCGGTTCCGGAAGATTCGGTCGTTACCGTTTCCCAGGCATTGGTGGAACCAAAGTGATAGACTTCCAGCTTAATACTTTGGGTGGATTCCCCGACCGTACTCTTGCCGATCCAGTCTATGTCAATGTCGGCCGTATTGTCGGAAGTTTTAAGGGCAAAGTTAAAGACGGGATACTCTCCGGCGATTGACGTAATTGAATCAAACTCCGTGTCATCAGCCGAAGATCCGCAATACCCTTCCCGGTCAGCCGTGGCGTCGCAGGTCGGGGCAGGCGGAGAAGACGAATCACCGCGGTCGAGAAGATAACGAAGATCATTTTTGTAAGGCGGAAGGTTGAGTTTGGCAACCTTTAACGACAACTCCGTGACTCCGTCGTAATAACTTACCCAGGGAGTTCCTGACTGGTCAAATTGTATTGAGGTATACTCTCCAATCGCATCTGCTCCGCTGGAATCAACGGTAGTACAGCTCCAGGCAGAATCGGAACAACCACTCCCGCCGCTGGAAACGTATCTGGCCACCATCAACGCTTTGTTGGTTGCCGTCGCATCGTCATTAAAGTAACTCACCCAGGGTCTTCCTTGTGGATCTATATCAATGTCAGTCCACAAACCAACGGTGCCAGTATCATCAACCGCTGCACAAGTCCAATCGGTGTCGGTACAAGTCGACCCAAAACCCCCGCCTTTTGTTGCAACCTTAAGTGCGGTGTTAGTAACGTCATAATAACTAACCCAAGG
>Ga0209640_10002707_pt1 | contig 15433 bp, 11 predicted proteins | sample RifCSP10_1_FD_184018 | JGI IMG/M metagenome (GOLD analysis project Ga0209640, IMG submission 184018) | Soil microbial communities from Rifle, Colorado - Rifle CSP2_sed 10_1 (SPAdes) (version 2) | ecosystem: Environmental > Terrestrial > Deep subsurface > Rock core/Sediment | place: Rifle...
GATGGATCAGGGGCTGCGCTTCGCGGTGCGCGAGGGCGGCAAGACAGTCGGCTCCGGCGTCGTGACGGAAATTCTGGCGTAGAGGAAGCGTCAAGCATAAGCGATTGGCGTGGTTTGGGCGAAGGCTTTGCACGTTTCACGCTTCAGGAGAATAAAAGATGCGAGAGATTTTTGATATGTCCTGTACGCTCTGCAAGCAGCGGAACTATTCGACCAACAAGAACAAGAAAAATGATCCGGATCGGTTGGAACGAAACAAGTTCTGCAAGTTCTGCCGGAAGCACACGCCTCACAAAGAGGTGAAGTGACGTGAAAGGGTAAGGGGTAAGGCGGAAGAGGACGGCTCGCGCGACCAGTCGCTAACGCTTCACCCCTCACGTATCACGGCCGGAGTAGGGGCATAGTGTTAATGGCAGCACGTCGGTCTCCAAAACCGAAAGTCTGGGTTCAAATCCTAGTGCCCCTGCCATACAGAGCTTGCTCGACCCGGAGCGCTTATGATGGGCGCGACGGGATAAACACCTTTTGAGGGTGTTGCAGTGTTTTAGAAATTGCTCGTACCGGGAGCCATATGATAGTTCAGGGCGACCGGAGGGACACCATCGGTGGAGTGAAACTAGTGAACAAGAGGCGGGGCAGGTACGCGTCTTGAGAGTGTAGGGGAACAAGGGAGTAGGGACGAAGAGTCTGATGTTCAAGCGCATGACAGAGTCGATTCGATTGTTTATCACGGACGTGCGGGGAGAAATGAAGAAGGTGTCCTTCCCATCCCGTTCGGAAACCCTCGGTTCGACGACCGTCGTCATTGTCTTCTGCATCCTGATGTCGCTGTATCTGTCGGTGATCGACTCATTTCTTGTGTGGCTGGTCGGCAAGCTCATCTGATCTGTGAGTGGCCAATTGAGCGTGGCGAGGGAGCGTCTGGTGTGGCTGTGGCCTGTAAACCTAAGGGTGGTGCATGACGAAGAACTGGTACGTCATTCATACGTACGCGGGGTTTGAGGGGCGCGTAAAGACAAGTTTGATGGAGCGCGCGAACCAGATGGGGCTCGTCGAGAAGCTTGGACAGGTGCTCGTGCCGACGGAGGATGTGATCGAAATCAAGGATGGCAAGCGACGGACCTCCCGACGCAAGTTTTTCCCCGGCTATGTCTTGGTGGAGCTGGAATCGCCGCTGGGCGATGAAACCTTGCAGATGATCAAGGAGACCCCGAAGGTCACCGGGTTTGTGGGCGGCGGGACGGTGCCGATGCCGCTGACCAACGAAGAGGTCGAGTCGTTGCTCAAGCAAGTCGACGCGGGACAAGCCGAGCCTCGTGAGCAGGTCAAGTTTATCAAAGGTGACAATGTTCGGATCGTCGACGGTCCGTTCCTTGGGTTTAACGGCTTGGTGGATGAAGTTGATCAGGACCACAGCCGACTGAAACTCATGGTGAGCATTTTCGGTCGGTCGACTCCGGTCGAATTGGGATTTTTACAAGTAGAACGGATTTAGCAATGTTGAATGTTGAATTGTAAATTTTCAATTTCGGCATTGAGCATTGAACATTTAACATTGAGCATTTGGAACGGAGTGGACGATGGCCAAGGAAGTTTCAGCGCAAATTAAGTTGCAGATTCCAGCAGGAAAAGCCAATCCGGCTCCTCCCGTAGGCCCCTCGCTCGGCCAGCACGGGGTCAACATCATGGAGTTCTGCAAGCAGTTTAATGCCAAGACCCAGAAGGAAGGTGACAGCATCATCCCTGTCATCATCACGGTCTACAAGGATCGTACGTTCACCTTCGTCATGAAGACGCCGCCGGCCTCGGATTTATTGAAGAAGGCTGCCGGGATCATCAAAGGATCTGGTGTGCCGCAGAAGGATAAAGTCGGCAAGATCACCAAGAAGCAACTGAACGAGATCGCCCAAAAGAAGATGGCCGACCTAAATGCGGCCGATTTGGAAGGGGCCGTCAAGATCATCGAAGGAACCGCCCGCAGCATGGGTGTCGTCATTCAAGGGTAATCTCGAGAGAGAAGGAGTTGAAGGCATGGGGAAGAAAATGAAGGCGGCGCTGGAGAAAGTTGAGCCGCGCGCCTATGGGCTGCGCGAGGCGGTCGAGGCCGTGAAGAAGGGGGCATTTGCGAAGTTTGACGAATCGGTCGATCTGGCGCTCAGGCTGGGGATCGATCCCAAGCGGTCCGATCAAATGGTTCGTGGGACGACATCCCTTCCCCATGGCACTGGGAAGAAGGTTCGTGTCCTTGTGTTCGCCAAGGGTGAGAAGGAGCAGGAGGCGCGTCAGGCCGGAGCCGACTATGTGGGATCGGACGATTTGATGGAAAAGATCAAGGGTGGGTGGATGGATTTCGATTGCGCGATTTCCACGCCGGACCTAATGGCGGCTGTTGGAAAACTCGGAAAGGTGCTTGGTCCGCGCGGGCTGATGCCGAATCCCAAGACCGGCACTGTCACCTTCGAAGTGGGGAAAGCCGTCGCGGATATTCGCAAGGGACGGGTGGAGTTCAAGGTTGAAAAGGCCGGTATTGTGCAGGTACCCGTCGGAAAAGTGTCGTTCGATCTCGCTAAACTGTATGACAATGCCTCGGCCATCATTGAATCCGTCATTAAGGCCAAGCCGGCCTCGTGCAAGGGGCGTTATCTCAAGAGTGCCACGATTTCCAGTACGATGGGTCCTGGCGTGAAGTTGGATACCGTCGCATTGACCAAGCAATGGAGCTAGGGGAGCAGACGTCAATCGACAATAGTCATTCGTCGATGGGAATGGCCGCAGACAAGAATTTGCACCACTGACCAGTGACCAATGACTGTTGTTGAGAAGGGAAGCAGCATGAACAAGGAAGAAAAAGCCACAGCAGTTGCGGAGTTGACCAAAAAGTTCGGTCGCGCGCGGCTAGCCATCTTGACGGAATGTGTCGGCCTTTCGGTCAATCAAGTGACGGAGTTGCGCAAGCAACTCCGTGGCGCGAAGGCGGAATACCGGATTGTCAAGAACACGCTCGCGGCTCGCGCAGCCGAGGGGACGGTCCTGGCTGGTCTGAAAGCGCACCTCAAGGGTCCAACCGGGGTTGTGATCGGGTATGACGATCCTGTCTTGCCGACGAAGGTGCTCAGGGATTTTATCGGTGCTGAAAAGCGCGACGAAAAGATTCGGATTACGGTCGGGGTGCTGGAAGGCAAGATCGTTCAGCCGACGGAATTAGCGGCCGTCGCGAAGCTGCCGAAGAAGGAAGTGCTCATTGCCATGTTGCTCTCGGCCATGCAAGGGCCGATCCGCGGCGTGGTATATACGCTCAGTGCAGTCTTAACGAAATTTGTGCGAGTCATTGCAGCCATTCAAGACAAAAAGAAAGGGGAGGGAGACATGTCAGCAACCGCATCAAAACTGTCACAGGAAGAATTGATTAAGGCCATCGAGGGCATGAGCGTGCTCGATTTGGCGGAACTCGTGAAGGGGTTGGAAGTCCGCTTCGGCGTCACGGCGGCCGCTCCGGTTGCCGTGGCCGCAGCTCCAGCCGCCGGCGGTGGCGCGGCAGCCGCAGCCGAGGAGAAGACAGCGTTCGATGTCATCCTTGCGTCTGCACCGGCTGACAAGAAAATTCAGGTCATCAAGGTGGTGCGCGAGTTGACCAGCCTCGGTCTGAAGGAAGCGAAAGACCTCGTGGAAGGCGCGCCGAAGCCGGTGAAGACCGGTGTGACCAAGGAAGAAGCCGACACGATGAAGAAGAAGCTTGAAGAAAGCGGCGCCAAAGTCGAAATCAAGTAAGAACGTCATTCGTCATCGGACATTGGTCAATCGTCGGGAGCAGGTTCCTGTGGTTTTCACCATTTGACTAGTGACCGTTGGCTTCTGTTCACTGACCGACTAGCGTGGAGGAGTGGGAATGTCCGAAACGACTCTACTAGAGTTCGTCGAGCGGAAAGATTTTTCTCGCATTCGAACCAACATCGATATTCCAGATCTGATCGAGATCCAAAAGCGTTCCTACGAAGAGTTCCTGCAAATGGAAGTCGAGCCGGAGCGCCGAAAGGATCACGGATTGCAGGCGGCGTTGGCGAGCGTGTTTCCGATCCCCGACTATAACAATACGGCGATGCTCGAGTTTTCGAGCTACACCTTGGGGACGCCCAAATATGACGAGCGGGAATGTCTTGAGCAAGGCATGACCTTCGCGGTGCCGTTGAAGCTGCGCGTTCGTCTGGTGGTGTTCGATAAGGAAGACAAGGGGCCTCGGAAGAAAGTGCTCGACGTCCGCGAGCAAGAAGTCTACGTCGGTGAATTGCCGCTGATGACGGAACGTGGCACTTTTATCGTCAACGGAACCGAGCGGGTGGTCGTCAGTCAGCTCCACCGTTCGCCGGGCGCTTCCTTTACCCATGACAAGGGGCGCACCCATGCGAGCGGCAAGGTGTTGTACTCCGCCCGCATTATTCCTTACCGAGGCTCCTGGCTCGATTTTGAGTTCGATGCGCGGGATATTCTCTATGTCCGTATCGACCGCCGTAGGAAAATGCAGGCCACCATATTGTTGAAGGCCTTCGGTTATTCGAGCGACGATTTGCTCAAGATGTACTACCCGGTCGAAGAAATTCGGGTGGTGAAGGGTAAGTTCTTCCGTAAACTGGATGCGGAGATCCATCATGGGCTTCGGTGTTCGGCGGAAGTCACGGAGAAGGGCAGCAAGGAACCGCTCGTGCGGGAAGGCGCCAGGTTGACCAAGGGCATGATTGCCAAGCTGAAGGCGTCTGGGGTGAAGGAAATCCCTCTTCTCCCGACGGAGTTGGTGGGCCGCGCCATTCTCACGGAATTGGTCGATTCCAAGAAGAACAAGTTGGCGGAGAAAAATCAGCGGCTGACCGCTGAGACCGTGGAGCAGATTGTCGAGAGCGACGTCGAGGAATTCAAGGTCATCTATCTCGACATGGCGACAGCTACGCCGGTGATCCTCGACACCTTGGAGATGGAGAAGATTGGATCGAAGGAAGAAGCGATGGTGGAGATCTATCGTCGTCTTCGTCCGGGCGAAACCCCGTCCGTCGATACCGCACGGGCGCTGTTCGACAATCTGTTCTTGAATTCCAAGCGCTACGATCTGTCTCCTGTCGGTCGCCTCAAGCTCAATAAAAAGCTTGGATTGGACCTGCCGCTCGAGCAGCGCACGCTCACAGCTCAGGACATCGTCGAAGTGATTCGGTACCTTGTCAATCTCAAGATGGGCAAGGGAGAGATCGACGACATTGACCACTTAGGAAATCGTCGTGTTCGATCGGTCGGAGAACTGCTTGAGAATCAGTTTCGGTTGGGTCTGGTCCGGATGGAACGGAGTATCAAGGAGCGCATGAATCTCCTCGATATGGAAACCGTGCTGCCCCACGATCTCATCAATGCCAAGCCGGTTGTGGCGGCGGTGAAGGAGTTTTTCAGCAGCAGCCAGCTGTCGCAATTCATGGACCAAACGAACCCGCTGGCTGAAATTACGCACAAGCGGCGTCTGTCGGCCCTTGGTCCTGGTGGGTTGACGAGAGAACGGGCCGGATTCGAAGTCCGCGACGTGCATCCGTCGCACTACAGCCGTATTTGTCCGATCGAAACGCCGGAAGGTCCGAACATTGGTTTGATTACATCGCTCGCGACCTATGCGCGGATTAATCAGTTTGGATTCATCGAGGCGCCCTATCGAAAAGTCGTGAAGGGGCGCGTGACGGATGAGATCGAATTTCTCTCGGCCATCGAGGGTGACAAATACATCATCGCCCAGGCCAACTCCAAAGTGGATGGAGTGGGTCGGCTGGTTTCAGAGACCGTTTCATGTCGTCACGGCGGCGACTTCGTCATGGCGACGCCGGACAAAATCGAGTACATGGACGTGTCCCCGAAGCAAGTGGTCAGCGTTGCGACGGCCCTCGTGCCGTTCTTGGAACATGACGACGCCAACCGCGCGCTCATGGGCTCCAACATGCAACGCCAAGCGGTTCCCTTGGTGACCTCTGAGGCTCCCTTGGTCGGCACCGGGATGGAAGCGGTGGTGGCGCGAGATTCGGGATACGTCATCCAAGCTCGTCGAGCCGGCGTCGTGGAAAGCGTCGATGCCACGCGTATCGTGGTGCGGGTTGATTCGAAGGATGGGAAAAAGGGAAAAGATTCCGGATTGGACGTCTATGATTTGATCAAGTTCCAGCGATCGAATCAAAATACCTGCATCACCCAAACTCCGGTGGTTCGGATCGGTCAACCGGTGAAGAAGGGGCAAGTGCTCGGGGATGGGCCGGCGATCGATCACGGAGAGCTCGCATTAGGGAAAAACGTCCTTGTGGCCTTCATGCCATGGGGCGGATACAACTTCGAAGACGCCATTTTACTCAGCGAAAAATTGGTTCGCGAAGATGCCTTCACGTCGATTCATATCGAAGAGTTTGAGGTGGAGGCCCGCGACACAAAGCTCGGTAAGGAGGACGTCACTCGCGATATCCCGAATGTCGGAGAGGAAGCGCTCCGGAATCTCGATGAAAGCGGCATCATCCGTATAGGAGCCGAAGTGAAGCCAGGTGACATTTTGGTCGGCAAGGTAACGCCCAAGGGCGAAACCCAACTCACGCCGGAAGAAAAGTTGCTTCGAGCGATCTTCGGTGAGAAAGCCGGTGACGTGAAGGATACCTCGTTGACCGTGCCTCCGGGAGTGGAAGGCATCGTGGTCGACGTCAAGATTTTCTCTCGCAAAGGTCTCGACAAGGATGAGCGGTCGAAGAGCATCGAGACCGACGATCAGATGAAATTGCAGCGTGATCACCATGAAGAGCTGCGGATCATCGAGGAAGAAAAGACAAAGAAGATTCGGAAGCTCTTGCTTGGCAAGGTGGTGGGCCGCGATCTGATGGATCCGGACACCGGCGACGTTATTTTGAAGAAGAAGGGCAAGCTGACGGCGGAGATTCTCAAGCGGTTGCCCGATGACACGGTGCGCCACATTATTCTCAGCGATCCGGATGAACAAAAAGAATTGGAAGACGTGGAGCGACGGGCAAAGGAGCAGATCGAAATTCTTCAGACGCTCTATGACGAGAAAGTCGGTCGCTTGAAACGAGGCGATGAACTGCCGCCCGGCGTGATCAAGCTGGTCAAAGTGTACATCGCCATGAAGCGTAAGATTCAAGTCGGCGATAAGATGGCCGGGCGTCACGGCAACAAGGGCGTCGTGTCTCGGGTGTTGCCCGAAGAAGACATGCCCTATTTGCCGGACGGGACGCCGGTCGAGATCGTGCTGAATCCCCTTGGCGTGCCGTCGCGTATGAACGTGGGCCAGATTTTAGAAACTCATCTCGGCTGGGCCGCTAAAGCCTTGGGGATCAAGGTGGCCAGCCCGGTGTTCGATGGAGCATCGGAGAAAGAAATCAAGGATCTGCTCAAGAAGGCCAAATTACCGCCGAGCGGACAAAGCCAGCTGATCGATGGCAAGACGGGTGAGCCTTTCGGCAGCCCGGTCACCGTCGGGTATATGTATGTGCTCAAGCTCCACCACTTGGTGGATGACAAGATCCACGCGCGGTCCATCGGTCCGTATTCTCTCGTGACGCAGCAGCCGTTGGGCGGGAAGGCCCAATTCGGCGGTCAGCGCTTGGGAGAAATGGAAGTTTGGGCGTTGCAGGCCTATGGTGCGGCCTCGACGCTGCAAGAGTTCCTCACGGTCAAGTCCGACGACGTGCCGGGTCGGTCACGCATGTATGAAGCAATCGTGAAAGGCGAACCCTTCCTGGAACCGGGGTTGCCTGAGTCGTTTAACGTCTTGGTCAAAGAGTTACAGAGCTTGGGGCTCGACGTTGAGTTGGTCAAGACGCAAGACTAACCACTTGAGTGCCGGTTGAAATCCGGTATCAGAGGAGGTCACTACCTTGGAAGGCGTATATACATTGTTTGAAAAACCGCGAGATGCGGTGTCATTCGATTCGATGCGCATTCGCATTGCGTCGCCCGAGAAAATCCGGTCCTGGTCGTACGGCGAGGTGAAGAAGCCGGAGACGATCAACTACCGGTCGTTCAAGCCGGAAAAAGACGGGCTATTCTGTGCCAAGATTTTCGGTCCGATCAAGGACTGGGAGTGTAACTGTGGCAAGTACAAGCGCATGAAGCACCGCGGCATCGTCTGCGATAAATGCGGCGTCGAGGTGATTCAATCGAAAGTGCGTCGCGAGCGCATGGGCCATATCGAATTGGCCGCGCCGGTCGCGCACATCTGGTTTCTCAAGGGCGTGCCGAGTCGGATCGGGACGTTGCTCGACATGAGCCTCAAGCAGTTGGAAAAGATCCTCTATTTTGAGAGTTACGTCTGCGTGGATCCGGGTTCAACAGATCTGTCTGAAAAGGAATTGGTTCCTGAAGACAAGCTGCGCACCCTGCTCTCCGAATTCGGTTCCAGTGGATTCAAGGTAGGAATCGGCGCAGAGGCCATCCGTGACTTGCTGCGGAAGATCGATATCAACGCGCTGTGGGATGAACTGCAGGTAAAGGCGAAGGCGTCGACCTCGGCGGCGATGAAGAAGAAATACGCCAAGCGCCTGAAGGTACTTGAGGCGTTTCGCAAGTCCGGCAACAAGCCGGAGTGGATGATTATGGATGTGATCCCGGTGCTGCCACCGGAGTTACGTCCACTGGTTCCCCTCGATGGCGGCCGGTTTGCGACGTCTGACTTGAACGACCTCTATCGGCGTGTGATCAACCGGAACAATCGGTTGAAGAGGTTGATGGAACTGAAGGCGCCAGGCGTCATCATTCGGAACGAGATGCGGATGTTGCAAGAGGCTGTCGATGCCCTATTCGACAACGGCCGCCGAGGCCGCGCGATTCGTGGACCTAACAAGCGTCCGCTCAAGTCTTTGAGTGACATGCTGAAGGGGAAGCAGGGCCGGTTCCGTCAAAATCTCCTCGGCAAACGTGTGGATTACTCCGGCCGTACGGTCATCGTTGTCGGTCCCGAGCTACGCCTCCATCAGTGCGGGTTGCCCAAGAAGATGGCGTTGGAATTGTTCAAGCCGTTTATCTTCCACAAGCTGGAAGCGCGCGGGGCGGCGACCACCATTAAGAGTGCCAAGCGATTGGTCGAAAAAGAGCGGCCGGAGGTCTGGGATGTGCTCGACGAAGTGATTCGTGAGCACCCGGTGTTGCTGAATCGTGCTCCGACGCTCCACCGACTAGGCATTCAAGCGTTTGATCCGGTGCTGGTCGAAGGCAAGGCGATCCGATTGCATCCGCTCGTATGTGCCGCATTCAACGCGGACTTTGACGGAGACCAGATGGCGGTTCATGTGCCGTTGTCCGTCGAAGCGCAGGTCGAGGCGCGGGTTTTGATGATGTCCATTAATAATATTCTCTCGCCGGCCAATGGCAAACCGATTGCCGTGCCATCACAGGACATGGTGTTGGGATGTTACTGGCTTACGAAAGAGCGGTTGGGTGCGAAAGGCGAGGGTAAGGTGTTCGGGTCTCCTGAAGAAGTGCGGATCGCCTTTGATGCGCGTGAAGTGGAAGAACATGCGCGAATCATGGTGCGCATTGCGGGGGCATTGGTGCAAACCACTGTCGGTCGCGTGTTGCTATCCGAAATCCTTCCTGCAAGCCTGCCGTTTGACAATGCGAATAAGCTTATGACTAAAAAGGAGATGACGAAGCTGATCGACTCGGTCTATCGGCAGACTGGTCATCGAGACACCGTCGAGTTCCTCGATAAGATCAAGGATATCGGATTTACCTATGCCACACGGGCAGGCCTGTCGATCTGCATTGACAACATGCATATCCCGAGCAAGAAGGAAGACTTTATCGGGAAAGCGCAGCGCGAAGTAAACGAGATCGAGAAGCAGTATTCCGAAGGTTTGATCACCAACGGCGAACGGTACAACAAGGTTATCGATATCTGGGCGCATGTGACCGAGCAGGTCGCCAATGAGATGATGAAGGAGCTCGGTGCCGGAGGAGATCCAGGCAAGGCGGAATCCTTCAATCCGATCTTCATGATGGCCGACTCCGGTGCGCGAGGCAGCTCGCAGCAGATTCGGCAGTTGGGTGGCATGCGCGGCCTAATGGCCAAACCATCCGGCGAAATCATCGAGACTCCGATCACGGCCAACTTCCGTGAAGGATTGACGGTGTTGCAGTACTTCATTTCGACCCACGGCGCGCGAAAAGGTCTCGCCGACACCGCATTGAAAACGGCGAACTCCGGCTATCTGACTCGGCGGCTCGTTGATATCGCCCAGGATGTGATCATCAACGAGATCGATTGCGGGACGCACGACGGTATTATCGTCAGCGCACTGGTGGAAGGCGGAGAAATCATTCAGCCGCTGGAAGAGCGTGTACTTGGTCGCTTAGCGGCCGAGGATATTCGCGATCCTGTGACCGGAGAAATCATCGTGTCGCGGAACGAGGAAATCAACGAAGAGTTGACCAAGTCGATTGTGGAGGCGGGAGTTGACCGCGTCAAGATTCGGTCAGTGCTGACATGTCAATCACTGCGTGGCGTCTGTCGCGCCTGCTATGGCCGTGACCTGGCGCGTGGTCGCCTGGTTGAAAAGGGTGAGCCCGTCGGTGTCATTGCCGCACAGTCAATCGGCGAACCTGGAACCCAGCTGACGATGCGAACCTTCCACATCGGTGGTACGGCCAGCAAAGTCGTCGAGCAGACGGTTCTCGAAGCCAAACATGCCGGGCGAATCAGGTACATGAGTTTCGATGCCAAGAAGAACGCGGATCTGCACAACGCCGGTATCGCGGTGCGGAATAAAGAGGGTGAATGGGTTGTCATGAATCGCAATACGAAGATTGCGATTGTCGATGACAGCGGCCGTGAACGTGAAAAGTACCCGGTCGTCTATGGGGCAAAAATCAAGATCAAGGATGGCGATCCGGTGGTCGTGGGGCAGAAGCTGGTTGAGTGGGATCCATACTCGCTCACCATTTTGACCGAGGTGGGCGGCAAGGTGGCCTATGGTGATATCGTGGAAGGTGTCACCATGAAGGACGAGTTCGATGAGGTGACCGGCTTGTCACGCAAAGTCATCATCGAGCACACGGGCGCGACCCTCCGTCCGCGCGTGTCGATCAAGGACGACGGTGGCAAGACGGCGAAGGTGTCCGGCGGTTCCACTACCGTCGCGCGGTACTTGTTGCCGGTGGGAGCCCACATCTTTGTCGAGAAGGGAGCCCTGGTGCATCCCGGCGACGTGCTGGCCAAGATTCCTCGCGAAACGACGAAGACCAAGGATATTACCGGAGGTCTTCCGCGTGTCGTGGAACTGTTCGAGGCGCGGAAACCGAAGGAGCAGGCGGTTATCACTGAGATCGACGGAGAAGTGTCCTACGGCGGCTTTGTGAAGGGCCAGCGTAAGGTCCTCGTCGACAATAAAGTGGGCGACGTGAAGGAATACTTCATTCCGAAAGGCAAGCACGTCAACGTGCACGAGGGTGATTGGGTGCGAGCCGGCGAACCGTTGATGGATGGTTCAGCCAATCCGCACGACATTCTCGATGTGCTTGGTCCCAATGAATTGCAGAAATACCTAGTGGATGAAGTGCAGGACGTCTACCGCTTGCAAGGTGTCTCGATCAACGACAAACACATCGAGATCATCGTACGGCAAATGCTCCGCAAGGTGCGGGTCGAAGATCCGGGCGACTCGCAGTTCTTGCCGGGTAGCCAAGTCAGCAAGAGCGTATTCGAGAAGGAAAACGAACGGGTGCTCGCAAAGGGTGGTAAACCTGCCTTGGGCAAGCCCGTTCTGCTCGGGATCACGAAGGCTGCCTTGACGACCGATAGCTTTATCTCGGCGGCGTCCTTCCAGGAAACCACGCGAGTGCTCACAGAAGCTGCCATCAATGGGCGCGAGGATAATTTGTTGGGCCTGAAAGAAAACGTCATTGTGGGACGGTTGATTCCAGCTGGGACTGGATTTGAAGAATACAGAGACACGTTCGTCATTAGTGAAAAATCAGAGGTGGCAGCAGTTGGAGCCACTCCGGCAGCGGCTGCTGTCACTTCTGATGCCGCCGCCGCCACGGGTGACGTCTCGCGGTCGTAGATTAGCGAAGCGATCGCGCCTCACTTGACAGCGAGCAGGCACATCACTATAATTCGACGGCTTTGCTCCTATGAGCAGGGTTGCGTGTGCTTTTGGAGAAGGTTCGAACACGATGCCGACCATCAATCAGCTGGTAAGAAAAGGCCGGAACCTTGTTAAAGCGAAGACGAAAAGCCCGGCCCTGAAATCCTGCCCGCAAAAACGGGGGGTCTGTCTTCGCGTCTACACCACGACGCCGAAGAAGCCGAACTCGGCATTGCGGAAAGTCGCGCGTGTGCGTCTGACAAATGGGATGGAGGTCACGACCTATATCCCTGGTGTCGGGCACAATTTGCAGGAACATTCGATCGTGCTTGTGCGCGGCGGTCGTGTGAAGGACCTTCCCGGTGTCCGCTATCACTTGGTCCGCGGCGCATTGGATGCAGTGGGGGTTGCTGATCGCAAGCAGAGTCGTTCGAAGTATGGAGCGAAGCAGCCGAAGTGAGAATTAATGATTTATTCATCATTGATTCAATCGTCAATGAATGAATCAATGAGGAAATAACAAAGTAGGACAAGATGCCACGTAGTAGATTTTTAGGTCAACGCGAAGTGCTTCCCGATGTGCGGTATCGCGACAAGCTTGTCGGGAAATTTATCAATACGCTGATGAGCGGTGGGAAAAAGAGTACGACGGAGCGGATTTGCTACGGGGCTTTCGATGTCATTCATGAGAAAACCGGTGGTGATCCGCTGAAGATCTTTAAGGCAGCTATTGATAATGTGAAGCCGATCGTTGAGGTGAAGTCTCGCCGCGTGGGAGGGGCCTCGTATCAGGTTCCAGTCGAAATCAGGCCCACACGACGAGTGTCGTTGGCGCTTCGTTGGTTGTCGGAATATGCGCGTACGCGTGGCGGCAAGAGTATGCGAGAGAAGCTCGCGGCTGAGCTGCTGGATGCGTCGAACAACACAGGGGCCGCGGTGAAGAAACGGGAAGACGTGCATCGGATGGCGGAGGCGAATAAAGCGTTCGCCCATTATCGCTGGTAACGTCGTTCTGTGCTGCAGTTGAGCCATGCTGCGATCCACTGACGTGGGGTGCCCCTGAATCGCAGCAGTGTAATTGGGCTCGACCTGCAGCACATGTGTTTTTAGAGGATTGAAGTGGCTCGACAATCATCGCTAGAACATACAAGAAACATCGGCATCATGGCCCACATCGATGCGGGGAAAACTACGACCACCGAGCGGATCTTGTACTACACGGGCATGACGCACAAGATGGGCGAGGTCCATGAGGGCGCTGCGACGATGGACTGGATGGAGCAGGAGCGTGAGCGCGGCATCACGATCACGGCTGCAGCGACGACCTGTTTCTGGAAAGACCATCGCATCAATATTATCGATACCCCCGGTCACGTCGATTTTACGATCGAAGTTGAACGGTCGTTGCGTGTGCTTGACGGCGCCGTCGCGGTGTTCGACTCGGTCCAGGGTGTGGAGCCGCAATCTGAAACTGTCTGGCGGCAGGCGGACAAATATCAGGTCCCGCGCATTGCGTTCATGAACAAGATGGATCGGACCGGCGCCGACTTCTATTTCAGTGTTCAGACCATTATCGATCGTTTAGGGGCGAATCCCATTCCCATCCAGATTCCGATCGGAAGAGAGTCGGAGTATCGTGGTTCCATCGATCTGATCACGATGAAGGCATATGTGTACGACGATGAAACGCTCGGCGCAAAGTATGCGATTGAAGAGATCCCTGCGGATTTGTTGGACAAGGCCAAAGAGTACCGGGAAAAAATGCTCGAGGCGGTTGCGGAATTCGACGACCAGGTCATGGAAAAGTATCTCAATGGCCAGGCTTTGACGGAAGAGGACATTCGCCGTGTGGTTCGAGCCGGCGCGATCACCATGAAGGTGACGCCGGTGCTCTGTGGATCGGCGTTCAAGAACAAGGGCGTGCAGCAATTACTCGACGGAGTCGTCGACTTCCTGCCCTCCCCACTTGATATTCCATCCGTCACGGGCATCGATCCACATACTAATAAAGAGGTTAAGCGTAAGGCTTCGGACGGCGAGCCCTTTGCCGCGCTGGCGTTCAAGATCATGTCTGATCCCTTTGCCGGACAGTTGACGTATTTCCGAGTCTACTCCGGCACGTTAAAAACTGGAACGCCGGTTCTCAACGTCACGAAGGGAACCAAGGATCGTATCGGTCGTCTCTTAAAGATGCATGCGAACAAGCGCGAGGATATCGACGTGGCCTACGCAGGAGACATCGTGGCGGCCGTCGGTCTCAAAGGGGCGACGACCGGCGACACGTTGGCCGATGAGAAACAACCTGTCCTGCTCGAAGTCATGAAGTTTCCAGAGCCGGTTATCGCGATGGCGATTGAGCCGAAGACGAAACAGGATCAGGAGAAGATGGGTTTTGCATTGCAGAAGCTGGCGCAAGAAGATCCCTCGTTTCGTGTCCGTACCGATGAAGAGACGGCGCAGGTCATTATTGCGGGCATGGGCGAACTGCATCTCGAAATCATCGTCGATCGCCTGTTAAGAGAGTTCAAGGTTGAGGCGAATGTCGGCAAGCCGGAAGTCGCATTCAAGGAAACGATCAGGCGGAAGGCCGAAGCTGAATCGAAATACATCAAGCAAACGGGTGGTCGTGGGCAATACGGCCACGTGGTGCTGACGGTAGAGCCGGCTGAGCCGGGTAAGGGCTTGGAGTTCGTCAACAAGATCGTCGGCGGCACGATTCCGAAAGAATATATTCCGGCCGTCGAAAAGGGTGTCAAAGAACGTATGGAAAATGGAGTCATCGCCGGATATCCCTTGCGCGACATACGCGTGACATTGATCGATGGTTCCTATCACGACGTCGACTCAAACGAAATGGCGTTCAAAATTGCCGCGTCGATGGGTTTTTCCGACGCCTGCAAGAAAGCCGATCCCGTGCTGCTCGAGCCGATTATGAAAGTCGAAGTCCTGGTTCCACAGGATTTTATGGGCGACGTGATCGGCAATTTGAACGGTCGTCGCGGAAAAGTGCAAGGCATGAAGGTTCGTGCCGGCGCGCAGGCGATTGAGGCGTCGGTGCCTCTCAGTGAAATGTTCGGCTATGCCACCGATCTTCGCTCGCGCACGCAGGGTCGCGCAACGTACAGCATGGAATTTGATCGATACGACCAAGCCCCTCGACAGATTTCAGAAGCCATTATCGCCAAGTATCGTGGTGAGTAATTACTGGTGGTTGAAGCGTAAGTAGCAGGGAGGAGCCGGTATGGCGAAGGCGAAATTTGAGCGGAAGAAGCCGCACGTGAACATTGGGACGATCGGGCACGTGGACCACGGGAAGACCACGCTGACCAGTGCGTTGA
>Ga0209640_10002708_pt1 | contig 15432 bp, 13 predicted proteins | sample RifCSP10_1_FD_184018 | JGI IMG/M metagenome (GOLD analysis project Ga0209640, IMG submission 184018) | Soil microbial communities from Rifle, Colorado - Rifle CSP2_sed 10_1 (SPAdes) (version 2) | ecosystem: Environmental > Terrestrial > Deep subsurface > Rock core/Sediment | place: Rifle...
GGGGCCGACCGCGGTGATCGAGGGGCCGTTCGCCGACGAGAAGCGCAAGCCCTTCACCGCCGAGGACGTCCGCTTCACGACCAGGGGCGGCACCCTCTACGCGATCGTGCTCGACTGGCCGGCGGGCGGGCGCGTGACCATCAAGACGCTGGGCCGGAGCTCGCCAAGCCCGCCCGGCGAAATCGCTTCCGTGGAGCTTCTCGGGGCCAGGGAGCCGGTCAAGTGGACCCGCGATGACGCCGGGCTTCATGTCGAGCTACCCTCGGCGCGGACCAGCGCTCATGCTCTGGCCCTGCGCCTCCGGCCGGCCTTGGGAGCGGTGAGCCCGTGAGCTACCGCGCCTGGTTTCAATGCATAGCACCGGGTTGCGGCAACACCCACCGCCTGAACGAGGTGGTCTACCACTGCGGCCGCTGCGGGAGCCTCCTCGAGGTGAAGCACGACATGGAGGCGCTGCGCGACCGGAGCGCCCGCGCCTGGATGCGGCTCTTCGACGACCGCTACAAGACCGGCCAGTGGCCCTACGGTTCCGCCATCTGGGGGAAGAAGGAGTGGGTGCTGCCCGAGGTCGACAACGAGAACATCGTGTCGATGTACGAGGGCGGCACCAACCTGTTCTGGACGGAGCGGCTCGGCAAGGTCGTGGGGATCCGCGACCTGTGGGTCAAGCAGTGCGGGCTCAGCCACACGGGTTCGTTCAAGGACCTCGGGATGACCGTGCTCGTGTCCCAGGTGAGGCAGATGATCGCGGAGGGCGTGCCCATCCGGGCCGTGGCCTGCGCCTCCACCGGCGACACCTCGGCCGCGCTCGCGGCCTACTGCGCCGCGGCCGGGATCCCCTCCGTCGTCTTCCTGCCCAAGGACAAGGTCTCGCTCGCCCAGCTCATCCAGCCCGTCTCCAATGGCTCGCTCGTCCTGTCGCTCGACACCGATTTCGACGGCTGCATGGCGCTGGTCAAGCGCCTCACCGAGGACAAGGGCATCTACCTCGCCAACTCGATGAACTCGCTGCGGGTGGAGGGGCAGAAGACCATCTCCATCGAGATGGTCCAGCAGTTCGACTGGGAGGTGCCGGACACGATCATCATTCCCGGGGGCAACCTCGGCAACGTCTCGGCCCTGGGCGCGGGCTTCGAGATGCTGCACGACCTCGGCCTCGTCACGCGCCTTCCGCGCATCGTGGTGGCCCAGGCCGAGAGGGCCAACCCCCTCTACCAGGCCTACAAGGAGGGGTGGGACACGTTTCATCCGATGACCGCCGGCAAGACCGCGGCCAGCGCCATTCAGATCGGGAACCCCGTCAGCGTCGACAAGGCGGTCCGGATCTTGAAGAGGTTTGGAGGCATCGTGGAGCAGGCGAGCGAGGACGAGCTGGCCAACGCGGCCGCGCTCGCCGACCGTTGCGGGATGTTCAACTGTCCGCACACCGGCGTGGCCCTCGCGGCCTTGGTCAAGCTCAAGGAGCGCGGGGTGGTGGCCCCGGACGAGCGGGTCATCGTGATCTCCACCGCCAACGGCCTCAAGTTCTCCGAGTTCAAGGTCGGCTACCACCGCGGAACCCTCGAAGGCGTCTCCCCGCGCCACGCCAACCTTCCGGTCGAGCTTCCCGCCGACTTCGACGCGGTGCGCCGCGCCATCGCCGAGCGGGTCGAGCCCGTATGAGCGACACCCGGCTCGGCGACGGCGTGACCCTGCCCGCGACCTCCGGGGAGCTTCCCGCGTGGGAGGTGAGGGACCTGCCCGCGCCCCCGCCCTTCGGCCTGCGCGGTCTCATGAAGGTCATCGGTCCCGGCGCAGTGATGGCCGCGACCTCGATTGGCGGGGGCGAGTGGCTGGTGGGCCCCGCGGCCGCGGTCAAGTACACGACCTCCATCTTCCTCATCGTGACCGTGTCCATCGCCTTGCAGGTCGTCTTCAACCTCGAGGCCGTCCGCTACACGCTCTACACCGGTGAGCCCATCTTCGGCGGGATCATGAGGCTCAAGCCGGGCCCGCGCTTCTGGGCGGGGTTCTACACGGTCATCGGTTTCTTCCAGCTCGGCTGGCCCGCCCTCGCCGGCAGCGCCGCCGCCACCCTGCTGAGCGCGTGGATGGGACGGGTGCCGGATGCCGGGGACCGCGAGACCCTCGCCTGGATCGCGACCGCGCTCATCGCCCTCGTCATCCTGATCCTCTCGTTCGGCGGCACCATCGAGAGGATGCTCGAGTACTTCGCCTGGACGATGCTGGCCGTGGTCTTCCTCTTCCTCATCGTCGTGAACGCGGCCTTCGTGCCCCTCTCCCACTGGGCAGAGACCCTCCTCGGGTTCTTCCAGTTCACGGGGCTGCCTTCACCCATCGACTGGGCCCTCCTCGGCGCCCTCGCCGCCACCGCGGGGTCGGGCGGCCTCGGCAACCTGACGGTGACCAACTGGGTGCGCGACAAGGGCTTCGGCATGGGCGCCACGGTGGGGGCCATCCCGAGCGCGGTCGGCGGCCACGAGGTGAAGCTCTCGGACGTGGGCAAGGTGTTCGAGGCCACGGGCGAGAACCTCGAGCGGTGGCGCGAGTGGATGCGCTACGTCCACGTCGATCAGATCTGGGTCTGGGGCCTCTTCTGCTTCCTCGGGATGTTCCTGAACGTGAACCTCGCGACCTTCATCGTCCCCCACGGCACCGACCTCCAGGGCCTCGCCGCCGGGTCCTACCAGGCCAAGTACCTCGCGGAGACGATCTGGCCCGGCTTCTGGTTCCTGACCCTCTTCAACGGTTTCTGGATCCTCTTCAAGACCCAGCTCGGCAACACCGACATCCTGGTGCGGACGGTGACGGACTGCGCGTGGATGGCGAGCCGGCGAGCCCGCCTGTGGAAGGGGGGGATCCGGACGATCTACTACGGCATCCTCGTGCTGTTCTCCTTCTGGGGCGTCCTCGCCATACGGTCGGCCTCGCCCTTCCGGCTGTTCACGATCCTCGCGAACGTGGCCGGGCTCGTCCTGGCGATCGGTGCGGTCCAGATCTACGTGGTCAACCGGCGCTTCCTCCCGCGGGCGGTGCGCCCACCCTTGTGGCGCGAGCTCGCGCTCCTCGTCTGCGCGGGCTTCTACGCGTTCTTCGCGTACTTCGCGCTCCGCGCCCTCGTGCGCTCCCTCCTGGCCTGAACCGTCATGAAGGCCCTCGTCTACGTCGGACCCGAGCGGATGGAGATCCAGGAGATGCCCTCGCCCAGCCCACGCGAGGGCGAGGTGCTGCTGCAGGTCTCGGCCGCGGGCATCTGCGGCTCCGACATCCACGGCTTCCTCGGCCATAGCGAGCGCCGCAAGCCCGGCCTCGTGATGGGCCACGAGACGGTGGCACGGATCGCGGAAGCGCACCCCACCGTGACCGGCTGGCGCGAGTCGGAGCGGGTGTGCTTCAACCCGCTCGTGAGCTGCCGCGCCTGTCCGGCCTGCCTCGAGGGCAGGCAAAACGTCTGCCCCGATTGGCGGATCTTCGGGATGGACCGCCTGCACGGGACCTACGCCGAGTTCGTGAGCGTGCCCGCATGCCAGCTCTTCGTCCTGCCGGAGTCGCTTCCGGAAGCCGAAGCCATCGTGGTGGAGCCCTTGGCGGTCGTGATCCACGCGTTCCGCATCTCGACGGCGGAACTCCCGCGGACCATGGCCGTCTTCGGGGCGGGCCCCCTCGGCGCGCTGGCCCTGGTGCTGGCCAAGCTCCGCGGCGTGCCCCGGGTCTGCATGGTCGACGTGAACGAACGTCGCCTCGCGGTGGCGCGCCGTTTGGGGGCGGACCTCGTGGTCGACGCCCGACGGGAAGACGCCACCGAGGCGCTGCGCGCCTGGACCGGGGGTCGGGGCGCGGAACACGTCGTCGAGGCCGTGGGACTTCCCGCGACTCGGCGCGCCGCCGTGGCCGCGACCGCGAGCGGCGGACGGCTCGTCTTCCTGGGACTCGCCGAGAACGACTCCGCCCTGCCCTGGATCGAGATGATCCGGAAGGAGCAGGCCGTCTTCACCTCGTTCGCCTACGCGCCACGCGACTTCGAGGCCGCGGTCCGCATGGTGGGGGCCCGCCGCTTCGACCTCACGCCCTGGACGGAGACGAGGCCGCTCGCCGACGGCCAGGCCGCGTTCGCCAAGATGGCAAGAGAACCCGGCGAGACCCTCAAGCTGATGTTCGAGTTGCGCCCTGGACGCCCGTGAAGGAGGAGAGACCATGAGCAAGATGGATCGTCGATCGTTCAACCGCGGCCTCGGCGCCGCCGCTTTCGGCACCGGGATCCTCGGCTCGGCCGCGAGAGGGCGGGCGGAGGTTCCAGGCGGGCCTCGGGTGATCCGGCTCGGCGTCCTCGGCACGGGCTGGTGGGGGGTGCTGGATTTGAAGGCCGCGTTCAAAGCGGGCGGGGTGGAGGCGCTTGCACTCTGTGACCTGGACAGCGAGCACCTGGAGAAGGCCGCGACGGAGGCGGCGAGCTTGCAGGGCGGCACGCGGCCAAAGACCTACAAGGACTGGCGCGAGTTCCTGGCCCATCCGGGGATGGAAGCGGTGATCCTCGCCACCCCTCCCCACTGGCACGCGTTGCCCTTCATCGGCGCCGTGGAGCGCGGCCTCGACGTGTACCTCGAGAAGCCGGTGGCCTACGACATCCGCGAGGGCCAGGCGATGGTCGCGGCGGCGAAGCGCGCGGGGCGCGTGGTGCAGGTGGGTTTCCAGCGCCGGCAGAGCCAGGCCTTCAAGGACGCGGCGGCCTATCTCCGGGGCGGCGCCGCGGGACGCATCGTCCAGGTGGATGCCCAGATCAACTACGCCGCGAACCCTCCCTCGGCCGCGCCGCAGGAACCACCCGCCTCCCTCGACTGGGACGCGTGGTGCGGCCCCGCCCCCAAGCTGCCCTACGCTCCCAACGTCGGCCATTTCGCGTGGCGTCTCGAGGAGGCCTACGGCAACGGCCACCTCGTGGACTGGGGCATCCACTGGATCGACCGGGTCCGCGTCGCCCTGGGCGAGGGCTTGCCGAAGACGGTGCAGGCGGCGGGTGGGCTCCAGGTCCTGAAGGGGCGCATCACCACCCCCGACACCCTCGTCGCTCAGTTCGAGTTCGAGCGCTGCCCGCTCGTCTGGCGCCACCGCATCTGGGGCGCCGCGGAATGGAGCCCGGACACGGACAACGCGGCCCTCTTCTACGGGGACAAGGAGACGGTGGTCGTCACCGACGACAAGTGGACGGTGGTCCCTCGGGGCGGGGGCGAGCGGCGGGCTTTCGAGGCGAAGACCGACGTCTTGCCCGCGCACGTGGGCGAGTTCCTGGACGCGGTCCGCACCCGCCGGCCCCCGAGCTGCTCCCTCGAGGACGCGGCGCGGTCCACGGCCTGCGTGCAGCTCGCGATGATCGCGTACAAGGCCGGCTCGCGGGTGGCCTGGGACGACACGCGCGGCGAGGTCGCCGGTCCGCCCGCGGCGGCAGCGCTCCTGAAACGCGACTACCGAGCCCCCTACAAGCACCCCGGCGCTTGAGGCGCTCAGGGGAGAGACGCTCGGTACCTCGAAGGCGTGGGGACACAACGGCTTTCGGACTATTCATGAGGAAGGCCGGGCCGGCCTCATGAATAGTCCGCGCTGGGTCAGGGGACCTTCGTCCAGACCCATTCCTCCGAGACCGTCTTGCCCGCCTGCGGGCCTTCGATGCGGGCGTGGAGCGCGCCGGCCCCATCGAGCCAGTAGAGGATCCGCTGCGGGAAATCGTGCTCTTTGTTCTCGAATACGGCGCGCCTGTCGCTCACCTCGACCAGCTTGAAGGGCGTGGGTGAAGCCGAGCGAGGGCTCGCGTAGTAGGAGACACCATCGGTCCCGCGTTCGATCCTGAGGAACTCCCAGGAGACGAGCCGTCCAGCTTTCACGTCGGCGTGTACGCCCAGGAGCGCGCCTCCCAGGAGCCCCGTCCAGCGTTCCTCGCTCCGCACCCCGTCTTTCTCTCCCGCCCAGCGCCCTTCCAACCACGCTAGCCGGTCGACTTCTCCCGCCGTCGGCGTCGCCGCCACGGCCAGCGTCGCCAGGACCGTTCCCGCGCACGCCCACACGAAGATTCGTCTCACCACGTGCTCCCTCCAATGGACGGCCAACCACTCGCGGGGGCTAGCTTGCCGTCTTCGCCGGTGCGCGCGATTGGACAAATGCGACGCCCTACTCGCCGAGGAAGAGCGCGCGGAGGCGCTCCGGGTGGGTGAAGTGCCGCGCCATCTCGCCGTCGCCGTCGCGTCCCGCGCGCGGCGCGCGGCCAGCCAGGTCGCGGAAGTCGCGAAGCAGGTGGGCCTGGTCGAAGTAACCGGCGTCCAGGGCGAGATCTGACCGCGCGGGCCCGATCGGCTTCGTCCAGCGTCGCGAGCACCGCGTTCAGCCGCAGGATGCGGGCAAAGAGCTTGGGACGAATCCCAAGGTCGCGCCGAAAGGCCCGCTCCACGCGCCGGCGGCTCCAGCCGAGAGTGCGCGCGACCTTTTCCACCGGGGCCGTCCCCCGCGCCGCCACCATGAGACCGACCGCGGGCGCAGCGCTGAGCCGCTCAAGACGGCGAGAGTCGAGCCGCGCCGCGAGCCACCGCTCGTCCGCCGCAAACCGGCGGTCGTTCGTGCGCGCCGAGCGGAGGCCGCGCATCAGCGCTCCCACCGAGGCCGCGCCGACGAGCGTCGAAAGGGGCTCTTCCCGGTCGGTGGCGGCCGCCATGGCGAGATCGAAGAACGCTCTCGGCGCCCCCGGCCGGAACCGCATCCCGAGGGTCCGAACTCGCGGTCCGGCGCGAAGGAGCCACGGCCGCGTCAAGGTGCCGGCCAGGAAGAGGCGGGGCTGCACCCGCCAGCGCCCGCCCACTCGCCGCGCGAACCGGTCCTCCAGGTGGACGATCAACTCCGGACACCCGTCGGGAACCACCCGCTCGACTGGCCGGTCGGAGCGCGGGCGCGGATCCGAGACCTCCCACACGCACTCGAGGTAGGGAGCGAGCACGGTCCCGGGAGGCCGCTCGACGTAGCGCAGGCCCGGCAACGGCCCTCCCTCGCCTTACGAGGGCTCGGCAACCAGGTACGGCTGACCCATGAAGTCGGACCCGAAGCCCGGCCATAGCGCGACCCCGGCGGCGGACCGGATCTCGAAGTAGTACTGCAGCGGATAAGCCGTGCGCGTGTACTCCGCGGGCCCCGCCGTCCGCCACGACGCGCCGTCCCGCTCCATTCCCTCGGACCTGTAGGTCTCGGCCTGGTTGAGGTGCCGATACAGGACCCGAACGAAGGTCGCGTCCGCGGGGACGCGGGCGGTGATCGATAGAGCCTGGCCGGGCGCAAACGACTTGGGGGGCGCGTGTTCGACACGCACGATCGGCCTCGGTCGCGGCTCGAGGACGGCCGTGATCGCCGCCGCCGCCACCTCTTCGGTCACGGCCTTACCCGAACGACGTGCGTCCCAAGTCTCGACGGCCGCGATGTCCCGGTCGATGGCGGGCAGCCGATCCTGCCAATGGCCCCGAAGGTGGGCGTCGTAGCCGAAGGTGATGTCCCGGACGTAGACCGAGGCCGGCCCCGCGGCGAGCTCGGCCCAGACACGACGGGCGTGACGATACTGGTCGAGCGCCTCGCCACGCGCGCGGGCGTGCCCGGTCCGATCGAAGATCCCGAAGAGAACGCCCGCGCGGAGCTTGCTTGCGAAGAACCGGCCGATGCCCGCGGCGATCGCGCCGTCGATGCCGAGGCGGCGGTAGCGGGCGTCGGTTCGGTCGGCGACCCGCGTCTCGGCTTTCGCTAGATCGGCGGCCGAGGACATGGCCCAGGCGTCGAGCTGCCGGGCGACCTCGCTCGGCGTGATCTTCCCGATGGGTTCCCCGGTGAGGAGTGACTCGACGTACTCGTCGATGCTGGCGAAGAGCTGGGGATCGAGGCTGGTCACGGCGTTGAAGATCTTCGGCGTCGGCGTGTCGTGGAACGAGCCGGGCTGGGTAGGATCGACGAGCGACATGTTGCTGTGGATCTCTGGCCAGTAGTTGTTGTTGGCGGCCGAGGGGCAGTAGACGGTGCTGATGAGCGGCAGGATGCGGCTCGCTTTCGCGAGGCCGGCTTCGAGCGCGTCCGCCGCGGCGCCGAATTCGTGCCTGAGCCGCCGGCGCCAGGCCTCTGGATCCCCGTCGGGGGCGTAGGCGAGCCGACCCCAGAGCCGATACGTGTACTCGTACTTCCGCCAGTCCCCGCCGGCCGCCTTCAACGACGCGTCCAGGTAGGCGTCGCGCCCTCCGGCGAGGCCCGAGCCCTTCCGACCCTTGAAGGACAGGGGCTCCATGTACTCGACGCCGTCCGCTCCGAACGCGCTGAACGCGCGGCCCATCTGCGCGGCGGAGCCCGGATCGCCCCAGAGCAGCAGCCGCTGGGTTCCCGGCCAGACCCGATGCACGATTCCGTAACGCCGGTCCTTCATGAGCAGGTCGCCGTAGCTGTAGCGCATGTGGTTGCGCGGCCCCGTGCTCAGGGCCATCAGGCGGTCCGGGCTCGGCTGGTCCGTCGGCAGCTCGAACGCCCGGATGGAGGACTGGAGATAGGGCAGCCCCATGTGCTCGGCCCAGAACTTGGGAGAGATGCGCACGGGAAGGCCCGTGGCGAGAGCGAGGTCGATGATCTTCTGGTCGACGCCCTTGGCGTGCAGGTCGATCTCGAGGGGCCGGCCGGCCCGCGCGATGCCGCCGAAGAGGGTCTGCCAGAACTCGTAGCGGCCTTCGTCGCCTTCGGGGACGCCGCTCTCCCCATGGGTGCGGATGGTCAGACCCTCGATCCCTGGGCAGGCTTCGAGGAGGGCGCGCACGGCGTCGCGGCAATACGCGGCGTGGTTCGCTCGGGTGAGGCCGTCGATGACGTAGTTGACGTGGGGGCTGTCGGTCCATTCGAAGGCGTGGGTCCAAAGGCCGAGCTGGAAGTGCAGGCCCCGCCGGACGGCCTCCTCGCTGATGTAGCGGAGCGTCGCCAGGTTCCGGTCGCGCTCGGCCGGGTCGAGGCCGCGAGCGCGGACGTCGTAGCCGGGCACGGAGAGGAGAAAGGGGTAGGCGAAGTAGAAATAGGTATCGCGGAGCTGCCGCGCAAAGTCGTAGCCGATGCCGAAGGCCAGGTTGAACCGGTTGAACCTCTGGGTGACGAGCATGTCGAGATAGGGGGGCCAGAAGGACCGGTCGTGGAACCAGGCCTTGTCCTCGACGTCGCTGACGAAGATCCGCATGATGCTGCGGATACGACAGGTCGGCCGTTCGACGATCTTCTGCGCGACCCGGAGCGCGTCGCGGGGCTCGGCCGCGCACTCCTCCCGATCGTTGAGCTCCGTGAGCGCGTAGGCGAGCCCCAGGGCATCGGGGGCGCTCGCGAGAAGGACCTCACGGTTCCCGCGCCGCGCGGGGGCGATGGCGAAGGACTCGGGCGAGTCGAGGGCGCCGACCCCGACCAGGTCGAGCATCTCGTGCGCCGTGCGCGTCCCGCTCCCCGCCACCAGGAGGCACCGCTCCTGGGGCCGGGTTTGTTCGATCGTCCGGCAGATCCGGGTGGCGAGGCCGCGGGATTCGCAAGTCCGCCGCAAGAGGTCGGCCGCCCATCGCCCCGGCCCCGAAGCCGCGACCGGGTCGTTCGGGTCAATGACCAGCGCCAGTCCCTCCGCGCTCCCGGGCGCGCCGGTCACCGCGTTTCCATCAGCGATCCCTTCGCGCGGCGAGGCGACGACCGCCGCCACCGCGCCGACGTGCTTCAGGAACTGACGCCGGGCGACACTGCCTCCGCGCGACCTGGACATGGGCAAGCCTCCGGGCGGATTCTACCCGGGGGCAGCCCGGACCTGAACCCGACGCCGTCGCCGAACGTACTATCTTTGAGGAGTAGGTGGAGGGACCCCATGGCCAAGTTCCTGCTTTGGCTGATCCTGCTCGTCCTCTGCTGGCCGCTGGCGCTTCTGGCGCTGGTTGCCTACCCGCTGGTCTGGCTGCTGCTGCTGCCTTTCCGCCTCGTCGGCATCGCGGTCGGAGGCGTCTTCGAGCTCCTGAGGTCGGTGATCTACCTCCCCTCCAGGCTGCTCGGCGGGCCGGGGCGGGCCTGACCTCGAGGTCTCCGTGATCTACCGGATCACGAACACCGAGAAGCTGAAGGACGTCGTGAAGAAGGTCTTCGGCTCCTGAGTCATTCGGACCGCAAGGCCTCCACCGGGTCCACCCGTGTGGCCCGGAGCGCCGGCAATAGCGACGCCCCGAGGGCCACCAGGCCGACGAGCGCCGTTCCCCCGAGGTAGCTGCCGGGATCGCGCTCCCCCACCTCGTAGAGGAGCGCCGAAAGGGACCGCGCCAGGACCAGCGCGAGCGCGAGGCCCAGGGCCAGCCCGAGGGCGGTCACCTTCAAGCCTTGACTCGCGACGAAGGCCAGGACCCGGCCTGGCTCCGCACCCACGGCCATGCGGATGGCGATTTCCCGGGTGCGGCCGGACACGAAGTGATGAAGCACGGCGAAGAGTCCCGATGCCGTCAAGACGAGGGCGGCCAAGGCGAAAACGGCGAGGAGCGAGCTCGTGAAGCGCCACGGCAGGAGCGCGCGGTCCACCAGCGAGGCCATGGTCGTGACGCTCCCGACCTCCGCGTCCGGGTCGAGGGCCCGTACCTCCTCTCGCACCTTGGCCGCGAGCGCCAATGGGTCTCGGTCGGTGCGAACCACGAAATGGTGGAGGACGTCGGGCGCCTGGCCGTAAGGCACGTAGACGTCGAGCTGGGGATTTTGGACTCCCCGGAAGCGCACGTTCTCGACGACGCCCACGACCTCTTGCCACTCGACGACGAAAGCACCGTCCCGGAGCTCCGCTTTCGCCCCCCAGGTATTGAGCCGCTTCCCGATCGCGCTTTGCCCGGGCCAGCAGCGGCGCGCGAGGCTCTCGCTCACGATCACCACCTTCGGAGCGTCGGCCGCGTCGTGCTCGGTGAAGGTGCGGCCTTCCACTAGCCCCGTGCCCATCGCGCGGAAGTAGTCCGGCGTCGCGGCCTCCCAGTTCACGCTCGGGGAGTTGGCCGTCACCGACACCCGATCGAGCGACTGCCCCTCGATGATCACGAAGCTGCCCGAGCCGATGGGACCGTATTCCAGTGGGCGGTTGTGAACGGCGCCGGCAGCCACGACTCCGGGCGACCCGGCCAGGCGCTCGATGAGGGTGCGATAGAACGCTCGGCGCTCCACCAGCGACGGGTACTTCTCGGGTACCAGATCGACGGCGAAGCTCAGCGCGCGATCCGGCACGAAGCCCAGCTCGATCTGCAGGAGCTTGCCGAGGCTGCGGACCATGAGGCCGCAGCCGACGAGCAGGACGATCGAGAGCGCGACCTCCGCCGCGACGAGCAGCCGACTGAGTCCCCAGCTTCGCCGGTCGGCTCCGCCCCCTCCCCGAGCGGTGTTCAGCGTGGGCAGCAGGGCGAGCCGGGAAGCCACTGCCGCGGACACGAGCGCCGCCAGGGCGGCGACTCCGACGGTGATGAAGCTGGCGAAACCAAGGGCGCCGCCGTCGAGGCTCACGTGCCGGAGGCCGGGCAACTCGGCCGGCCCAAAGACCCGCGTCGCCTGAACGACCCCTCTGGCGAGGAGGGCTCCGGCCAGTCCGCCGGCCAGCGCGAGCACGATGCTCTCGATGAGCTCCGGGCGGGCGGCGCGGGCGGCGCTGGCGCCGATCGCCTGACGAACGGCGAGATCGGTCCTCCGCCCGATCGCCTGCACCAGGAGCAGCACCGCCGCGTTGGCGCAGGCCAGCAGGAGGACCAAGCCGCTCGCCACCGCCAGGGCCTCCAGAGCGCGCCGCGTGCTGGCTCCCAGATGGTGGTCGAGCAGCGGGACCAGCTCAGCGCTCCACCCCCCCGCGGAAAACTGGTCGGTCAGGGACGCTCGCTGGGAGAGACGGGCGAGGTCGGTCCTCGCCGACTCCAGGGAAGTGCCCGCCTTCAGCCGCCCGACGACGTAGAGGACCCCGAATCCCCGGTAAGCCTGGGGAGCCATCGATCGACGCATCGGCTCGAGCTCGTGGGCCAGCAGCGTCCAGACCTGCGCTCCATACGGAAAATCGAAGTCCTGCGGCATCACCCCCACGATCGTGGACGGCTGCCCGCTTCCCGCCACGGTCCGCCCCACGACCGCAGGGTCACCGGCGAAGCGGCCTTGCCAGAGGGCGTAGCTGAGGACGAGGACGCGCTCCGCGCCGGGCTCGTCGTCCCGGGGCAGGAACGTGCGGCCGAGAAGGGGCGATGCCCGCAGGGTGTCGAAGAACGACGCGGAGACGGCGGCGGCGGGCACGGTCTCCCGCCTCGGCGCGCCCCTGAACTCGTGGCTCCAGTTGACGGAGCCGAAAGCCGCGAGGTCCTCGAAAGAGCGGCTCCCCGCGCGCCATTCGAGGAAGTACGGATAGGACACCTCGATGAGCGAATGGGCGTCGGACGGCTCCGTTTCCCAGGCCACGGCGAGGCGATCGAGCTCGGCAACCGGGATCGCTCGCCAGAGGACGCGGCGCGCGACGCTGAAGACCGCGGTGGAGATCCCGATGCCCAGGGCGAGGATCACGACCACGGCGGTCGCCAGGCCCGGCCGACGAACCAGCCGGCGCAGGGCGGGCCGGGCGCTCACTCGTGCCCGTCAGGGGGCTTCGGACGCAGCCCGAGCTGCCACCAGGACACGTCGTGCCAGGCCCCGAACTTCCAGCCGGCACGGCGAAAGACGCCGATGGCGGTGAAGCCCAACGACCGATGCAACCCCACGCTCGCATCGTTCGGAAGCGCGATGCCGGCGTAGGCGTTGCAGTAGCCCTTCTCCACGAGGATGGGGAGGAGCTCCTGGTAGAGACGCCTCCCCAGTCCCTGCCCTCGGTGATCGGCGCGGACGTAGGCGGAGGTCTCGACGGACCACCGGTAGGCGCCGCGCGACCGGTAGGAGGTGGCGTACGCGTACCCGACCGGACCGCGCTCGTTCTCGGCTACGAGCCAGGCCCACTGGCCGAGGGCCTTGGCGATCCGCTCCTCGAACTCCTCCACCGACGGCGGCTGGAGCTCGAACGACACCGCGGTGTCCGTGACGAAGGGCCGGTAGATCTCGAGGAGAAGGGCGGCGTCGCCGAGGTTGGCCGGCCGGATCTCCGTCACCGCTCCCTCGCCATGCCTACGCCCGCTCGCGCTCACTCGCCCGGTACCCCATCCCCCGCGAGCCAGTCTACCGAAAAAGACGGCTCGCCTCGGAGACAATACCTTCTGAATGGACTCCCCCGCCCTGCCCCCCGAAGAAGCCCGCCTCCGGCCCACCTACGCGGTGGTTCGGCTGTCCCGCCTCCGAGACAACCTGGCCGCGGTCAAACGGCACGTCGCGCCCGCCCGGGTCATGGCGATCCTGAAGGCCAACGCCTACGGACACGGTATCGAGGCCGTGGCCCGCTCCTTGGCCCCTCTGGCCGACGGCTTCGGGGTGGCCCTCGTCGAAGAAGGGATCACCCTGCGCCGCCTCGGAATCCAGAACCCGATCCTCGTCTTTGGAGGGATCTGGACGCGCCAGATCCCCCTCTTCCTCGACCATGGCCTGAGCCTCACCGTGCCCTCGCTCGCCCGCCTTCGTGACGTGGAGGCGGCGGCGGCCGCGCGCGAGGCCCGCGCGCGGGTCCATCTCAAGATCGATACGGGCATGGAGCGCATCGGCGTACACCACTACAACGCCGAAGGCCTGCTGGAGGCCGCCGCCCGATCCCCCCACGTCGAGGTCGAAGGCATCTATTCGCACTTCGCCAACGCCGACGCGGAGGACCTTGCGGACGCCCGAAGGCAGCTCGCCCGGTTCGAGGAAGTCCTGCGGTTCTACGATCGGCGCTCCCTGCCCACTCCGGAGCGCCACATGGCGAACTCGGCGGCCCTCCTGCGCCTCCCGGAGAGCCATCTCGACCTGGTCCGGCCGGGCATCCTGTTGTATGGCGTCTATCCTCACGCAGGAGCCCCCCACTCGGTCGAGGTGCTTCCGGCGCTCTCCTGGAGGTCACGGGTCGTCTACTTCAAGGTCGTGGAGGCGGGAAGCCCGGTGAGCTACGGCTCCACCTGGAGGACCGACCACAAGGTCCGCGTCGTGACCGTACCCGTGGGCTATGGCGACGGCTACTTCCGCAGCATGTCGAACCGTGCCCAGGTGGTGCTACGCGGCCAGCGGGTCTCGCAGGTCGGGACGATCTGCATGGACCAGATGATGGTGAACATCGAGGGCGGCACCGCCTACAACGGCGACGAGGTCGTCCTCATCGGCGAGCAGGCGAGCGAGCGGCTCACCGTCGAAGAGATGGCGGCCTGGGCGGGCACCATACCCTACGAGGTCCTCACCGCCATCAACGACCGGGTCCCCCGCCTCTACGAGCCGTAGCCCGGATCATTCGCGAGCCGGGTTGACCGCGCCGACGTGCCCGCCTACCCTCGAAGCATGACCCTGCGCACCCGACTGAACGGTCTCTGGCGCGAATGGCTCCGGCCGTTCCTCCTCGCGGCGTTGGTCCTCGGCCCCCTCCGTTCGGCCGGCGCGGATTGGAACGACGTTCCGAGCGGCTCCATGAGGCCGACCATCCTAGAAGGAGACCGCATCTTCGTGAACAAGCTGGCCTACGACCTCAAGGTCCCCTTCACTACTCTCCATCTCGCCGAGTGGGCGGACCCCCAACGGGGCGACATCGTCGTGCTCTTCTCCCCCTACGACGACCGGCGGCTGGTGAAGCGCGTGGTGGGCGTGCCCGGCGACACCATCGAAACGCGGGGCGGCCGACTGCTCGTGAACGGCAAGGCCGCGTCCTATACGTCGCTCGGATCCGAGGACGTCCGTCTCGCCGGCCTCGACGACAGGGAAGGCCTGCTCTGGCGCGAGAGCGTCGATGGACGCGCGCATCCCGTCATGGGAATCCAGGAAGGCGTGGGTGCGGATTCACCCGTGGTCACCGTCCCCGCGGGCCGCTACTTCCTGATGGGCGACCATCGCGATTCGAGCTTCGACTCGCGCTACTGGGGCTTCGCGGAGCGTCGCCGCATCGTGGGACGGGCGGTGGCCGTGGTGGCGTCGATCGACGTGGAGAACGGCTACCACCCGCGCTGGCAGCGCTTCTTCACCGCCCTTCGCTGAACTCCACGAAGGCCCGGGTATCCGCGATCGATCGATGCGTCGGAAAGCCGACGAAGCGCGTCACCTCGGGGTCGCTCGCGTACCGCACGAAGATGGCCTCGGCGTCCTCGAAGCGCGGGCGTCGAAGGACGAGGCGCGCGGTCTCGACCCGTTCGGGCGCGGAGGCGATTCGGCGCTCGGTCGTGGTCACGCCCGGCGCTTCTCCGTCAGCCCCTCCGTGGCACGCAGGCTGTGGTCACGGCGCTCGCGGCCACGCTGCCATTCCTGGAGCAGCTTGGTGAGCTCACCCGGCGGCTTGGG
>Ga0209640_10002709_pt1 | contig 15423 bp, 15 predicted proteins | sample RifCSP10_1_FD_184018 | JGI IMG/M metagenome (GOLD analysis project Ga0209640, IMG submission 184018) | Soil microbial communities from Rifle, Colorado - Rifle CSP2_sed 10_1 (SPAdes) (version 2) | ecosystem: Environmental > Terrestrial > Deep subsurface > Rock core/Sediment | place: Rifle...
GAGTGACACCGGCACCGTGGGTGTGACCGTCATCCCAGTGGGTGGTGGACTGACCTTTACTCCCGTGGCGGATACATTCGTAAACAGTAATAGTCCCACGACCAATTATGGGTCCGCTACTACGCTGCAGGTAGACGGGTCTCCCACCAAGATTACGTACCTGCGGTTTAACGTGACCGGACTCAGTGGGGCTGTGCAGTCTGCCCGCCTCAGGCTGGAGGTGGTCGATGCGAGCACATTTGGGGGGACCCTTTACTCCATGTCCGACATTAGCTGGGGTGAGACTACCGTGACCTACAATACCCGCCCGGTCATTGATGGGCTAACCCTGGGTAAGTTGGGGGCAGTGGCCTTGGGCGCTATTGTCGAATTCGATGTGACCGCGGCCATTTCTGGCAATGGAACCTACAGCTTTGCCATCAATTCGACTAATAGCGATGCAGTATTTTATCGCTCCCGCGAAGCCGGGATTAACCCGCCAGCACTGGTCATTACAACTGCAGGCGGTCCCGCGAACACCCCCCCGCAGATTTCCAGCGGGCCGACCGCGGCGCCGAACCCGGTCGATGAGAATCAGACCGCCCAGCTCAGTGTGACGGCCAGTGACGCGGATGGGGACCCCTTGACGTACACGTGGACGGCCCCGCCCGGCGGGGGGACCATCTCGGGCACGGGGGCCACGGTGACCTACACCCCGCCCGACGTGAGCGTGCAGCAGACCTTTACGATCACGGTGACGGTCTCGGACGGCCAGGGGGGAACGGCCACCGGCACCGTGGGTGTGACGGTCCAGCCGGTGGCCCCAGGTAACACGCCCCCGACGGCCAACAACCTGACCATTGCGGGCACGGCACAAGTCGGCCAGCTGTTGACCGGCAACTACACCTATGCTGATGCCGATGGGGATCTGGAAGGGACCTCGACCTATCGGTGGTTGCGCAATGGGGCGTCGATTAGCGGGGCGACGGCAAAGACCTACACCTTGGTGGCGGCCGATCAGGGGGCGCTGATCGTGTTTGAGGTGACACCGGTGGCGGCCACGGGGGCCTCCCCGGGGGCGCCGGTGCAGAGTCCGGCGGTCGGCCCGGTGAGTGCCGGGGGTGGAGGGACCCAGTTGACCTTTACTCCCGTGGCGGATACATTCGTAAACAGTAACAGCCCCAATACTAATTATGGGTCTCGCACGACGCTTGAGGTAGACGGCTCACCCATCAAGATCGCGTACCTGCGGTTCAGCGTGACCGGACTCAGTGGGGCTGTGCAGTCTGCCCGCCTCAGGCTGGAGGTGGTCGATGCGAGCAGTTTTGGGGGGACGATTTACTCCATATCCAACAATACCTGGGGCGAGCGGACGGTGACCTACAATACCCGCCCGGTCATTGATGGGCCGGCCTTGGCTGCGTTGGGGAAAGTGGCGGTGGGCAATATTGTCGAACTTGATGTCACTGCGGCCATTTTTGGCAATGGAACCTACAGCTTTGCCATGGATTCGAATAATAGCAATGGAGCAGATTATCGTTCCCGCGAAGCTGGCACCAATCCGCCACTACTGATTATCACTACAAATTGAGGAGGACCTCCGAGCCGGCACCCCAGAGTAACAGGAGCTAACAGGAGCCACCCTTGTCAAACCGAAAGTCGCCCTCGAAGGGACGAACAACAAGGTCAAGCGAGTGCGCCACCGAACTTCCGGCAATGGTAACCCCCAGAATCAGGTGCCGCCATGTCTAGGCGTACCCTTTCCAAGATAGCTGCCGCGCTCTGTGCGTCGTTCTGGATTCTGTCTTTCAGCTACTCTGCAAGTGGTCTAACCGTTACTCGGGGACCATATTTGCAGATGAGCACTCCCAGCAGCATTGTTGTAAGGTGGCGGACGGACGTGGCGACCGATAGCCGGGTCAGCTACGGGCCGGCACAGGGCACGCTGACCTCCCAAGTCGATCAGGCCACGTTGAGGACGGAACACGAGGTTCAGCTGACGGGGCTCACACCCGACACGACATACTATTATGCCATTGGCTCCACTACAAAAACCTCAGCGGGCGGTGATGTGGAACATTTTTTTATTACCCCGCCGAAACGCGGGGTAGAAAAGCCAGTGCGAGTATGGGTGATTGGAGACTCTGGCACCGCGAATAAGAAAGCAAAAGCTGTGCGGGATGGATACTTGGCGTTAAAGGGTGACACGTATACAGATGTGTGGTTGATGCTGGGCGATAACGCGTATCCCGACGGCACTGATCGTGAATATCAGCGGGCTGTATTTGAAATGTACCCATCCCTATTGAGGCAAACAGTTCTTTGGCCCACCCTGGGGAATCACGATGGACACAGCGCCAACTCCGATGCTCAGAGCGGGCCCTATTATGACATCTTCACCTTGCCCAGGCGGGGGGAGGCAGGAGGTGTGCCTTCCGGCACCGAGGCGTATTATTCATTTGATTTCGCAAACGTTCATTTCATCTGCCTGAATTCGCACGATAGTGACCGCTCTCCGGGGGGGCCGATGCTGACGTGGCTGCAGAAGGATTTGGCGGCGACCACGCAAAAATGGATCATCGCCTACTGGCATCACCCACCGTATTCAAAAGGTTCTCATGACTCCGATCGTGAGAGCGGCCTTATGCGGATGAGAAAAAATGTTTTGCCGATTTTGGAATCCTATGGGGCGGACCTCGTTCTGAGCGGGCATAGTCACTCCTACGAGCGGTCGTTCCAGCTGCAAGGGCATTACGGCACCTCCGATACCTTGACCAAGGACATGGTTCTCGACAAGGGCGACGGGCGTGGAAACGGCGGTGGGCCCTACAGGAAGAAATCCAAGGGCACCGTGTACGTAGTGGCGGGTAGTTCCGGTAAGACCAGCGGCGGTTCTTTGGACCACCCGGTCATGTATATTTCGTTAAAGCAGCTGGGATCGTTGGTCCTGCATATCGCTGGAGACAAGCTGGAGGCCTCCTTCATTGATGATAGCGGGCGTATCAAGGACTACTTTACGATCCTGAAGACTCAATAGCATGTCCAATACTCTCTCCCCTCTGTATCGACTGTACGAGCGGCGCCTCCTCAGAGAGGTGAGACGGGGACCCATGCCCCGTCATATCGGTCTTATCCTTGACGGGAATCGCCGGTATGCACGAGAGCGTGGGTTGGGCGATCCCTTAGCCGGACACCGCATCGGTGCCGATAAGCTCGAGGAGGTCATGGATTGGCTGGAAGAACTCGAGATCCGCATCACGACCCTGTTTGCCCTCTCGACGGAAAATCTTACGCGACCGCCGGGTGAACTCAACGGACTCCTCGCACTCATCGAGGCCAAGATCCTGGCGGTCGCCGTCGATCCGAAGGTCCACGAGAAAGAGGTCCGCATCCGAGCAGTCGGGAGACTTGATCTTCTTCCGGCCCGGCTTCAGGAAGCTATTAGCATTGTTGAAGAAGCGACACGGGAGCACGATCGCTTTTATCTCAATCTGGCGCTGGGATATGGGGGCCGGCAGGAGATTACGGATGCCGTCCGCCTACTCTTGCGCGAGCGAGGTAAATGCGGCATGTCGCTTAGCCGTATCGCCGAAGAGATCACTCCCGAGGACATTGGAAAGTACCTCTACACGTATGACTTGCCCGATCCCGACTTAATCATTCGCACCAGCGGAGAGCTCCGCTGCTCTGGTTTTCTCCTCTGGCAGAGTGCCTATAGCGAGTTCTATTTCTGCGACGCCTACTGGCCCGCCTTTCGCAAGATCGATCTCCTCCGCGCCATCCGCAGCTACCAGCAGCGGAAGCGTCGCTTTGGCGCCTAGGGGTGCGAGGTCCTGACGGTCAAACTTGGCCGGTCCGTTTGGAGGGTGATATGGATCCCCGACAACCTGTGTTTTTCCCCGAGCAATCCGTTGAAGAGCCGCTCGACGTCCCGGATTACTACGAGGCGATGCGGATGGAGTGGTTGGCTCTGGACAGGGATGAGGCAGAGCAGCAAGCCTACATCCCCCTGAACCCCCAAGGGGAAAACGGCGACTCCTTGGTTGCTATCCCCGCGGCTGTCGGCGTATTGTTGGCACGAAACCCTGAAAGGAGCTGAGCGGAAGCGCGCTCGCACGTGCTCAGGTCGCAGACCTGAGGGATGCCGTTCGCAGCAAATTGATTTCGGGGTCCCCCTGGATGAGTGTGTTGACTCGTGCTATTATCTTCGGTGGGACTGGCTTCGAGTTCGTGGAGAACTTCGATGAGCAAGTATCGTAAAGAAATCAGCCTTTTGACGGTCTTGGCCTTGGTTTTTGGGCTCACTTTCACTTTTGCTGCCGAGGAGTTGATTCCGCCCACTCGAACCCTCGAGGGGCGTGTGGAGCTGCCGGGAAGTCTGACGGTGGTGAGCGAGCCGCCGGATCTTGAGGTTTCCCTTGATGGGTCTTCGATTGGGCGAACGCCGGTCTGGTTCAAAGAGGTGAAACCAGGTCCGCATACGGTCCGGATCGGCCAGGAAAAGACGGAGGTCCACGTCCAGCCCGGCAAAAAGATGGCCCTCAGTTTCTTCAAAGACTCCTTCATTGATATCACGAAGGAGGAAGCAGTGGTGGAAGCACCGGTCCCTGAAGTGAAGAAACCGGGGGAAAAGGAGGGGGCAGCCAGACCACCTAGACCAGAAGAGCGAGAGGACATTATCCGTTTCGAGCAATTCATAAATCGGAATTTCGATTTCTTCTGAAATCCCACAATTCTTCGCCGCACTCCTTATTTACCCGCCAGGATGCCAAATGTCCGGTGTGAGAAGGCCGTTGTCCAACAGCAAACGGACTTACGGAGAGTCCTCAACCCGTGAGACGGAAGTTGAACGGCCGGCGGGAGACAGCCGGGAGGGAGGTCGCCATGGGAAGAACGCATGATGCGCTTGAGTGGGCTGAGAGAATGTATCACCAGAGGGAATGGGAGCGTTACCGGACGGAGTTTTTGATGGAGAAGCTCCACAAACTGGCGGTGGCTCCTCTGTCCCTGATCGACCGGTTGCAAGAACTGCGGGAAATCTTGGAAGATCCCACCATTCCTATGGATCACCTGATGAATCATATCGCGGAATTTCACCAGGAGATGTCTGCGCAAGGTGGGGCTCAGTTCGAACAATTTATGAAGGAGGCTGAGCCCGTGGAGCAGGAGCTTCTGAGGCGGTTGGAGCAGCTCCGCGGCATCCGCGACCTGGCCCAACTCGTCTCTACCTTCATCGCGTCGATGTTCCGCCCGGTATTGATGAGCTCGGATGGCCGTTTACCAAGAAACGATTCCTGGCGGCAGTCCACCGAGGAGGAGAAGGATCGGGTCGCAGGGGAGCTTTTGGTGACCTTGAGGGCAAATGAGGAGGGAGATGCGGCCGGATAGAAGACGACGAGAGTGAAAGGCATGACCGGCCGCCACCTATTTTAGGCTTTGGTTTCAAAGAAGGTGCGAATACGCTGCAGGAGGCTCCAGCAGCAAATGAAGAGCCCGGGGGATCCCCCCCCGGGTTTTATCATTTAGAGAGCATTGGAGCATTCGTAGATCTCCTACCGTGGACCTAGGCCTTTCGAAGGGGATCGCTTAGTACTAAATCTGACGACCGTGTAGGTCCAAATCCGATATTGTAAAAAAGAAAAACAAGTGCAAAATTAATTAATAAGTGGCAACGAAAAGAAGAGTTGGTGTGGGTACTGTCAGACTCTAGCCAGGGCCATGGCCCAGACGGGGTCGCTCTTCGTCGATCACGCCGTCCAGATTTGCTGCAAATTGTCCAGAAACTGGGCGGTGGAGTGAGCGGAATTCGCGCTGTGTTCTGAAAACGGACACTCCTCGGGGTGGCGGTCCTCAGACAGTCCTTAAAATCAGCGTAATTAGGAGAGAAACGGTCTTGGTCCGAATCTTGCGAAACTCAACATGTAATCGGGCCGGACGCAAAGCACGCCAATGAGGTCCGAGGTAGGGACAGAAAGGCGTTCGATGGGTCATGATCCGTTGCCCGATGTGGAATATTTCGGAATTTTCGCGCGGCTCCCGGAGGGACTCCTGATCACTGAAGCGATGAATACCATCCGTTGGGCCAACGATGAAATGGCAGAGATCTCCGGATGGACGGCAGAGGAGCTTCAGGGGATGCGACTCGACCAGTTGATCGCTCGGGAGGAGCTCACGGCGATTGCGAAGGCACGGGGAGTGGACCCGTGGGCCCTCAGGCGGTATCACTGCCTCGTGCGGACCAAGTCGGGCGAACGGCGAGAGGTCTCGGTCTCGGTAGGCCAGACGGGCGAGCCTGGCGCCCAGGTCACGACGATCTTCCTCCTCCGCGATATCCGGAGGCAGCGCGAGATGGAGCGCCGGCTGTTGGAGCAGCTCGGGGAGAAGCAGGAGATGGCCGCTTTTGGGCACGTGGCCTCGTTGGTGGCCCATGATCTCAGAAACCTCAGCAATACCCTTTCCCTCACCATCCGGAATTTCAGAGGGCACCTCGACGATCCGGCCTTCCGGCAGGACGCGGTGCGGGCCCTGGAGGACGTGGCCGGCAAGATGAAGTACCTGATCGAAAAATTGTCCGGGGTCCCACCCCGGATCACCCTGCACCGGCAGCCTGCTGCCCTGGGGGAACTGATCGATTCCGCTCTGGACCTGCTGGCCAGGGCGGGTCGGCGCGCCGAGGTCGAGGCAACCGAAGTCCGGGGGCTGGAAGGGGTTCTCCACGTCGAGGTGGATATCGCGGAGATGCAGCGGGTGTTCTTTAACCTGTTGCTCAACGCCTACGAGGCCATCGAGACGCGGGGGCACGTCTCTGTGATTGGCCAACGCGGCCCCGGCAAGGGGCAGATCTGCCTGGTCATTGAGGATACGGGGCCCGGCATTCCTCAAGACTACCTCGAGAGATCCCTGTTCCGGCCGTTCCGGACGACCAAAGCCCGCGGTCTGGGGCTCGGGCTGTATCACGCGAAAGTCATCGTCGAGGCCCACGGGGGCAGCATCCAGGTGACGAACCGGGGAGATGGAGAGGGCACCAGGGTGACCATTATCCTTCCCGAACCGCAGGGAGGGGTACAGGTCCTCCCGGGACCCGAAAGGGGGTGAAGTATGGCTCGGCCCAAAGTCCTCCTCATTGAAAATGACGACGTGACCCGCACGCAGCTCGAGTGGGCACTGAAGGATGAGTTCAGCCTGCTGCCCGCCGGGGACGCAACAACCGCGCACACCATCGCCCGCGCGGAACATCCCGCCCTTGTCCTCCTGGATCTGGGCCTGCCGCCACACCCGAACGACCCCGAAGGGGGGCTCCGGTGGCTGCAGGACTTCCGGAAGGAGGGCGGCACCGGCAAGGTCATTGTCTGCACCGGCTACGGGGACCGGCAATACGCCGTCCGGGCCGTGGGCTACGGGGCATACGACTTCCTCAGCAAGCCCGTGGACCTCGACCTCCTCAGACTCGTCATGCGGCGGGCCTGCTGGATCGCCGAGCTGGAGCACGAGCGGCGGACCCTCGCCGCAGGGACCGAGGCCGAGGAGGAGGAGATGATCGGGACGAGTGAGGGGATCCGGCGGGTCTTCGAGGCCATCCGCAAGGTGGCCACCACCGACGTCCCTGTCCTGGTCATCGGCGAAAGTGGCACCGGGAAGGAACTCACGGCGAAGGCCATCCACGAGCGGAGTCTCAGAAAGGCGGGCCCCTTCGTCACCATCAACTGCGGGGCGATCCCCGAGACCCTCCTCGAGTCCGAGCTGTTCGGCCACGAGCGGGGGGCCTTTACCGGTGCCATCCAGCAAAAGAAAGGGAAGGTAGAGTACGCCCAGGGGGGGACGCTCTTCCTGGACGAGGTCGGGGAACTCCCTCTCGCGCTCCAGGTCAAGCTCCTCCGATTCCTCGAGGACCAAACGCTCGAGCGGGTCGGGGGGCGGCAGCAGATCCAGGTCGATGCCCGCATCATCGCCGCGACGAACATGGACCTCAAAGAGGCGATTGCGCACGGCAGGTTCCGGGAGGACCTCTACTACCGGCTCGGCGTGGTCATGATCCACATCCCGCCGCTCAGGGAGCGGGGCGAAGACATCCTCCTCATGGCCCAGCTCTTCTTGAAGTGGGTGAGCGAGCAGATGCGGAAGCAGATCCTGGGGTTTACGAAGGAGGCGATCCAGGCGATCCAGGCCTATCCCTGGCCCGGCAATGTTCGGGAGCTGTCGAACAAGATCCGCCGGGCCGTCGTGATGGCCGAGGCGCCCTACATCGCCCCCGAGGACCTGGATCTCCCCGGGACCGAAGAGGACCAGATCCAGACCCCCTTCTCGCTCAAAGATGCCCGGGGGCGGATAGAGGCGGATCTCATCGCCCAGGCCCTCACCTTCCACCACGGCAATCTCAGCCGCGTGGCTGAAGAGGTGGGGATCAGCCGCACCACCCTGTACGGCCTGCTAAAAAAGTACGGCATCCGCCCACGGCGGCGCACCGGGCGGCCCGGTCGCGGACGGAGTGTCCAGTTTCCTGAAAATCTTGCAGGTTGATCCCTCCCATCTCACCCTTTTAACTCTCTGTTAAAGCTCTCAAGAGTATGCGTGCTCAACGAGCAGTTCCTTCCGTGTGTCCAGAGACTGAACGATGGGCCATGCAAAAAGATCTCTGTCATCACACCGTCTTTAACAATATCAATAGCTTGTCGCGAATTTCTCCTCGTGGCACGCCCGTTGCTAGCTGTATCTGACAACCATTCCTTGCTTTGTCGCATCTCACGCGCCTCAAACCAGCCAAAAATAGAGGAAATTGAACGTCGTGCAAAGGGAAGCTGCCATGAAAGCAAAATCCCTGACATGTGCGATAGCCGTCGTGTTGTTCGCCTGGGCGACGGGCACTCCTGCCTTTGGGGCAGCGCTCACCCCCGTGGAACGCGCGACGGAGAGGGCACCCGCGGGCAAGGGGGTTCGCCTGACGGACAAACAGCTCGACGCCGTCACGGGCGGAGAGGCAGAGACCTGCGGCTCGGCGGCGGAGGCCGAGTGCCTGTCCCCCACGAACGAAGGCCCCCGCATGACGATCAGGCTATGGGACGATTGGGTGAAAAGGACACAGGTTGAGGGGGGTGGCGCATCCCCCGGAGGGGTCGTCCAGTCCAATACGACCGGGACCGTGCAGTTCAATTCGACCATGAGTCAGTAGGCGTTTCACCCCGTAAAGGGAGAAGGGAGGTGAGGCTGGAAAATAAGCTGTCTGGTCAGGGGGAAAATGGGGAGTCGAGAAGTTGACCTACAGCGGTCACAATTTCAAGGAGGAGACGTTATGAAAAGATTTCTCATGATCGCACTGATGGCGGTCACAGCCGTGGCGGTCGTGGCTGCCCCAGGTTGGGCCGCCGGTGGCCGGATGCTGTCCGACCGTCAGCTCGATAACGTGCATGCCGGAAACGCAGTGGCTGACGCGCACAGCGCGGACTCTAGCGCTGAATCGAGCAGCTCTGGCGACATCTTTATCGCGGGTGCGGCATCGTCTGCGGCTGCGGCCACGGCCTCTGATGTGGCCTCAGCGCTGGCGGTCAAGATCAATAATAAGTGCGCCGCTGGCTTCTGCAAGCTGAAAGTGGAAACAGAAGCTGAAGGTGCCCAGAGTACGACTACGACAAACGCGCAGTCGATCCTCAACACGGTTGCCAGCGTGAACGCGGTCCAGGTCAACGTGGTCGGCGGCACCGGCGGCACCCAGACGAACACAGCCTACTCCGCTGAGGGCGCGATCGGCGAGATTGACAGCGCCGAGAACGGTGCCGCAGCGGCCTCGGCTGACACCCTGGTTGACACTACCAGCACCCCGCCCTGGGCGTCTGCGGATTCCTCAGCCAGCGCGGCGACCAGCGCGTCGAGCACCCTTGCCTTCGCGACCCCGAGGGTGGAGATCAAGAATCGGTGCGCCGCTGGCTTCTGCAAGCTGCAAGTGGAAACAGAAGCTGAAAATGGTGGCACCGTGACGACGAACGCGCAGTCGATCCTCAACACGGTCGCCAGCGTGAACGCGGTCCAGATCAACGTGGCGGCGTCGGGAAGCACCTTGCAGAGCAATACCGCGTACTCCACTAAGTAAGGCCGTACGCGAAACGGCAGGTTCGAGTGACAGCAAGAAGTAAGTTTCTGGTAAGAAGTAAGAAGTTTGGAGTAAGGAGGTAGGTGTAGGCAAGTGTAATGAGGTGCCTGGGGCGGTAGGGTGATACCCGCCGCCCCAGGCAACACCTTATCTACTCGGCGACACAAAGAAGGGAGGCCGCGTTTGATAAAGCTAACGCTCGGTGTCATGGTTCTCTCTCTGATGGTCGTCCTTGGAGGATCTCCAGCGTGGGGCGGAGAGGGTACCCTCCTGAATGATACCCAACTGGACCGGGTGACCGGTGGTAACGCCCCTGACGACTCCAATGGCGACCTGGTTTTCATCAATCACTGTGGTACGTGCAGTTTGGACATCAGCGGAACTCAAAGCGCCAGCTCGGCGATCCTGATCAACGCCGTGGGCAGCACCGTCAGCGCCCAGCTAAACATCAGCGTCAATAGTGGCAGCCAGACGAATATTGGCTTCACCAGCGGACCATGATAGGGAGGTGAGACCAGGGGAAAGCGAAGAAGACACGAGTGACAGGCGTCCTGCCATCAAAGCCTGGGGGGTCAACTGTGGACAAAAAAAGACGATGGATTGATAGGTCCCTGCTGGCAGGATCGGTTTTGGCCCTTACCCTCCTTCATCATTTTTTCATTCTTCCGATCTGGGCCGGCCGGGGGCGGGTCCTGAGCGACCAGGAACTGGACGCCACCTACGCTCAGGGACTCTCGATTGCGAGAGTCTCTTTCGGCTTCAGACACGGCGGCGGCAGCTTTAGCTTTGACGCGGTAACGACAATCAACACCCCGAATACCCCGAGTGCCGGCGCCACGGTCGGTTTCCTGGGCGGAGCGGTCTCGCTTTCCACCGGCTCGAATGCGTTACCGAATCAGACCTCCAGCACCGCGGGAAACTCGGGCGTCCAACCCGCCGTCCAGGGGAATCCGGGATCGAACGTCGTCTTTAGCGGCTCGATTACCCCAAGCAATGGCGGCTCGACCGGTGTCCCACCCGTGAGCGTGACCTTTGGAACGGCCACGGGGACCGGCACCGGCAGCATCCTCACTGTCACAGCGAATGGAGGGGTCATGGTGGATTCGGTGGTGAGCATCCGTCTGGGCGTCGTCAGGCAGATCCGAAATCTCTTTGGTCGCATCTGAGAGCGGCGGATGTGCGTCCTGTTCGAAACGAGGTGAGGATGACGATATTCGGAAAAATGACGCGGCTTCTTGTTGCCCTTCTTTTCCTTCCATTACTGTACGACGTCGCCGCCGGGGCGGAGATACAGCTCGACTCCAGCGGGCTTCGCGTGACCAAAAATAATATCACCACCCTTCGAGAGCTGAAGACCCGCTACGTCACCTTTCAGCAGTACGACTATAGCTGCGGGGCGGCCGTCATCTCGACGCTGCTCACCTACTACTTCGGGGACCCGGCGACCGAGCAAGAGGTCGTCCTTGGAATCGCCCAGAGGGCTGATGTCGAAAAGGTCGTCAAGCGCCGGGCCTTCTCCCTGTTGGATATGAAGCGGTTTGCCCAGTCGCGGGGCTACAAGGCGGTCGGGTACGAGATGGACTTTGACTTCTTGGTAGAGCTGCAGCAGCCGGTCATCGTCCCGGTGGAGATCCGGGGCTATAAGCATTTCGTGGTCTTCAAGGGGCTCATAGGCGACCGGGTGGTGATCGCCGACCCGGCCTTCGGGAACTACACCATGAAGTTCACACGCTTCCTTTCCATCTGGACCGATGGGATCGGCTTTATCCTGGAGCGCGACAAACCCAAGGGACCTTTTACCCAGGAGGACCTCGCCCGCCAGGCCCGCTTCATGGCGCCTCAAAACCTCAGGGTGGTAGCCATCGCTTCCGGGACCCCCGCAATCACGCCGATCCCCGGCCAGGTCCAGTCGATCAGAGGACCTAGCCCACCCGGAGGGAGTTTCCTGGAGTTTTTCAATATTCAGGTTACCCCACCGGTGTCGCTCCCCGTGACCCCTTCCCCATAGTCTTACCGGGCTGTTCCTCTCTTGGACACCGAGACACCCCTCAGATACATTGGCCATCGGGGTGTCCACGATAGAGGTTTGACGGGGGGTTGTAAAAAAGACTTGACAAGGAATATGAGGGTTGCTAGCGTAAGCGCCCCCAACAGGGGGTTTACGATCATGAGACTTTCGCACCGAATCTCTCTTGGTCTTCTGAGGGGCGCGGGTCATATCGCGATCATCCTCACGATCGCCCTCTGCCTCCCCCAGCAAGCCTATCCATCGCCTGAATCTCAAGGCCAAGGCGAAGTGATTGCGCAGGCTGGTGGCCCATTGGCCCAGGCCAGGATCCTTCCGATCCGGGTGATCGGGGTCGAAGTCCAGGAAGCGGCCCCTGGCTCGGCCATCATCCGGATCCAGGCGGATCAAGCGGTAGGCGCCTATGAAACCTCCGTGCTCCCTCAGCCGCACCGGGTCGTCATTGACATCGCAGAGGCCGAGTTATCCGAACGCGTGCCGAAGAAGCAAGCGGGCAGGGGATCGGTCAGGGAGATTCGTGCCTCCCAGTATCGTCTCAAGCCCAAGCCGGTGGTGCGGGTCGTCGTCGAACTCGTGTCCGTGCTTCCCTCCCAGGTCGAGGTGGCTCAGGAAACCTTGCGGGTCCTGATCGGCCAGGCGACGGTCAAGGCACCGCCCAAGCCTCCTCCCGCGGTACCTGCGGAGAAGCCCAAGCCCGCACCCGAAGTAGCGAAACCAGCCAAGCCGGCGCCACCCCCTCCACCGCCCGCGGCCGTCGAGCCCGAACGGGCCAAGCCCCCAGCCGCGGAACCCGCCAAGCCCGAGCCGCCGTCCGAGGAGCCGCCGCCGGTCAGCCTCGAGTTGGCCCTCATTGAACGGGGAGGTCTCCTCCTTCCCCCGGGTCGGTTGGAGATTGTTCCGGCATTCGACTACTTCTTTATCGATACCCGCCGGATCAGTGTGTCGGGCTTCTCCATCCTCCCCACCCTCATCATCGGGGTCTTGGAGACCGAAAAGGTCCAGCGGAACATCATCGAACCCTCCCTCACCGCGCGCCTGGGGGTCTTCCAAGATTTCCAGGCCGAGGTCCGGGTGCCATTTCGTTACATCGAAGATACCAGGTCAACCGAGACCATGGAGACCTCGACTTCTGACGCCGGCATAGGCGACGTCGAGGCAGCCGTCTTCTACCAGCCTCTCAGGGAACGGGGGTGGGTGCCCGACGTGATCGTGGGAGTCCGCGGGAAGAGCATCACGGGGCAGGATCCCTTCGGCGGGTCGGCGACGGACCTTCCCCTCGGAACGGGTTTCTACAGCATTACCGGCACGATCACCGCCGTGAAATCGGCCGATCCGGCCGTCATCTTTGCCTCCATCATCTATACCCACAACCTCGACCGCACCGTCAGGCTGCTGGGGTCGCATGAATTCGAGACCGAGATCGACCCCGGCAACTCGATCGGCTATAACCTGGGGGTCGCCCTGGCCCTGAGTATCGACCTGGCCATCAATTTCCGCTTTGAGCAGCGATTTGTTTCCTCGACCGAGACTCGCTCCCTGCAACCCGGTGTCATCAACGGAGAAGTGCCGGGCTCCAGGCTCAACGTGGCCACCGCCTACGCAGGGGTCACCTGGGCCATCGCCCGCAACGTGTCAATGGACCTGTCGGTGGGTGTCGGCTTGACCGAGGACACCCCCGACGTGTCGGTCCATCTCGCCTTCCCCATCCGCTTCGACATCTATTAATTCCTCCGCTCCTCCCGCTGGCCTTCTTGCCCCGCGCTTCGTGACCATTAGACCATTAGACCGCCCCTCGATCTTCCTCGGGGTGGTGAGCCTGTCGAACCACTGCTCCATTGCTCCAAAGTAAACGCACTTACTGCGTTTACTTTAGCAGTGTGGGGAGACCTTACGAACGAATCGGTGATCCACCATGCCGGCGATGCTGGGAGCCTCGGAAATGATCCCCACGTGCTTCAGCACCAACGCGCTGTATTCAACATCGAGGGAGTCTCTCTCGTTCCAGGCACATCGATCATATCGCGCCAGGTTGACATACGTGCGGACGGCGTCCGCGGGAACGTTCACACCCTGCCGTTCGTAGAACGTCTTCAAGAGGTGCGATGCCTGCGCCACGTTTTTGGTCGAAAAGAACAGGGCCTGAGTCCACGCCCGCACGAATCGCTCCACTACCTGAGGACGGGCATCTGCGAATGCTTTGCGGACAACGAGAGCGGACGGGTTCACCCCCTTCGTGACGTTCGAGAATTCCTCGTGACTCACCAGCCGTCTCGCAATTTTTCCGTCGACCAATCCTTGGCTGACATGTCTCGGGACAACGGCCGCCTCGACACGGCGGCGCTTGAAGGTTTCCTCCAGCTCCGCGTGGTCCACGTGAACGATCCGGAACCACGCATAGTCCATTCTCGAGATCGCGAGATACCGGAGGAAGTGGGGATAGGCCTCGGACTCCAGGTCAATCCCGATCGCTTTCCCCTTGAGATCGTTGAGGGACTGCACCCTCTTCCCCGAGGTGGTGACAAGGATTTCGGCGCTCAGGCCCTCGCCGCTCAGGGCAACGATCCGGACCGGGAGTCGGCTCTGGGCGATGAGGATGAGCCCTCGGGCGGGGACCGTGGCGAAGTCTATCGCCCCGGTTTTCAGGGATTCAATCGTAGTTGGTATGGAAACGACGGGAACGGCACTGACGTTGAGGCCCTCCCGGAAGAAGAAACCCCCCTCGATCGCTGCCAATGCGGGCAGGGCTTCACGACCGAAACTGTAAGAGAACCGCACAGTCTCGAAGGTCTGGGCGAAGGCCGCCCCGCCAACCGCCACAGTCAAAGCCAGGGCACAACCCAGGGCCTTGAGGCAGAGATCGCTCACCCAAACCATTCCATCCCTCCTGGCGCAGCACCCCGACCTCGCATCTGCGGCACACGCCTCGCCAGTATATGCGAGAAGCACGATTCCTCACTCAGATTCTTGTGGGGAGGGGCTTTTTGGGGTAGCATCTAGCTGCTGAAGCCGTCCGGGTTCGATGCCGTCGGGAGAGAACGATGAAGCGGGCGCTGTTGCTGGTGGACCACGGAAGCCGGCGGGGAGAGGCCAATGCCGTCTTGGTCCAGGTGGCAGACATCATCCGCCGCCAGTCCGATTTTGCGGTGGTCCACTATGCCCATATGGAGATCGCGGAGCCGACCATCGCCCAGGGGTTTGGAGCTTGCGTGGCCGACGGGGCGGGCGAGGTGATCGTCCACCCCTATTTTCTGGCGCCGGGATCGCACTACAACGAGGATATCCCGCGGTTGGTGGCAGAGGCGGCGGCCGACCATCCGGGGGTCCGTTGGACGATCAC
>Ga0209640_10002710_pt1 | contig 15422 bp, 18 predicted proteins | sample RifCSP10_1_FD_184018 | JGI IMG/M metagenome (GOLD analysis project Ga0209640, IMG submission 184018) | Soil microbial communities from Rifle, Colorado - Rifle CSP2_sed 10_1 (SPAdes) (version 2) | ecosystem: Environmental > Terrestrial > Deep subsurface > Rock core/Sediment | place: Rifle...
GCGCGCGCGAGTCGGTCCAGGAATCCGGAGCGCTGCGGAAAGCCGAGGACCGACTCGGGCAGGTAGGCGTAGGCGTCCCGGTCGGCGGACAGACGACGCCCGACAGCCGGCAGCAAGCGTTGGAAATAGAAGAGGTAGAGGGCGCGCAGCGGGGCGCGGCGGGGGAGCGCGAACTCCAGCACGCCGAGCTCGCCGCCGGGGACGAGGACTCGCGCCAGCTCGTCGAGGGCGCGGTCGAGGTCGGCGACGTTGCGCAGCCCGAAGGAGACGGTGGCGCCGTCGAAGGAGGCGTCGGGGAAGGGCAGCCGGAGGGCGTCGGCCTGGACCGGGCGCGGGCGGGGCCGCCCGCCGCGCGCGAACTTCGGCCGCGCGAGCGCCAGCATCGGCAGGCAGAAGTCGGCCGCCGTGACCCGAAAGCCACGGCGCTCGAGCGCCACCGCCTGGTCGCCCGTGCCGCTGCACAGGTCGAGGATGCGGCTGCCCGCCGGCAGACCGAGAGAGCCGGCCAGGCGCCGGCGCCACCGGCGGTCGAGCGAAGCCGAGAGCAGATGATTGAGCAGGTCGTAGCGCGGCGCCACGCGGCCGAACATCTCGCGGATGCGATCGGCGCGCTTGTCCAGGGGCAGCTCGGCGCTCGCCATCGGCCGCGCAGTGTATCCCGCCGCTTCCTGCACGGGGTTGACCGTCGCCCGCGCCGTCGCTTAAGATTCCGTGCTCTCTGCGCTGCAGTGGCGGGGATTCGCCCGCCCAGCCAAGCCGAAAGCCATCGAGCGGAGTTGCGGATGAAGATGACCAAGAGCCCCAACGCGGCGGAGATCGAGCGCCGCTGGTGGGTCGTGAACGGCGAAGGCATCCCCGTCGGACGTCTGTCGACGCGCATCGCCCGGCTGATCCTGGGCAAAGGCAAGCCGAACTGGGCGCCGCACGTCGACTGCGGGGACTTCGTGATCGTGCTCAACGCCGGCAAGGTCGTGCTCACCGGGACCAAGGACCGCGCCAAGACCTACTACCGGCACACCACGCAGAAGCCGGGCTCGCTCAAGTCGCCGCGCGCCTTCGAAGTGCGTCGCAAGCATCCGACGCGGCTCGTCGAGAGCGCCGTCTTCGGCATGCTCCCCAAGACCAAGCTCGGCCGCAAGCTGCGCAAGAAGCTCAAGGTCTATGCCGGCGAGGAGCATCCGCACCACGCCCAGAAGCCGACCCCGCTCGCCGTGGCGTGAGCGCGATCGATCCATCGAGGAGACCGAAGTGAGTGATTCTCAGTTCTACGGGACCGGGCGGCGCAAGACGGCGACCGCGCGCGTCTTCATGCGGCCGGGCGCCGGCGCCGTGAAGGTCAACGGCCGTGAGATCGACGCCTACTTCCCGAGCGACGTGCTGAAGATGGTGGTGCGCCAGCCGCTGGTGCTCACCGAGACCACCGAGAAGTTCGACGTCGTGGCGACGGTGGAGGGCGGCGGTATCGCCGGCCAGGCGGGAGCGGTGCGGCACGGCATCAGCCGCGCGCTGCTCAAGTTCGACGGCGCGCTGCGCGAGCGGCTCAAGTCGGCGGGACTACTGACCCGCGATCCGCGCAAGAAGGAACGCAAGAAGTACGGACAGCCCGGCGCCCGCAAGCGCTTCCAGTTCAGCAAGCGGTAAGGAGAGTTCGTGGTCGAGATCACCATGCAGGAGCTGCTCGAGGCCGGGGTCCACTTCGGTCACCAGACCCGCCGCTGGAATCCGAAGATGAAGCCCTACATCTTCGGGAAGCGCAACGGTATCTACATCATCGACCTCGCCAAGTCGCTCAAGATGTTCCGCGAGGCGAGCGAGTTCGTCGAGCGGTTGGGGCGCGAGAACCGGCGGCTGATGTTCGTCGGAACCAAGAAGCAGGCCCAGGAGGTGATCGAAGAGGAGGCGCGGCGCTGCGGGCAGTACTGGGTGACCCACCGCTGGCTGGGCGGCGCGCTGACCAATTTCGTGACCATCCGCCAGTCGGTCGAGCGCCTGCTCGAGATCGAGTCGCGGCTCAACGACGAGAACGGCGTGCACACCAAGAAGGAGCGGTTGCGCTACGAGCGCGAGCGCGGGCGCATGAACCGCAACCTCGAGGGCGTACGCGACCTGGATGCGCTGCCCGACGCACTCTTCGTGGTGGATCCGAAGAACGAGGCGATCGCGGTCGCCGAAGCCAACAAGCTCGGAATTCCGATCGTCGCCATCGTCGACACGAATTGCGATCCGGAGCAGATCGACTACGTGATCCCGGGCAACGACGACGCGATCCGCACCATCCGCCTGTTTTCCTCGAAGATCGCGGACGCGTACCTCTCGGGGTCGAAGCACCTCGAGCGGCAGATGATGGTCGAGGCGAAGGACGCCCCAGCCGAGGCGCCGGAAGCGGCGGCGGCGGGACCGGAGGAGGCGGCGCCGCCCGCTTGAGGCGAACATTCACGCTCGCGCGCGCCAAACGGCGCGCTGGAAAAGGGTCAGCCGAGATCCCGTTCCGGGGGCGCTGGCCCTTTCGCTTCTCGAGCGCAGAGCTAGGAGAGTGAGATGACGGTTTCCGCACAAATGGTCAAGGAGCTCCGCGACCGCACCGGCGCGGGGATGATGGACTGCAAGTCGGCGCTCGCCGAGGCGGCGGGCGACGTCGAGAGGGCGGTCGACGTGCTGCGCAAGAAAGGGCTCGCGGCGGCGGCGAAGAAGGCCGGCCGGGTGGCCGCGGACGGGCTGGTGTCCTCCTACATCCACGCCGGAGGCAGGCTCGGCGTCCTGGTCGAGGTCAACTGCGAGACCGATTTCGTGGCGCGCACCGACGGCTTCCAGGAGCTGGTGCGCGACGTCGCCATGCACGTCGCCGCCGCCGACCCGCGCTGGGTGCGGCGCGAGGAGGTGCCCGCCGACGTGCTCGAGCGCGAACGCGCCATCTTCCGCGATCAGGCGGCGGCCTCGGGCAAGCCGGCGCAGGTCGTCGAGAAGATCGTCGAGGGCAAGCTCGAGAAGTTCTACGCCGAGAGCTGTCTGCTCGAGCAGGCGTTCGTGAAGAACACCGACCAGACCGTGGGCCAGCTGGTGCAGGAGCGCGTGGGACAGATCGGCGAGAACATCCAGGTGCGCCGCTTCGCGCGCTTCAAGCTCGGTGAGGGCATCGAGAAACGCAGTGGCGACCTCGCCGCCGAGGTCGCGGCGACGTTGGCCGGGGCGAGCTGAGCCGGCCGATGGGCGAGGAGCCGCGGTACCGGCGCGTCCTGCTCAAGCTCTCGGGCGAGGCGCTCATGGGCTCGAAGAGCTTCGGGCTCGACGAGGTCAAGGTGTCGCAGATCGCCGGCGAGCTGGCGGAGGTGCACCGGCTCGGCACCCAGGTCGCGATCGTCATCGGCGGCGGCAACATCATCCGCGGGGTGACCGCCAGCAGCCGCGGGCTCGACCGCGTGACCGGCGACCACATGGGCATGCTGGCGACGGTGATCAACGCGCTGGCGCTGCAGGACGCCCTGGAGAAGGTCGGGGTGCCGACGCGCGTCCAGACCGCCATCGAGATCCGCGCGGTGGCGGAGCCGCTGATCCGCCGGCGCGCGATCCGTCATCTCGAGAAGGGCCGCGTCGTCATCTTCGCCGCCGGCACCGGCAATCCGTACTTCACCACCGATTCGGCAGCGGCGCTGCGCGCCAACGAGATCCACGCCGACGTGCTGCTCAAGGCGACCAAGGTCGAGGGCGTCTACACCGCCGATCCGCGCAAGGACCCTTCGGCGCGGCTGCTGCCCGAGGTCACCTACCAGCAGATGCTGGAGCGCGACCTGCGCATCATGGACGCATCTGCGATCAGTCTCTGTCGCGACAACGAGCTGCCGATCCTGATCTTCGACATGACCGTGCCGGGCAACATCGGCAGGGTGGTGAAGGGAGAGCGCGTGGGCTCGATCGTGCGCCGCGAGCTCGCGGCGGGTTGACAGTGGCCCAGCGGCGCGCCGAAGATGGGCGGCGGGAGGACGCGATGAGGGAGCTGTTCGCCGAGACCGACGGCAAGATGCGTATCGCGGTGGAGCATTTCCATTCCGAGCTCAAGCGGTTGCGCACCGGACGCGCGTCCGTGAACATGCTGGACGGCGTCCAGGTCGACTACTACGGCACCTCGGTGCCGATCAAGAACGTCGCCACGCTGACGGTCGCGGACGCGACGATGATCGTCGCTCAGCCCTTCGATGCGTCGCAGATCGCCTCGATCGAGCGCGCGCTGCTCAAGTCCGACCTCGGGCTCAACCCTTCGAACGACGGCCGGGTGATCCGCATCCCGGTGCCGCAGCTCACCGAGGAGCGCCGGCGCGAGCTGGTTCGCAAGGGGCACGACCTGGCGGAGCAGGCGCGGATCGCGGTGCGCGAGGCGCGACGCGAGGCCAACGACGTGCTCAAGAAAAAGGGCAAGGACGGCGAGCTCGGCCTCGACGACGAACGTCGCGCGCACGACGATATCCAGAAGCTCCACGACCGCCACATCGAGGAGATCGCGCAGGCGCTGGAGCACAAGGAGAAGGACATCCTCACGGTTTGACCGTCGGGAGCCGCGAGCCCATGATCGATCCGCGCCCGCCAGGAGCCGTCGCCACGGTCCCGGCGGGCGTCGTCGTTCATGCGCTGGTGCCGGCGGCGGGGCGCAGCGAGCGCTTCGGCGGCACGACGCCGAAACAGTTCCGGCTCCTGCGCGGGCGGAGCCTGCTCGCGTGGACGGTGCGGCGCCTGCTCGACGCGGGGTGCGCGTCGGTGGTGGTGGCGCTGCCCGAGGAGGCGTTGGCGGAGGGGCACGGCCTCGAGCTCGACCCCCGCCTGCGGCTGGTGGCGGGCGCCGCGACCCGCCAGGCCTCGGTCGCGGAAGCGTTGGCCGCCAGCCCGGCGGCGGCGCACGACCTGGTCGCGGTCCACGACGGCGCTCGCGCGGCGCTCGCGCACTCGGACTTCGCCGCCACGCTCGCGGCGGCGGCCGCGGCGCGCGACGGCGCGGTGCTGGGGCGGGCGCCGACCGACACCATCAAAGAGCTCGCGGACGGCCGGATCGTGCGCACCGTCGAGCGCGCGCGTCTGTTCCGCGCCGAGACGCCGCAGATCTTCCGCCGCGAGCTGCTCGAGCGCGCGCTCGAGGCGGCGCGCCGCGATCGCTTCCAGGGCACCGACGAAGCGGCGCTCGTCGAGCGGCTCGGTGCGACGGAGATCGCCGCGGTCGAGGCGCGGCGACCCAATCCGAAGGTCACCTATCCCGAAGACCTGGCGCTGGTGGAGCGCATCCTCGCCGCGGAGTCCGAGCGGTGAGGCTGCGCGTCGGCCAGGGCTACGACGTCCACCGCCTGGTGGCGGGGCGGCGGCTGGTGCTCGGAGGCGAGGAGATCCCGTTCGCGCGCGGGCTCGAGGGCCACAGCGACGCCGACGTCCTGCTCCACGCCCTGGGCGACGCCCTGCTCGGCGCCGCCGGGCTGGGCGATCTCGGCCGGCATTTCCCGCCCGACGATCCGCAGTGGAAGGACGCCGACAGCGTGATGCTGGTCGGCCGCATCGTGGAGCTGGTGCGGCGGGAGGGCTTCCGGGTCGCCAATTGCGACCTGACCCTGGTCGCCGAGGCGCCGCACCTCGCCCCGTACAGCGACGCCATCCGGCGCCGCGTCGCGCGCCTGCTGGAGATCGAGACCGCGGCCGTCGGCCTCAAGGCGACGACGAACGAAGGCCTCGGGGCGCTCGGCCGCGGCGAAGGCATGGCGGCGCTGGCGGTGGTGTTGCTGGTGGCCGACGCGGGATGAGCGCGACGGGCAAGCTCCTCGGCTTCCACCCGGTGCGCGAGGCGCTGCGCCACGACTCGCGCGCGGTGGTGCGGGTGCTCGTGGACTCCGGCCGCACCGGGCAACGGCGGCGCGAGATCGAGGCCCTCTGCCGCGCGGCCGGCGTGCGCCTGGAGCACGTGGACCGTGCGGCGCTCTCGCGCTTCGCGCCGGGGGTGTCGAACGGGTTCGCCGCCGAGCTCGCGCCGGTGCGGGCGCAGGGCGAGTCCGGGGGCGACCCGGCGTTCGTGGTGCTCGCCGAGGACGTGCAGGACCCGCGCAATCTCGGCGCGCTGCTGCGCGTCTGCGAGGGCGCCGGCGTGGGCCGGGTGCTGGTGCGCGAGCGTGGCTCGGCGCCGCTCTCCGAGACCGCCGTCAAGGCCTCGGCCGGGGCCGCCGCCTGGCTGGCGGTCGAGCCCATCGGCAGCTCGGCGCAGGAGCTCGAGCGATTGAAGCGCGCCGGCTACTGGATCTACGGCTTGGCGATGGAGGGCGATGCGCCCTGGGAAGTCGACCTCGCAGGCAAGGTGGTGGTCTGCATCGGCGGCGAGGAGCACGGGCTGCGCCGGCTGACGCGCGAGCGCTGCGACCGGCTGATCGGCCTGCCGATGCGCGGCCGGGTCGCATCCCTCAACCTCGCCACCGCCGCCGCGGCGGTGCTCTACGAGGCGGTGCGCCAGCGCCGGACGGGCTCGCGCGCCTTGTCTCCCGGAGCGGCGAGCGGCTAAGATGCCGCGTCCGGGCAGGGGCGTCCGGCGGTTCGACGCCGGCCCGGACGGCCCGGCCCGCGCGCTCGGGCCGGCATAGCTCAGCGGGAGAGCAACCGCCTTGTAAGCGGTAGGTCCTCGGTTCGATTCCGAGTGCCGGCTCCACCGGACCTCTTTGACAGCGCCACGGAGGTGTGGCCGAGCGGTCAATGGCAGCAGACTGTAAATCTGCCGGGCAACGCCCTACGGAGGTTCGAATCCTCCCGCCTCCACCAATACCCAGTCCCGGGCGGGAGTAACTCAGGGGTAGAGTGTCAGCCTTCCAAGCTGATCGTCGCGGGTTCGAATCCCGTCTCCCGCTCCAATCGACCCGCTTCGCCTCGTGCCGGCGCGAGAGTCGAGCTCCTCGCCGATCCCGCGCCGGGCGGTGAGGCCCGGCATTGCAAACCTCGGACCGCGCATGAGCCGCCTGCCCACCTTCGTCGTCATCGGCGCCATGCGCGCGGGGACGACGTCGCTCTACGCCCACTTCCGGGAGCATCCGGAGATCTTCGTGAGCCCGGAGAAGGAGACCGACTACTTCTCTCTCGGAGACCTGCGGAAGGATGAGCCGCCCCGCGAGCGCCCACGGCGGGCCAGCACTCTGTCCGCGTACCAGGAGAGCTTCCGCGGATCGTCGTGGGCGAAGGCGCGGGGAGAGGCGTCTCCGAGCTACCTCTTCCACGGCCTGCGGAGCGCGCCGCGGATGAGCGCGATCATCCCCGAGGCGAAGTTGATCTGCGTCCTGCGCGACCCGATCGACCGCGCCTATTCGCACTTCGGTCTCAACCGCAAGTTCGGCCTCGAGCCGCTGGCGGACTTCGAGAGCGCGATCGCCGCGGAGCGAGAGCCGGAACGCGCCGGGATGCAGCGCTTCGCCTACCTGGGCGCGAGCCGTTATCATGAGGACCTGCGCGCCTTCGCATCGCGGTTCCCGCCCGCGCAGCTCCGCGTGCTGCGGTTCGAGGAGTTTCGCCGCGATCCGGCGGCGACCATGCGTCAGCTCTACGACTTCATCGGCGTCGATCCGGGCTTCGTGCCGGATGTCGCCGTGCGGCACAACCGTTCGGGCGAGCACCGCGCGTCGCTACTGCGCCAGGCGCTGCGCCGGATGCCGCGCCTGCGGCGCGCGGTCCTGCGCCGCCTGTCGCCCCGGCTCGGCAGCCGCTTCGCGGACCTGGTCCTGCACCCCCAGCCGCCGCTCGCCAGGGAGGTGCGGAGACGCCTGCTGGAAGGGTTCTCGGACGAGGTGCGCGGTCTGGAGGGCCTCCTGGGTTGGGACCTATCGGCCTGGCGGGCTGACTGATTAGACTCCCCGCGACGTCGCAGCGGGCAAGGGAGAGGTACGCATGGGAGAGCGCCGCTACCGGGTGAACGAGCCGTCGGTGATCAGCGAGACAATCGACGGCGAGGTGATCGTGCTCAACTTCGAGAACGGGCACTACTTCAGCCTGAACCCGGCCGGCACGTACGTGTGGAGCCAGCTCGCCCGCGGCTGCGAGGTCGGTGAGGTGGCGATGGCGCTCGCCCGCCGGCACGGCCGCGACGCGTCCGAGGTGGGCGAGCTGGTCGCCGGATTCGTCTCTCGCCTCGCGAGCGAGGCGCTCCTCCGTCCAGCGCCCGAGGCGACGGACGCGGCCGCAGCGTCGCCGCCGCAGGACGCTCCGGAGGGGGAGTTCCTGGCGCCGGAGTTCGAGAAGTTCACCGACATGGAGCAGCTGCTGCTGCTCGATCCGATTCACGAGGTGGCCGACAGCGGCTGGCCCCACGAGCGCAAGCCCTAGATGAGGAGCCCGGCCAGCGGCGGACGGGCCGAGCATCGGATCTCGGTCGTGCTGCCGGTGTTCGATCGCGAGCGCTACGTCGGCGACGCCGTGCGCAGCGTGCTCGGGCAGTCCCGGCCGGCCGACGAGCTGGTCGTGATCGACGACGGCTCGACCGACGGCTCCATGGACGTGGTTCGCGCTTTCGCGTCGCCGAAGATCCGCATCCTCGCGCAGCCCAACGGCGGCATCGGGTCGGCGCGCAACCTCGGCGTCGCCGCTGCCGCCGGCGAGCTGGTGGCTTTCCTCGACTCCGACGACATCTGGGAGCCTGAGAAGCTGGCCGTCCAGGAGCGCGCCCTGGAGGCGAACGGCGTCCCGCTGGTCTTCGGCCATCTCGTCGAGTTCCTGTCGCCGGACCGTCGGGAGCGGCTGGCCGGGGTCTTCGAGCTGGCCGACCAGCCGACGCCGGGACTGTGCGCTTCGACGCTGCTCGCCCGGCGCGAGGCGCTCGAGCGCATCGGGCCTTTCGACACCACCTTCCGCGTCGGCGAGTTCATCGACTGGCTCGCCCGGGCGGCGGACCTGGGAATGCGCCATGTCGTCGTGCCGGAGACGGTGGCGCGGCGGCGGGTTCACGGCGACAACAGCGTCCTGACGCGCGGCCACTCCGACTACCTGCGCGTGCTCAAGCGGGCGATCGATCGCCGGCGCGGCGGGACGGCGCATGGGAGCTGAGCCGAGGCTGCTCAGCGTCCTCATCCCGGTGTGGAACGGCGCCGCCTTCCTCGGCGAGGCGCTCGGGAGCGTGCTCGCGGACGACACCGGACCGCTCGAGATCGTGCTCGTCGACGACGGATCGACGGACGCCTCGGAAGCGATCGCGCGCTCGTGCCCGGGTCCTTTGCGCTATCACCGCCAGGAGCACGCGGGCCTCGCCGTGGCGCGCAACCGGGCCCTCGAGCTCGCGGCGGGCGATCTGATCGCCTTCCTCGACGCCGACGATCTCTGGCCGGCGGGACGGACGGCGCGTTTGCGCGACGCGCTCGTGCGGCGACCGGAGTGCGGCCTGGCCCAGGGCCGCCTGCAGCGGCTGGTGCGGGTCGCGGGCTCGAGGCGCTTCGAGAAGCTGCAGGAGGCCTGGCGCGCGCCGAGCCTCTGCACGGCGCTCTTCCGCCGCGGAGTCTTAGACCGCGTCGGCGGCTTCGACACCGGGTTTCCGAACGGTCACGACGTGGACTGGCTGCTGCGCGCTCGCGAGGCGGCCGTCGGCGAAGCCGCCGTCGACGAGGTGACGCTCCACTACCGGCGTCACGAGGGCAACATGACCAACGACCTCGTCACCGACCAGCCCTACCTCCTGCGGGTGCTCGCTCGCTCGGTGGCCCGGCGGCGCGAGGCGGCGGCGAGCGGCGGATGAAGCGCGAGCAGTTCGTCGCGGCGCTCGGGGCGCTCGACGAGATCGCCGGCGGCGCGTTCGCGGGCGAGCGACGCTACGTCGTCGCGGAGCGCCGGATCCGGGTCCGTTTCTCGAGCCGGCGGCTTGCCGAGGGGGCGCTGCGCGCCCTCGCGCACCTCGTGGTGGAGCCACGCCGCGACGCCGCGAGCGCCGGGACGGAGCGCGAGCTGACCGTCTTCGTCCTCGACCACGACGCTCCCGGCAACCCCCTCGCCGGGGGCGCGGGCGGCTCGGCAGGGCGCGTCGCCGCCCGATCCGGCGCCGCCGAGGAGCGCGTGGAGAGGTTCAGCTACGACGGCCCGGAGGGGCGCGGCCTGCTGCACGAGGGTTTTCGGGCGCTCTTCCTGCTGGATCGCGCCGGCGAGCGGGCGGCCTTCTGGGTCGGCGAGCCGGGCCGCATCCCCTATTACCTCGCGAGCTCGCCGCTGCTGCCGATCCTGAGCTGGTACCTCGCCGACCGCGGCCGGGCGGTCGTGCACGCGGGCGCGGTGGCGACGGAGACCGGCGCGGTGCTGCTCGCCGGGAAGTCGGGGACCGGCAAGTCGACCGCTGCTCTCGCCTGCCTCGCCGCCGGACTCGACCTGCTGGGCGACGACATGTGCGTGATCGAGCCGGCGGCGGCGATCGTTCACTCGCTCTACTGCTCGGCCAAGGTCGAAGCGGAGGACGTGGGCAAGCATCCGGCCCTCGCCGCGGCGCTCGCGGCGGAGTTCCGCTTCACGAGCGAGAAGGCGCTGTTTCTCTTCGACCGTCATCGCGCCGGCGCGATGCGGCGCTCCGCGCCCGTCGCCGCGGTCGCGATTCCGGTGCGCGGCAGCGTGGCGCCGCCGCAGCGGCTGTCGGCGCGCGAAGCGTTCCTCGCGATCGCGCCGAACACGATCTTCCAGCTGCCCGGCATCGGTCGGAATGCGGCGGCGGGCGTGAAGTCGCTGGTCACTTCGGTGCCGGTCTTCCGGGTGGGAACGGGACATTCCATCGACGACATCGCTCCCCGCCTCCGGGACTTCGCCACGAGCCTCGCGGTGGCGCGCCGATCGGCGGGTGCGGGGTGAGCGGCTCCGCCCGGTCGGTGGACCGGAACCCCGCGACGCCGGAGCTGCGCTGCCGGCCGACGCCGCTGCAGCAGCTCCTGCTCGACGCTTGCCTGGCGCCCGAGGCGGCCGCCTGCGCCGCCTGGGAGGCGTGGCGGGCGCGCGCCGACCTCGACCGGCTCGACGAGGAGTCGTACCGGCATCTCCCCTTCGCTTACCACCGCCTGCGCGACCTCGTGTCCGCCGATCGGACGCTGGAGATCGCCCGCGGGGTCTACCGCCGCGCGTGGTACCAGAACCACCTCCTGCTGCGCGAGCTCGAGGGCATCCTCGATCGGCTCGCGGAGCAGGGGATCGAGGCGATGCTGCTCAAGGGCGCGGCGATGGCGGTGAGGTACTACCCGACGCCGGCGACTCGGCCGCTCGGCGACCTCGACCTGCTCGTCCGCCACCGAGACGCGGCGCGGGCGGCGGCGGCGCTGACGCACGCCGGGTGGGTCGCCGGCCGCGAGACCCCGGTGGGCGAGCTGGTGAAACACGCCCACGGCGTGGCGCTGCGGCGAGGCGCGGCGAGCCTCGACCTGCACTGGAACGCCCTCTGGGCGAAGCGCACGAGCGACGCCGACGATCAGTTCTGGGAAGCGGCGGAGCCGGTCGACTTCCGCGGGCGCCGGGCCCTGGCTCTCGCGCCCTCCGACGAGCTGGTCCACGCCTGCATGCACGGCGCGCGCAGGAGCCAGAACGCCTACAGCTGGCAGCCGCTGCCGCTCGTGCGCTGGGCCACGGACGCCGCCCTGGTTCTGCGTGGCCGCGCCGTCGACTGGTCGCGCGTCGAGGCCACCGCGGCGCGCTTCCACGCGCGACTGCAGCTGCGCGACGCCTTCGGCTACCTGAAGGAGGGTCTGGGGCTGGCGGTGCCGGAGCAGCTCCTCGCGACCTGGGAGGCCGTCGACTCGCCGGCCGACCGGCTGCACTACGAGCTGGCGCTCGCCCGCCGTGCGCCGCGGCGCTTCCCGTCGCTGCCGCGCTTCCGGTTCTGGAGCAGCCACCGCATGAGGCTTTACCTCGAGCACGGCCAGGAGCGCGTCGAGGGGATGAGCTGGACCGCGCTCGCGGCGGCATTTCCGGCCTATCTCGCGAGCTTCGTCAAGGTCGACCTCGACGCCGAGCGCCTGCTCGCCGTGCCGGGTCGGCTGGCGCGGAAACTGGCGCGCAGCCCCTCGTTGCTCAGACCCTGAACCACGGCGCCTGCCATAGGCTTCAACGGACATGCGCGCACGCCGCCTCCGCGTCGTCCTCGCCTTCGTGCTCGTGGTCGTCGCGGCGCTCATGCTGCGGCGGTCGCTGCGGCTGCTCGCCGAGTCCAACCTGCCCGACGAGGTCTCCGAGGTGCCCGCCGTCCGCACCGGGCAGCCGGGGGGCTCGGGCGCACCGCGCGAGGTGCCGCCACCGCTCGCCGTGTCGTGGGAGGAGGTGGTCTCGGGCCTCGAGCGGCCGCTCTTCGTCACCCACGCCGGCGACGGTGGCGGACGCCTGTTCGTCGTCGAGCAGCCGGGCCGCGTGCGCGTCGTGCGCGACGGCAAGCTCCTCGCGCGGCCGTTCCTGGACGTCTCGGCACGGCTCGACACGAATCGGGGCGAGCGCGGCCTCCTCGGTCTCGCCTTCGCTCCCGACTACCGCCGCTCCGGCGTCTTCTACATCGCCCACACGGCGGCAGACGAGGTGCGCGTGAGCCGGTTGCGCGTGTCGCGCGATCCCGACGTCGCCGACGCGGGCGCTGTCGAGACCGTGCTCGCCATGCCCGATCCGGCCGGCAATCACAACGGCGGCATGCTCGCCTTCGGCCCCGATGGCTACCTCTGGGTTGGCACCGGCGACGGCGGCGCGGCGGGCGATCCGTGGAACAACGCCCAGGACCTCGGCTCGCTCCTGGGCAAGATCCTGCGCCTCGACGTCGCCGTCTCCCCTTATGCGATCCCGCCCGGCAATCCGTTCGCCGGCCGTCTGCTCGCCCGACCGGAGATCTGGGCTTACGGCCTGCGCAACCCCTGGCGGTTCAGCTTCGACCGCGCGACGGGCGAGCTGTGGATCGGCGACGTCGGCCAGAACGCCTGGGAGGAGATCGACGCCGAAGACCCTCGCCGCGGGGGCGGCGTGAACTACGGCTGGCGCGTGATGGAGGGGCATAACTGTTTCCGGCCCCGCCAGGGCTGCGACGCCGAGGGGCTCGCGCCGCCCGTCTTGGAGTACGGGCATGGCGAGGGCTGTTCGGTGACCGGCGGCTACGTCTATCGCGGGCGGGCGCTCTCCGGGCTCACGGGCTGGTACCTGTTCGCCGACTACTGCCGCGGAACGGTCTGGGCGCTCGCCCGCCGAACCGGAGCGGCGGAGGTCGCGGTGCTGGCGCAGAGCGGCGCCCGCGTCAGCTCCTTCGGCGAGGACGAGGCGGGCGAGCTCTACCTCTGCGACCACGAGCGCGGGCGGATCCTGCGCCTCTCCGGCGGCGCCTGAGGAGGCGGGCGGGTTTTTTCCGCGGCCCCCACGAACGGGTGAGGCGGCGGCGGCGCGGCTTTGCTACCCTGAGCTCGGTTCCGCCGCCGCACGGGGGGAGGGCGGCGGGAGATCGGAGTGCACCATGTCCTCGAAGCTCGCGCGCTGGACGGCGCTGATCGCTCCTCTCCTCGTCGCCGGGCTGGTCGGCGCGGCCCCGGCAGAGGAGAAGCCGGCCTACTCGGCCTCCAGTGGCCGGGTGACCTTCAAGATGTACTGTCAGAACTGCCACGGCGAAGGCGGCAAGGGCGACGGCTACATCGCCGACACGCTGCGCCGGAGGCCGACGGACCTCACCCGCCTGGCGGCGGGCAACGGCGGCGTCTTCCCCGCCGACGAGGTCGCGGCGACGATCGACGGCCGCGAAGAGGTCAAGGCCCACGGCGCGCGCGAGATGCCGCTCTGGGGCGACGTCTTCCTGTGGCCGGAGGGCGACTCGGCCGAGCGCCGCGAGAGCGTGCGGCGGCGGATCGGTGAGCTGGTGGCCTTCGTGCAGTCGCTTCAGGAGCCGGCGGCGGCCCGATAGCGCGCGCTCCGGCCTTTCTGGGGCTGGACAAGATTCACGATCGGTGCCAGAATCTCCGATCCGCCCTGCGGAAGGACCGTCGAGGCCGTCCGTCGGTCCGCGGGCGCGGAAGATCTAGAGTTTTGCACGCGCCGGGAGAAGATCAATAAGATTCTAGGGTTTCGCCGTGGATCAGGCCGCGAGGCGGGCCTCTCGGACCGGTCTCGCTCCGCGCCCACGTAGCTCAGCGGTAGAGCACTTCCTTGGTAAGGAAGAGGTCGCCGGTTCAAGGCCGGCCGTGGGCTCCATCGGCGACCGAACGCGCATTGTTTCGACTGGGGGGCGCCCGACCCCGCGCCCAGGAGGATCGAAGACGCCATGGCCAAGGAGAAATTCGATCGTTCGAAGCCGCACGTGAACGTGGGGACGATCGGTCACGTGGACCACGGGAAGACGACGTTGACGGCGGCGTTGACGAAGGTGGCTGCGGACAATGGTTGGGCGAAGTTCGTGTCGTACGACGAGGTGGCGAAGGCTTCGGAGAGTCAGGGTCGTCGGGATCCGACGAAGATTCTGACGATTGCGACGTCTCACGTGGAGTACTCGACGGCGAAGCGTCACTACGCGCACGTGGACTGTCCGGGTCACGCGGACTACGTGAAGAACATGATCACGGGAGCGGCGCAGATGGACGGCGCGATCCTGGTGGTGTCGGCGGCGGACGGTCCGATGCCGCAGACGCGGGAGCACGTGTTGCTGGCGCGTCAGGTGGACGTGCCGTGCATCGTGGTGTACCTGAACAAGGTGGACCTGATCGACGATCCGGAGCTTCTGGACCTGGTGGAGCTGGAGGTGCGGGAGCTGTTGAAGCAGTACGGATTCCCGGGCGACGACGTGCCGGTGATCCGCGGCTCGGCGTCGAAGGCGTTGCGCGGCGAGGCGGGCGGCGAGGGTTCGATTCTGGAGCTCTTCGAGGCGTTGGACAGCTACGTGCCGATGCCGGAGCGGGTGGTGGACAAGCCGTTCCTGATGCCGATCGAGGACATTTTCTCGATTTCGGGCCGTGGGACGGTGGTGACGGGTCGAGTGGAGCGCGGGATCGTGAAGGTGGGCGAGGAAGTGGAGATCGTGGGGATCCGTCCGACGCAGAAGACGATCGTGACGGGCGTGGAGATGTTCCGCAAGCTCCTGGACCAGGGTCAGGCGGGGGACAACATCGGGGTGCTGCTGCGGGGTACGAAGAAGGACGAGGTGGAGCGGGGTCAGGTGCTGGCGAAGCCGGGCTCGATCACGCCGCACACGAAGTTCAAGGGCGAGGTGTACGTGCTGACGAAGGAGGAGGGCGGCCGTCACACGCCGTTCTTCAACGGATATCGTCCACAGTTCTACTTCCGCACGACGGACGTGACGGGAGTGGCGACGCTGCCGTCGGGCACGGAGATGGTGATGCCGGGCGACAACGTCAATCTGGAGATCGTGCTCATCGCGCCGATCGCGATGGAGAAGGGCGTGCGCTTCGCCATTCGTGAGGGCGGACGCACCATCGGCGCCGGCACCGTCACCGAAGTCATCGCGTGAG
>Ga0209640_10002712_pt1 | contig 15419 bp, 16 predicted proteins | sample RifCSP10_1_FD_184018 | JGI IMG/M metagenome (GOLD analysis project Ga0209640, IMG submission 184018) | Soil microbial communities from Rifle, Colorado - Rifle CSP2_sed 10_1 (SPAdes) (version 2) | ecosystem: Environmental > Terrestrial > Deep subsurface > Rock core/Sediment | place: Rifle...
GCCAGCGGAAATACCGCTTCCGCCGGCAGGGGCAGCGGCGGCTCGATGAGCTCCCCGTGTGCTGCGCGCGGTGCCCAGTCCCACGGTACATAGTAAGCGATGGCGGCCAGCAACACAGGGCCGAAGAAGACGAGCGCGACGAGAAGAAGATGGATGCGCGGTCTCAGTCGCGTCGGCAAGGATGCCTCCCCCACGGAGCTAATGCGGAGACTCCGGCTTCAGGGCTATCTCCCAATGCGAGTAATTGGGCCAGCGGCTCAGAAGCAAGGTCAGAACGGCCAAGAAACCCGCGAGCAGGCCCACGCTCAAACTGACGTCCAGCCAGCTGTCGAACGGCCGGTCGTCCGGCGAGAAGACCGGGGCCACGGTCAAATACTTGTTGAGCCAGATCCCGGCATTGATGCCGAGCGCGAGAATGCACATGGCGAGCAAGGACCGTTTCACGACGGCGAACACGAAAGCGACGAACGGGACGAAGAAACAACCCGCCATCATCGCCCAATAATAAGGCCCGTAGTGCCCGTACATTTGGCGCCATAACGGGTCCATTTCTCGCGGCAGGTTGCCGAACCAAATGACGAAGAACTGGGCCCAGAACAGATACAGCCATATCAGCGTGAAGCCCGTGATCACCATGCCGAGGCTGCGAATCTGAGCCGGTCCGAACGGCGGCTTCGCCACATCCGAGCGCCCCAGCACGGCGGCAAACAGAACCAGTGCCGCCGAACCCGCAAAAAGATTGCCGAAAGAAAAGAAGATCGGAAACACCGTACTGTACCAATGCTCCACGAGCATCATGCCGAAGTCCCATGCAATGAGAGTATTGCAGACCACGAACGCGGCGATGACCAAGGGAGACATCGCACGCAACTCGAGCTCGATGGCGCGATGATCCCGATTCGCTGCACCGGTCAAGTCGGGCCGCAGCGCCTTCAGGATATAGATGACGCTGAGGCCGTAGAACAACAGCAGCCCAAAGAGGTTCCTGATCAACAACCAGTCGATATCGAGCCATGGGCTCATGTGCTCGTCCGCGCTCGGCGCGAGCCAGTGGAAGAGATCCTCCTGCGCGTAGACGTAAATCAGCAAAAACACGAGGAACGCGAAGGGAAGGAACGCAAGCGTCGCGAGCTCGCCGAGGCGGTAGTAGGGCTTGCTCCACTGCGCGCCGACGAGGCGCATGATCGCAGAGAACACGACACCGGCCTGACTAACGCCCATGAGATAGAGGAACGAGACCGTCAGCAGCGCGAAGTCCGGCTCCGTGTCTTCGCTCGTCAGCGCATACACGAAGCTCGCCGCGCCGATGACGAAGATGGCGACGAGCACCGCGAGCCTAACGCCGCCGCCTTTCGGCTGCCGGCCAGTCCGCGCGATTGCGGCAGAGCCGCCTACGGCGCTCATTCGGTCCCGAGCTCTTGTTTGAGGTAGTTGATCACGTCCCAGCGTTCCTGTTGACTCAAGGCGTCGCGGTAAAACGGCATCACCCCGCGGCCGCGCGTCAGCGTGAAGAAAATCTGGCCGTCGGCCTGGTCTTGCGTGTAGGCGTCGTTCAAGTCCACGGGCGACGGCTCGAACACTTGTCCGACCGGACCGTCACCGCGGCCTTCCGGACCATGGCAAACCATGCAGGTGATCTCGAACAGATACTTGCCGCGTGCCACGGACTCGGGTGTTGCGGGAACGGGGTTCGGCACGCTCGCGGCGGCTTCCTTGGCATCGAACATGCCCTCCTCGGTCGTGGGCGCCGGCACCGTTTCGCCGCCGACGACCGGCACGGCGCCGGGCTCCGCCGGCGCCGGCGACCTCTGCGGCTTCGCGGACGGCTGATCGACCATGTCCTTGTCCCACGGGAAGCTCCATGCCGTTGCCGCGTAGCCGAGCAACAGCAGTATTACTGCCATGGGTTGCAGGCTTCGCATCAGGTCTTACCCTTCACGGCTGGAAGCCGCTCCTACAATCTCGCCGCCGGCTTCCCGCAGGATCGCCGCGGCTCGCTGCGCACGCTCGAGGCTCTCGCACGACACCGTAACCGCGAACTTATCGACGGCGGCTTCAGGCACGTAAACGCGCTCGCGAATCACGGGCAGCCGCGCGCTGATCAGAAAACCGAGCACAGTGCCCAAGATGCCGCACAGGATCGTCATCTCGTACGTAATGATCAGGAACGGCGGGAAAGGAATGATCGGCCTGCCGCCGGTCGGATGCAGATAGAGCACGGCGGTGCCTGCCGCGAGCGCGAAGCCCGAAAGCCCGCCGAAGAGCGCCCCGAAGAACGTGAATCGTTTGATCACGGAGCTCTTCTTGCCGAGGGCTTCCTCGACGCCGTGGAGCGGTATCGGCGAGATCAAATCGAGCGCCGCGAAGCCGGCAGCCTTGAGCCTGCCGGCGGCCGCGAGCGCCGCATCCGGGTTGCGAAACAGTCCTACTGCGTTGCTTGCCATTGCGGGGACCCTTTTTCAGGAGCCGGCAGCGTTTCCTTGACCTCGTAAATCGATACGCTCGGGAAGATCTTCACGAAGATCAGGAACAACGTGCAGAACAGCGCGACCGATCCGGCGAGGATCGACAGCTCCACGACACTCGGTACGTACAAACTGTTCCATGCGTCGGGTAGGTACTTACGCGACAGCGACGTGCCGACAATGAGGAAGCGTTCGGTGTACATGCCGATGTTGATGGCGATGGAGAGAATGAGCATCGGCACGAACGAAGTTCTGAAGCGTTTGAACATACACAAGAGCGGCGTTACGGCGCAGAACAGGATCATTTCCCAATACAACGGGCCGTATTTGCCGAACAACTTGTACTCGAGCGCCTCGAGCTCGGCCGACTCGCCGCTGTACCAGCCCGTGAAAACCTCGAGCATATTGATGTAGGTCCACAGCAGCGACAGCGCGAGCAGCAGCTTGCCGAGATTGTCGAAGTGCAGCTCCGTGATGTATTTCTCGAACTTCATGTATTTCCGCAGCACGAACATCACCGTGACGATACCGGCCGTTCCCGAGTAGATGGCGCCGACGACGAAGTACGGAGCGAAGATCGTCAGGTGCAGTGCCGGCACGACCGACAATGCGAAGTCCCAGGAAACGATACTGTGCACGGAAACCGCCAGCGGAATGATCAAGACAGCCAAAAACGTGTATGCCCAGCCGAGGCGGTGCCATTCCGTGTCCGTGCCGCGCCAACCGAGCGAGAGCAGTCGATACATGTAGTGCCGCCAGCCCGTGGTGCGATCCCTGACGGCGGCAAAGTCCGGAATGGACCCCATGTAGATGAAAATCGAGCTGCCGGTCAGATACGTAGTGATGGCCATGACGTCGAACAACAGCGGCGAGCGAAAATTCGGCCACATTTCCATCTGATTCGGATACGGCAGCGACCAGTGGATGAACCACGGGCGCCCGAGGTGCACGGCGACCATGCTGGCGGCGACCATCAGCGAAAACAGCGTCATCGCCTCCGCGCTGCGATACATGGCCTTGCGCCAGGCGCTGTTCGTCAGATGCAGCACGCACGACAGCAGCGTCCCGGAGTGACTAAGGCCGATCCAGAAGATGAAGCTCGCGAGGTAGGTCCCCCAGACCTGGGGATGGTTCATCCCGGCCGCGCCGATGCCGTAATAGAGCTGGTAGAACCATGGGAAAAAGTAGCAGATCAGCGTGAGGCTGATGGCGGCGGCCAGCGTGATGTAGTATTTCGGTCCCGTCACCACGAGCGAGCGCACGATGTCGTTGTTGACATCGGCGTAGCTGATTGGGCTGCTCTTAGCCTGCATTGCCGTCCACTTTCTTGAGGTAGACGACGGACGGAAGCGTGTTGAGCTCCTCCAACACGCGGTAGGCGCGTGCGTTGTCCATCATGCTGGAGACTCTGCTTTCCGGATCCTGCCGATCGCCGAAAACCAAGGCCTCGGCGGGGCAGCTCTGCACGCAAGCCGGTTGCACCTCGCCGTCGCGCACGCGTCTGCGGCCGTCGTCCTTGGCGCTGTCTTTGGCCTGACGAATGCGCTGAATGCAAAACGTGCATTTCTCCATGACGCCTTTTTCACGCACCGTGACATCGGGGTTCAGCTGCTCGTCGAGCGGCTTGTCCCACTGGTGGTCGGTGTAGTTGAAGTAGCGTACGTCATAAGGGCAGTACACCGCGCACGATCGCGTGCCGATGCAGCGGTTGTAGACCTGGGCGTTGAGGCCGTCCTGGTTATGATAAGTGGCGCTCACGGGACACACCGTCTCGCACGGTGCCGCGTCGCAGTGCTGGCAAAGCATCGGAATGAAGCGCAACTTCACGTCCGGATATTCGCCCTCCCAATAGCGCTCGATGCGCATCCACTGCATCTCCCTGCCTTTCGCGAGCTCCGCTTCCCCGAGGATCGGAATGTTGTTCTCGGCCTGACAAGCCGTCACGCACGCTTCGCAGCCCGTGCAACGGTCAAGGTCGATCGTCATCGTCCAGGCGTAGTCGAATCGCTCGTAATAGCCGGGCTTTCGATACTCGCGCCACTTGGCGAGAAAATCGTCGAAAAAGCTCATGCGGGCTCCACCGTTATCGGGATACCTTTCAGCGTTGCTCTCGGACCGGCGCTTGCGCCCTCGCCCGTGGTCTGCACGACGCCTCGCCCGAGCTGGCGCGAGGCTCCACCGGTTTTCACTATCCGCGCCGTGCGCCCCGTCCGCACGAGCCTGACGCGAGTCGCGCTCGAGGCGAGGCTGCCGGTCGTCGGCTCCACGAGCGGAGCGAGGATCTCGAGCACGTTGACGCCGCGGTTCTTCGCATAGCGCCCATACTCGCTGTGGCCTTGTCCGATCGGCACTGCGACGACGTCGGGCCTGATCGCCGGAAACACAAACACAGGCACGGTAACCGCGCCGTGCGCCGATTGAACCTCGACGAGATCGCCCTCGCGAAGCTCGAGCTCCTCGGCGGTGGCCGGGTTCAACTCCACCCAGGAGCCGTAAACCACGCTCGTCATCGGATCGGGCAACTCCTGCATCCACGGCAGGTTCGCCGCGCGACCGTCATGCAATGCGTGCGACGAATACGGGTGCAAGACGAACGGGTATTCGTCGCTGGATCCCGAAAACTCCGGCGCGGCGACACCGACGCGTGCGATGACGCTCGCGTCGACGGTGAATGCGGCCGCTTCGCGCCGTGTCTCCTCGCCCCAAATACCGGCTTTGAGCACGGAGCGCCAGAACTCGTCGAAGCTCCGTGTTGCGGCGTCCGGCGGTGCGCGCTCGTAAATTTCGCGCCAGCTTGCCTTGATATACTCCTCCGCGCTCGCCCACGGAAGGGCATCGCCCAAGCCGAGCTCTTGTGCGAGCCCCAAGATAATGTCCGCGGTCGCACGCGTGTTGTACAACGGCGCGACCACGGGCTGGGCAATCGCCGCGACGGTGAATCCGACGCCAGGCTCCGGCGTATCGTCGCCCCAACTCTCGAGATACGTATGGCTCGGCAGGATGAGATCCGCGAGAGCCGTCGTCTCATCCATGAAGCTCGACAGGCTCACGATGAACGGTATCTCGGCGAGCGCCTGCTCGAAAGCGGCGGCCGCGGGCATCGCGAACACGGGGTTCGTGGCGTTGAGGATCAACACCTCGATCCGTCCTTGCCGGGCGTCCTCGGCAAGCTCGAGCAGCGCACGATAACCCGACTGCCCGGCGCGCGCCGTCGGACCGAACGCCGGCACTGGATTGAACACGAGCCCGCCGGTTTGACCGATATTGCCGGCGAGATAGTTGAGCGCGTTGACGGCGACCAGCGCGTCGACACCGTTCGTATGATTACCCACGGCACCGCCGCCGATGGCAAGGCTCGGCCGCGTGCCTGCAAAAGCCTCGGCCAAACGCACGATCGTTGCGGACTCGATGCCCGTCTGCTCGGCGACGCGTTCCGTCGTATAGCCGGCGAGCGACTCGGCCCACGCGGCACGGTCGGCGCCCGCGTAGCCGCCTTCCTCGACGATGTGCCGCGCAATGCCGAGCGCGAGTATCCCCTCGGTCCCGGGCCTGGCCGGGATCCACTCGTCCGCTGCCGCGCCGCTCAGCGACATCCGCGGTTCGATCTGCACGAACCGTCCTCGAACACCGCTTCGCCCCTGGCGGCTGCGACCAAAGCCGAGACTGTGGTGCACCGGAGATAGCCAGCCGCCCAAGAAGTCGGCGCCGAAAGAGAGCACGTACCGCGTGTTCTCGAGGTCGTAGTAAGGCAATTGCCGCTCGCCGAAGAAAAGCTCGCTGGCGGTGTAGAGAGTCTGGGCGTGGCCGAAATCGCAGTTCAGGAGGCGGTCGGACCCGAGCTCCGCCATGAACCGCTCGAACAGCCTCCCGACGTGGCCGCGCACGCCTCCCGCGAGAAAGCACACGCGATCAACTTGTCCGCTCGCGCGCAGTGAGCTCAAGCGGTTCGCGGCTTCGGCAAGCCCCTCTTCCCACGTGGTCTGCACGAAGGCGCCGTCGCCTCGTTCGCCGGTTCGCAGCATCGGCGCCGTCAGGCGATCGGGGTTGTATAGCACTTGCAGCCCCGCCTGCCCGAGCGCGCAGAGCCGTCCCTGATTGACCGGGTGCGAGGGGTTGCCTTCGATCTTCTTCGCGCGCCCCTCGAGCGTGCGCACGGAGATCCCGCAACCCGCCGAGCACATGGAACAGACCGTGTTGTACCAGGTCGCAATTCCCTGGCTGAATTCCTCGGGCGGGACCGGATACGGGATCAGGTGCTCGACGGGGTGCTTTATCGTCTCGGCCAACATGAAGCCGGCGCCCGCGCCCACGCTGCCCGCTCCGACGAGCTTGACGAAATCTCTGCGGTCTATCATCGCCATCGCGCTACCTAAGGCTTTCGGTCACTTGTGGCAGGTCCAGCAGTCGAGCCCGTGCTCCACGCCGTGCTGTTTATGGCAATCGAGGCACAAACCCATTTTCGTCGGCGCGAGGCGCGTCACCCTGTCCATGGTCTCCACGGGCCCATGACAGGTCTGACACTCGACGCCGGCCGCGACGTGCCGTTTGTGCGGGAAGTACACGAAGTCCGGCAGGTCGTGGACCTTGATCCACGGAATGGGCTCTTTGTTCGCGAAGTACTGCAACACCTCTCTGATCTGGGGCCGGTCGCTCGCGACCGTGTTGTGACAGCCGACGCACTTGTTGACGCTCGGCACGCCGGCCACCGGCGAGCGCCGCGCCTGCGAGTGGCAGTACAGGCATGGAATTTGAAAGTCGCCGGCGTGGATTCTGTGACTGAAATCGATCGGCTGCTCCGGCGTCGTGCCGGGAACGAACGCTGCGTTCGCCCAATAGCCGAGGACCAGGCCCACGAACCCGACGCCGAGAATCAAGGCGGCGGGCGTCAGAAGCCGCAACGTCGGAACGATCGAAACGCCTACTTGATCGGCGCCCCGACCGCCGCCGTCGCGGCCTGAAGAGTCAACATTCATCCACCCCCCTGCGACCGAGCTCCGGCGACCGAGCTCCGATAGTGCTCGCGAAGCGGTTCCCGAACTCGTGGATCAAACCGGCGACTTCTTCGTTCTTCGTGGCAAGCAAATAGGTATCGGCCATCTTGTGAAACGCCTGGCAGAAGTGCATGTTCAGGTCGGCGATGGTCGTCTCGCGTGTCCACAGATCGATTGCCGCGATTGTCTTGCTTTCGGCATCCCATACCGAAAGCATCATGGACTGGCACGGTTTCGCGCCGTCGTGCCGTGCATCCGAGGCCTGCCACGTGATGCTTCTGGGCAGGCTCGCGGTATCCAACTCGACGGTCAGCTTGATCTCGGCCGTTCTTGCCGTCATCCTGTGCCCTCAACCCATTGCGGCTCCGGCATCCGGACGTTGCGCAACATGTTCAACACCCTGCTTCTCGCGGTCATGCTCGGCATTCTCATCAGCCTCGGCAGCGCCTTGGTATTCTTGGTCCGAGACAGCGGCAAGACCCAGCGTACGGTCGTCTCGCTCAGTATTCGTGTGGCTCTGTCGGTGCTGCTACTCATACTGCTCGCGATCGGTTTTGCGACGAAGTACCTCGTTCCCGGCTCTTAGAACCAATATACGAACGTAAACAGAAAGAGCCATACCACGTCCACGAAATGCCAGTACCAGCTCGCCGCTTCGAAACCGAAATGATCCTCGGCAGTGAAGTGGCCGCGGAAAATGCGCAGCAGCATGATCGCCAGCATGATTGCGCCCATCGTGACGTGCGCGCCGTGGAATCCGGTCAGCATGAAAAAGGTCGAGCCGTAGATACCCGAGGCTAGGCTCAACCCGAGCTCGGTATAGGCGTGCATATACTCGATGACTTGGAGCGTCAAGAAAGCGGCGCCCAGCACGATGGTAAGCCCCAACCAGAATTGCAGCGCCGGTCTTCGGTTCTTCTTCAGAGCCCAATGAGCAAACGTCACGGTGACGCTGCTGGTGACGAGAATGACTGTATTGACGAACGGCAAGCCCCACGCTTCCATCGCCTCCGCGCCGCTCCCTCCCGGAGTCATGAACAGCGGCCACGTGTCGAAGAAATCCGGCCACAAGAGTATATGGGTGTCGAGGTTGTTGCTCGCTCCCGCGAGCCACGGGACCGAAAGGACCCGTGCATAGAACAGCGCGCCGAAGAAGCCGGCAAAGAACATCACTTCGGAAACGATGAACCAGAACATCCCCATGCGGTACGAGCGGTCGAGGAGGCCGCTCGCCAGACCCGCTCGAGATTCCTCGATGACCTTGCGGAACCATCCGAACAGCATGAACGCGATCAGGGCCAGGCCGGAGAAGAAGATCCACTGCCCGTAGCTTCCCTCGTCGGCGACTTTCTCGGTGCTCTGCTGGATGAACGTCGCCGCGCCGAAAGCGAGCACAAAAAGCGCAACCGAGCCGATGATGGGCCACACGCTGCTGTGCGGGACGTAGTAGCGCGGCGGTCCGCCGGCCGGCTGCGGGGCTCCGTGGGCGGGATGCTCAGAGGTGTGCATGATCTGCGTCCGGCAAAACCGGCTCGACCCGGAACATGGTGTACGACAACGTCAACGTGCGCACTTCCTCAGGCAGATCCGTACCCACATAAAACTGCACGGGCATTTCCATCTCCCCGCCGCCGTCGAGTTGTTGTTGCGTGAAGCAGAAGCACTCGATCTTGTGCAAGTACTGCGCTGCGAGGCCCGGCGCGACGCTGGGAACGGCCTGTCCGATCACCGCATCACTGACGCGGTTGCGCACGTAGAACCGAGTGGTGTTTATTTCACCGAGTCGAACGCGCAACTCGGTTTCGGTGGGCCTGAATTCCCACGGCATGCCCTTGGCGACTTGGGCCAGGAACTGGATCGTCACCTCGCGATCCGAGGCTTGCGGAAGCCGCTCCGTGTTGACCGCTTGTGAGGAAGTCTTCCCGTTGAGGCCGGTCAGCTCGCAGAAAACGTTGTAAAGGGGCACGAGGGCGAATGCGAATCCAAACATCCCGACTGCCAAGACGACCAGCACGGCGGTATGCTTACGTCGACTGTCGTGGCTCGGTTTCGTCGAACGAGTCATCGCAATTCCGCTGTTAGTGCTTTGCCGTGGTCGCCGCGTAGCCGCTCGTCTCGAGACTCGGCGGCGTTTGAAAAGTGTGCAGCGGCGCCGGCGACGGGATCGTCCACTCGAGGCCTTCGGCGCCTTCCCACACCTGATCGCTTGCCTTTTCGCCGCCGCGGATCGTCTTGATTACGATGTACAAGAACAATAGCTGTGTTAGCCCAAGAAGGCCCGCGCCGATGCTGGAAACCATGTTGAAATCGGCGAACGCAATGGAGTAATCGACGACCCGCCGCGGCATTCCGGCAAGCCCGGAAAAATGCATCGGAAAGAACGTCAAGTTGACCGCGATCGCTGCCGTCCAGAAGTGAATCTTGCCGAGCCGCTCGTCATACATGTGCCCGGTCCATTTCGGAAGCCAGTAGTACGCCGCCGCCATCGTGCTGAAAATTGCGCCTGGATACAGCACGTAATGAAAGTGCGCGACGACGAAGAAGGTATCTTGATACTGGATATCTGCCGGAACGATGGCGAGCATGAGACCCGAAAAGCCGCCGATCGTGAACATCATCACGAAGCCGAGCGCAAACAGCATCGGCGTCTCGAAGGTCATGGAGCCGCGCCACATCGTTGCAACCCAGTTGAACACCTTGACGCCCGTAGGAACGGCAATCAGCATCGTTGCGTACATGAAGAACAACTCGCCGGCAAGCGGCATTCCCGTCGTGAACATGTGGTGGCCCCAAACGATGAACGACAAGAACGCGATCGCCGCCGTCGCGAACACCATCGAGTGATAGCCGAACAGTTTCTTGCGGGCGAAGGTCGGAATGATCTGCGAGGCAATGCCGAAGCCGGGCAAGATCATGATATAGACCTCCGGGTGCCCAAAAAACCAGAACACGTGCTGAAAGAAGACGGGATCTCCGCCGCCGGCGGCGTTGAAGAAGCTGGTGCCGAAATGGCGATCCGTCAGCATCATGGTGACGGCTCCCGCGAGCACGGGCATCGCCATGATCAGGAGGAATGCCGTGATCAACCAGGTCCAGACGAACAGCGGCATCTTCATCAAGGTCATGCCCGGGGCGCGCAAGTTCAGAATCGTGACGATGATGTTGATCGAACCGAGCACGGAAGAAATGCCCATCAAGTGCACGCCGAAAATGAAGTAGTCCGTGCTCGGCGGCCCGTACGTCGTGGATAGCGGCGCGTAAAACGTCCAGCCGAAGTTCGGCGCGCCGCCCTCCATGAAGAGCGACGACAACAGCAAGACGAACGCGAACGGCAGAATCCAGAAGCTGAAATTGTTGAGCCGCGGCAGCGCCATATCCGGCGCGCCGATCATCATTGGGATCAGCCAGTTGGCGAGCCCCACGAAGGCCGGCATGACGGCCCCAAACACCATGACGAGACCGTGCAAGGTCACCATTTGGTTGTAAAGCTCGGGCTCCGCGAACTGGATGCCGGGCTGAAAGAGCTCCGCGCGAACGACCATGGCCATTGCGCCGGCAACGAAAAACAGCGTGAAGCTGAGACACAGATAGAGCGTGCCGATCTCTTTGTGGTTCGTCGTGAGCAGCCAACGAAGGATGAATTCGATGAAGGGGTGACGTTGTTTCGGCAGCGTGTCCGCGTGGGCAACCATGGTCTATCCTAACGGGCCGAGTAAACGGTTAGTGGCTGGACGACATCGCCGGTGTCGTTGCCGAAGCTATTGCGCTCGTAGGTGATCACGGCCGCGATATCCAAGTCCGAAAGTTGCGGCGCCCACGCTTGCATCTCGGTATCCGCTTTGCCGTTCATGACGCGATCCAGGTGATCCTCGATAGGTCCATTGGCGATCACGCCGCCGCCGAGCGCCGGATACTTGAGGCCCTGGCCCGACCCATCGGGCTGGTGGCAAGTCGCACACTGCGTCAAGAACACTTGCTCGCCGATCGGCAGCAACTCTTCCATCGTCCAGTCGCGGCTGCGCGCCGCGACGGCAGCCTCGCCGGAGAGCTCCCTGGCAAGCCGCTGATCGGTGAGCCAAGCATCGAACTCTTCCTCGGGCATGACTTCGACGACCGTCGGCATATACGCGTGGTTCATGCCGCAAAGCTCGGCGCATTGGCCGCGGTATATGCCCGGCTCTTCCGCGCGGGCCCACGCCTCGTTGATGAAACCGGGAATGGCGTCCTGTTTGACTGCAAGATCCGGCACCCACCACGAATGAATGACGTCGCCGGACGTCGTCAGAAACCGTACCTTCTTGTTGGTCGGCAGCACGAGAGGATTGTCCACCATGAGCGGATAGTGCTCGTCCTTCGGTTCGAGGTTGTTGATCTGCTCGGGCGGGATCGTCGCGTTGCTGTAGAAATCGATATCTGCTTCGAGGTATCGGTAGTGCCATTTCCACTGCGAGCCGGTCACCAGTATGCTCAGATCAGCGTCGCTGTTGTCTTCGATCTCGACGAGCGCGACGGTGGCGGGAATCGCCATGCCCGTGATGATCAGCGCGGGAACCACCGTCCAAGCCACTTCGACGAGCGTGTTCTCGTGAAACTTCGCCGGTGTCGGGCGCTTGGAGCGCCGATGGGCGAAGATCGAATAGAACATGGCGCCGAAGACGATGACGCCCACGACCACGCAGATGATCAAGCTCATGTGATGCAGCGCTTGGACGCGCCGGCTCATCTCCGTAGCGCCTTCGCGTAAGTCCAGCGTCACGGCGAGAGCTCGGAGAGGCAACCCCCACAGGACCGACGACACCATCAGACCGATTGCCAGCCTGAGCGCGCCGGTCGCCATACCCTGTCGTACAGACATAGTCAAAGCATCCGTACGTGAAAGCCAGGTCGCGCGCGCACTATAGCGCATCCGCCGTTCCCCACCAAGATTGACGTCATCGGCTGTCGAGCTTCGATGCATGCGTCAACGCATCAGTTGAACCAACGTCCGCAGCTGATTGCGCCCCGACCAGTCACGATATCGGATGGCGCCCGCGCGTTCCGTCGTACCTTGCCAATCCCCTCGGCCGGCAAGCACAAAGGTGTCGCCGTCGATTCTTGCTTGCCACAGCTCGCCTTCCCAATCAATAAACGCAAGGGTTACGTTGGAATGACGGGTCCAGCGGCGCGTATTTTGCGGCACCAACTCGAATGCACCGCCACGAATCCAAGCCGTCCACTGCTCATTGTTCCAGGCGACGAACTCCATCCGGTCTTGCGCCCACGGCTCGCTAACCGGCCCGGCGCCGGCCGTGGACGTCGCGTCGAACGTGAGCCTGGCCGCCACAATGGTCGCTGCGACCGCAACGAAGAATCCCAAGACGGCCTTGCCCATGCTCATCACTCCGCGACAAAGAACTGTCTCTGGTAGCGCAGCGTCAATGAATCCGCCTCGCCGACCGGGGTCATGTTCAACGTATAGAGCAACGTTTCAGTGTCGTTTACCGCAAGCTCGCCGATGTAATAGATCGCGGCCTCCTCCCTGACCTCCCGCAGCAGTACCGCCCTGAGCTGGCCGCTGAGGTTGACGGCGGAGGCAGAGATGTCGGCCGCGACTGCGGCTGTGGCCCCGTTCGGCTGTTTTCGGTGGATGCTCACCGTCAGCAGCGCACGGTTCTTGCTCCTGACGATTCCGTGTTTCTCAGCGACGTCCGGCGTCAGCTGGTCGGTCATCAGAGCATTGATATAGACCACATAGTCGCCGAAATCCCGCAACGGGTCCGTCCCGCGCAGTATGTTGTCCTGCACGGCGGTGACCGCGGGAGCTGCGGCCTGGTCGCAACCTGCCGCCAGTACCAGCGCACCCAGCGCGTACAAGCCTCGAATATGACTAACCATGCTCGCCCTCCTGATATCAGAGGTAAGCGATCGGTCGCCCGGTTGCGCGGGCGATCCCCCAGAAACAGTGAGCTGGCCGCGAGCAAGCGGCACATGACAGGATGCGGACCGAGGGGATCGACAATCTGCAGACCGAAGCGGGGCGTCGTCCCGCATCCTCGGATGCGACTGAACGGCAAATGCCAATACGGCACCGAACCAGGCATGAGGTTCAAAGACGTCCCCCAGTACGTCAAAGCCCCTTCTAGGTGGACTCTACTGCACGGATCATCCGGCGGCAATGTGCGAGCCGCGGGCGGACGCAGAGGAATCGCGGCTGAAGCTGCTCCAGGGGGTCAGAGCACGCGCGAGCAGAGGTCGAGCAGGACGCCGGGGAAGATGCCGAGCACGAGGAGCGCGAGGGCGTTTGCGCTCAAGACCCAGCGCATCTCGGCGGCGGCGGCGAGCGGTGTCTGGTCGACGGGGTCCGTGAAGTACATGAACCAGACGAGGCGCAGGTAATAGAACGCGCCGACGACGGCGAGCAGGACGCCGTAAGCGGCGAGCCACACGAGCCCGGCATCGACGAGGCTGCCGAGCACAAAGAGCTTGGCGTAGAAGCCGATGAGCGGCGGCACGCCGGCCAAGCTGAACATGATCATGAGCATCATGAGCGCGAACCAGGGGCTGCGCTGGTTCAATCCCTTGAAGTCCTCGAGACGCTCCGCCTCGAAGCCTTTGCGGCTCAAGAGCAGAATCATGCCGAAGGCCGCGGCCGACATGAGCACGTACGCGATCGTGTAGTACATCGCCGCTTGCAGCCCGTCGCGCGTGCCGGCGATGAAGCCCATGAGAATGAACCCGACGTGCGAGATCGTCGAATACGCGAGCATGCGCTTCAAGTTCGCTTGCGCGATCGCAACGACGTTGCCGATAGCGAGGGACAGCACGCAGAGCACGACGAGCATGCCCTGCCAACCGCCGTGCATGGGCCCGAGCGCCTCGGAGAGAACGCGCCACGCGAGCGCGAACGCCGCGATTTTCGGCGCGGAGCCGATGTAGAGGGTCACGGGCGTCGGTGCGCCTTGGTAAACGTCGGGCAACCACATGTGAAACGGCACGGCGCCGAACTTGAACGCGACGCCGACGATGACGAATGCGAGCCCGAGCGTCGCCGGCAGCGTGATGCCGCCCGGCGCAGACAAACGGTCCGCGAGCGCCGCGAATTCGAGCGTGCCGGTCACGCCGTAGAGCAGCGAGATGCCGTACAAGAGCGTGCCCGACGCGATGGCGCCGAGCACGAAGTACTTCATGGCCGACTCGGCCGCCACGGCCGAATCGCGGTTCAACGCGACCAGCGCGTACTGCGACAGCGCGAGTAGCTCTAGCCCCAAGAACATCGTGAGCATGCTCCCCGCCGAGATCATGACCATGACGCCCAAAAGCCCGAACAGGGAGAGCACGAAGAATTCGCCGTGAAACAGGCCGCTGTTCTTCAAGTGGTCGCGTGAATACAAGAACACGAGCGCGACGATCAAGTACGCGAGCATCTTGAGCGCGCCGCTCGCGGGATCGGCGACGAAGCTGCCGAAGAACGTGACGACGGTCCGATCCACGCTGAAATACGCCGAGACGACCGCGGTGCCGGCCAACGTCGCCATTGCCAATAAATACGTGATGCCGCGCTGGTCGTCGCGCAGGTACACGTCGACGAGCAACAGGGCGCAGATCGCCACCGCGAGGAAAATCTCCGGTGCAGCCGCGGAATAATCAATCATGGCAGGCGTAGCGCATCAGAGTTTCGATTGCATCACGTGTAACAACAACTGGCTCAAGGTCTCGTCCATGACTTCCACCAACGGCGCGGGCCACACGCCGAGCAGGAGCACCGCCACCGCGAGCGCCGCCAAGATGAAGAACTCGCGCATGTCGACGTCGGCGAGCTTCGCGACGCCTTCGTTCGCCACCTCGCCGAAAATCACGCGTTTGACCATCCACAGCGTATACGCCGCGCCGAGCACGAGCGTCGTCGCCGCGCCGAAGGCGAGCCAGAAGCTCGCATGGAAGCTGCCGATGATGACGAAAAACTCGCCCACGAAGCCCGAGGTTC
>Ga0209640_10002714_pt1 | contig 15416 bp, 15 predicted proteins | sample RifCSP10_1_FD_184018 | JGI IMG/M metagenome (GOLD analysis project Ga0209640, IMG submission 184018) | Soil microbial communities from Rifle, Colorado - Rifle CSP2_sed 10_1 (SPAdes) (version 2) | ecosystem: Environmental > Terrestrial > Deep subsurface > Rock core/Sediment | place: Rifle...
GGCGGCTCGATGCACATCTTCGATGCCGCGGCGAGATTCTACGGCGGCCACGCCATTGTCGGCGGAGGGCTTCCGATTGCGGTGGGGCTCGCGCTTGCGGACCGCTTGCTGGCGCGGACCCGGGTGACGGCGTGCTTCTTTGGCGATGGGGCGGTCGCCGAAGGCGAGTTCCATGAATCGATGAACCTGGCCGCACTGTGGAAGCTGCCGGTGCTCTTCATCTGCGAGAACAATCTGTACGCGATGGGGACGCACATCGAGCGCGCGCTTTCGACGACGGACCTGCCGGCCAAGGCGCGCACCTACGGCATGGCCGCCGAGTCGTGCGACGGAATGGACGTGCTGGCGGTGCGGGACGCGGCGCGCCGCGCCGCCGATCGCGTCAGGCAGGGCGGCGGTCCGTACTTCCTCGAGTGCCGCACCTACCGCTTCCGCGCGCACTCGATGTTCGATGCCGAGCTGTACCGCACCAAGACGGAAGTGGAAGAGTGGAAAAAGCGCGATCCCATCGCTATGCTCGTCGGGCGGCTGAAGGAGGCCGGCGAGTTGACCGACGAGGATCTGGCGACGCTCGAGGCGGACGTCATGCGTCACGTCGCGGAAGCCGTCGCTTTCGCGCAGCGGGGCACCTGGGAGCCGGTGGAGCAGCTGACGCGCGACGTCTACGCGCGCCAGCCGTAAGGACGATGCGGACGACCTACCGTGAAGCGGTGCGCGCGGCGATCCGGGAGGCGCTCCAGAAGGATCCCCGCGTGTTCCTCATGGGTGAAGACGTCGGCCAGTATGGCGGCGCGTATGCGGTCAGCAAGGGGCTCCTCGAAGAGTTCGGCCCCGAGCGGATCCGCGACACGCCGCTGTCGGAATCGGCGTTTGTGGGCGCCGGCATCGGGGCGGCGCTCGGGGGCGCGCGACCGATCGTGGAAGTGATGACGGTCAACTTCAGCCTGCTGGCGCTCGATCAGATTGTCAACAACGCCGCGACGATCCGTCACATGTCGGGCGGCCAGTTCAACGTGCCGATCGTCATCCGCATGGCCACCGGCGCGGGCCGGCAGCTTGCCGCGCAGCACGCCCACAGCCTCGAGGGTTGGTTCGCCCACATTCCAGGCCTCCGCATTGTCGCGCCGGCCACGCTGGACGATGCGCGCGGCATGCTCGCCACGGCGCTGGCCGACCCCGATCCGGTGCTCATCTTCGAGCACCAGACGCTCTACAACATGGAAGGGGAGCTGGCCGACGACGCCGGGCCGGTGGACATCGACCGCGCGGCGGTGCGACGGATCGGAAAGGACGTGAGCGTGATCACCTATGGCGCCACGCTCCACACGGCGCTCCGGGCGGCGGCCGAGCTGGAACGGGAGGGCACGGACGCAGAGGTCGTCGACCTGCGAACGCTGCGTCCGCTCGACATGACCACGATTGCGGCATCGGTGCGCAAGACGCGCCGCGTCGTCATTGTCGACGAGGGATGGCGCAGCGGCAGCCTGTCGGCGGAAATCGCGGCCCGCATTGCCGAGGCGCTCTTCTACGAGCTCGACGCACCGGTCGCGCGCGTCTGCACGGCTGAAGTGCCCATCCCCTATGCGAAACACCTGGAAGACGCGGCGCTGCCGCAGGCGCCTGCCATCGTTGCCGCCGTGCACGCGCTGACCGGCGCGGCCGTGACACGATGATCGAATTTCGCATGCCCTCGCTTGGCGCCGACATGGAAGCCGGCACGCTCGTCCAGTGGCTGAAGAAGCCCGGCGACGGCGTGAAGCGCGGCGACATCATTGCGGTGGTCGACACCGATAAGGGCGCAATCGAAATCGAGGTCTATACCGAGGGCGTGCTGGATCGAACGGCGGTGCAGGTGGGAGAGAAGGTGCCGGTCGGAACCGTGCTGGCCTTTATCCGCGGCGCCGCTGAGCCCGCGCAGGCGCCGACCCCGGCGGATCGACGCATCTCTCCCGCGGCGCGCAAAGCCGCAGAAGAGCTGCGCGTCGACCTGTCGCAGGTCGAAGGCACTGGGCCTGGTGGCTCGGTCACGCGCGCCGATGTCGAGCGCGCCGCGCCGGGCGGGCCTGCACCCGCGGCGCCGTCCGCCGCGGATCGCACGGCCGGGATGCGCGCGGCCATCGCCGCCGCAATGGCGCGGTCCAAGCGCGAGATCCCGCATCTCTATCTCGCCACGACGATTGACATGAGCCGGCCGCTGGCGTGGCTGGCCGCCGAGAACGAACGACGCAGTGTCAGCGAGCGGCTGCTTCCGCTCGCGCTGCTGCTCAAAGTCATTGCGCACGCCGTCGGAGAGGTCCCCGATGTGAACGGCTACTGGATTGACTCGGCATTCCGCCCTGGGCCGGCCGTGCACATCGGGTGCGCCATCGCCCTTCGGGACGGCGGCCTCGTCGCCCCGGCGCTCCATGACGTGGATCGGAAGGACCTCGACACCGTGATGCGCGAGCTGCGCGATCTGATCGTGCGCGCGCGGGCCGGGACGCTCCGCAGCTCGGAACTCTCCGATTCGACCATGACCGTCACCAATCTCGGGGATCTCGGCGTCGAGACCGCATTCGGGATCATCTATCCGCCGCAAGTGGCGCTGGTGGGACTGGGGCGCGTCGTCAAACGGCCATGGGTGTTTGACGGCCGCGTCGAGCCGCGCCCCGTCATGACCGTCAGTGTCTCCGCCGATCACCGTGCCGTCGATGGCCGTCAGGCGGGCCTGTTCCTCGGGGCCATCGAACGATGGGTGCTGCGTCCGGAGGCCGTATGACGCGCGCAGAGCTTGAAGCCGCCGTGCTGCACGCGCTCGGTGAGGTCGCGCCGGAGGTGGACGCGGCGTCGCTCGGCCGGGACGTGCCGTTGCGCGACCAGGTGGACCTCGATTCGTTCGACTACCTGAACTTCATGGCCGCGCTGCACAAGACCACCGGCGTCGACGTTCCGGAATCGGACTATCCGAAGCTGGCGACGCTCGGGGGCGCGGTCGACTATCTTGCGCGCAAGATCGCCGCGGCTTCCGGCTGAAGCCGGAAGCTACATGTGGCTTCCGCCTTCAGGCGGAAGCGTCTGAGCGCGCCTTTTCACCGGCGAAATATCTCCAGGCCACGCGCAGATTCCCGCAACGGGGGGATGCACCCCTTTTTGCAGGGATGCCGCTATGGTGCGGACCGCCCTCCTCCGGCTGGCGTGCGCCGCGGTCGGTGTTCTCCTGACCGCAGGATCCGGACTGTCCGGTGATGCCCGTGGTTCGCTCGACCAGGGTGGAAGCGACCCGTTTGAATTCTTCGCACCGTGGGTCGTGGTGTCCACGGCGGACAAACGACATCTGGACAGCGACGAAACGATCGTCCGGATGCTGCCAGGAGACGACGGCCGGATGGCTGTCTTCGTGGCGACCCGCCTGAACGCGCAGCCGGACGCGCTGGTGGTGTGGACGCGCGCGATCGCCGAGCTGAAACGGAGCAAGTTCGTCCTGGCCGTCCGGGCGTTCTCGGATCCGCCTGCACTGTCCGACCTCGCCGATCTGGTTCTCGATGAACGCGACCTGGACGCGATTCGCCGCTGCCTCCCGGGCGACTGTGGGCTGAAGCTGTCGGCGCCGGAGATCGAGTCGCTGAGGCGTGCGATCGCCGGCGCGGGTGCCGACTGGCGAGAGGCGGTCCAGGTCGAGTTCCGGCGTGTGCTGCTGGCCCGGGTAGAGATGTATCGGGCAGGGGGCCTGGCTGCGCTGCCGCCGAGCGCCGACCGCGAGACATCAGCGGGGCTGGCAGAGAACTTCGCGGCCATACTGGCACAGTCTCCGTACCTGGGGCGACTTCCTGCCGTCGCGGCATGGTTGCACGCATACCCCAACGCCGACGAGCCGAACGTGGAGTCGTTCTTCTATTGGTCGAAGGAATACTACGGCGGCGGCAAGCCTGTCATCAGCGTGACCCATGTGGGCATCGTGCGGCCGGCACCAGATCGCCATCTCCCCGCGGTCCTGGTCACCGGCAAGCAGATCTTCGCCACGCACTATGTGGAAGGAGCGCTGGGGCTGACGATGGTGTTGCACGATGCCGCAGGGGGCGACCCGTATCTCGTGTATCTCAATCGTTCACAGGTCGACCTGCTGAAGGGGTTCCTCGGCGGTCTGGTGCGCGGGGTGCTTGAAGGACGCCTGATGCGTCACGCGCCGCAGATTGTCCGAGGGCTCCGCGCACGCCTCGAGAGCGGGAACCCGCCCGACGAGACCGCGCCGGATCCGTTCCCCCCTGTCCTGAACGAAGCGCCGTGATGGCCAACGCGCGCAAGATCGCCGCCACTTCCGGCTGAAGCCGGAAGCTACATGTGGCTTCCGCCTTCAGGCGGAAGCCGCCTGAACACCGGGTTCACTCCAGGGTCCAGTAGAGATCGAGGCACGTATGCGTCGCGGCGCTGCCGGTCCTGAACCGCGCCCCGACCGTGTCGCCGATGCGGATCGGCCCCGATCCATCGAGGTAGCTCTTCACGATGGTGCAGACGCCTTCGATCCTGACGTCGATTTGGTAGTACGGACACGGGATCTCGAGGCCGGTTCCCCCTCGTTCGACATATGTGTACGCGTAGATGTAGCCCCTCGGATTCTTGATGTCGTCCCACTGCATCGGTTGATGGCAGTCGGGGCAATCGGCCCGAGGCGGCAGCCAGAGCTGGCCGTGCCCTTTACTGATCGGGCATGCCGGGTTGGTACATCGAGTGGCCAGCAGCCGCCCCTCGGCCAGGCCTTTGAAGTAGGGCGTCAGCAGGCCGTAGGTGTGGTAGTGCATCCCCTCGTCGCCGAACCGAGGCACGTGCAGAATCCACGCGTCGCCAACCACGCTGATCGTCGACGGTGTCATGCCAACCGGGACGTGGTCGTCCATCATGCGCCTCCTACCAGGCTTTCTCGAGCACCGCGCAGGTGACGTGGCTGCCGACGCCGGCGTGCGAAATCGCGAGGCCGCGCCGGGCGTTCTTCACCTGCAGGCTCTCCCAGTCGGCTGGCTTGCGCTTGCCGTAGCGCGCCCACAGCGCGGGATTGCCGTGAAACGCGTCGTATTTTTCCTGGAGCTGCCAGAGCACTTCGCCGCACTGGAAGATGCCGGTGGCACCCACCGCGTGCATCGTTCCCAGCAATCCGCCTGACAGGTTCGCGGGGCACCTGCCCGGCGTGCCCGTGCGGGGATTGTGAAGATAGCAGTCGCCCGAGGTCACGTACTCCTGCTCGTGCCCGTAGAGCGTCAGGCCGACGTCGCCGTACGTCTGGAGGTCCGAGATCGTGAACGCGTCGTGCGTCTCCACCAGGTCGAGATCCTCGATCGGCACGCTGATACCCGCCATGTGGTAGGCCAGATAGGCGGCGACGCGCGTGGCGCCGAAGCTCTCGAAGCCCGGCCAGCGGCCGTCGCGCCTGGCCATCTCGTCGTACAGCCACGCGTAACCCTCCTCGGTCTCGTGCGGGAGGAGGGGAATGCGCATCGGGCGCCGGTCGCCCGTGCGCAGCGTATGCGACCCGCCCGCGATGTAGAGCCGCGCCGGCCGGTCGGTCAGCCGATACGCCAGATCTTCCGAACAGACGAGCGCGCACGCCGATCCCACGCTCATCGCGCAGCACTCCAGGAACCGCAGCGGATCGGACACGATCTTGCCGTTCAGCACTTCCTCGATCGTGTGCCGGCCCGGTTGCTGCGAAAACGGCGACGACCGGGCGTAGCCGCGATTCTTGACGGCGATCGCGGCGCGCACCCGCTCGTCCACGCCGTACATCTCCTGGAAACGGCGAGCCATGGGCGCGTAGTAGCTCGCGTAGTTCCGAGCGAGGCGCGTCTCGAAGTCCTTGCACGCCGCGGTGGCGATGTAGTAGTTGCCCGTCCACGTGTGGACTTCGTCCATGCGCTCCCAGCCCAGCGCCAGGGTGCAGTCGCTCATCCCGCTGGCCACCGTCGTGGCGGCCATGAGCATGGCCGAGCCGCCGGTCGCGCCACCGGTCTTGATGCCCACGTTCGGCAGCGGATCGAGCCCCAGGTAGTCGTGCACCTTCGCCTCGCAGAGCAGTTGATCCTGAAAGTGATCGGCGAACTCTCCGTAGCAGGCAAAGTTGAGGAGACCTTTGACCTCGAGCGGATCGCACTTGAGGTCATTGTCCTCGAGCAGCATGCGGAACGCCATCATGCACAGCTCTTCGAGCTTCTTTTCCGGGTAGCGCTTGCGGAAATCCGTGGTCCCGGCCGCGACCAGGTACACCGGCCGGGTCCACCGCGGAATCCTCAGGTTTCCGGAACCGAATTCAATCATCCTCGTACTCCTTGTCGGCGTCGCCGACGCGCCACGCCTGCGTGGAACCCTCACCCGAGGGCGTTGTCGAGCGTCATCATGACCGTGAAGCCGGCCAGAAACCCGAGCGTGGCGACGTCGATCGCTCCCGATCGCACCGTTTCGGGGATGAGCTCTTCGACAACGACGTACAGCATCGCACCGGCGGCCGCGGCCATCGCGTACGGCAGGAACGCCGCGGACCCGAGCACAAGCGCGGCGCCGATGACGCCGGCGACCGGTTCGATGGCCGCCGAGAGCTGGCCCCAGAAGAAGGCCCGTCCGGGCGACATCCCGCCACGACGCAGTGGCAGCGCGATGGCAAGGCCTTCAGGAATGTTCTGGAGGCCGATGCCGATGGCCAGGGCGGTCGCCGGTCCGATATCGCGGCCGCCGTAGCTCACGCCGACCGCCATGCCCTCCGGAAAGTTGTGGAGCGTGATCGCGGCCATGAGCAGCGCCGAGCGGTGCCATACGACCGACGGCCCCTCGGGCGTCGCTTCGTCGGGGAATTCCGCGTGCAGGTGCGGAAGGAGCTGGTCGGCGGCGAACAGGAAGAGTCCGCCCGCGGCCAGACCAACCGCGGCGGAAAGCACGCCGGCGGATGCGATGGCCGGGACGAGCAGCGACCAGCACGAGGCGGCAACCATCACGCCTCCGGCGAACCCCATCATCGCGTCGAGCAGTCGCCGAGGGATCGAACGGAAGAAGAGCACCGGCAGCGTGCCGAGCGCAGTCAGCGCGTACGTCCCGACCGTGGCTGCCAGCGCCAGCGCCACCGGACCGAGGCCCTGCAGCCCTTCCACCATGCTTTGCAGCATCTCGCTCATGGGGTACACTCCGCGGATTATTCAACGGCATCTTCGAGAAAGTCCGCAACCACCGAAACTATTCTAGTGAAAAGCCGTCGACGGGACAGGTGCGGCGTGGAATGAACCATGCTCGTGACACCTGATTGAATGACAAGGCTGAGGGGGCAAACATGGCGCGCATGAAGGGCACGATCAAACGTCTGGTGCGAGACAAGGGATTCGGCTTTATTGCAGCCGATAGCGGCCCGGAGTACTTTTTTCACCAGTCCGGCTGTACCGGCACGCCGTTCGATGAGCTGCGGGAAGGCCAGGCGGTCAGCTTCGACGTTGGGCAAGGCCCAAAGGGGCCGCGCGCGGAGAACGTCAGGACCGACTAACGGGAAACGCCGTCTCGTCGATCGGGGCCGTGAGCTGAAGCGCTAGCCGCTCGTGAACGTCTCCGAGAAGTTCATCTCCGGCTCGACGGCCGGCTGCGACCAGATCCGTCGCAGCGCCTCGACGAGTTCCGCCGCGCTGACGCCATCCTCGTGACCGACCGCGCGCAGGACGATGTCGTCGATGGACAGCACTCCGGCCAGGTGCCGAGTCGCGTCCAGCACGGGCAGGCGCCGCACCCGCGCCTCTTCCATCTGCCGCAGTGCCGCGCGGAGCTCATCCCCCGCGAGGCAACTGCGGACTCCCTCGCTCATCACCTCGTGCACGGCGATGTGCGAGGCGTTCCGCTGTCGCGTGGCGGCCGCCAGAGCGATGTCGCGGTCGGTGATGACACCGGCCACTATCCCGTGCTCATCGAGGACCGGAAGCATGCCGCATCGACCCTCCAGCATCAGCCGCCCGGCCGTGGCGACGTCCGAGTCCTTCCGGCAGGACAGCGCATCGCGGGTCATGATGTCGCGGACTTTCATCGGGACCTCCTGTGTCACCGTCTGCAAGATGCTTGCTGTCCAGCCTCCACGGACCTCTGGAACATGAGTTGCAGCCGGACGCCGCGCGAGCGGGCTGATGAAGATCGGGGCATTGCTCGGTGGCGCACTTCTCGTGACCGTCCTGCCGGTTGACGCCGGCGGCAAGCTGACGATGCGCGTGTCGCCGTCCATGTCGTACGAGCCCGCGAGCGTCACCATCCAGCTCTCGGTCGAACCCGATGCCGGCAACCGCGCACTGGCGGTCGTGGCGGAGTCCACGGAGTACTTTCGGAGCAGTCAGGTGGAGCTCGATGGCCGCCGAGCGCCGCGAACCAGTGTGTTCCAGTACCGCGGTTTGCCCGCCGGGGAGTACTTCGTACGCGGCGCGCTTCTCGGCAGCCGCGGCGAGACGCTCGCCACGGTGAGCCATAACGTCAGGGTGGTGGGCAAGGGCCTTCGGTAGCGAGCCGCTACATTAGACTCGAGGTCCCTGCCGCTCCCGCTCTCCTTCTCTCGCGATCAGGCTGGCGAGGTCGGACAGTTCTTCCGAGAGCAGCTCGACGAGGTCGTCGAAGGTCACGATGCCTGCGAGCTCGCCCGTGGCGCTGATCACCGGCAGGCGCCGCACGCCGTAGGACCGCATCTTCTTCAACGCGTCGTAAAGATTCTCGTACTCGCGCGCCGCGATCAGGTTGGCGCTCATCACGTCCGACACGGCGAGCTGCGCGAGCCGGTGCGGCCAGTCGACGAGCGCCAGTGCGATGTCGCGGTCGGTGATGATGCCGACCGGCTGGCGGCGGCTGTCCGACCCGTGCACCACCACGAGATCGCCGACGTGATGGGCCTTCATCAGCGTGGCTGCCTCCAGCACCGACGCGCCGGGCTGCGTGATCAGCACCTCACGCTTGCAGACGTCGCCGACTGTCATCACCGGTCCTTCCTGCAAGGATCCTGCTAGCCGGGTTTGCACGTGCCGGCCCGTCCGCCGATCCGTCGAGCTCGAGGGGCGGCGGCCGGCAGGGAGGCCGGGTGGGTGTAATGTCGCGCCGGCCAGGGGTTTTCCCCCACGGGCTTGTCCGCGGCCCTGCGCTGAGGCGTCGATCGGTGTGCCGCCGGCCGGAACGGGGCTTGCTCCCTGGGGTGACGTCATGCCCATCACGCTGCCGGCGATGTCGCCGATCGCCGCGTGTCGAGCGCTCCGCGGCCGCGATCTGCTGTCGCTTCGCGATCTCACGCGCGAGGAGCTGGGCGCGTTGATCGCGCTGGCCGCCGACGTCAAACGGCAGCCGGCGCGCTACAGCGGCGCGCTGACCGGCAAGACGCTGGCCATGATCTTCGAGAAACCGTCGCTGCGGACGCGCGTCTCGTTCGACGTGGCGGCACACGAGCTCGGCGGACACGCGCTGTCGCTGGCCCCGCAGGAGATCGGCCTCGGCCGTCGCGAGGCGATCGACGACGTCGCCCGCACGCTCGACGGCATGGTACACGCCATCGCCGCCCGCACGTTCGCGCACGCCACCGTCGAGCAGCTGGCCGAGGCGGCGTCGATTCCCGTCATCAACGCCCTGAGCGACGTCAGCCATCCGTGCCAGGCGCTCGCCGACTTCCTCACCATGCGGGAGCTGAAGGGCCGGTTGAGCGGCCTGCGTCTCGCGTTTGTCGGCGACGGGAACAACGTCGCCAATTCCCTCATCGCCGGCGCCGCGCTGTTGGGCGTGCGGATGAAGCTGGCCGCGCCGCCCGGGTACGAGCCACGCGCCGACGTCCTGCAGTGGGCGCGCCGGCACGCCGCCACGCCGCGGGACGCGTGCCGCGTGACCACGTCCCCGGATGAAGCGGTCAGCGAGGCGGACGTCGTGTACACGGACACGTGGATCAGCATGGGGCAGGAAGAGGAAGCGGACGATCGCCGCCTGGCGTTTGCCGGGTTCCAGGTCACCGGCGAGCTGATGGATCGTGCCGCGCCCGGTGCCGTGTTCATGCACTGTCTTCCGGCGCACCGAGGCGAGGAAGTTGCGCCGGAGGTCATCGATTCGGCGCGGTCGGTTGTGTTCAGGCAGGCGGAGAACCGCGTCCACACGGAGAAGGCGCTGCTGCTCGCCTTGCTGGGATAGATCGATGAACGCTGTGAGCCGGCATGGATCGCGGAGCGTGCTGATTGCCATCGGCGGCAACTCGCTCATTCGGCCTGGCGAGGCGGCCACGGTCGCATTCCAGCGCACGCACATCGCCGAGACCTGCCGGTCGATTGCGGAGGTGGTGGCCCGCGGCTGGCGTGTCGTGCTCACGCACGGCAACGGCCCGCAGGTCGGCGCCGCGCTGCTGCGTTCCGAGCGCGCGGCCGGCGAGGTCTACACGCTGCCGCTCGACGTCTGTGTCGCGAGCACCCAAGGTGAAATCGGGTGCCTGTTGCAACAGGGCCTGACGGACGCGTTCGGTGCGGCGGACCTGCGCCGGCCGGTTGCCACGCTGCTGACGCACGTGGTCGTGGCGCGGAGCGATCCCGCGTTCGAGCAGCCGAGCAAGCCGATTGGACCGTTCTACCCGCGCGCCGACGCCGAGGCCCGCCGGCGCGCCGGCGTCACGATGGTCGAGGAGCCGCCGCACGGCTATCGCCGCGTCGTCCCCTCGCCGGAGCCGCTCGAGATCGTCGAGGAGGGCGTCATCCGCACGCTCGTCGAGGCCGGTGTCGCCGTCATCGCGCTTGGCGGCGGCGGCATTCCGGTGCTGCGACGCGGCGAGCGGCTCGAAGGTGTGGAAGCGGTGGTCGACAAGGACCTGGCGTCCGCGCTGCTGGCCGCCTGCCTGCGCGTCGATGTCCTGCTGATGTCGACCGACGTGGATGCGATCTCCCTGGATTTCGCCACCCCGCACGCGCGCGCCTTGACCGGCGTCACGGTGGAGGCGCTGCGCGGATACGCGGCGGCCGGCCAGTTTCCCCCCGGCACGATGGGTCCAAAGGTGGAGGCGGCGCTGCGCTTTGTCGACGCCGGCGGCCGCGAGGCGATTGTGACGTCGCCCGACCGGCTGGTTGCCGCCCTTGACGGGCGGGCGGGCACGCACATCGTCCGCGGCGTTCGTCCTGCCGGACGCCGGGCCGCGCTCGCACTCGTTGACACGCGCCGCACGCGAGTTGGGTGAGGGTCATCATGATTGCAGACAGCTACGTCGACCTCGAAGAGCAATACGGAGCGCACAACTACCAGCCGCTCGACGTCGTGCTGGAACGCGGCGAGGGCGTCTGGGTGTGGGACGTCCACGGCCGCCGGTACCTCGATTGCCTCGCCGGCTACTCGGCGGTCAGCCAGGGGCACTGCCATCCCCGCATCGTGGAGGCCTGCACCGAGCAGGCTCACCGCCTCACCCTGACCTCGCGCGCCTTCAGAAACGATCAGCTGCCGTTCCTGTATCAGCGACTCAACGAGCTGACCGGCATGGAGATGGCGCTCCTGATGAACTCCGGCGTCGAGGCGGTGGAGACGGCGCTGAAAGCCGCGCGCAAGTGGGGCTACACGAAGAAGGGCATTCCCGCCGATCAGGCCGAGGTCATCGTCTGCGCCGACAACTTCCACGGCCGCACCATCACCGCGATCAGCTGTTCGACCGTGGCGCAGTACCGCGAGGGATTCGGGCCGTTCACGCCGGGTTTCCGCGTGGTCCCCTTCGGCGACGCCCGCGCGCTCGCGGAGGCGATCACGCCGAACACGTGCGCGTTTCTCCTCGAGCCGATCCAGGGCGAGGCCGGCGTCGTCGTGCCGCCGGCCGGCTACCTGGCCGACGCGGCGCGGATCTGCAGGGACCGCGGGGTCCTGTTCGTGGCCGACGAGATTCAGTCGGGCCTCGGCCGCACCGGCAAGCTGTTCGCGTGCATGCACGAGGACGTCACGCCGGACGTGCTCGTCCTCGGCAAGGCGCTCTCGGGCGGCTTTTATCCGGTGTCTGCCGTGCTGGCGTCGCGCGAGATCCTCGGCGTCTTCACGCCCGGCGACCATGGCAGCACGTTCGGCGGCAATCCGCTCGCGTGCGCGATCGCGCGCGCGGCGCTCGACGTGATCGTCGAAGAAAAGCTCGTCGACCGGTCGGCGTGCCTCGGGTCGTATTTCCTCAGTCGCCTGCAATCGATACCGTCGGCCGTCGTCCGCGAGGTGCGCGGCCGCGGGCTGTGGATTGGCATCGAGCTCACTCGCGACGCGCGGCCGTTCTGCGAAGCCCTCAAGGACCACGGGATCCTGTGCAAGGAGGCGCACGAGCGCACGATCAGACTGTCGCCGCCGCTGGTCATCACGGGCGACGAGATCGACTGGGCGCTCGCCCGGATCGAGGACGCGCTGACCCGCCCGGAGTGACGGAGGATCACATGGATCGCATGGATCGCATGCGTACGCTCATATTGGGAGCCGCCGGCCGCGACTTTCACAACTTCAACGTCGTGTACCGGGACGACACGCGCTACGAGGTCGTCGGGTTCACCGCCGCGCAGATTCCCAATATCGCGGATCGCCGCTACCCGCCGGAGCTGGCCGGCCCTCTCTATCCCCGGGGCGTGCCCATCTTTCCCGAGGACGAGCTGGCCGCGCTCGTGGAGCGGTTCGAGGTCAGGCAGGTCGTGTTCGCCTACAGCGACGTGTCGTACCCCTACGTCATGCACCGCGCGGCCGTGGCCAACGCGGCAGGCGCCGACTTCGTGCTGCTCGGTCCAGGGGCCACGATGCTCGAGAGCCGGAAGCCGGTGATTGCGGTCTGCGCCGTGCGCACGGGCGCGGGCAAGAGCCAGACGACCCGGCGCATCACCGGGCTGCTTCGCGACCGCGGCATCCGCGTGGCCGTGGTGCGCCATCCGATGCCGTACGGAAACCTGGTGGCCCAGCGGGTGCAGCGGTTTGCCACGCTGGACGACCTCACGCGGCAGCACTGCACGATCGAGGAGATGGAAGAGTACGAGCCGCACATCACGAGCGGATCGGTCGTGTATGCCGGCGTCGACTACGCGGACATTCTCGACAAAGCGGAAACGGACGCGGACGTCATCGTGTGGGACGGCGGGAACAACGATCTGCCGTTTTATCGGCCCGATCTGCACGTGGTGGTGGCCGACCCGCTGCGCCTGGGGAACGAGCTGGCGTACTACCCGGGGGAAGCCAACCTGCGGCTGGCCGATGTCGTGGTGATCAACAAGATCGACACGGCGGATCTCAGCGCGATCGAGCAGCTTCGGGAGCACATTCGCGGCGCCAACGCCGAGGCGACGATCGTCGAGGCGGCGTCGCCGGTGAGCGCCGACCGCGCGGACACGATCAGGGGCCAGCGGGTCCTGGTCGTCGAGGACGGACCGACGGTGACCCACGGCGAGATGCGGTTCGGCGCGGGCCTTGTGCTGGCCAGGAAGTTCGGCGCCCGCGAGATCGTCGATCCGCGGCCGTTCGCGGTCGGGAGCATTGCCGACACGTACAGGACCTACCCGGCAATCGGTCCGATCCTGCCGGCGATGGGGTACGGCGAGGCGCAGGTCCGCGATCTCGAAGCGACCATCGCGCGCGTCCCCTGCGACCTCGTCGTCGTCGGCACGCCCATCGACTTGAGCCGCCTGGTGACGATTCGCCAGCCGGTCGTGCGCGTGCGCTACGAGCTGCAGGAAATCGGCCGGCCCGACCTGGCCGACGCGCTGGCGGGCCTGGTGAAAGGCCTGGAACGCGCGGACTCCGGGCGCGCGTTCCGCGAGCTTCTCGCACACGGGTGACGCGCCATGCCCGCGACCCTTCTCAAGCCGGCCGTCAAAGACGCGCTGCCAGTGGAGCGACTGACCCCGGACCAGCTGTATCGCTCGTGCGATCCGGCGAGCCTGGGGTTCCGCACGACCGACGAGGTGCCCGACAGCGCCATCACGCTCGGGCAGGATCGGGCGGTGTCGGCCATCCAGTTCGGCATCGGCATCCGGCACGAGGGATACAACCTCTTCGCGCTGGGGCCGGGCAACGCCGGTGAGCACGCCATCGTCCGGCAATTCCTGGAGCAGCAGGCGGCGTCCGAGCCCCCGCCTTCCGACTGGTGCTACGTGAACAACTTCGAGCAGCCGCACCGGCCACGCGCGATCTCCCTGCCTTGCGGCACGGGCGCCCGGTTCCGTGACGACATGGCGCGTCTGGTGGACGATCTGCGGACCGCGGTCTCGGCGGCGCTCGAGTCCGAGGAGTACCGGCTGCGGCACGAGCAGATCGACGAAGAGTTCAACGACCGTCGCCAGGCCGCGTTGTCCGATCTCGGCAAGCGCGCAACGGAGCGCCATGTCACGCTCATCAACACGCCGGTGGGATTTGCGCTCGTCCCCCTGCGCGACGGACAGCCCCTCGATTCGGAGGCGCTCGACAAGCTGCCGGACGCCGAGCGGCAGGCCATCAAAGCCGCGCTCGAGCAGCTCGAAGCGGAGCTCGGGAAGATCCTGCATCAGGTCCCGCAGTGGCGCCGGGAGAGCCGCGAAAAGGAACGAGCTCTGAGACGCGCCGTGACCAGCGCGGCCGTTGACGCGCTGATCGATGACCTCGCGAAAGACTACGAGCGATTCCCCGCCGTCCAGGCATATCTTGCCTCGGTGAAGACGGATGTCATCGAGCACGCCGCCGACTTGCGCCGGACAAAGGACGAGGAGAACGGGGGGTCGCTCGAAGGCGTGATGGCGAGGTCCGGCCTGGCGCTCGACCCGCTCAGCCGCTACCAGGTCAACGTGCTCGCCGACTGCTGCGTGACCGGCGCGCGTGTCGTGTATGAAGACAAGCCGACCTTTCAGAACCTGGTCGGGCGCATCGAGCACGTCGCCCAGATGGGCACGCTGGTGACGCACTTCATGCTCATCAAGCCGGGCGCGCTGCACAAAGCCAACGGCGGCTATCTGCTCCTGGACGCCCGCCGCCTGCTGCTCGAACCCTTTGCCTGGGAGGGATTGAAGCGCGCCCTGCGGGCCCGGACGGTTCGCGTCGAGTCGCTTGGCGAAGCGCTCAGCCTGGTGAGCACGGTCTCCCTCGATCCCGAGCCCATTCCGCTCAACGTCAAAGTCGTCCTGATTGGCGAGCGCCCGCTCTACTACCTGCTCTATGAGTTCGATCCCGACTTCCGGGAGCTGTTCAAGGTGGCGGTCGACTTCGAGTCGAGCATGGATCGCGGGGAGCCCAACGACGTGCTCTTTGCGGCGGTGATGGCGACGCTCGCCCGGAAAGCGGCGCTGCGGCCGTTCAGCGCCGCCGCCGTGGCGCGCGTGCTCGAGCACGGCACACGCGTGGCAGGTGACGCCGGGAAACTGTGGCTCGGGCTGGACCGCCTGACCGACCTGCTGAAGGAAGCCAATCATTTCGCCGACGCGGCCGGACGCCCGGTCGTGGAGGCCGCCGACGTGCAGCGTGCGATCGAC
>Ga0209640_10002715_pt1 | contig 15409 bp, 14 predicted proteins | sample RifCSP10_1_FD_184018 | JGI IMG/M metagenome (GOLD analysis project Ga0209640, IMG submission 184018) | Soil microbial communities from Rifle, Colorado - Rifle CSP2_sed 10_1 (SPAdes) (version 2) | ecosystem: Environmental > Terrestrial > Deep subsurface > Rock core/Sediment | place: Rifle...
CGGCGGTTGTTCGTTCCATGAGAGCCTCTCGGCGGGTCCGCTCGCGACCGCACGTTTCACGCTCGCGGCACCCGCCCCTACGCAAACCCCTCGCCGGGTCCAAAAGGACCCGGCCTACTTGGTGAAGATCGATTTCGCGAGCATCGCGTGCACGCCCTTGGTGTCGTCCACGAGCTGCGTGACGCGAAGGTCCACCGCCACCGAGGTCAGGATGTACGCCTCGTCACGGGTCATTCCCTTCTGCGCCACGAGCAGGTCGATCATCTCGCGAGTGGCGAGCTTCGCCGCCTCGTCCAGGTCGGGGTGCAGCCCCATGGCGATGTAGTGCGTCGGCGTCTCGGCGCGCGGCCAGTTCAAGCGCATGCCCTTGCGGAGGACAACCTGAATCGTGCCTCGTAACGACGTTTCGATCGCAGTGATCGTCACCTCGCCGTCGCCCTGCATCGCGTGGCCGTCGCCGAGCGACAGCAGCGCGCCCGGCACATGGACCGGCACGAACAGCGTCGACCCCACCACCAGTTCCTTGTTGTCCAGGTTGCCGGTATGGTGGCCGGGAGGGCCGCTCGACACGCGGCGCACGAGCGGGCTTGGCGCGACGCCGATCGACCCGAAGAACGGCGCGAGCTTCAGCGTAATGCCGGGCGCGAACTCGGTGACGCCGCGGCCGACGTCGAATCGAAACAACTTGAAGCGCGAATACGGAAACTCGTCCGGGAGAGTACCTCTGCCCGGAATGAAACCTGTCACGCCGTAGGGATGGAGAAACTCGAGCCCGAGCATCCTGATTTCCAGCACGTCGCCCGGCTCGGCGCCTTCAACCCAGATCGGACCGGTCAACGGGTGGGCGCCGGGGCCTCGTTCAGTGACCGCCGATTCAACCGCTTTCAGCGCATCGGGGATTTCCTTCTCCTGCACTCCGGCTGCGCGGAGACGCGCCAATCCGCCCGCCACCATCGTCTCGACGCGTACCGTATCGCCGGAGGCGATCCGAAGCACCGGTTTGAGCGTGGCGTCGTAATAGCCCCAATGGACGTTCTGCGGCGTGAGCTTCAGCTCGTGTGTCGGGCGCGATTGCGCCAGGGCATAGGCATAGTACGTGGCAGCCACGAATGCGAGACAGGCCACGGAGACACGGAGACACAGTTTCATAACGCCATGGCCCGAACATGCATCAGCGGTTGGTGTTCTGGGCCGTCTGCGTTGTCGCGAGCACGTTGCTGGCAGCCGCGGCCGCAATCAGCTTGTCCGCATCCGCCTGCAAGAGGAACGCTTCGGCAACGGCTTTCGTCGCAGCCGCCTTCACGGCTTCGACGTACCCGTCGTGCGTCTTGTAGCGCTCCTCGAGCGAGAGGCGCGGATCGCTGTTGGCCATCCGTTCGGCCCTCGTTTTCGCAAACGGAATCATGCCGCCGGCGTAATTGCAGATCTTTCCCTGATGGAATCCCGCGGCAACGACGTTCCACCCGAGATATGTGCCGAGCGGTGCGTCGCGAAGCACGACGGGCACGCCACCCAGCTCGTTTCCGTCGGCGTCAACCCGAGGAACCTTCATCCTGATGGCGTGCCTGATGGCGGGTGGCATTTTCGATGGGACGCCGGAGCCGTCGACGTAGTTGAAGTTCGGGCCCCAGTCGTAGTCGAGCATCGGATTGATCAAACCAGTGGGCGCATTTGCCGGCACGCCGGGAATGCTGGGGAATCCAGTCGCCTCCTTCGTCGGGTCGACGAGGTAGCCGTCGGCCAGGTTGGGATACTTGCTCGGCGGCGGAGGCGTGTCGTGCATCACCCAGTTCCTGAAGTGGATGCGCAGCGCATTCAGGGTTTCCGTGTGCGGAACGGGATTGGCCGCAAACGCGCCGCGGCCGAAGTTCGGGCCCGGACACGCGGGCGCGGCGGCGGGAATCACGTTGAAGCCGCCGTTGCCGCCGCCATGCTGCGTGCTGGGAATGTAGTACCTGCGGACGTTGCCCGGAACCGGGATGTCCTTGTCAGCCGACGTTCCCAGAAACGACGGGCTGAGCGTCAGTCCCCACATCTCCGCTGCGCCGAAGTGCTCGATGATTTTCGGACACGTGTTGTTCGCCGCGCACCGATCGAGAATGCCGGCCGCTGGAAGCCCGCGAACGGAATCGGGCCACCGCATCCACCACTGGGGGCCTTCGCTGCCCGCCTCATACAGCTTCAGCGCACCGTCAGGCAGCGCAAACCGGGTGTTCAGCGACAGTCGCCGGCCCGCAATGATCGGCCACGTACCGTCATACACTTTCCGGTTTCTCTCATCCTGATTGAAGCCGAGGTGCAGGAACCCTCTGAGGAAATTGCCGGACTGCGAACGGCCGCGACTGATGACCCACGAAATCTGATTCGCCACCGGGTTCGGCGCGCCGTCGGCGTCCTGTGTCGCGAAACGGAAGAACGCGGCGACGTCGCGAAACGCCGCGTAGCCAATCCCGAGCACGTAGGGATCCTGCGCCGTGAACACCACTTGATACAGCAGCTTGGGATCGAATCCGCCCTTCACGCAGATCTGCGTCGGGTCGGGCGTGCCTGGAAACGGGTTCTCTGCGCTGCACCGCGCCCACGCCCAGTCGCTGCTCGCGACCGGCCGCTCCCCACCGATCTTGCCGTCAATCGTTTCCGACGCGTGCGTCGTCAGCGTCGCCTTCGACGTATCGAGGCTCGCCGGCTTGTACGGCACAGGGTTGGCGTTCACGAGCATTGGCTTCGAATCGGGACCGGCGGCGTTGACGATTCTCCCGATGACGAGCCCTGTGATGGGCGAGCCGTCACGATTTTTTGCAACCGGCACCGTCACGTAATCGTTGTCGTCCTTTGGAGCGGTGTTCCCCGAGTTGTCGCCCTGCCAGCCGCTGCTCAAGCCGACATCGCCAAGCAGCCGCTCCGCCTCGACGATCGTCAGCCGGCCGCCACGATTTGGCACGTCGTGCCACATCAGATGGCTGCTCTTGGACATGTCGATCGGCTTGACCAGATAGAAGATGGCGACGTACTCGACTTTACCGTTGCTGTTTCTGGGGGCCAACTGGAGGTCGGTGATGATCCGGTTGTGAGGATCGTTCGGATCCAGCTCGCCAAAAGCGCGCCCGACGAGGGTTTCGTACTGACCGGCGCTTCCGAAGGACTTGCCGTCGAAGGCCGGTGACACCTTCTTGTCGACCACGATTTTCTTCACGTCCGCCTGTGCCGGCGCCGCCAGCATCGCGATCACGAACACCGCGTTGACGGTCCATGCAAAACGGTAAAGGGCGGGAGACGTCATGAGAGACCTCCTCGAGTGGCCAGAATCGTAACACTGTTAGGGAAACGGGGATCCGGGATCCGGGATCCGTCGGTGTCACCGGCAACTCGGCGGCAACACCCGAGGACCGAGCCATCGCTGCACGAAATCAGCGGCATCCGGATCGCAGCGCGCACCGTCGATGACGGCGGGCCCGAAGGCGCCACCGCCGATAGCGTAGCTGAATCCGATGGCGGCGCCCCCGACGGCTACGAATCCGACCGCCAGTCCGCCGACGGACAGGCCGAGTCCCACGGCCGCCCCGCCGAACGCGATCAGCAGCCCTAACGAGAGGCCTCCGAGCGTCACGAGCCCACACGCGACCCCGGCTATCGCGACGCCACCGACCGCTACGTTGCCTATGGCAATCACACCCTTGGCAACCCTCGGCCGCATCGTTGCCGGATCGACACCTGCGCAGATGTGGATGAGCGGCCATCCGCCGACAGTGGCTGCCGACCGATACTCGTATCCGAGAATCGACCGCTGCTCGAGGCACGTCCGGCAGACGACTCGGGGTGTGTCTCGCCCGACGCATTCGCGGCAGACCGCCCGCTGGCAGAGCGCGCAGAGCCCGACTGCAACAGAACGTTCGTGGATGAAACAGTTCATGACGTGCCTACGCGTTCCGATCCGCGGCAACCGCGAACCGCGAAGCGATATCCTCTGGAATCCGAATGGCCTTCATCGGCTCGCCTGGCTTCGCGGTCACGCACACGATCGTCAGGGCTCCTGTCGCAATCCGTGTGTCGTCACGCATGACGACGCAGGAGTACCGGATCGTTTTCTGCGACATCGCAACGATGCGGATGTGAATGTCGAACTCCTCTTCGAAGCGCAGCGGCTGATGGTACTCGAAAGACGTGGACACACGGGGGAACGAGATCTCCGCCCCGGGCGGCGCAATGCTGAGACCGGCCTCGCGCCAGAGTGCGTGCTCGGCCTCTTCCATGTAGCGGAAGAACCAGCTGAAATGGACGATTCCCGCCGGATCGGCCTCGTGAAACTGTACCCGGCGGCGAATTCGACATTCAGACTGGCGTGCGGCTGTCATCGGCGAGGGGACGGCGAGGGGACGTTTTGTCATGATGGCTTGCTGGAGATTCTAACGGGAGCCCATTCAGCCTCCGTGGCAGCGCAGCCAGTTCCATCTTGACTCGCCGGCCGGGGGCGTTCAATATCACGCAGCCGGACAGTGTCTCCTGGCGCACTCCGCGCGCCTAGGAAGCCGGGCTCGCGGGCGACCCAGAACCGTTCCATCGAGGATGCACAGATGCGAAATCGGTTCAGACCGTCGGTGATCGTCTCTGTCGCTATTGTGACCGTCCTCGTGCTCACTGGCACGGTGACGACCGGTCAGAGCCCTACCTACAAAGCGCCTCGTACAACGGACGGCAAACCCAACCTGAACGGAGTCTGGCAGGCCCTCAACGAAGCGTACTGGGATATCGAGACCCATCCGGCGGCGCCCGGCTCAGTGACCGCACTGGGTGCGGCCGGCGCGATTCCACCGGGTCCAGGCCTCGTCGAGGGCGGCCTGCTTCCGTACCAGCCGGCTGCGGCGGAGCAAAAAAAGAAGAATTTCGAAAATCGGCTGACCCTCGACCCCGAGATCAAATGCTATCTGCCGGGTGTGCCACGCGCGAACTACATGCCCTATCCGTTCCAGATCATCCAGACCCCGAAGTACATCATGATGGTCTACACGTTCGCGCGCGCCGTTCGCACCATCTACATGGATGACCACAAGGAGGCTCCCGCTGACAGTTGGATGGGATGGTCCAACGGGCGCTGGGAAGGCGAAACGCTGGTCGTCGACACGACGGGCTTCAACGGGCAGGCGTGGTTCGACCGGGCCGGGAATTTTCACAGCGATGCTCTCCACGTCGTCGAACGTTTCACGGCCACGAGTCCTGACCATCTCTTGTACGAAGCCACGATCGAAGACAAGAATGTGTTTACGCGACCGTGGAAGATCAGCATGCCCATCTATCGTCGCCTGGAGAGAAACGCACAGATTATGGACTTCAGGTGCGTGGAATTCGCCGAAGACTTGATCTACGGGCATCTCCGTAAGCCGTCGGGCAAGTGAACGCGTGAAAGAAAAAAGAGAGATGTGAGATGAACCACCGATTTCTCGTTGTCGGAAGTGGTTTGATCGTGCTCGTCGCGCTCATGTGGTCGGCGACCATACCCGTGGCCGGCCAGGCTCGAGCCTACAGGGCGCCGCGCACACCGGACGGTCAGCCCGACCTTCAGGGTTTCTGGACGAACACCACCTACACGCCTCTGCAGCGGCCGAAGGAGATCACCAAGGAGTTCTACACCCGCGAGGAGGCGCTCGAAATCCTCAAGACCTCGGCCGTACTCGAAAGCGAGCAGACCGAACCGGGCACCATCCCCGACGTGCACTACGATTTCACGCAATTCGGGCTCGACCGCAACCAGGGAGGGCTGGCGTTGAACCTGCGGACGTCGCTGATCTTCGATCCGCCGAATGGGCAGCTTCCGCCGATGACGGCGGAAGGACAGAAGCGAACGGCGGCGCGCGCGGAGGCGAGAAAGCGCATGGGCCGCCCCACCGACGCCGTGCAGAACCAGTCACTGAGCGTGCGATGCATCCTCATGGACCGCGCCGGCCCGCCGATGCTGCCCGGTGCCTATAACAACAACTATCAGATTGTGCAGGCGCCAGGATACGTGATGATTCTCGTCGAGATGATCCATGAGCCCCGCATCATCCCGATCGATGGACGTGCGCATCTGCCACAGCACGTCCGCAGCTTGACCGGAAATCCCACCGGCCGGTGGGAAGGCGAGACACTGGTGGTCGAGACGACGAATTTCACCGACAAGACGGGCTTCCAGGGATCCAGCGAGAACATGCGCTTGACCGAACGCTTCACGCGCGTGGCCGAGGACAGGATCCTCTATCAATTCACGATTGACGATCCGGCGACATGGACACGGCCCTGGTCGGCGGAGCTCCCCATGCAGAAGACGATCGGTCCGATCTTCGAGCACGCCTGTCACGAAGGCAACCGCGGGTTGTACAACACTCTCGCGGGCGCCAGGGCCGAGGACAAGAAAGCGGCCGAGGACGCCGCCAGGAAGTCGTCGTCGCAGTAGAGGAGAAACTCCATGAGCATGAAGCGCGCGGTTGTCTTTGCTGGCGTCGGCGTGCTGCTTGCGGCAGCGCCGCTCCTGGCGCATCACGCCTTCTCGGCCGAATTCGACGTGAACAAGCCGATGAAGCTGCAGGGAACCCTCGTGAAGTGGGAAATGATCAATCCCCACTCCTGGTTCCACATCGACGTGAAGGGGCCCGACGGTCAGATGATCCGCTGGTTGGTCGAAGGCGGCAGTCCGAACCAGTTGATTCGATTGGGTGTGACGAAGAGCACCCTCTCCTCAGGAATGGAACTGCTGATCGAAGGCTATCTGGCGAGAGACGGCACGAATAAGGGCGTCGGCAGGAATTTCACGCTCGCCGACGGCCGCAGACTCTTTCTCGGTGGCTCAGCCCCTGGCGGCGGTGCGGAATCGGGTCCGGTCGCGAAGTGATCCGCGCCCGGCGCCGGCGCTACGCCCCGCCGAAGGCGGGGCAAAACCAACACTGTGCAAGGCTAGCGAGGCGAAGCCTCGCTAGCCTTGCACACAAAACTTGCCGCCTCGTCCGTACTGCCCGTGCCCGCATAAACGGCCACCTGCGGGTACGGACAGAGCGGCCGCGTCCTATCGACGACGCCGTTGGCCGAATGCGACGCGAGAATCCGGTCCGGAGCGCGGCCGTGCTCGACCCACTGCTCGAGCGCGGCGACCATGTCGAACGTGTTCGGTCCTTCCCCGCCGCCGCAGTGACCCATCCCCGGCGCCAGGAACAACCGGTAGGAGTTGTGGATCCTCGACGCGCCACCGAGCGTCTCTGCCACCTGTGAGTAGTACTGCGTGCTGTTCAGCGGAGAAATCTGCGGATCGCTCCACCCGTGGTACTGAATCAGCTTGCCGCGCCGATCGAAGAAGGGCTTCAGGTTGGGATCGAGCGCGTTGATCGTGTCTCGATCCGCTTCTTCCGCGCGGACGACGTCGGCATCGAAGTTGAACTGCTGAATCGTCCAGCGCGGGTCGCTGAACACGAGGAACCGGAACTGATCGAGACCGGTCGCCCTTGCCGAAGCGGACCATCCGAAGTCGGTCCACCCCAACTCGCTGCCGGGCGCGACGCCGGAAATGACTCGCTTCGTCTTCGGATTGATCGGGCTCGAGTACATCATCCGCGCGGTGGTCACCTGGGCCTTCGTGAGGCACGCGGCGCTCGTGCCCTCCTTGCATTCGAGCACCGCCGGATCGAACGAGCAGCGCTGCGGATTCTCGATGAGGCCATCCTTGACGCCATCCAGGGCGTCGCACGCTCCGACGACGGCGGTGTGGAGAAGCTGACGCTGCGGTTGCATCAGCCGCGCGTCCTCATGTGATTCCAGCGTCTTCGCCACGCGCGCGGCCTGGGCGGCGCGCGAGGTCCAATCCAGCCCGGGCGAGCCTGCGATGATGCCGTCGAAATCAGCGGGGAACCGCTGTGCCGCCTTCATGGCCTGGCGTCCGCCGGCGGAGCAGCCATTCCAGTACGAAAACGTGGGAGGACGGTCGTAGTGGCTCGCGACAATCCGCTTGGACGCGTCCGCCATCTCGTGGACCGCCCGCCATCCAAAGTCGACGACCTTCTCGGGATGTCCGAGCGCCCATTCGGCACCGCCGCCGGTATGTCCGGTGTCCGTGGAACTGGTGGCGTAGCCGCGTGCGAGAGCCGCACGCATCGCCCCATAGTTGATGTTACCGTTGAAGGCGCCGTTGCCGACCGCCTGCCATTTGCCGTTCCATCCGGCCAGCGGCATCCAGACTTCGATCTTGATGTCGGAATCGCTCGACGGCTTCAGCGTGGCGGCTACGCGGCAGAATGCAGGGAGGCTCTTGAAGGCAGCGCCGTCTGCCGCGCCGGGCGGCACGAAGGTTCCGGCTGGAACCGCCTGTGCCTGCGTGATCGTGGAGGCGGGCAGGGCCAGCATGGCCAGCCTTTCGCACGCGGCGTTGACGCTGGGAGATTGTCCCGAGACAACTGCCCCCAGAAGAAGCACACTCAGGCCTCCAACCAGGATCCTCATGACAGCTCCTCTCGACGTCAAAACGGTTTCGAGGCCACATCCTAACAGAAGCTTCCTGAATTCTTCGACAGTGAGACCAGCGTCACGAACGATGCCGCCCATTGTGTATTCATTGACTGGGTTGTGACGAGGAATGGTGAGAATGCGAGTCCCGTCACTCATCACGACGTGTTTACCTTGGTTTGACGATTTTGAAACCCGCCTTTTCGAGAGCCCGGACAGCACGGAGATGGCTTATGTTGGGAAGCTTTGGCACGATTACACTGGAACTTCGACCTCGCGCACCTTCGCACCCTTTGAAATCTTCACGGCTGCCTCGAGGTATTCACGAATCGCTTCCTGTATGTTTTCGAGAGCCTCGTCTTCTGTTTTCCCCTGAGACCAGCATCCAGGAAAACCTGGACAGGACACGCTGTAGCCTTCCCTGGACTTCTTGAGAGCCACTTTGTATTTCATGCTGTCATTTTCGCTCGTGGTCCTTGTAACACGCTAGTCCAGCTGATAGCTGGGACTGACGCGCCACTGGGCATTTGTGCGCGGTCCGCTCCAGTGCGTGTTGGGCTGCACATGCCGTCACTGTGGCCCCTCCTGCCAGGGAACGCGGCGGGACCGGAAACACCCGCAGCATGTTTCTTCTTTGTGGCACCAGAAGGATTTCCGGCGCGACAACGTCGGTGTGACCTCTCCTGTCACGCTGCCGTGCATAATGCCGACTACCTGCTCCCATGGCTCCAATTTCGTCCACCCACCCGGAACGGCCAGACCTTCGGCAGGAGAACGCTGCGCGCCGACTTTCTTCGGTGACGTACGTTGACGTTCGAGCGGCTCAGCGTGTTCCCGGGCGCCTCCAGGGCGATAACGGCGCTCGACATTGGTCGCAATCGCCTGCTCGCTGAACCACACGGGTCGCAGTTGGTGATTGGCAAAGAGCTCGATCTGGTCGCGGCTGTGCGGTGACATGAGATCGGTTGTCTGCCCGTACGCCAGCACCGACCATGCCGTTACAGCGGGACGCGTGAAGTGCACCAGCAGCACCCAGGCATCGCCAAAACCCGCCAGCGGCTCGTCAGGACCGACATGTCCGGCCACGCGCGTTCCGTCGGCGACCGCGTTGAAGGTGACGACGCGAAACACTCCGTGTCGGCCGGCCGCGCCGTCGCCTGGCAGGTCGATGTCGCCAAACCGGAATCGGTGGACGTCTCCCCACGCGACGCGCTCGCTGCCGTGCTCGCGCCGCACCTCGTCCACGGCGCGTTCGAGTGCCGCAAGTGCCGCGGCCGGATTCGCCAACCCTCTCGGCGTTGTGATTGGCGTCGCGGGATCCCATGGCATCGCAAACGGTTCGGGCACCGCCTCCTCGTACAGCGCGAGAAAGCGATCGAACAGTACCCCACCTCGGCTTCGAGCAGTGGCCGCGCGATCCCATGCGGTCAGCGTCTCAACCCCCGCGCGAAGCGCGTCGGATGGCGACGCGACCGACTTGGCCGCGTCAAAGAGATCCGGCAGCAGCAGGTCTGCGGCGCGCATGCGGCTCGAAAACTTCAGCTTGCCCACATCGTCCGGCGACAGCTTCGGCACTGCGTCAACCGCCTCGAGCACGGACTGCGCGCGCAGCGACAACTCTCCCTGCTCGATATATGGTGGATAACGCGCCGGATCGATCGGGTCGCGCAGCGACGTCCACCACGGCGGATTGTTCGCGTTCTGCACGTAGCCCCCAGAGGGGTTGAGCAGCGACGGCAGGTCGCGCAGCCGGTGAACGCCCTTCCAGAAGAGGCGGCCGGTGTCGCCACGCACGTCGAGCGTGTAGTCAACGGTCGCATCGGGCCGGCGAGGCAGCCGCGCGTTCCAGACATACAGGATGTTGCCATCGACGTCCGCGTACGTGTAGCTGGACGTCACCGTCAGGCCGCGCCCGAGGACGCTCCTGAACTCGTCCAGCGATTCCGCGTACGTCAGCTCGAAGAACCCCTCGTACTGACGCAGCCACTCCACGTTGACCGAGCGAACGACGAATACTTGGTTGCTGGTTCGGTGGATGACCGGCCCGAGACGGGTTTCCTCGTACTCGCGTTCTTCGACCGAAATCGAGCCGTCAGCCTGCTTGACGTCGACGACGACGCGACGCCGCTCGATGGGTCGCTGGCGGCCGTCGTGCACGAATACATCCGTCCGTCCCGCTGCGAGCGGCAACGCGTAGATGTCCTGGAGATCGGGCCCGTTGTTGGTTTGGACGTAGCCGAGCCGATCGTTGAAGCCGGCGCGCAGCACGGGAATGCCGACGAGCGTGGAGCCATAGAAGTTCATGCGGTCGCGCACCGTCACATGCGCTTCCCAGTACAGCGACGACCAGGCGAGGTGCGGGTTGCCGAGCAGGATCGGACGACCCGACGTCGTCTTCGTCCCTGCCAGCGCCAGGGCGTTCGAGCCCGGCTCGCTGCCCGTTCCCTGGTCCTCGGGATGGATGGCATCAGGGGGAACAGGGAGCGGAGACGCGTTCGGATACTTCTCGACAAGACGTGAAGGCGGTCGCAGCGCCGCAAGCACTCCGAACATGCGGCTGTAGGCCAGCGGATCCGACGGCTCGATCGTGGGCATCCATGGAGGAAGCTGCCCGCGATGCGTCATCACGTACCGGTTGATCCCATCCGCGAATCCCTGCAGCCAGCGGCGAAACCGTCGGCCTGTCTGCCCGGCCAGCGCGCGCCGCGCCGCCCCGCGGTTGTCGAGGCGGCGCATGGCGAAGTCGGTCTCGATGTCCCCTGATCCGAAGTGCCGGGCCGCCTCGCCGCGCGCCTGGAGGTACCGCCGGCCGATCTCCGCCGCGTGGTCCTCGGCCATCGCATAGCCGAAGGCGAAGCCCGCGGCTTCTTCATCCTCCGCGAGGATATGCGGAATACCGAATGTGTCGCGCCGGATCTCGACACGATCGGCGGCCGGCCGCTGGCCGAGCAGATGCGCGCTGCTCGAGAGGAGCGTCGCCACGCTCCCCAGCGCTACAAGGACAACGGCAGGAAGAGGCTTGCGCACGCCGGCGTAAGCGTAGCAAACCTGGGCGGCGACACACGCCGCCACTCGACCAGCCTAGAGCCCCCCGGTGACGCTACCGGATCTTCGCGAGCACGACTGCGACGACGCCGCCAGCGATTCCACTGCGCACGAGTTCGAGCAGCGGGTCGACGACGGTCCTCGTCAAGTTCCCTATGTTGGTGATCCCGTACAAGATGAAGTCCACCGTGAACCACAGGAGGAAGCCGACGACCGCCCCGATCTGTGCGCCTGCTCCGATCGAGGAAGCAGCCCGGCTCCCGATTCCGAGGGTAATGAGCGCGCTATACGACAGGGACCCCAGGGCAACGGCCCACACCAATTGTGGCACCCGGTCCACGGCCGTCGCCGACCCGGCGTTCGCGGCGTAGAAGCTTGCGAAGGCCAGATCGAAAATCAGGTACCCGGTCACAAACAAGACAACGCCGCCAACGAGGGTTCCAATCACGAGTCGCTTTGCGTCCATCTGGCCCTCCTCTAGAAAAACGAGAACTCACACGCGACCATGCGCGACCAGTCAGAACCGCGGGTAGTGTGGTAAACCCCTCGAGCGGGCCGATCCTAGCACGGCAGTAAGCCGCTGTTAGCCGGCCCTTCGACTCTCGAACCACGTCGCAATGATGCTCGTGAACGACACGAGTGGGGCGATCCTGACGGGCCGGCGGGCAGGATTGTAGGAGATCGTGATTGAGAAAACCGGCCTTGCCAGCCAGGCTGCAGTGCATTAGGATTCGGCAGCCAATACACGAGCAAGACGTACAGGAGGCCGATATGAAATCCGCGGCCCTCGTTCTCGGCGCGGCCGTTCTGGCCATCGCGGTAGGGGCGGGTGCGAGCATCACCGCTCAAACCACCTCGGGTGCAACGCCCTCAATCCCGACGTTCAACAAAGATGTAGCGGCGATCCTGTTCGACAACTGCGTGACGTGCCATCGGCCCAACCAGATCGCGCCGATGGCGCTGATGTCGTACAAGGACGTCCGCCCCTGGGCCCGCGCCATCAAGGACAAGGTGGTCAGGGGGGAGATGCCGCCGTGGCGTGCGGATGGGAGGTTTGGCGCGTTCCGCAACGACCGGCGTCTGACTCCGGAGCAGATCAAGACCCTCGTCGCCTGGGCTGATGGCGGCGCTCCCGAAGGTGAGACGCCATTGACGGCCACGCTGCCGGAGTTCAAAGACGGCTGGACGCATCCGAGCGGACGAGCGCCCGATTTGGTCGTCGAGATGGCCGACCCGTTCACCGTTCCGGCCGAAGGAGAGCTTCCCAACTTCACCATCTACCAGGAACTTCCGCCGGCACTGAAGCAGAAAGAGCACTTTCTCGAAGCCATCCAGATCCTGCCGGGCGTGATCCCGGCCATGCATCACGCAAGTTTCGGCATCCTGTCTCCGCCGCCGGGGCAGAAGGTCGGAACCGGGGAGGCATGGCCTGGCGGACCGATCGTCCCGGGTGCGCTGCTCGATGCCAAGACGGGAAAGTCCATAGGTTTCGTCGGCGACGCCAATGAAGCGGCCGCGGGCGACGAACAACCCACCGACAGGGTCCGTCGAAACGAGGTCGGGACGAGATTTTGCTGCTACGTTCCGGGGGGCAGCTTCCAGCAATTTCGTCCGGGCGCCGGCAAACGGATTCCCACCGAGGGGTACATTGCGTGGGGCCTGCATTACACGCCGATCGGCAGGCAGGTGGTGGACCGGACCCGGGTGGGTTTCTGGTTCCAGACCGAGATGACGCACGAAATCGTCGAAATCAGCACCGGTGGCCAGACGCACATCATCCAGGGGAAGCAGCTCGTCGACGACCAGTTCACGCCCGTGCGAACCAGCGGCGTCGGCAATGCCGGTTTTCCCGCGCTGCCGGTCATTCCGCCGCACGCCAAGAACTGGGCGATCACGGCGATCCGGGCCTTTCAAGACGACGTGACGCTCTATACCTTGTGGCCGCACATGCACACGCGCGGCAAGGAGATGACCTACGTTCTCACGTATCCGGATGGCCGGGAAGAGGTGCTGTTGAGCGTCCCGAATTACGACTTCAACTGGCAGATCTTCTACGAGCTGAAGGAGCCGGTGCGGATTCCGGCCGGGAGCACGATCAAGACGATCGGGTCGTACGACAACTCGGCGGCCAACAAGTGGAACTCCGCGCCGCAGAAGGAGGTCTACTGGTCCGAGCAGAGCTGGGACGAGATGTACGTCGGATTTCTGGATATCTCCGTTGACAAACGGGATCTCCAGTTGATGAGGAAGATGGCCGCGCCCCCGTCGACCAACGGGGGGCGATAAGAGCCTTCATCCAGCCGCTGGCGTCTGGCGCAGTCGGAAGGGGCCGGGCCGGCGCTCGGCCCCTTCGTGTTTTCGGCCCGCGAGCGCTGTCTGGTGAGTCTGGTGAGCGAGGAGACATGCCATGAAGAGATGGCCAGGGTTCGTCTTGTGCTCGGTCGCCCTCAGCGCTCTGTCGGGCGTGTCTACCCTGGCCCCGCTCCACGCTGGCGCTCAATCGCAAGGGAGTAGCCGACCTGCCACCACGCCGCAGGAGGAGCGGCAGCAGAAAGAGCCGCAACCGGGAGCGACACAGGGAGGCATACTCACCACCGAGACCGACGCGCAGCCGAAATTCAGCATGGACTATTTCGTCGGCGAGTGGGCCTTCGAGGCGAGCGTGTCGGAGAGCCCGCTTGGGGCGGGTGGACCCATCTCGGGCGTGGAAACTGTCCGAAACGTCTGGGACGGGCGCTTTTGGGACATCACGATCGCTGGAGAAGGGCCCGAAGGCCGGTTCACCGGAAAAGGGATCATCCTGTATCAGGACACCTTTTCGGGCCAGTCCTACACGAGGTACGAATTCACGCGAGGTGTCGCGCTGCTGAGAACAGGAACGCTCGGCTGCGATCTCGGGGGCACGTGCAACCTGTACTTCGAGACTCCCCCGTTCGAGCACAACGGTTCGCGGATACAACTTCGGGGCCGGTACTATTTGACGTCGCCCTTCTCCTACCGCGTCACGACTGAAATCGCGATCGACAGGGGCGCCTATCGGAACTGGGGGACAGTCTGGTACACGAAGAATGAGAAACCGGCGCCGCGACCCATCAGGTAGCGACTGAGGACACCCTTCTCGGACGGAGAACGCTCATGAACGGACGCAGAGCTTCTGGAGTGCTCGCTCTTCTCGCATGTGGGTTGACCGGGGGCATTCGCGCCGAACAACAGGACGTCGATCCATCCAAGCCGAAGACTCCGCTCGTCAGTGTCGTGGGATGCGCTGCCGTCGCTGATGGTACGTGGATGCTGACGAATGCGACCGATGGCGTCGAGTCGAAGGTGCTGTTCTTGAGCGCGAAGGAGATTGAGGAGGCGAAAAAGGCCGCGTTAGGGAGCAACCGCTACCGGCTCCTGGGCACGGCGGACTTTCTGACGAAGGAAGACCTCCTGAAACAGGGCCAACGAGCGGAGTTCACCCGGCGGGACGTCGCCAATGCGACCGGCCAGTTGCAGGAGGGGCGCAAGCTCCTCGTGAAGGGCCTCCTGATCACAGGCCCGAACGAAAGACGATTGAACCTGGTGTCGGTGCAGCAGTTAGCGGATACCTGCAAGTAAGACTCTATTACCGCCTCGGTACCACACCCTTGACCGCCCAAGCGCGCGCCTGAAGTGTGAACGCGCGATCTGGACCGTCACCGAGCAGCCGCTGCCGCAGCCGAAGCCGAAGCGCCGCACGATCGGATTCGGTACGTCCTGCGACGTATGCCCCGGCCGGGCCCTGACCACCGAGAAATGGCGACCAATAATCGTCGAACGATGCAAATGACAGCTGGATGGTCAATGGCAGTTCCTCGACTTGCGCGAGTCCATGCGCGCGCCACAAGGCCGCCAGCTCTCCCGGCCGGCAGAGCGGCATGTT
>Ga0209640_10002716_pt1 | contig 15406 bp, 10 predicted proteins | sample RifCSP10_1_FD_184018 | JGI IMG/M metagenome (GOLD analysis project Ga0209640, IMG submission 184018) | Soil microbial communities from Rifle, Colorado - Rifle CSP2_sed 10_1 (SPAdes) (version 2) | ecosystem: Environmental > Terrestrial > Deep subsurface > Rock core/Sediment | place: Rifle...
TAGAGGCTCGCCTCCGTGTAACGCAGCCGCCCCACCAGATCGACGAACTCCTGCGGGTAGTCCGAGTCGAACGCGACCACGAAGTCCTGATCGTCGATGCCGTAGCTGAAGCTGGTGTTCAGGTGGACGCCCTTGAACGGCGCGGAGGCGGCGATGTGCTCGTCCATCATCCCCTGCCGCGCGTGGGGCGAAAGGCGGTACCACGCCCGCGTCTTCACGAACGGGTACACGAACAGGAACTTCCCCTGGCCCGGCAGCAGCTCAACGCCCTCTCCCGCCCCCTTCATACGGTTGACGTACTGCGACCGGCGCTGCAGCGAAAGGAAGCTGTGCACCTGCGACAGGTAGACGCCCAGCTGCGACCGTCTGATCGTCGCCTCCATCGACTGGAAGCACAGCGGGTCGAACGCGATCTGCCAGAGCATGAAGTCCACGCCCGCGCGCAGGCCCACGAGCGAGTAGGTGCGGAGGATCAGGTCCTCCGAAGACTCCCACTTCCGCACCAGTTCGATGAACTCGGTCCCCGCCGCCCGCCGCTCGTCCGCGGGGAGCCGCCGGAACACCGGGTCGAGCCGGTAGAACGAATAGCTCAGGAACTGGCGGCGTTGCCGGTCCGGGCCCTTGCCCGTGACGATCCCGGTCGGGTCGAGGTCGACGGAGGGGCCGCGGCGGGGCGGCGGGCCTGTGTCCCCGGGAGAGTGCTCCATGCTCATACCTGCTTGACGGCCAGCAGCTGAAAGTCGCGCGAACACGGCGCCTGGACGCGCTCGTGCTCGCCCGCGCGGAGCGCGGGCAAGAGATACTGCCATCTAGCGAGGCGGAGCCTGGATGGTCTGAGGCGGAGCCTCGCTAGCCACATGACGAGGCAACCTATGACTCCTGCCACGGATTGTCAAGCGTGTGAAGCCCTGGGTCTCACGACGTGGGCCTATTCTGGAGTTCACCACTTGCGTGCGAATTCCGCCTGAACTGTGGGAGGATCTGAAGCGGGTATCAGGCCGTGATGAAGCTCGTCGAAGAGTGTACCGGTGTCGGCAACCTGAGCCGGGAGGGCGAGGCCAGCCTCAAGGTCCGCTACAGGATCGCCAGGTATCAGGGGATGCAGCCGGGCAACGGACTGCCGATCCCGGGCCTGCACCGAATCGAGGGAAGCATCGACGCCGAGCTCGACGGCGATCTCACCAGCCTCGTGGGTAGACCACTGATACTCCGGCTCGAAGATGGCCGCTCGATGGGAATCACGCTCGCCGACGCCGGAGGTCGGGTGCTCGCCGAAGGGCACGGCCCATCGCGCTGTCTCTGCTGCTAGGGAGGACGACAGTGAAAGCATTCAGCCTCACAGTGGTACTCGCCGTGCTCGTGGCGCAGCCGCTGTTCGCTCAGCGCGGCGGTCCGGCGGTTCGCTCTCCTGAGATACATCCCGACGGCCGCGTCACGTTCCGTCTTGCGGCGCCGAACGCCACCGAGGTACGCGTGTCTGGCGATTTTCTCAAGGCGCCGCAGCCGCTGCAGAAGGACGACAAAGGCATCTGGAGCGTGACCGTGGGCCCCGTCTCACCGGAGATCTACAACTATCAGCTCCAGGTCAACGGCGTGGCGATGACGCGGGCACGGCTCGACGTGCCGGGCCCGACGCCGCGGTTCTTCGACGCGAGATCCGTGGCGCACGGGGCGGTCGAGCAGCGGTGGTACAACTCGAAAGCGATTCAGGGCGTTCGCCGCGTGTTCATTTACACGCCACCCACGTACGGTCGATCGTCCGAACGGTACCCGGTCCTCTACCTCCTTCACGGGGCCGGCGGCGACGAGACCTTCTGGATCGAGAACGGCCGCACGAACGTGATACTCGACAACCTCATCGCCGACGGAAAGTTGAAGCCGCTGGTCGTGGTGATGCCGTACGGATACGCCTATCCGCCCGCGTCTCCGTTGGCCGACGGGGCGGATGCCATGCGGCGCCAGCGCGCCGACTTCAACCGCGATCTGATCGAGGATCTGATTCCGTTCGTGCAGGCGAACTATCGTGTGCACGCGGACCGCGAGCACCGGGCGATCGCGGGGCTCTCCATGGGCGGCGGCCAGGCGCTTGGCGTCGGGCTGAGCCGCACGGACCTCTTCAGCCGCGTCGCCGGGTTCAGCTCCGCGCTCGGCGTCGTCACGTCTCCCCAGGCGGGCGGCCTCGATTTCAAGGCGCTCGTGGCGGACTCGAAGACGGTCAACGATCGCCTGAAGCTTCTCTGGGTTGGGTGCGGCACGGAAGACACGCTCTTCAATTCGAACAAGGAGTTCGCGCAGCTGCTCCAGACGAGCGGGGTGAAGCACACGTTTCGCGTCAGTGAAGGCGCGCACACCTGGCAGGTCTGGCGGCGCTATCTGAACGAAGTGGCGCCGCTGTTGTTTCAGTAGGATTACACGCCGATCATCTGCGTTGATCTGCTGTGGCGCGAAGCCCTGTGGAGGTGGGCGACACCTCTCACCTGACCGCGCGAGAAGGCCGGGGGGATCCGCCAGCTCACGGAGCTGGCGTCACGCGGTCGTGGACGCCATCGCAGCGCGGTCCGGCCACCGGAACCAGGATTCGCGTCACAGCAGATCAACGCAGGTGGATTGGAGGGTGAGTCTTCCATGCGGAAGTGCCTGACTGCATCAGCACTGATCCTCGCGATTGGGCGCGTCGGGGCCGTGGACTACCTGACCGCCGGTGTCGATCCTCAGCGCACCGGGTGGGTAAAGGGCGAGCGGGTGTTCACGCCGGCGAACGTCTCCAGCATGAAGCTGCTGTGGAAAGTGAAGCTGGAGAGCACTCCGCGCGAGATGCACAACCTTTTCCCGCCGCTCGTCGCCGAGCGCGTGACGACCGCACGCGGCTCACGAGAGATCCTCGTCGTGCCGGGCGTCTCGGACGATCTGTTCGGCATCGACGCGGCGACCGGCGAGATGTTCTGGTCGCGTCATTTCGACAGCGCCTCCGACCCGGCCAACGGCGCGCCTCCCGGTACGCTCTGCCCGGGCGGCCAGACGGCAATTCCCGTCCTGGCGCCGGGACCGGCTCCCGGCGCCTACGTCGCGTACGCAGTGAGCTGGGACGGCCGCCTGCGGCAGATCAACGTCAGCGATGGATCGGACGCGGCGCCACCGGAGAAGTTTGCGCCGCCCAACGGCAAGCCGTACGCGCTCAATCTCGTGAACGGCGTCATCTACACGACGTTGGCTCAGGGATGCGGCGGCTGGCCCAACGCGTTCCTGTCTTACGACCTCTCGACGAAAAAGACGAGCGCGTTCCTGCCGCAAGGCGGCGGCCTCTGGGGCCGGCGCGGCGCGGCGATCGATGCCGAGGGGCGCGTCCACATGGGCACTGGCGACAACCCGTATATTCCCGAGCGGAAGAACCTGGGCAACGCAATCGTTGCAGCCAGCCTCGACGCCAACCAGCAGCTCCAGTACTCCGGGCACTACGCGCCGAAGAACGCGAACTGGCTGTTCAAGCGCGACCTCGACATGAATGTGTCGCCGATGGCCGTCGACTACCGCGGCCGGAAGTTCCTGATTGCCACGAGCAAAGAGTGCCGAGTGTGGTTGCTGGACCGCGACAACCTGGGCGGCGGTGACAATCGTACCGAGCTGTACCGGACGCCGCTCATCTGCAACGACCGCGCGATGTTGGACGAGGCGGGCGTGTGGGGATCCATGGCGGCATGGGAGGACCCGAATGGAACGGCGTGGGTGCTCGTCCCGTTCTGGGGACCGGTCAGTCAGAGCTTCCGCGCGCCGATCGAATACGGCCGGCCGGTCCGCGGCGGCGTCGCCGCGTTCACGCTGGAACAGCGGAACGGCGGCTGGATGCTGATACCGGCGTGGCTCTCGCGCGACATGGACATGGCCGAAGAGGTCGTCGTGGCCAACGGCGTCGTGTTCGTCTACGGGAGCGGTGAAGACACGCGCCAACAGGGGATCGAGCGCGCCTTCGATGAACCGGTGCGGCCCGTGCCGGCTGTCGGCGGTGTCTCCGCGCAGTCCTCGCGCCGTATCGCGAACTCGACCCACGCGACGTTGTACGCACTCGATGCCGTGACAGGCAAGGAGCTCTGGTCGAGCGGCAACCAGATCACGTCCTTCAACCATTTCAGTGGGCTGACGGTCGCAAACGGGCGGGCGTATCTGCCGACCTACGACGGCTACCTCTACTGCTTTGGAGTGACGCCGTGAACAGACCGATGACGCGCATCTGCACGATCGCCGCGTGCGGCCTGTGTGCCACGGTCGTGTCCTACGGACAGATCGGCAAGATCACTCAGCAGGACTGGGTCACGAGCCGCGCCGATGCCCAGCGCACCTCGTGGATCCGCAGCGATGCCGCCATCTCCGCGGAGACCATGCAGAAGGGTGGATTCGAGTTCCAGTGGAAGGTGACGCTCGACAACCAGCCCCGGCAGCTCAACTCACTGTCTCCGGGAGTCGTAATCGGCAACCTCGGGTTCGGCAGCATTCCGTTGTCGTTCATCACGGGCAGCGCGAACCGCGTGTTTGCCGTAGACAACGATACCGGCATCGTGCGCTGGCTGCGCGCGTTCGACAGTAGTGTCCGCCTTCTCGAGCGCCGTAGCCGCGGCGAAGGCGGTCAGCCGGACCTCAGTCGCGAGGAGACCGACGCCGGCACGCCCGAGTGCCCGGGTGGAATCACGAGCGCGGCAACGCGCCCGGCGACGCTGGTCCCAACGATTCCAGTCTGGCGTGGCCTGCAGGATCGCGTCGCCTACACGAGCGGGGTTGGAGCACCCGGTGAGGGCGTACCCGCACACCTCATGGGTCGTGGCGCGTCGGGTCGGGCAGGCGCGCCGGCTCCCGCTGCGCCAGCCCCGGCACCTGCGGTTGCTCGCGCCGGCGTGCCCTCTCCGGTAAACACGCCCGCCCGCGCCGGGGGGCCGGCACCTGCCGCCGCGCCATTGCCTCAAGTCGTCTATGTACTCTCGAGCGACGGCCAGCTCCACACGCTGGGCCCCTATTCGGGCAAGGATCTCGCGCGGCCTCTCCCATTCCTTCCGCCGGGCGCACACGCCTCCGACCTGATCGCGCTGAACAACATCGTCTACGCGACAACGATGAACGGCTGCGGCGGCGTGGCCGACGGTGTGTGGGCCCTCGATCTCGCAAGCGATGCAAAGGCCGTGAAGACCTGGACGACCGGTGGCGGCAGCCCCGCCGGGGCTCCGGCGTTTGGGATGGACGGGACGCTGTACGTAGCAGTCGGAGCGAGAACCACCCGCGGCAGCAACGGCTACGCAAACGCAGTCATCGCGCTCGACCCGAGGGAGCTGACGGTCACGGAGTGGTTCACCATGCCCGGCGCCGGGTTCGTCACGGCGCCACTCGTTTTCAGGGCGGGCAGCCAGGACGTGGTTGCCGCGGCCACACGGGACGGATCGATCGTCCTGCTCGACGCCACGTCACTCGGTGGCCCTTCTCACGGAGTCTCGCTGAGTCGATCGACTGCCGCCTCGACCAACCGCGGCGGTTATGTACCAGGCGGGCTGGCGACCTGGGAGGATTCCTCCGGCACACGCTGGCTGCTCGTACCAACAGAGACGACGATCGTGGCGATGAAGGTGACGACGGCGGGCGGCGTGCCTGCGCTGCAGGTCGGGTGGACGTCGCGGCAACTGCGCGCGCCGCTTACCCCGATCGTGGTCAACGGCGTCGTCTTCGTGGTGTCGAGCGGCAAGTTCGTTCCACCGCCTGGCGTAAACGTCGCCGCCGCCGACCGCGCGCGGCAGTCGGTGCCGGCGGTCCTCTACGCGCTCGACGCGGCAACGGGGCGCGAGCTCTGGAGCAGCGGCAACACCATAACCTCCTTCGCGCACGGACCCGCGCTCTGGCCCGGCATCGGCCAGGTGCACGTCGCAGCCTACGACAATACGGTGTACGCCTTCGGCTTTGCGATGGAGCGATACTGACGTCAGTCCTGACGCCATGAGAGCGCGTGTGACCGTCGCCTCGCTGCTGGCTGCGAGCCTCGCGGCGTGCGAGGGTTCGCGCCCGGGCTCGTCGCTGGGGCCGAACACCTCGGCGCCAACCACCGCCACGGCGCAGTCGTTCAACATGCGCCTGATGGCCCACCTGGACCTCCCGATGTTGGCGGCCGCGCCGTCGCTGCACGGCCTTCATCTCCACCACGATGAGCCAATCGAAGGCCTGGGGGCGCTCTCCGGCTCGGGCAACTGGGGCTACACGTCTGCCGACGGCCGCCGATTCGCCCTCACCGGCACGTCGGCCGGGCTGTCCATCGTCGAAGTCACGCAGCCAGACCGGCCGGTCAACATCGCCCTCATCGCGGGTCCTGCCAGCCAGTGGCGCGAGGTGCGGACGTGGGGTCCCTATGCCTACGTGACGACCGAGGCCGCGCACGGCCTCGACATCGTGGACCTGCGCAACCCGGATCATCCGGAGAAGGTGCGCACGTGGAACGACACGTTCGCCTCCGCCCACACCCTCTGCGTGGACGATGCCCGCGGCCTGCTCTTCGTGAACGGCACGCGCAATCTGGACGGCGAGGCGACGGGCATGCGGGCCCTCGATGCGCAGAGCGACCCCACCGACCCACGTGAGGTGGGAAGCTTCCACGACTTCTACATCCACGACTGCTACGTTCGGGGCAGCTATCTGTTCGCCTCGGCGATCTACGATGGATTCGTGGCCGTCCTCGACATTACCAACCCGGCACGGATCAGCGAGCTCACGCGGTTCTTCACGGGCGGCCGCTTCACCCACAACTCGTGGCTGACGAGCGACGGCCGCTACCTGTTCACGACCGACGAGCGCCCCGGACGCCCTCTCGAGGGGTGGGATCTCCTCGACATGCGGAACCCGCGCAAGGTATCCGAGTACATCGCGCAGCCGGGAACGATCCCCCACAACGTGATGATCGACGGCAGCCGCATGGTCGTGTCGCACTACACGGAAGGCGTACACCTGCTCGACGTCGGGGACCCGGCGCGGCCACGCGTGCTGGGCTTCTACGATACCTACGAAGGCAGCCACGGCGGCTTCGCCGGGGATTGGGGCGCCTACATCTTCCCGTCGAGCAACCTGATCGTTGCGAGCGACCTCCAGGGCGGCCTGTTCGTCGTTCAGTACACGGGCAACTGAGAGAGTTCAGTCACACTGATCCCGGAGGTCGCTTGAATCGAGCATGAGATCTGTCGTTCACCCTTCTCTGTTCTCGCTTCTCCGTTCGTGTTCAGATTCCGGGTGATACGGCCGACGTCACGAAGAACCCAGAAGGAACGCCGAACTCCCGAACCGAACGTGAACACGAACAGAGAAGGTCAGAACCGAAGCGTGAACACACGATCTCTTGCTCAACTCAAGTGATTCGACGTTTAAGGACGTGTCAGTCGTGATGCGGCTGTTCCCTGTGGTCGCGATCGTCGCCCTCGTGTCCGCATGTGGGAGGGCGACGCCCGGCCCTCAGCCCGAAGCCGGGCTCGTCGAGCGGTCCAGAGTCAGCATGGGATCGGAGGTTCGCCTCACGGCATGGACCTCCGACGAACCCACGGCGCTGGCGGCCTTCGAGAAGGCCTTCGACGAGTTCGACCGGCTCGACGCGATGATGAGCGTCTGGCGGGAGGGGAGCGACGTGCTGCGTGTGAATGCCGCGGCAGGACGGTCGGCGGTGCCCGTCAGCGACGAGGTTCGCGACGTGTTGCGCCAGGCGCGCGAGGTGAGCGACTGGACCGGCGGGAAGTTCGACGTGACGTTCGGCGCGCTCTCGGGTGTCTGGAAGTTCGATCACGATCTCGACGGCCGGATCCCGGCGCACGCCGAGATCGCCGCGAGGCTCCCGCTCATCGACTACGAGGCGATCACGATCGACGAGCAGGCAGGCACGGCATCGCTGGCGCGCGCGGGGATGAAGCTGCACCTCGGCGGCATCGGCAAGGGGTACGCGGTCGAGCGAGCGGTGGCCATTCTGCGCGGCGCGGGTCTCAGTGACTTCATGATTCAGTCCGGCGGAGACCTCTACCTCGCCGGCCGGCGCGGCGCGCGGCCATGGAGGGCCGGCATCCAGGATCCCCGCGGGCCGGCCGACGCCACTTTCGCGGCCATCGAGCTGACCGACGTGGCCATCAGCACGTCAGGCGACTACGAGCGGTTCTTCATGAGGGACGGCCGACGGTACCACCACATCCTCGACCCGGACACCGGAGAGCCCGCGCGCGGATGTCGGAGCGTCACCGTCGTCGCCAGAGGCTCGACGCTGGCGGATGGGCTCTCGACCGGCATCTTCGTGCTGGGAGCCGAGGCCGGGATGGCGCTCATCGAACGGCTACCGGATGTCGAAGGCGTGATTGTCGCCGCCGACAACCGCATGCTGGTGTCATCGGGGCTCGAGGGAAGGCTCGCGTTACTGAGGCCGCCGACTGACGCACCGTAGGCGCTGGGCGCAGTACGATTACAACCGTGCGGAGGACACATGACGTGGCTCCTGCTCGCCGTTCTGACCGCGGGCGCGTTTGCGCAACCGGAGCAGAGACAGGTCGGCGCACTCGACTTCTTTGGCTACACGGGGATCGACCTCGCGCCGATCCGAGCCGCTCTGCCGGTGCGCGAGGGCGACGTGGTTCCCGGGACGCGATCCCCCGAGGACTGGAAGGCATCCATCCGGGCCAGCGTTCTCGAGGCAATCGGACGCGAGCCGACCGATGTCAGCGTCGTCTGTTGCGATAGCGGGAACTATCTGATCTACATCGGGCTCCCGGGCGCGTCGAGCAAGCCGGTCACATACAACCCCACACCCATCGGCGATGCCCGGTTCTCTCCGGACGTCATCGAACTGCACCGGGCGCTGGACCGGGCCCTGATGGCCGCGATTGCCTCCGGAAACGCGCGCGAAGACGACTCGCGCGGTTTCGCACTGGGCGAAGATCCCGCGCTGCGGGCGACCCAGATGGCCATCCGCGAGGATGCGCTGAAGAACGAAGCGGTCATCTTGCGAGTACTGGAATCGTCGTCGGACAAGGAGCAGCGCGCCATGGCCGCCACGGCGCTGGGCTACGCGGCCGCGTCGCGCCGCCAAGTCACCGGACTGGTCAGGGCGAGCCTCGACCCGGATGAGGGTGTTCGCAACAACGCGGTGCGTGCGCTTGGCGTGCTGGTTGGCGCCAGGCCGGAGCTCGCCCGCGACGTCCCGGCGCCCTCGCTCTTCCAGCTTCTGGCATCCCCCACGTGGAGCGATCACAACAAGGGCGCCCTGCTGCTCGAGGCACTCACCAGGAGCCGCGATCCGGAGCTGTTGCGGCAGTTGCGCGCCGCCGCGCTCGACAACCTGTTGGAGATGGCCCGCTGGCGCAGCAACGGGCACGCGGGCCACGCCAGGCTGCTGCTCGGCCGCATGGCTGGAGTCGAGGAAGGCCGCCTGATGAAACTCCTCGCGAATGGCGATGTGGAAGCGATCATCAGCGCGCTTCCGCCTGAACGCTGAACCCAGTACCGAGAGCCTAAAGCCGAGAGCCTAAAGCCCAGAGCCCAGAGCCCAGAGCCCAGAGCCGAAAGCCCAGCCAAGAGCCAGATATAATCCGCCCCTCGACGCGTGACACTGAATCCAGGCACCCGACTCGGTCCCTACGAGATACAAGCCGCGATTGGCGCCGGCGGCATGGGCGAGGTCTACCGCGCGCGCGACACAAAGCTGCAGCGCGACGTAGCCCTCAAGATTCTGCCCGAGTCGTTCGCCCTCGACCCGGATCGGGTGGCCCGGTTCGCCCGGGAAGCGCACGTGCTCGCCGCGCTCAACCACCCGCACATTGCGGCCATCTATGGCCTCGAGGACTTCCGCAGTGGTGGGGACCCGCCGATCAAGGGTCTCGTGATGGAGCTCGTCGACGGCGAAACGCTCGCCGATCGGTTGCGCGACCGTCGGGCTCTGCCCCTTCATGAGGGCGTAGCCATCGCGCGACAGGTCGCTGACGCGCTCCAGGCCGCGCACGACAAGGGCATCGTCCACCGCGATCTCAAACCGGGGAACATCGCGCTGACGAGAGACGACGAGGTCAAGGTCCTCGATTTCGGGCTTGCGAAGTACGAGTCGGGCATGGAAGGGCATGCCAGGGACGGAGAGGTCGCGAACTCACCGACCATGACGTTCGCCGCGACACAGGCGGGCGTGATTCTCGGCACGGCGGCCTACATGAGCCCCGAGCAGGCGAAGGGCCGTGCCGCGGACAAACGCAGCGACATCTGGGCCTTTGGCTGTGTGCTGTTCGAGATGCTGACCGGCAGGCGGGCGTTCGAGGGCAACGATGCCTCCGACATCCTCGCGGGCGTGCTCAAGAGCGAGCCGAACTGGAACGCCTTGCCGCCCGACCTGCCCGCGTCGATTCGAACGCTCATCACACGTTGCCTCGAAAAGGATCGCCAGCATCGGATCGGCGACATCGCCGTTGCGCGGTTCCTGCTGGACGACCCGGCGAGCAGCGTGCCTGCAGCTGCCGCAGGCGGACAGCCAGCCGCCCCGCGGCCAGCGCTGTGGCGAAGGGCCGCGGTCCTGGGAGCGGTGGCGATTGGAGCTGTGGCCATTGGCGGCGCCGTCGTGTGGCTCGTGACGCCCAGAACTGCGCCTCGCGTGACGCGGCTCGCGATCGCCCCACCCATCAGCGCGACGCCGATCATCAGCGGAGGCGATCGAGACCTGGCGATTGCTCCAGACGGGACGCGCGTCGCGTACGTCGGCGGAAACGGCGGGCAGATGTTCGTGCGCGCGTTGGATTCGCTCGACCCGACTCCGTTGACAGGCCTCGGAGCGCCAACCGGGCCGTTCTTCTCGCCGGACGGTCAGTGGGTCGGGTTCTTCAACGCCAACTCCAATCTCAGGAAGGTGGCGATCACTGGTGGCCCTCCGGTGGTGTTGTGCAACCTCGCCGGCGCTTTGTCCAGAGGTGGGACGTGGGGTGAAGACGGCACGATCGTGTTCGCGACCAACGGGGCCACTGGGCTGCTGAAGGTCCCGGCGACCGGTGGCACGCCGACGGAGTTGACGAAACCGAACCGCGAGCAGGGCGAGGGCGATCATCTCTGGCCGGAATTCCTGCCGGGCGGGCGGGCCGTGCTGTTCACGATCGTCTCGGCAAGCGGCGAGCTCGATAGTTCGCAAATCGCGGTGCTCGACCTTCGGACTGGGCAGCACAAGGTTGTCGTGCGCGGCGGCAGCCATGCGCACTATGTACCGAGTGGTCACATCGTGTTCGACGCATCCGGGACGCTGCGGGCGGCGTCATTCGACGTGGACCGGCTGGAGGTCGCTGCCGCTCCTCCCGTGCCTGTGCTCTCGAACGTGGCCACCACGGCGAGTGGCGGAGCGGACTTCGACGTCGCGAGAAACGGCACGCTGGCCTACGTTCCTGGCGGCATCCAGAGTGTGTCGCGGACGCTCGTCTGGGTCGATCGTCAGGGTCGTGAGGAAGCGGTCAAGGCCCAACCGCGTGCGTACCTGTATCCGCGGCTGTCCCCTGACGGCACGCGCGTCGCGCTCGACATCCGCGACCAGCAGAACGATATCTGGATGTGGAATCTCGAGCGCGAAACGCTGACGCGCATCACCACCGATCCGGCGCTCGACCGGTTCCCCGTCTGGATGCCGGATGGCCGGATCGTCTACAGCTCCGACCGAGTTGATGCGCCAAGTCTCTACCGGCAGGCCCCCGACGGAACTGGAACGGTTGAACAGTTGACCACCCCTGTTCCGGGAAACGGTCAGTTCGCCATGTCTGTGTCTCCCGACGGCACGCGCATCGTCCTCCGCGCGGACGTTGGCGACGGCACCCCCGCGAGAGACCTGATGATGCTCACGCTGGACAAGGAACGCCGAACGCAGGCGTTGATTAGGACGCCATTCATCGAGCAGAACGGCATGATCTCGCCGGACGGTCGCTGGCTGGCGTACGAGTCCAACGAGACGGGTCAGTTCGAGATCTACGTGCGGCCGTTCCCCGATATCGACGGCGGCGACATTCAGATTTCGACTGCGGGCGGCATACAGCCTCTCTGGGCGCGCAACAGTCAGGAACTGTTCTTTCTGTCACCGGCGGCGGAGCTCATGAGCGTCGAGGTCGGCCGCAGCGCCAAATGGGCGGCCGGTACACCGGCGAGAGTGCTCGCCGGTCACTATTATCACGGGAGCGGCTGGCCCGCCAATGCCGCCGCTCCGACTTACGACGTGTCACCCGACGGCCGGCGTTTCCTCATGATCAAACCTCTGGGCGGTTCGGAACAGGCGTCCGGCCCACCGAGCCTGATCGTCGTGCAGAACTGGCTGGAAGAAGTGAAGCGACTGGTATCGAACCCACGATAGCCTGTGTTGTGAGAGATTCCACGTGACGCTCGACCCGGGAACCCGTCTCGGACCCTACGAGATCCAGGCCGCCATTGGCGCCGGCGGCATGGGCGAGGTCTACCGCGCGCGCGACACGAGGCTCGACCGCACGGTCGCCATCAAGATCCTCCCGGCCGAGTCCGCGGGCGATCCGGCGTTTCGCGAACGGTTCGATCGCGAGGCGCGGCTCATTTCATCGCTCAGTCACCCGCACATCTGCGCGCTCTTCGACGTCGGCCGTCAGGACGGCATCGCCTTCCTGGTCATCGAGCACCTCGAGGGCGAGACGCTCGCCTCGCGCCTCGAGAAGGGGCCGCTGCGGCTCGATCTCGCGCTCCAGATTGCCGTGCAGATCGCCGGCGCGCTCGACGCGGCGCATCGCGCCGGTGTCGTCCATCGGGACGTGAAGCCGGGCAACGTGATGTTGACCAGGACGGGCGCCAAGCTGCTCGACTTCGGCCTCGCGCGGCAGGGAGCCTTCGGCGCGGCGAGGGCCAGCCTGTCGATGCTGCCCACCACGCCCGGCGTCACGGCACAGGGCACCATCCTCGGCACGCTCCAGTACATGTCGCCGGAGCAGCTCGATGGGTCGGAGGCGGACTCGCGGAGCGACATCTTCTCGTTTGGCGCGCTCGTGTACGAGATGGTCACGGGCCGGAAGGCGTTCGAAGGCAAGAGCCAGGCGAGCCTCATCGCCGCCATCATGTCGGCGGATCCGCCTCCCGTGCCCAGCCTCGCGCCCATGGCGCCGGCGGCGCTCGACCGAGTGGTGCGGAAGTGCCTCGCGAAGGATCCCGACCAACGGTGGCAGAGCGCAAGCGACCTGCGCGACGAGCTGACATGGATCGGCACGTCGAGTGCCGCGGTGACGGTCGAGAGCTCGAGTCGGGCAACCGCTGGTGCGCTTGCGCCCAAGCACGTGCGTCTCGGCTGGATCGTTGCCGGTATTGCCGGCGTCGCGCTCCTCGCGGCGGCCGTGTTGGGTCGGGCCGGGTATCTGGCTCCGGCACAGGAGCCGCAGCCGATCTACCGCACATCGCTCATGCTGCCCGTCGAGGCCGTGCCCGAGGGAGTCGCGGGCCGACGGTTCGCGATCTCCCCCGACGGCCGGAGGTTGGTGTTCGTCGCGCTGAGAACCGACCGAACACGGCTGTTGTGGCTGCGTCCACTCGACTCGCTGACCGCCCAACCCCTTCCGGCTACCGAGGGCGCCAACGGCCCCTTCTGGTCGCCTGACTCGAAATACGTGGCGTTCGTCGCTCAGGGTCGGCTGAAGAAGGTCGACGTCTCAGGTGGGCCGGCGGTGACCATTGCCACCGAGGCGCTCGATCTTGGCGGGACTTGGAACGAGGACGATGTGATCCTCTTCGTGCCCAGATTGGGTGCGCTGCATCGGGTCGGCGCTGCGGGCGGCACTCAGACACCCGTGACTGTCGTCGTCGGCGCAACGAGGCACTCCGATCCGTTCTTCCTGCCCGATCGCCGTCACTTCCTGTATCAAGTCTTTGACAGCCAGAAGGCTGAGGCCAGCGGCATTTACGTGGGCTCCCTCGATCCGCAGGAGCCGTCCCGGCGGATTCTTCCCGTGAATTCGAACACGCTGTACTCGCAAGGGCATCTGCTGTTTGTTCGAGAGCGTACGCTCATGGCGCAGCCGTTCGACGTCACGAGTATGAACGTCATCGGCAGCCCGACGCCGGTCGCGGAAAACGTCGGCATCAGCGGGTTGAACGCAGCCGCGGCGCTCTCCGTGTCGGCGTCAGGCGCGCTGGTGTACCGGACGGCGTCGGTGGCGATTCGCACTCAGCTCGCGTGGCTCGACCGGAGCGGTGTGCGGCGACAGACTGTAGGCGAAGCGACAGATCAGATGGCCGTCGAGCTCTCGCCGGACGATGCGCGTCTGGTGGTCAGCGCGCTCGACGCGGCGAGAGACACGCGCGACGTATGGACGTATGATCTTGCGCGAGGTCTGCGAACGCGCTTCACCTTCGACGCCGCAGACGAGATCCACGCGGTCTGGTCGGCGGACGGCCGCCAGGTCGTCTTCGACTCGAGACGGAGCGGACGCCTGGGTCTCTTCCTCAAACCCGCGAGCGGCGCTGGCAGTGACACCGCGCTGTTCGAGAGCGATCGGGACAACTTGTATCCCGTGAGCTGGTCCAGGGACGGCCGGTTCCTCTCGTATTTCACGGGCAACGCGGCCTCCCCAACGGGAAACGACATCTGGATCCTGCCGCTCTCCGGCGACCAGAAGCCGATCCCGTTCATGCTGACGGAGTTCAACGAGCGGTACGGCCAGTTTTCCCCCGACGGGCGCTGGATCGCGTACGCGTCAACCGAGTCCGGACGCGACGAGGTGTACGTCGCACCGTTCCCCGGCCCCGGAGGCAAGTGGCAGGTGTCGTCGGGCGGAGGCAGCTGGCCCCGTTGGCGGGGAGACGGTCGGGAGCTCTTCTTCGCGGACGCCGAGGGCATGCTGATGGCTGCGACCGTGGATGGAAGCGGCTCGGCCTTCGTCGTGGGCGCCGTGCAGCCCCTCTTCCCGTTGCGGATGCGGACCGCGGCGTGGGTCGGTTCGACCAGCTACAACTACGACGTCACAGCCGACGGCCAGCGGTTCCTGATCAACGCGACGGAGGATTCGCCGAGCGACACGCCGATCACGCTGCTCCTGAACTGGGCTGGGAATCTGAGGTAGTAGGCAGTAGGGCGACGCTCAATGCCCAATGCCCAATGCTCAATGCTCAATGCTCAACGCTGCTTTGCGCGCGAGGATGTCCGCCTTCCTGATCAGAATCAGATGGTGCGGGCACTTCGTCGTGTCCGCGTAGAGCCGCTCGCAGTCGTCGCAGCGCACGCACTCCGTCATCACGATCTGGGGCCCGCGAATGGCGCCCCACTCGCATGCCTTCTCGCAGATCTTGCAGGTGCTGCACTCGGACCAGCGTTTGATCCGGAAGACCGTGAGCGTGGACAGGATCCCCAGCGCCGCACCCAGCGGGCAGAGAAACCGGCAGTAGAGATTCCGCACGAACACCGTGG
>Ga0209640_10002717_pt1 | contig 15406 bp, 18 predicted proteins | sample RifCSP10_1_FD_184018 | JGI IMG/M metagenome (GOLD analysis project Ga0209640, IMG submission 184018) | Soil microbial communities from Rifle, Colorado - Rifle CSP2_sed 10_1 (SPAdes) (version 2) | ecosystem: Environmental > Terrestrial > Deep subsurface > Rock core/Sediment | place: Rifle...
CACCCCCGCCGGCGGGCCCCACGCCCGCAGCCAACCCCCGCGCGCGCGGCCCGGACCGGGCGCCGGCAGCGGCGCGCCGACGGCCGCCAGCGGGGTGCGGTCGGCGGAGAACAGCGCGACGTCGGCGCGGAGGTTCGCGGCGAGCCGCTCGAGCGCGGCCTGCTGTTCGGGCGGGGGCGCGTCGGCGGGCGGCAGCACGTTCTGGGCGAGCACGCCCGCCACCTCGAAGGCGTAGCCGCGGCCGTCGCCGACGTGGCGCCAGAGGGCGCCCGCCACCAGCGCGAAGGCCACCAGGCTGGCCAGGACTGCAAGATAGATACGGAGGTACAGCCGGCGCATCAGTCCTGCTGCCGGGCGAACACGTAGCCGGCGCCGCGCACGGTGAGGAGGCGGCGCGGCCGCTTGGGATCGTCCTCGATGGCGGCGCGGATCCGGGAGACGTGGACGTCGATCGAGCGGTCGAAGGCTTCGAGCGCTTCGCCCTTGACCAGGTCCATCAAGGTGTCGCGCGAGAGCACGCGCCCCGCGCGCTCCGCCAGCGCGACCAGGAGCGCGAACTGATGGCCGGTGAGGGCCCGCTCGGCTCCATCCACGCGCACGCACCGCGCGTCCCGATCGATCTCGAGGCGCCCGAAGCGCAGGACACTGGACGAGCGGGTCCGATCCCGCCGGCGCAGGATCGCGCGCAGGCGGGCCAGCAGCTCGCGCGGCTCGAAGGGCTTGGGGAGATAATCGTCGGCGCCGATCTCGAGGCCGACCACGCGGTCCATCGCGTCCCCGCGCGCGGTCAGCATGAGCACCGGCACGTCGGAGAACGCGCGAAGCTGGCGGCACACCTCGAGGCCGTCCATGTCGGGCAGCATGAGGTCGAGCACGAGCGCGTCGTAGGGCTCGGCGGCCAGACGCGCGAGCCCCGTCCGCCCATCCCCCGCGACCGAAACCGAGAACCCCGCCTCGCCGAGATACTCGGACAGCATCTCGGCGAGGCGGCGGTCGTCCTCGATCAGCAGAATGGGCGGGGTCACACCCCCAGTCTACCCGCGGCGCCCGTGCCCGCGTCCCGCTCGCTCGGCGAGCTGCTTCCGCTGCTCGGGCGTGAGCACGTCGGCCACGTCGGCCAGCGCCTGGGTGAGCCGACGGGACGCCTGCTCGGCCAGCTGGAGCTGGTTGGCCCGCAGGGCCTCGAGCGCGGCCCGATCGATGGTGGGCTGGGCCAGGAGTGTGACCGCCTGCAGCCGGGCATCGCGCATCCGGTCCCGCATCGGCAAGAGATCACGGGCCGCTGCCTTCACGATCGGGCCGAGCTGCTGCTTCTGGGCGTCGGTGGCATCCACCTCGACGTAGAGGTGCTTGAGCATCCGGTCGAGGTGCTCGTCCAGCCGGGCGGGGTCGAGATGGGCGCCCATGAAGCCGCCGCGGTGCCAGCCGCCCGGCCCGTGGCCGTAGGCGAGGGCGGTGAGGCCGATCCCGGTGGCCACGGTGGCGAGCACGGTGGTGAGGGCCGCCCGCCGGAAGAAGCGGCGGCGCGGGCTATCCGCGGAGGGTGCAGGGGGCTGGGGAGTCTGGGTCGTGTCGGTCATGGCACGTCTCCTTTCAAGGGAACGCGTGGAAGCGTCCCGGTTGCAGTCAGCTTGCGAGCGCGGGGTAAACGCAGCCTGTCTGGGAGGTAAAGTTTCGTAAAGCGGAGGGGAGCCGGGGTGGCGATCCGGCACGACGGGGAGGGGCGCGGGGTGGCGCCAGGGGGGCCGACGACCTCATCCGGAAGCCATTGACGACGCGGCCGCCACGGGAGGAGGATGGGGGCCGAACTGACAACCCCGGCGGGAGGCCAACGTCAATGTACAAGCACATCCTGTTGCCCACGGACGGCTCGGAGCTGTCGGACATGGCGGTACGCGACGGCGTCAAGTTCGCGAAGGAGATCGGCGCCCGCGTCACCGCGCTGCACGTGACGCCGCCGTTCCATCCCACCGAGATGACGCCGTCGATCTACACCGCGCACGTCCAGGAGCACGACGCGAAGGCGAAGGAAAGCGCGCAGCGGGCGCTCGGTGCCGTCACGGAGGCGGCGCGCGCCGCGGGCGTGGCGTGTACCACCGTGCACCGGGTGAGCCACGGCCCCTACGAGGCGATCATCGCCCTCGCGACCGAAGCCGGGTGCGACCTCATCTTCATGGCTTCACACGGCCGTCGGGGAGTGGCGGCGCTGCTTCTCGGCAGCGAGACCAACAAGGTCCTGACCCACTCCAAGATCCCCGTCCTCGTCACCCGCTGAGCCCGATCGCCTTCGCGACCGTCTCGAGGTGCAGCGCCGCATCGCCCGCGTCCAGGCCGGCCGCGAGGATGCGCTTGTGGAAGAGGTGGAGCGGGTGCTCCTCGCTGTAGCCGATGGCCCCCATGATCTGGTGGCCACGGCGGGCCACCCGCAGGCAGGCCTCGGCGCCATAGGCCTTGGCCGTGGCCACCGAGGTGTCGGCGTCCGGCCGGCCTGACTCCAGCGTCCACGCGGCTTCCCACATGAGCCACCGCGCGCTCTCGACGTCGCGGAAGAGGTCGGCACAGGCGTGCTGGATGGCCTGGTAGCCGCCGATGGGCCGGCCGCCCTGCACGCGCACGCGGGCGTGCTCCACGCAGAGCTCGAGGATGCGCTGGGCGGCGCCCACCATCTCGGCGCACCGGGCGAGGGCGCCCACGCGGAAGGCGGGCCCCAGGAGCGTCCAGCCGCCTCCGGGCGCGCCGAGCAGATCGTCCGGGCCGGTCTCCACGTCGGCGAAGTCGAGCTCGAAGAGCTTGTCGCCCGTCATGCTGGCGAGCGGGCGCGCCGTGATGCCGGCCCGGTCCATCGGCAGCAGGAGCGCGGTCGGCCCGGCGGCCCCGCGCCCGAGCACGATCACGTCGGTCGCCACGTGGGCGTCCGCGACGAAGAGCTTGCCGCCGGCGAGCCGGCCGGGCGCCGCGACGGGAAGGGCCAGGGCATCCGGGTCGAGTCGCCCCGACTCCTCCAGCACCGCGAGCGTGCAGATGCGCTCGCCCATGGCCAGGGCGGGGAGCAGCGCCCGGGCGCGCCGCCCGCCCGCCGCGGTCAGCGCGGTGGTGGCGACGACGGCGCTCCCGACGAACGGGCTCGGGAAGCAGGCGCGCCCCAGCTCCTCGACGAGCGCCAGCGCGTCGCCGACGGAGCCGCCGCTGCCACCCAGCTCCCCCGGGACCAGGAGCCCCGGCCAGCCGAGCGTCGCGATCTCCTTCCAGAGATCGGCCGCGAAGCCGCGCGGGTCGAGCGCCAGCTCCTGCACGCGCTCGGGCGGGCAGCGCTGCTGCAGGAACGCGCGGGCCGACTGCTGGAGGATCCGCTGGGACGGGGAGAAGGAGAGGTCCATCAGGCGCGCCCCTTCGGCTCGGCGGGCAGGCCGAGGGCGCGCACCGCGATCGTCGTGCGCTGAATCTCGGACGTGCCGCCGGCGAGGGTATGGCCCCAGCTCGTCTGGTACTGGTGCTCGATCTCGCCGCGGAGCCGGGCCCAGCGGGAGCCGGCGCGGAGCACGCCGTAGGGGCCGAGGAGCTCCATGCCCAGCGAGAGCACGCGCTGTCCCAGCTCGTCGGCCATGACCTTCGCGGCGGAGACCTCTCCGGTCGCGGGCAGGCCCCGCTCGATCAGCCAGGCCGCGCGATAGAAGAGCGCGCGGAGGGCGGCGATCTCGGTGGCGGCGTGGGCGAGCTGGCGGCGCGCGATTGGATCGCCCGCCCGGGTCGCGCGCACGTGTTCGACGAGGAGCCCGAGGATGCGGCGGAGGAACGGCGCCTTGTAGAACCGGCCCCAGAAGCGATCGGTGTCGAGGCCTTTCAGGAGCTGGCCGAAGCCCTCGCCCGCCTTGCCCATCACCCAGTCGCGCGGTACGCGGACGCCGTCCATGAAGATCTCGTAGTGGTAGACCCGGCCCGTCAGGCTGCGGATCGGGCGCACGTCCATGCCGGGCAGCCGGTTGTCCACCACCAGCATCGTGAGGCCGCGGTGGCGGGTGGACTCGGGATCGGTCCGCGCCAGCACGGTGCCGTAGGTCGCGATGCCGGCGTGGCTCGACCAGATCTTGCGGCCGTCGAGCACCCAGTGGTCGCCCTCGAGGCGGGCCCGCGTCTTGAGCGCGAGCAGGTCGGAGCCGGCGTCGGGCTCGCTGTAGCCCTGCCAGAAGGTGGCGTCGCCGCGCGCCACGAGCGGCAGGATCTCCCGCTGCAGGGTCTCGGAGCCGTTGCGGATGATCGAGTCGGAAACCTGGAGGCATCCGGACAACGGGCCGAAGGGCGCTCCGACGGCGGCGAGCTCTTCCAGAAGGATCAGGAGGTAGGTCATCGGCCGCGCCTGGCCGCCGTGCTCCCGCGGCCAGCCCATGCTGAGCCAGCCGCGCTCGCCCAGCGCGCGAGTGAAGGCGCGCGAGTGGGCGCCGGAGCCGTAGCCGGCGTCGGTGCCGTCCTCGGGGAAGGTCTCCGGCGGATGCGCCCGGAGAAACGCGCGCACCTCCCGGGCGAAGGCCTGCTCGGGGCCGGAGAGCCCGAAGTCCATGCGGGGCGGAGCTACCGCGGCCGCGCCAGCTCCGGGAAGGGCCCCGAGATCCGCACGATCTGGTTGAGCTGGAAGACGCCGGTGCGGATGACCGAGACGAGTAGATCGCCCGCCAGGCCGGCGGCGCGCGTCTCGGGCGTGTTCGGGACGAAGGCGAGGCCGCGCGGCGCGTCGCCGTCGGTGAAGCGCGCGAAGATCACCCGGTTGCCGTCGGGGGTCACGCCGAAGATCTCGCCCGCGTGGCGGTCCGCCACGAAGACCGAGCCGCCGGGCCCCGGGCTCAGGCCCTGGGGCACCGGGCCCTCCACCATCAGTCGCCGCTCGCCCCCCGGGGCGACCCGCCACACCGCGCCCGGCCCGGCCTGCCACGGCGCGTCCGCGCCGCCGTCGCTGCCGACCCACAGGTGGTCGTGGTCGTCCACGGTGAGCGTGCGCGCGCGGACGGCTCGCGCGTAGCTCGAGTCGAGCACCCGTCCGGTGGAGTCGAAGCGCACGACCACGCCGCGGGCGCGGTCGGCGACGTAGACGTGGCCGGCCGCGTCGACGGCCGCGCCTTCCGGCTGGACCAAGAGCGGCGGCGTGCCGCGATCGGGCGTGCCCCCGGCGAAGAAGTGGATGCGGCCGTCCACCAGGCGGTACAGCACGCCGACCCCGCGGTCGCGGTCGAAGGTGGTCACCAGGATCTCGCGACCGCCGCGGCCACCGCTCACCTGGGCATTGTTGAGCGGCGGGCCGTGGAGGTAGCGCGCTTCGGTCGCGGCGGTGAGCTGGGCCCCGCCGGCCTTGATGCGATAGAGCGCCGAGAGGTAGTCGAATTCCCCACCGCTGTAGCGCCGGCCCGCGCGCGCCAGGTAGAGCGCGCCGGTATGGTCCACGGCCAGGGTGGGGGTCGTGGGGATCCCGCGCCCGCGGAGCTCGCTCGACCCGCCGAACCCGTCACCGGTGACGTAGACCCGGGCGGTGAAGCCCGCGGGCAGGCTGATCTCGGCCCGCGCCGCCGCGGGAGCGAGCAAGGCCGCCGCGAGGGCCAGCCCGACTCCGAGGTGCCGTAGCGCGCGATTCGTGGTCATCCGGGCCGCCTGGCGCGGCGCCAGCACTATCGAGCCAGGCGGGCGGACTGTCAAGCGACGACCCGCCGCGGGTCAGGCGTCCAGGCGATAGACCCGCCGGGCGGTGCCGCTGAACATCGCCTGCTTCTCGGCGGCGGAGGCGCCGCTCGCGATCCGCTTGAGCGCGTTCCAGAGCCCCGCCCAGCCGATGCCCATCTTGTCCACCGGGAAATTGCTCTCGAACATGCAGCGGCTCGCGCCGAACAGCTCGATACAGGTCTCCATGTACGGGCGCCAGAGCGCGGCCAGCTCGGTGGAGGTGGGCGGCTTCGGCTGGGTGCGGTAGTCGAAGGCGGCCAGGCGCATCATCATGCCGCCGAGCTTCACGGCCACGTTGGGGCAGCGGGCCAGCTCGGCCATCCGGGGCTTCCAGGCGGCGAACACGTCCTTCTGCTTGCCGGCGTAGGGGCCGTAGCCCAGCACGCCGCCGACGTGACCGAGGACGAGGGCCGTGTCTGGAAAGGCCCGGGCCAGGTCCACCACGTCCGCGAGCTGGGGGTGGAAGACCCACGCGTCCAGCGAGAGGCCGAGCCTCGTGAGCACCGCCAGGCCCGCGCGGAAGTCCGGCCGCCGGTAGACGTGCGGCCCGTCGGCCACCGCGCTGTTGCCGATGATGTCGCTCGCGTCCCAGGCCGCGGAGTGCCGCACCCCGCGGAAGCGGCCGCCGCCGGCCCGGAGGTGCGCCTCCAGCACCGGCTCCACGCGGTCCCCGAGGGTGAGATCGGCGAAGCCCACGATGCCCGCCGCGACGCGCTCGGGCCCGTACTGCCCGCTCGCGCTCATCGCGGCCTGACCGGCCACGAACTCGGTCTCGCCCACCGGTCGCATCTCCTCCGGCCCGGCCGCGCGGTACATCGAATGGCATTCGAGGAAGACGGTGGCGACCAGGTTGTGGCCGGTCGCGGCGTCCGCGAGGAAGTCGGGCAGGAAGTACCGGTGCCCGCCGCGGTCCCAGAGATGATGATGGGTGTCGACGATCGGCAGATCGGGCTCGCGGATGGGCTCGGGCGGCTGCTTGGCCAGCCACGCTTCGTCGGGCGGGTGGATCCGGCCGAACTGGGTCGGGCGCTCGGAGGGGCTCACGACCGCGAACCCGGTGCTCTCGCGTCAGCGTCTCCCAGGGCTCGCAGCAGGGTTTCGCTCTCCCGATCCGCGGGGAAGAAGCACTCCACGCGGAGCTCGTGCAGCGTGATGTCGTAGGGCACGCCGAGCGTGGTCAGCGTGGAGAAGAACCTGACGTGGAGGTCCTCCTTGCGGAGCTCGACGGCCAGGAACGGCACCGGGGCCGCGTCGAGATCCAGCGTGCGCCACCTCTGTGGCACGTCGGGGTAGGAGAGCAGCTCCTCGAGCAGCCGGCTCGTCTCCGCGTCGCCGATGCCCCGGGCCAGATCGCGGTGCAGCCACTGGATGAGACCGGCCGCGGTCGCTTCCCAGTTGACGATGTAGGGGCGCATGCCCCGCGGGTGATAGAAGAGGCGCATCGCGTTGGGCCGGCCGCCGACGGCCGCCACCGCCTGGGCGTCGAGGAACCGGTCCATCAGCCGCTGAGCCCCGCCGTTGGTCATCAAGATGTTCCAGTGTCCGTCGATGACCAGCCCGGGGTAGGGCTCCTGCTGCCGCAGGATGAAGTCGAGGGCCCGCCGCACGTCGGCCATCTCGGGCGCCTCGAGGCCGGTCTCGCGGTAGACCGGCGCGTAGCCGGCGGCCGTCAGCAGATCGTTGCGCCCCCGCGGCGGGACGTCGAGCACCCGGGTCAGCAGCAGGACCATGTCGCGGCTCGGCTGAGCCCGGCCCGTCTCGATGAAGCTCAGATGGCGTGAAGAGATCTCCGCGTCCACCGCGAGGGCGAGCTGGCTCAGGCGCCGGCGCTCGCGCCATTGCTTCAGCAGGCGCCCGAAGTTGCTCGATGCCCTGCTCGCCGCCGGCGCCCGCGTCCGGGTCGTCATGGCCGCCAGTATACGCAGGCCGGGGGCGAGCGCCATTACCTCGGAGGTAATTGAACTGGCTCCCGGTTTCGGGGAGGATGGCCGCCGGAGGACCCTCATGGACATCGATCCCGGGCTGTTCAACGAGCGGATGGCGGGGACCTTGAGCACGCTACTCGGGGTGCGGATCGTCGAGGCGAGCCCCGACCGCGTGGTGGCCGAGCTGACGATTCGCGACGAGCTGCGCACGGTCGGCGGCGCGCTGCACGGCGGGACGCTGATGGCGCTGGCGGATACGGTGGGCGCGGCGGCCACCGCGGTGAACCTGCCGCCGGGCGCCGGGACGACCACGCTCGAGTCGAAGACCAACTTCTTCGCGGCCGGCCGCTCCGGGGTGGTGCGGGCCGAGGCCACGCCGCTGCACAAGGGCAAGCGCACGCAGGTGTGGCAGACCCGCGTCACCGACGAGTCGGGGCGGCTCCTTTCGCTGACCACCCAGACGCAGATGGTACTCACGTGAGGGCCGCCTTCGCGGGCGTGTTCGCGGCGCACGTCGCCGATCGCGTCCGCGCCCGGTTGCGCATTCCCTGCGAGGTGGCCCTGGTCGACGACCGCGAGATCGTCGCGGGGCTCGGCGACGTGGACGTGCTGGTGACCATGGCCTTCACGCGCGAGATGGCGGCGGCCGCGCCGCGCCTGCGCCTGGTGCAGGTGCCGGGGGCCGGGCTCGACCGCATCGACCGGACCGCGCTGGGCCCGGGCACCGCGCTCGCCAACGCGTACGGGCACGACACCGGCATCGCGGAGTACGTGCTCGGCGCGATGCTCGCGCTGAGCCGGGCCTTCTGCCGGATCGACGCCGACCTGCGCCGCGGCCAGTGGGACAGCGTGTGGTCGGGCGCGGCCGTGCCGCTGTGGTCGGAGCTGGCGGGCAAGACCCTGGGCATCCTCGGGTACGGCCGCATCGGCCAGGCGGTCGCCCGGCGCGCGCTCGCCTTCGAGATGGACGTGCTCGCCATCCGGCGCGACCCGAGCCAGCCCGACCCCCACCGTCTCGCGTTCGTGCGCGGCCCCGCGGCGGTGGACGAGGTGCTGGGCCGCGCCGACTATCTGGCGGTCACCCTCGCGCTCACCCCGGACACCCGCGGCCTCATCGACGCGCGGCGGCTCCGCCTCATGAAGTCGACCGCGATCCTGATCAACGTGGCCCGCGGCGAGGTGGTGGACGAGGACGCGCTCTACCTGGCGCTGCGCGACGGCACGATCGCGGGCGCCGCGCTCGACGTCTGGTATCGCTATCCGGCGGGTGGCCCGTCGACCCTGCCGGGCCACCGCCCGTTCCACACGCTGTCGAACGTGCTGATGACGCCCCACGTCTCGGGCTGGACCGAAGGCATGATGGACGCGCGGGCCGGCGTCATCGCGGAGAACATCCATCGCATCGCCCGCGGGGACCCCCCGCTCAACCTGATCCGGTAGATGGGACGAGGATGCTACCATGACCGCCGGTGACGATGATCGACCGGGCCGCGATCGCGCGAACGTACGAGCTCATCGCGCCGTATGTCCGGACCACGCCGGTGGTCGAGGCCAGCGGCGCCGACTTCGGGCTGTCCGCGTTCCCGCTGAGCCTCAAGCTCGAGCTCTTCCAGCACGCCGGCTCCTTCAAGACGCGCGGCGCGTTCGCCAACCTGCTGACCCGTGCGATCCCGGTCGCCGGCGTGGCCGCGGCGTCCGGCGGCAATCATGGCGCCGCGGTGGCCTACGCGGCGATGCGGCGCGGCGTGAAGGCGCGCATCTTCGTGCCCACGGTGTCCTCGCCCGCCAAGATCGCGCGTATCCGGAGCTACGGCGCCGATCTGGTGGTGACCGGCGAGCGCTATGCCGACGCGCTCGCGGTCAGTCAGGCCTGGATCGCCGAGTCGGGCGCGCTGCCCGTCCACGCCTTCGATCAGGAGGAGACGCTGCTCGGCCAGGGGACGCTCGCGCTGGAGCTGGGCCGGCAGGCGCCGGACCTCACCACGCTGCTGGTGTCGGTGGGCGGCGGCGGCCTCATCGGCGGCATCGCGGCCTGGTGCGGCGGCCGGCCGCGGGTGATCGGGGTCGAGCCGGAGGCCGCGCCCACGCTGACCCGGGCGCTGGAGGCGGGCAAGCCGGTGGACGCCCCGGCCGGGGGGCTCGCGGCGGACTCGCTCGCCCCGCGGCGGGTCGGCGAGCTCATGTTCCCGATCGCCCGGGCCCACATCGCCCGCGTCCTCCTGGTGAGCGACGCGGCCATCCGTCGCGCCCAGGACGCGCTGTGGGAGACGCTCCGGGTCGTGGCGGAGCCGGGGGGCGCCGCCGCCTTCTCGGCACTGCTGAGCGGCGCCCACGCGCCGGGGCCGGACGAGCGCGTGGCCGCGGTGGTCAGCGGCGGCAATACCACTGCGGTAGAGTTCGACCGATGACCCCGCCAACCTCCCCGCGGCTGGACGCGCTCGCGAGAGCCCTCGACTTCCTCGCCGCCGGGCAGTGGTCGCGCGCCCACGAGATCGTCCAGGAGGACAAGTCCGAGCTGGCCGCGTGGCTGCACGGCATCGTGCACACGCTGGAGGGCGATCTCGACAACGCGCGCTACTGGTACCGGCGCACCCCACGCGAGTTCCCGGGGCCGGCCGCGGTGCAGCGGGAGATCGCGGCCGCCCGCCTAGCCCTCGCCGAGGAACAGCGCGCGTAGCCGCGCCTTCTGCACCTTGTCGCCGTGGGGCCCCGGAGTCCGGGGCACGTCGGCCACGACGCGGACGTGGCGCGGCACCTTGAACGAGGCGATGCGCCCGCGGCAGTAGGCGATCACCTCGTCCTCGGTCACCGTCGCCCCGGGGCGGGGGATCACGTAGGCGACCGCCGCCTCGTTGGTGCGCGGGTCGGGCACGCCGATGACGAAGGCCTGGAGCACCTTCGGGTGCGTCTGCAGGTAGGCCTCGATCTCGCCCGGGGCCACCATGAAGTGGTTGATGCGGAGCACCTCGCGGAGGCGTCCGATGAAGACGATCCGGCCCTGCGCGTCGCGGACCGCGAGATCGCCGGTCTTGAACCAGCCGTCGGCGGTGAAGGCCTTGGCGGTCTCCTCGGGCTTGCGGTAGTAGCCGCCGGTCACGAGCCGGCCGCGCAGCCAGAGCTCGCCCTCGCGATCGACGGGCTGGTCCTGGCCGGTCTGCGGATCCACCACGCGCGCCTCGATGCCGTCGGCGGGCCAGACGCCGGCGAGCGCGCGGCTCTCGATCGGCTCGTCGAGGTCGTGCACCAGAGCCATGGCGTTGACCTCGGTCATGCCGTAGGGCTGGAAGGCCTGCCGCACCCCGAGGCGCTCCACCACCGCCTCGAAGAGGCCCCGCTCGCCACCGCCGGTGGCCGCGAAGCCGCCGGTCCGGAGCCGGGAGCGATCCCGCGCGTCCAGGTCGGGATGCTCGAGCATGGGGATTGCCATCGAGTCCACGCCGTTCCACACCGTCACGCGCTCCGCCTCCATCAGGCGAAGCGCCAGCGCCGGCTCGAACGATTCCATGAGGATCACCGCCGCGCCGTGGCTGAACGCGGCCAGCGGGATGCAGAGGCCGCCCCAGGTGCCCGACAGCGGCAGGGCGTGGAGCACGCGATCGGCCTCGGTGAGCCGCAGGACCTCGCCGCACCACCAGCCGTGCGGCAGACAGTTCCGGTGGCTGATGATCGCGCCCTTCGGGAACGACGTGGTCCCGGACGTGTACAGGATGGTGAACGGGTCGTCGGGCGTGACAACGTCGGCGGCCGCGCGTAGCGCGGCGGCCCATTCCGGCGCGTCGCCGTCCTCCACCACGTCGCGCAGGCGCAGGCATCCCGCATACGGATCGTCGGCGTCCACGATGACGCGGCGGAGCATCGGGAAGTTCTCGGCACCGAGCTCGCCCGGCACCGACTCGGCGAGGACCGGGAGCACTTCGGCGAGCGTCTCCAGGTAGTCCACCGGGCCGGAGTGGTCGGCGCAGAGCAGGGTCGTCGCGTCGGATTGCCGCAGGATGTACCGCAGCTCGTGCGCCTTGTAGCGCGTATTGAGGGCCACCACCACCGCGCCGATCAGCGCGCAGCCGTACTGGGCGGAGAGCCACTCCGGGCGGGTGGGCAGCCAGAGCGCGACCTTGTCGTCCTTCTTGACGCCCAGGGCGAGCAGGCCGCGGGCGATCCGCTCCGCCTCGCGGTGGAACTGCGCGTAGGTGACGCGGCGGTCCGGCGCCACGATGGCTTCGCGGTCGCCCGCGCGCGCCGCGATGGCGGTGAGCATGCCGCCGACGGTCTCGTGCAGAAACGGGTTGCCCTCTCCGGTCGGCAGCATGGACCACATGCTATCACCCGCGAGCGCGGGCTTTACACGGGGCCCCGAATGTGGAAGATGGAGGCGGATGAAGTGTCAGGACGTGCGCCGAGCGCTGTCCTTCCTCGTTCACGGGGAGTTGCCGCTCACTGAGTGGGCGATCATTCAGAGCCACCTGCGCGATTGTGCCGAATGTGGAAGGGAGTTCGACCGGGTCCGCATCCAGGCGGGTGAGCGGGTCCGGGCCAGGCGCCGTCAGATCGCGGTGGCCGCGCTCGGTGCGACGGCGGTCCTGCTCGTGATGGTCGTCGGTGGGGTGTACGTCTACCAGCGCGGCAGTTTCCCGGAGCTGCCACGCCCCGACGCCTTCCGCCTGCCGCCCTGGGGGCCGGCTCCGGCCCCGCCGCGGACGGTCGCGCCGGCTCCGCTCCCGGAGCCGCCCGCTCCCAGCGCGCCCGCCGCCGTCGCGCCGCCGGCGATGCCGCCGGCCGTCCGCTCCCGACCCGTCGTCGAGCCGGTCCCGCGCGTCACGGCTCCGCCCGTCGTCCCGGCTTCCGAGCCGGCCCCCCGCGCGCCGCGCCCGGCCGCGACCGTCGGGGCCTCGACGGCGGAGCGCATGCCGACCCAGGCGCGGCCCCCCGCGGTGCTGACCGCGCCGCCGAATGCGGAGGCGATGCCGACCCAGACACCCGCGCGTCCCGGCCCGCGCAGCCGGTAGCTCGAGGTCAGGCGCGCTCGGCGTGGGTCTTGAGGTACTTGCCGACCGCGTCCAGCAGCAGGCCGAGGGCTTCCTTCTCGGTGCGTCCCGTGACGCTCACCTCCGGGTAGAGCACCGCGGTGGCCCGAAAGATTCCGCCTTCCTCCTGGACGAGGTCGACCTCGATCCTCATGCGGAGCCTCCTCGCGACGTCCGGGCGCGCTCGGCCAGGAAGAGGTAGCGCGAGAGGCTGAAGAAGTACTCGCCCCGGGCGGCCTGGCTTCGTACGTCCTCCGCCCAGCGGGCGGCTTCTTCCTCGCTGATCCCGCCCCGGCTGGCCACGAAGCGCGCGACCACGTCGATCATCCCCGGGCTGTAGGTCTGCTCGCTCAGCTCGATGTTGACCACCGGGATCAACGTCACGCTCCGGACCACGAACCCGGCGTGCCGCAGCAGCTCGGGCAGCCGCGCGGGCAGGTGAGGATGCGCGAAGCGCTGCTCCCAGGCCCGGAGCACGCGCGCGGTCCGGTCGCGGTCGCTCGCGTGCCAGACGCAGGACTCCCAGTCGGTGTCGAGCATCGCGAGCCGGCCCCGCGGCTTCAGCACGCGACAGGCCTCGGCCAGCCCCCGCTCGACGTCCACCATGTACTCGTACACCTGCATGGCGGTGACGAAGTCGAAGCTGCCGGAGGAGGCGGGGACCGCCTCCGGATCGGCCTGCCGGAACTCGGTGCGGCCGGTCACCGCGTCGTGGCGGGCCCGCTCCTCGCAGGCGATGATCATGTCGGGCACTGCGTCCACCCCCATGATCCGCCCGGTGGGGCCGACGTCGCGCGCGAGCTCGCAGGCGAGCAGGCCGAAGCCGCAGCCGATGTCGAGGCCGCGCTCGCCGGTGCGCGGCGCGACGATGGCGCGCGTCCGCGCACGCTGCTCCGCCACGTCGGGAGTGGAGCGCGCGGGGTCGAGGAGGGCCGGGCTGGAGGTCGTCACGCCGGAACGCTAACAGCGCCCGGCGCTCCCGTCAAGGAGTGGGGCTGCTAGGCGCGGGGCTTCTGGGCGAGGACCTGGAGGACCACCTGGCGCATGTCGGCGAGGTTGAAGGGCTTCTCCAGCGCGGGCTCGCCCGTTCCGGCGAGGAAGGCGGCGTACTCCTCGATGCCGGTGTTGGCGCTCATGAAGATCACGCGCGGCGGGTCGTCGGTGTAGCGCGCGCGGACCGCGCGGTAGAGCTCGGGGCCCTCGAGGCCGGGCATGCGCAGATCGGTGATGAGGAGATCGTAGCGCTGCGCCTCGGCGCGCCGGAGCCCCTCGTCCCCGTCGCCGGCGCTGTCCACCTCGTGCCCGTCCCGCCTCAGCACCTCCACCAGCACGTCGCGGAGGTTGTCCTCGTCGTCCACAACGAGGATGCGGTGCCGCGGCATATCAGCTCCGCGCGTCGAGAATGGCCTGGCCGATCAAGCGCGAGCCTTCGTAGCAGCGCTCGGGGGACTCGAAGCTGAAGGCCAGGCGGATGAAGCGCTCGCCGCCCCCGTTGGGGAAGAAGGCCGGGCCCGCGGTGTACTGCACGCGGGCCTTCACCGCGCCCTCGAACAGCTTCCGGGTATCGGTGCCGGTGGGCAGCTTGATCCAGATGAAGAAGCCCCCCTCCGGCCTGCTGATCTCGACGTCGGTGTCCCGGAGCGTCTCCCACAGCCCGCGCAGCATGGCGTCGCGCTTGGCCCGGTACACGTTGACGAGCAGCGCCACGTGAGGCGCCAGGTTGTCGCGCAGGAAGTAGGTGGCCACGCGCGAGGCGAAGGGGCTGACCCCGCCCCCGAAGAGAAAGCCCTGGAAGGCGGGAATCATCTCCTTGGGCGCGCAGAGCCAGCCCAGCCGGAAGCCCGCGCCCAGGATCTTGGACACGGTGCCCGCGCGGATGACGCGACCGCCGCCGTCCAGCGCGTAGAGCGAGGGCAGGTGCTCGCCCTCGAAGCGCAGCTCGCCGTAGGCGTCGTCCTCCAGGATCAGCGTGTCGTACTCGTGGGCCAGGTCGATCAGCTCCCGCCGCCGACGCAGGCTGAGCGTCGGCCCCGACGGGTTCTGGAAGTTCACGATCGTGTAGATGATCTTGCAGCGGCGGCCCTGCTTCTTGAGATTGGCCAGGTGCTCGCGCGCCACCTCGACCACCAGCCCGTCCTGGTCCACCGGCACGTCGAGCACCTGCGGGCCGTGGCGGCGGATGGTCTGGAGCGTGCCCGAGAACGTCGGCGCCTCCGAAAGGATCACGTCGCCCGGGTCCACGAGGGCGCTGAAGGCCAGGGCCAGCGCGTGCCCCGAGCCGTTCGAAATGATGATGTTCTCGGGGCCGACCTTCAGGCCCTCGAAGAGCCCGTACTTGTGGCAGACGAGCTCGCGCAGCCCCCGGTAACCCTGGGGCTCGCCGTAGGTGAGGGCCTCGGCGCCCTCGGCCCGGATCATGCGCGTGGTCGCGTCGATGAGGCCGTCGTAGGGGAAGGACGCGGGGTCGGGGAACCCGCCGCCGAACTCGTACAGCGCGTTGGCGACGGGGCGGGCGGTTCCGACCTGGGCGCCCCATCCGATGAGGGCACGGCGCGACAGGAGCTGCTCGAAGCGGGCGGCCGGTGTGTTGGTCATGACGCTAGGATACGACAGGCCCTATAATCGGCACAGCGATGCTCTTCCGCTACTCGCGCTGGGACGGCACGCAGGAGATCGCGGACCTCGACGCCGACGACGTGCTGGCCGAGGTCGCCGACGACCTCCTCTCCCACGGTGATCTCCAGACGGCGCTGCGCC
>Ga0209640_10002718_pt1 | contig 15405 bp, 14 predicted proteins | sample RifCSP10_1_FD_184018 | JGI IMG/M metagenome (GOLD analysis project Ga0209640, IMG submission 184018) | Soil microbial communities from Rifle, Colorado - Rifle CSP2_sed 10_1 (SPAdes) (version 2) | ecosystem: Environmental > Terrestrial > Deep subsurface > Rock core/Sediment | place: Rifle...
CATTTAGATTGGCCGCCGATCGAATCGATATCCAGCTGCTTCGCCAAAAAGACCATGGATTCCTCGCGCACATAGGCCAGCGGCCGGATAATGACAATCTTGCCGCCAAACAATTCCTGCTTGGGCTTCATCGCGCCGATCTCCCCGCGGTAGAATTGATTAAGGAGAATTGTTTCCACAATATCGTCCTGATGATGACCGAAGGCGATCTTGTTGAAGCCTTCACGCACGCACAGTTCAAAAAGGGCACGGCGGCGGTTGCGCGACCACCAGAAACAGCCGATCTCCTCGTATTTTTGCCCTTTAAGCCAATCGACCTTTTCAATGAAATAAGGAAACTCATGAACCTTTAAATAATCGATAAGTTTCTGCGGATCGAAATCGGAGAGTTCAAAATCGACATGAACGGCGCTGAACTCGAATTTGATGGGAGCGATGATCTGCCGATGGCGCAACACGTGAAGAAGCGAGATGCTGTCCTTGCCGCCGGAAACGGCAACGGCTATTCTGTCGCCTTCCTCGATCATGCCGAAATCCATAATCGCCTGCCCCGCGTGCCGGGACACGGCAATGAGCGCGGGCATCTCTTTCATCTGTTTATATTTCGTAGGCATGTCGGCATTATACAATTATCCAATAAAAAAGCCAAAGGATAATAAAAACTGGGTCATAAAAAATCCCCCACAAAATCGAACGTGATTTCATGAGGGATATAAATAGCTTTTAAAAATTAAAACCGTTGGGGACGGTGATTATATTAAATAATCTAGATTAACTTGTCAATCATAAATTAAATCCTGCCACTGTTTAACTGCTACCGTTTTCGCATTTTCTTACCAAAGCTCGCCAATCGGCAGGAAAAAATATAATACTTCCGTTGTCGTTATCTCTTATCGTAACCGATTTTGTTTCATAAGCTGCAACGAATAAACCCTCCTCCTTCAACAAGTTGAGTCTAACATATAAGCATGCTATCTTTTGTATTAATACAACATAAAATCCCAAAAAGATTGTGGATATTATACACATACTTAAGCCAAATTTAATAAAGATATAAACATAATAGGACATATTTTTTGGTGTATCATCAGTCTTCGCTCAAATACTTTATCTGTCTCTGCTATTGCTACGCCGGAGTTCGTATTTGAGCTTCGCCTGATAACAGGCTTCTTATTCTGCATTCGCGCCGAACTTCGCCTGAAAATCTATCTGGCGAAATCAGGCGAAGTTCAACGCGAAAGCTGTTAAACGAAGCCTGACGTCCCTGACAGGAATCGAACCTGTACTTCCAGCTCCGGAGGCTAGCGCTCTATCCGTTGAGCTACAGGGACATATCTAAAGTTACCCGTTACCAGTTCATCTGGCAACAGGTAACTGGAAACAGGTAACCCGAAGTCCTTGTTTACTTATCAGAGGCCAGTATACCGATTTTGCTTATTTTTATCAAGATTCTTTATGAGGCGATTGGTCCTGCCCCGGCGTCACCCTACCGTCCTCACTTTCGTTGCGGGCGGCAGGGAACCCGCCACCGGGTCACCCATCGCATAGCGGGTGGCCGAAATCAAAAGGGGACAGACACAATGTCTGTCCCCTTCTTTATCTTCTACAAATATTATTCCTACTCGCCTGCTTCCATCGCTGCAGCCGTTTCGATGATCCCGCAGCCGATGCGCCCGCCGGCGTTGCCGGTCGGTTGGCCGAAATCGTCTTCTTTTTCATGTAGAATAACCGCTTTGCCTAAAATGCCATGATCTCCTTCAAGGACAACGCCGGCTAATTCGACTTCTAAAGAACCTTCTCCCGCTTCATTGACCTCAAGATTACCCATATCACCCATATGCGCCATCTCTGCCCCATCTTTGGGTAAGAATCCGTGCTGCACACCGTGCGGATTATAATGGCTTCCAGCGGCGTTTCCGGCTTCGTCACAGCTGCCGTTTTCATGGACATGGAAACCATGTTTCCCCGGTGTTACGCCTGCAACATTCACAATAGCTTTGAGCCCATTTTCTATTGGATAGAATTTTACTTCACCGTTCACGGAAGAACCTTCCGCCGTTGCCTTGATCTGCGCCCAAGCGGGTGCTTCAGCAACTTCATCCGCCGCTTCTTTAATAGCGCTGTCTTCCTGCGCCACAACCCATGTCGTCACTAACGCCAATACCATGAGGATAATGATCTCTGTTAAACATCTTTTCATCTGTATATCCTTTCTTTAAAAGTAAAAAGCCGGCTTAATATCCACCAATCCTATAAGAAAAGCCCAAGCTTGTCAATGAAACGGTACAACCCCCTCAATCGCCTTAAATCCGACAAAAACCTTATCAAGCCGGCCGTTTTTAGCGATCCTCTTGCAATACCACAAACCGCATGAGAGAATATCGTTCATGGAAAAAAGAATTCAATTTAACCGCAACGAATTGTCGGGAAGCTTCGGGGACATCGGGACCGATTTCCCCTTGATCGTCGGGATGATCCTGGCAACCAACCTGGACGTAGCCAGCGTTTTTATCATGTTCGGCCTCATGCAAATCTTGACAGGGATCGCTTATGGTTTACCCATGCCCATGCAGCCACTTAAAGCCATGGCGGTCTTGGTGATCGCACAAAACATCGACTCTTCGGTATTGTTCGGCGGTGGGCTGGCCATTGGATTTGTCATGCTGGTTTTATCGTTAAGCGGCTCCCTTGACTGGGTGGCTAAAAAAATCCCGCCATGTGTTGTTCGGGGCATCCAGTTCGGTTTGGGATTGTCTTTGGCGTCATTGGCCTTAAAAACGTATGTCCCCAGCATGGGTACAGATGGATATATCCTTGCTTTGGTTGGGTTTGTGATCATGGTCGTTTTGATGGGAAACCGCCGCTTCCCGCCAGGGATATTTGTGATCGGCCTGGGATTTCTTTATGCTATTTTCTTTAAAGTAGATTTCAGCAGTCTTTCTTCAGGAATCGGGCTGTCTTTGCCGAAATTTTCTGTACCGCAAGCGCAAGATATCTTGACCGGTTTTGTTATCCTGAGTCTGCCGCAACTGCCGCTTTCTTTATCCAATTCCGTTATCGCGACCCATAAAACGGTCCAAGACCTCTTCCCACAGAAAAAAATATCAGTCAAGAAGATCGGGCTCACTTACGCGCTTATCAACCTCGTGATGCCGTTCTTCAACGGCATTCCCGTCTGTCACGGATGCGGAGGGCTTGCCGGGCATTACGCATTCGGCGGCCGCACGGGAGGGTCGGTCGTCATTTACGGAAGCGTCCTAGTTGTTATCGGCTTGATGTTCAGCCAGGCGTTTCACCAAGTGATCGAATTTTTCCCCAAACCCATTTTAGGGGTTGTTTTGCTGTTTGAAGCCCTGACGCTATTGCTATTTATCCGTGACCAGGCAAAAAGCAAACGGGATACGGCGATCGCCTTACTGGTGGGCTTAATGGCCCTGACACTGCCTCAAGGGTATGTCTTGGGCCTTATCGTGGGGACAATATTGTATTATGGCCACAAACGGTTTTATCAGGAAGCTAATATTTAAACGTCATCTGGGTGTAAACGAAATCCGCATCATCGTCGGCGCCGGTGTCTTTGACATATCCGCCGGAAAAGAAATGGGCATAACCGGTTTCCCATTTTACGTATTTATTGATCTCATAATAAGCTCGCAGCGACGCCTCTGTGCCGACATAAGAATCCCGCTCACCGCTCGTTTTGCTGCGGATAACGCTGCCGGATGAGCTGTACCAGGAATCGTTCTTATTTTCCAACCAGAAAAAGTTGACCTGCGGGGTAAATTTCCATTTTGCCATTGGAGAGGCGTCCAACTTTAAGGCCACTTCCCTCATATTCTGCCAGCGGAAGAAATCCATCAACCCGTAAGGGTCATGCGTGGATTGATAAAGCGGGATAAACGTATTCACCTCGCCATCGCTGGAGCTGTCATCGCCGCTGGCGTGATTATATTCGAAGTAAAGTTTCGGCTTCCATTCGGCTTCCCATTCCTTGGCCAGGCTAACGTTAAGGGCATGGGCCTTAATATCCCTTGTTCCGTTGTCCCCGAATTGATAAGGGAATTCTATCTCCCAGGAAACTTGATGAGGCAGGGACCCTTTAAGGCGGGCGCCGACCGTGTAGCGCTCGATATCCGATGCGCCGGTGGTGATGAACTGCGGGAGAAAATAAAATTCATAAAGGTTCGCCTTTTTGTCCTTTTGATACCCTCCATAGAAACCGCCAAGAAATTCATCATCCAAAGAACGGTTAAAATTATTATCATCATATTTAACATCTTGTAAATACATCAAGTCGATAAAGCCGCCAGTTTTCTCATAATGCAGGATGCCTCCATCAAAATGACGCATACGATTAGACCAGGCCGGCTGGGCGATCAAGCGCCCGTTACCGTATTTGACCTCCATCCGGCCGCCCTTGATATCGAATCCCAGCACATCAAATAGCTGCAAATACCCCTGGTGAAAATCGAAATTATCTTCCTGACTGGCTAGAGGTTTCAGTTGATACCCGCCGACCTGCGCATCGAGTCCTTCGACAAAAATTATCGCCTTTTCGTTTTGGTTGTCATCCATGAAAGTGGAACTAACATTGAATTTGAACCGGTGAAAAAACAAACTGCCGTTGTCTTTACGCTCATCGTTGAAATCAAAATCGTTCCGGTATTCCCAGCGCACGCGCTCATCCAGGCCTAATTTCCATTGCCATGCCTTAGGCTCAACGGACGCTTTCTCTTGGGCCAATGCCAAACCAAGATGAGACATGAGAAAATATAATATTCCCGAGAAAATCATTGTTCCCAATGTCTTCTTGAACATTTCTCTACCCTTCCCTGGCTTAGAAAGAGGTTTCTTTTCAAATGACTGCCATAAACCAACTTTCTCAATAGCCAACTGCACGGCTTTATTGATAGGGTACTGCTTGGTCCCCAACTCCGGGTCCAAAGCGCTAGCTTTCATAGTGGCGTCGCTGATGCAGGGAACCTTAAGCCCAGCGTTGATCTTTTTTTGGGCCTGTTGGAATTGGGTTGGTTGGTCTTCTCTAATTAATAGACAGCTAAAGAGGGCGAGGCGATTATCCCTGCCGCGTTTGGCCGAATAACCATAGAGCCGGCAGATCAAGGGCCTAAAAGGATAGATCCCGCACCGGCCTTTGCCAGCCCCTGATGAGTGCGGCTCATAAAAAACGCACTGCTCCTTGCCCTGGGCATTCTCTATACGGTCCCACCATTGCTGGGCGGTATTTTTTTGCCACAGATCCAGCGCTAAAGGAAGCATTTCAAGAACAGAGGCCTCCACATCAGGATTTTCGCAACATTTTCCGCATCCCGGTAAACAAGACATACGGCTATGCCGGGCGAACTTTTGCAGACCATTGTCCAGCTGCTTATATAATAATAATACTTTATGTATCTTCTGCCTGATATCCAAAAAAAAATTCCTCCCTTTCGTTCGGGCTCATCATAGCAAATCGCACTTAACAGTCAACATATATTTGGTTGACGACGGACAAAAAATACCCAACTTCTTATAAACGAATAATATATGCTTTTATTTGACAAATGAAAGTAAATCTTATAACATCATTACCATGAATAAGGTTAAATTCTTCCTGGTTTTCTTAAGTTTAGTTTCATACCTTGCGCTCGCCCATTTGTCGAGGTTCTTCTTAAGATTTGCCAAAAAAACAACCCGTTTATCCGTCCTCAACAGATTGACCTTGTGGTTATGCCGCTTCCTCAAAATTGTGGGAGGCGTCAAAATGCATATCGAGGGAAATAAAGATTTACTCAAAGAAAAAGGGCTCTTTTTCATCACCAATCACATCGGCTACCTTGATGGGATCGTAATGGGATCTCTCATGCCGGGAAGTTTTATCGCCAAGATAGAAATTCTAGATATGATCTTAATCGGTAAAGTTGTGAAAGTTTGCGACACCATCTTTATCGACAGCCGCAAGAAGCAAGATATCGTGCGCTACAATGAGGAAATGGCGCAACGACTTAAGGACAAAATTAATATCCTTATTTTCCCGGAAGGCCATTGTACCGATGGGACCCACGTTTTGCCGTTTTACGCGGCTTACTTTGACGCGCCGCTTCAGGCCCAGGCCGGCATTGTACCGATCAGCGTGGAGTATGAAAAGATGGACGGACAGCCGGTTAAAAACCGCGAAGAATTATGTTTCTTTGAAAATATGTCGTTTTTCCCGCATTTGCTCAATGTCCTCAAATATAAACAGATCGACGTGCGGGTAAAAATCCACGAAAGAATCGAAACAAAAGAATACACGAGTAATTCAAAAGACCGAAAGTTTATCGCCAACTATGCCCAGGGCGTTCTGGCCAAATATAAACAAAGCCTCTTTCCCGCCCCCGAAGTTGCTAAGCCTGCCGAACCCAAAAAGCACGAGCTTCTTGAAGTTTAAACGAAAACCAGCCTGTTACGATATTAGCAATAAAAGCCGCAGCAAAAATTCCAATAAAGCCGAAATATGCCTTTCCCAAATACGCTAAGGGAATGTAAAAAACAAACATCCGTGTCAGCGAAAGAAATGTCGCCGGTAAAGGCCGTCCTAACGCATTAAAAGCAGATGTCGTCATCATCAAAACGCCTTCAGCCCCATAACTTAAAGGGACAATCAATAAATATAAACTGGCAACGGCCAAGACCAATTCATTCTGATCGAACAGGCCGACTAACGGCCGGGCAAATAAGGCAAAAATGACGGCCAAAAATAATCCCCATAAAAGGCAAAAACGATCGCTTAAGCGCAATCCTTCCTGGATCCGCTGTATTTTCCCGGCCCCCCAATTCTGCCCCACAAACGGCCCGATGATCGATGACAACGCAAAATAAACGGCTAGGGCGAAAGCCTCTATCCGGGTCGCGATCCCGAAGCCGGCCACCGCCTTTTCTCCAAAGGTGGCCAACAATTTGACCACGACCGCGATCGCCAGATGGATGATGACATTCGATGTTGCCGACGGTAAACCGATATAAAGGATCTCTTTCCAGGAACGAAATATGTGCGGGTCCAGGGATAACCAAAATAGTTTTTCTCTCTTGGCAACGATCATTAAAGACAACACAGTCGAAACGGAAAATGCCGTCAAACTCGCCAGCGCCGCCCCTTTAATGCCCAGCGCGGGAAAACCAAATAGGCCGAATATAAAAATCGGATCAAGGACCAAGTTCAATAATGCTGAAAACATCATCAATATCCCGGGAGAGGTCGCATCGCCTAAAGCCCGGATAATATTAAAAGTGACCATGGAAATCACGATAAACCCGATCCCGATATACCAGACGCGCATGTAATCATTGATGAGCGTAAGAACATCGCGCTGGGCCCCTAAGAAGGTAAAAAGCGGCTTGATGGTCCATAAGCCTAGAAAGGTCAAAACACCGGCTAATAAAACGGTTAAAAGCAATCCATCCGTCACCAAACGCCGTACTTTTTGATGGTCCCCTTCTCCAACGGCGCGCGAAACGACGGAAGCGGTCCCAATACCGATACCCATCACAAAATAAATAAGGATCATCGTAATAGGAAAAGTAAAACTGATGGCGGCTAAGGCAAGCGTGCCCAGGCGGGAAACAAAATACGTGTCAACGAGGAAAATGCCGATCATCGCATAAATGCCCCCCATCATGGGAAGCGTCATGCGAAATAATATCCGGCCGATCGGGCCTTCGGTAAGAATGGCGTTAGTCGTTTTCATGTGTGAATAATTCTTAAATTTTGTTCATTATAGATGAAAGGGAAGGAAAAAGAAAGAATTGAAAAAGAAACAGGGACAGGTGCCATTTGAGGACCTGTCCCTGGGAGGTGAAAAAATAATCTTAGAACTCGAATTCGAACTCAAGAAGCCATTTCAGCGAGCCATCGGGCGCGGCTTCAGAGATTCCGAATAGATGACCGATCTCATATTCGATCTTACTGGATTCGCTGATTTCGAACTCACCATAAAAAACTGGCCCGACTTGGTGTGTTTGCTCATCAAAATCCAGATCTTCTTTGAACTCACCAAATCCCGCATGGTATTCGAACCCGGGCCGGAAAAATTCCTTCCAGTAATATTTTGTTTTCCAGGCAAACCCGCCTTCCAACTCCTCACCGGCGTCGTTGCCCAGCAGCTTTTCAAGATTGATGTTGGCGGTATGTTTAAAATCGCCCAATCTTTTCTCAAATAAAAGTTTCCCTTCGGCCTTGTCTTTCGTGCCGTTCGTCTTTAAAACATACGCCAGATAGATACCGAAATCAATGAACGCATCATCGTCCGTCACCTGAAAGATATTTTCGAACTCAACCGCCTCCGAAACATATCGGGAACTATCAGCTTCCTTCTCTAATTCATAGACCAATTCCGTTTTCCACCACTCCGTCACGCCATAACCGATGGCGCTTTTGTATTTCTGCTCATCATCCTTACTCTGATCATCGTCAAAATCCACATGACCGCGCATTTCTACCCCCCATTCCCCTTTTTCCACTTTAGGGGAATACACTTTGTGAACCGCTTCGGCATCTGACACCAAGGATGATAAAAACAAACCAGCCACACCCGCAACCACTACCGCCACCTTTACTACTTTTGTTGTTCCTTGAAACATCGCTTTTCTCCTTTAATTAAGTTATAATATGACTTATTTAATAACATCAATATACAAGAAAATCGACCTGTGTCAATAGAAATTTAAGTCAAAAGATAACTTATTTTATGTATTTAATACCGGTGGGAAATGCTACCGTTAAGGAGTTTACTTCTTCAAAAACTTGCGCGCCCAGACCTCTGCCCTATCCAGAAACCGCGCCACGGTAATTAGCTGTGCGGAAAGCAAGGCGAACCCCAAGATCCAAAAAACAAACGCCGGGCCAGGAGTAAAAGTCAAAATGACCGCGATGCCTAAGCAAAGGATGCTGATAACAATCTTGATTATCGATTTTACCGGATGTTGCTCTCTTTTTTCATAATAATACCTTTGGAATCTTTCCCCGGGCCGAAAATTTCTAATCAACTGAAAATGTTTCTTTATCTTTTCCCACATCTTAAGTTTATCGTCCAAATGGCCTGATGATCAACCGTAAGCCCCGGTCATAACGGAAATAATTCCACGCCCAGTTAACAAAGGCGACGATTTTATTCCGGAACCCGACCAACGCCATCAGATGCACAAAAAGCCAGACGACCCAACCAAAAAATCCTTGAAATTTGACAAAGCGCGAGTCTACAACGGCGTTGTTGCGGCCTACGGTCGCCATCACGCCGAAATCTTTATAACGAAAAGGCTTTAAGGGTTTGCCTTCGATGGTCGCCTTTAAGTTACGCGCCAGTACCCGCGCCTGCTGGATCGCCACCGGAGCCAGCATGGGATGGCCGTGCGGCGTGTCTTTCGTTATTACGGCCGCGATGTCCCCGATGGCAAAAATATTTTGATAACCTTCTACCTTATTATAAACATCCACTTTTAAGCGGTTATTACTGGCCGCCGGCATCAGCCCTTCGATCAAAGCCCCGGTCACGCCAGCCGTCCAAATGAGATTGTCCGTAAAAAGCTGTTTGCTGTTGGACAATTGCAACGTTCTGCCGTCATACGATTCCACTTTGGTCTTAAGCCAAACGTTTGTTTGGAACTTCTCCAAGAAACGTTGGGCGCTCCTTGAGGCCTCTTCCGACATGGTCCTCAGCAACCGCTCCTCCATATCGATGATATGGATCCGCATATTATTGAAATCAAGCTCGGGATAATCGTGCGGAAGGACGATCTTCTTAAGCTCCCCCAACGCCCCGGCCGTCTCAACGCCCGTCGGCCCGCCTCCTACAACGACAAACGTCATCAACCGCTCGCGCTCTTGAAGGTCATTGGTCAACAAGGCTTTTTCGAAGCTCTCTAAGATCAAGTTGCGCAGCTCCATCGCCTGCGACACCGATTTCATGCGCATGGCGTTTTTCTCCAGATCCTTAAGGCCAAAAAAGTTCGTCTTCGAGCCCATGGCCAACACCAAATAATCGTAAGTGATCTCTCCGATAGAGGTTTCGATACAATTGGCCGCGGGTTTGATCCGCAAAACCTCGGCCATACGAAAGATAATGTTATCCTGCTTATTAAAGATTTCCCGCAAAGGAAAGGCGATCGAATCCGGCTCTAAAGCGGCGGTCGCTACCTGATACAATAACGGTTGAAAGGTGTGGAAGTTATTCTTATCAATGAGAACGATCTGGACATTAAAATTTTTTAGCTTTTTGGCCAACTCCAAACCGCCGAAGCCGCCGCCGACAATAACGATTCTGGGCTTACTGGTCACAGGCACGTTAACCGGCATAGCTCTAGCCTTTCTTTTGTTCTCTAACTGTCTTCCAGAAAAAGAATCCAATGACAACGAAAGTGGTCAACGGGGCGATATAAGGAGAAATTTCGATATGAAAACCTTCCAGCAGCATGATCATGCCTAAAAAGAAAATGGAATACATGGCACCGTTTTTAAGGTATGGGTAATTTTTGATCCTCTCCACCCCATGGATCGTCAATTCCCGCACCACAACGGCTCCCAAGCCGTTACCCAAAAGAATAATGGGCACCGACATGGTGAATGCGAACGCGCCGATGACGCCATCGATCGAAAAGGTCGTATCCAGCACCTCCAAATAAACCAACTTACTGATATCACTTAAATTATTATTCTTTATTAACATCGCCTCGGCCTTGGCCGCCTGCTCTTTAAAGCCATGGGTGATAAAAAAAACGCTTGAGCCGATAGAGGCCGCGAAAGCGAGCATAGGGTCCAGCTTTAACGCTTGCCAGATGACCACACTTAAAAGCATTGAAGACAAAGCAAAAAACCATACCCCCTGGCGGCTGAAGAATTTCTCAACCCTCAACCCGAACGCTTTTTCTTCCAGAAACAACCAATGGAGGAAAAGTAAAACGAGGAAAATGCCTCCTCCCATCAAAAGTAACGGAGAAGACCTCTCTAACGCTTCGTGAACGGCCGGGTCGCTGTGAAAAGAGGCGGTAAACGCCCCCCAAAGCCCCATCGATGGATAACACATCCAAACGATCAGAAGCGGCAAGAACCCGCGGACCAGAAAAACGGCGATAAAAATGCCCCAAATAAGAAACCACTTGCGCCATTTCTTTTCCATCGTGGCCAGCACATCGGCGTTAACAACGGCATTATCGATGCTGGAGACCACCTCGAATAAGCATAGCCCCAAAATACTCAATATGATTTCGGCGATACCCATAAGACCACGATCCTGTATGAGAATATTCTAAATGATAGTTAGAAAAAAGAAAGCATCAAAACTTAAAAAAATAAGGGGGCACAGCCAGAACAATCGCCGGCTTCGTGCCCCCGGAAAAAATATTTCCCTAAAATTAATTTAAACTGGCCTTCTTCGGTTGTCTAAGGATCTCGCGCGTTATTTCACGCTCGGCTTGGAACCAATCATCCAAGTCATTGCCGTCCTTGAAACCTCGTTGCTGGTAAATGTCATACGCCCGTTGCTGGATCTTTTGTTGAACATCTCCAGTTAAAGCAGTTTTGAACGTCGTAGATTTTACCGTTTTTAATTCGGGTTTCTTAAGAAAAGCCATGGGTTGCTCCTTGTTAGTATTTGTTAAAATTTCAATTCCGCTTTAAAAACACGCGGAAAGTGGCTCGTCCACCGTTACCTTTATATTATTGGTATTTTAAAAGCATTGTCAATTTAATTTTTGCCGCTGAAGCTGAAATACTCTAAAGGAAAATTTGGGCCAATCCTTTGCGTACCATCATGATCGCAATGGCTGCCAAAAGCAGGGCCATCACCTTGGACAACGCCCGGCTTCCGGACTGACCCAAGAGTTTCATGACATTGCCCGCCTGAAGAAAAAGGGTCCCGGTAATGGCGATGTTAAGAACAATGGAAATGAGCGTAGGGATAATGCCATAGGTGTCCACCAGGATGAGCGAGGTGGTCAAGACCGCAGGCCCAACGATCAAAGGCGTACCCAAAGGCACGGGCCCAAGCTCTTCGGGGGGCATCCGGCGCATCTTCCCGGGCTGGATAATGTCGATGATGGCGATACAAAAAAGGATGATCCCGCCGGCCACCATGAAATCCCCCACGGTGATCCCCAACACTCTAAAAAGCATTTTTCCTAAAAGGACAAACCCAAACGCCAGGAAAAGGGCCGTTCCCAGGGACTGAAAAATGACCTTTTTCAAGGCGGGCCGTTTCCATTGATGCGTTAACGCCACAAAAAGCGGCAACACCCCGATAGCGTCCATTGCCACAAAAATAGGAATAAAACTTAAGATGATCTCATTCATTAACTTTCCTCCTCGAGTACATAAACTTCCGCTTCCAACCCAAACGTCCAAGCGATGGCTTCGCGGACGGTCTTGACGGTTGGCGGCACACGCAGCGTATAAAAAACAGACGTTGACGGACACCTGACCTTCACGAGCACCAGAGGCTCTTCATCCTTACGCCAATTGATCTTGACCAATTCCTGCTCGCCGTCGCGATCGAGAATTTCACCTTTCATTTGAGCCAGAAAACGCTCTAATCCAAATTCCTCCAAAAGGATCCGGCGTAACGCCGTATTCTGGCAGCGAATAATATCTTTGGCGTAAATTTTTCCGGAATCCAAAAGCCGTTTAGCGCGCCCAGTATAACGCATGCCCCGCACATAAAGCTGTTTGACCGCCCGGCGCCCTTCATCATCATATTCCTGCCAAATGCCATGGCGTAGGCCTTCCCGATAACGGCCGCGCTCCTTGAGCAAAGCGTTGGGATGCCATTCCGTTAAGGTCTCCTCCAGCCTGTTCATCCGGTAAACGCACTCCAGCATCAGCTGCCCCGATGGATACCATTCCCGGCGGATGCCGTGATATTGATTGTTCATAATATTGATCTCGGTCTTGATCTGGCCGTTGCGGTACCAGCTGCGCTGCGCGCCGTGAAGCACGCCTTTATGGAATGGGTCTTCCCGCTCCAGCTGGCCCGTGTCGTACCAAAGGCGGCCGAGTCCGTGCAAACGTCCGTTTTTTATCGTATAACGAAATTTCTCTCGAGCGTTGGGGTGTAGGCCGATATTAATCACCAAGGAAGGATCAAACGGGGATATTTGGATAAACAACTGTCCCTTTCGATGGGTTTCTTCCAACAATGCATAAACTTTATTAATCGCTAACATAACGCCATCCTTCGGGCTCGTATTCGCGCTGGCGGACAACTTTGTACGTGCCGGGGGTAAAAACCAGCGTCTGATGCTCGGGATGGGTCAGCTCCACTTCCATCCCGTGGCCGATCTTAAAGAAAAGGGTTCCCTGCTTTTCATAAACCTCGCCGCCTGCCAGCTCATGCAAATGCCCCGTCGCCTCCCCTTCAGCGAGGATACGGGTATTTTGGGGCCGCGCGCCCGATGGGATACGCTCAACGCGGATGATCAGCAAATCCCCTTGGCGCTTCATATCAAGAATCTCCCTCTGCTATTTTCATCGCATGCACCATGTCGTCGTCCTTAAAAATGAATTTCGCCCTTTCAAAACTGGGAGGGCCCAAAAGCGCCCGTGCATTATTGGAGAAACCATACCGCTCTTTGGGGATGCCTAAAAAATTTGCATCCAATCGGTCGTTGCCGTTTTCATCGTGATAATATTTAATGGCATATTCGCCGTAAGGGATGCCTTCAAAAACGTATTCGATCTTCCCGTCCTTGATATCCACCGTAACGCCGGTATACCCTTCCTTAACGGACCTTCTGGCTTCAAAAGCTTCCTTGGTGCTGACAAGCCCGATCTTAACAACACCTTGATCGGAAGCGAAACCGGTTATCACGATTTTCAAACGGCCGTTATGCGGATGGGCTTGCAACAAACAGGGAGTGGCGAAGACAAAAAGTAACGATAAAAACGCGCTGAGGTATAAGCGTAGGTCCTGTCTCATAACGGTTTCATTATACCAAAGCGTATCGGGCGTGTCATCCTCGAGGCAAAAAAATAACGACGCGGCCCCTAAATCAACGAACAGCGTTTAACCGTTACCGGCGCAGCTGCTTCTCGGAATCGATCACGTCGCGGTTGATCTTATCTTTCAAGGAATAGATTTTACTCTTTAAAACATGACTGACCGGCGCCTGGGCGATCTCGTTAAGGACCTGGATGCACATCCGAAAGGCGCGGACGATCTCCCCCTCATCGGCCTCGGTCTCCTTGAGGATCTCATCGAAGCTCGCACCCTTGATCCACGCCTCCATCGCTGGCGAAAGATGAAAATGGTAGCGTTTGGTGTAATCGCGCAGCCCATAGGTGCGTTCCACCTTGTTGATCTGCTTCATCACCCGGCGCGTCAGCGATTCCAAGGAATCAGCCTTATGGCTCAAAGGCGGTTTCGTCGTCCCCTTTCTTGCTTCAAACACGCACGCCAAGGCCAACACCCCCACTTCGGCTTCGCTGATCTGCTCCAGGACGTTGGTATCATAGAGCTCGGAAAGGATAAGCTCATAACCGTAAACTTGCGCCGCGAATTGCCCTTTTCTTGATAAACGCCCGTCCTCAATAAAACGAAGCTCTTTAAGAAGGTTGACTTTGGCCTTCATATGATCCAGCGCGCGCTTACGCAAAAACGGCCTGACCTGATAGTAATGGAACGATCGGGGATAAATGTCATAAAGATTTTCGCCGTAATGTTGATAGAGGTTCAGGATGGTCGCATAAGAACTGTTGAACTGCGAATTGATCCTTTCGGGCTTGCCGTAGATCATATCATGGAGCCGCTGCGGGCCGATGTCATGCGGATTGATACGCGTAAAGACAAAACCCTCGACATCGATGCCGCGGCGCCCCGCGCGTCCGGCCATCTGATAAAAATCCCGGGTTCGCAAAACGGCAAAGGCGTTGGGCCCCTCGCCGCCGTAATATTTGCGTACCTCATCAAAGGCGACGGTGCGCGCCGGCATGTTGATCCCAAGCGCGAAAGTTTCGGTCGTGAAAATGACCTTGATCAGACGGCTCGTGAATAACCGTTCCACCACTTCCTTAAGTGTGGGCAACATCCCCGCGTGATGGTACGCAATACCGCGCAGGACCAGAGGACGTATCTGTTTGGCGCTTTCCTCATCTTGCAGATCAAAACGCCGGCACAGTTGATCGAACAGCTCGCGTATTTGCTTGGGTTCCTCATCCTTGAGAAAATCATACGCCTTCAGCTCCCCGGCCAGCAATTCGGTCTTGCGGCGGGAAAATACAAAATAAATGCACGGCAGCAGATCATATTTACTCAAATGATCGATCAGCGGATGGAGTTGATTGGGCCGCAGCCGCACATAATGCGGCACTTTGCCGCCTCTGCGCATGTAGGACTCCATCCCCTGGAAACCAAACCTGGTCAGCTTTTTAAAGTCATCATATAC
>Ga0209640_10002719_pt1 | contig 15404 bp, 10 predicted proteins | sample RifCSP10_1_FD_184018 | JGI IMG/M metagenome (GOLD analysis project Ga0209640, IMG submission 184018) | Soil microbial communities from Rifle, Colorado - Rifle CSP2_sed 10_1 (SPAdes) (version 2) | ecosystem: Environmental > Terrestrial > Deep subsurface > Rock core/Sediment | place: Rifle...
ATGACGTTGTAAGCGTCCAAAGCTCGCTTGACGATGCTCGCATAGCGGCCGAGCTGGGTCATGAAGCAAAACGCGATTCCCGCCGCCATGTAGCTCGCCGCGTCGGGCGCCAGGCCTCGGCCGCCGAACCCTTCGGCTTCGTCTGAAAGAAAGCGAAAAGTCGAGCCGCGCGGATTGAACAGGTGCTGCTCGATTTCTTTGACGCCGTCGGGACGCAGCGTGCAAATCGCTCGCAGGTGCAGCGTCCGGCTCTGCGTCTCACTGAGACTCGTGTGCGCGCCGCCGGGCACACCTTCGACTGCCTCGACCGCGGTGACGCGTTCGATGAGCTGCGGCTCCCCGTAGTCAGCGCTCGTCAGCGCTTCGAGTAAGGTTACGCCGGGATCAGGCTCGTCGAGCGCATCGATCGCGCCGACGTCGCCGATCGTCATTGGCCGACCGTTCAGGCGCAGGCTGAACAACGACCGGTGCACACCACGCAGCAGGCCATTGAGCGGAGAAGCATGCACGGCGTCGGCCAGAAGCTCCCGCAAGGCGTCGCCGGCGGCGTCGGCATCTATCCGGATCTCGAGCTCGACCGGCAGGGCACCGCCGGTCATGGTGCCGCGCACAATCGAACCTTCCATCGTATAAAAGTTGTCCTGCACGAGCACGAGACTGCGTACCGCAATACGACGCTCTCGAGCGAGCGCGAGTATCTCGTTCATGTACGAGCTCACCATGCCGGTGCCGAGAAACGACAGCGGGCAGGGCGCGGCGTCGAACCCGTCGAGATAAGGACCTTCGTCGCTCGCCAGACGCCAAGCCTTGCCCGTCAGTGCCGACAGCACGATCGCCTCCTTTTGCATGACGGACAGCGACCGCGCCCAGACGCGCACCGATTGCCCAAGCCGGTCGTTCGGCGGCGGCAGCGCCCGCTGGCCAACGTCGCCCATATCGAATGCGATAGGCAGACCGCTCTCTTGCAAAACGTTGCCGCTGTTGCCCGCCATCCGCCGCACCCCCTAGAGGCTCCGAGACTCTCGGAATGTTGACCGCAGGGCCAGTGTACCGAAACATCATCAGCCGCAATCGAAGCTATTCGGCTCCAAGGCCTCTGGACGCCGCTTGGGATCGGACGAAGCTCACCTGCACCGATGCCTCGCCGTATTCTTCGACAAACCGTCGTAAGCTCTCCGCGAAGCCGAGGACCATGCCCCGGCAGATTTGCTCCCGCTCGACGTCCGACACTGCATCAACGGAAAACTCCACGTCATCACAAAACCGGGCCAGCGAATACCACGCGTCGACATTTTCACCCAAACTGGTCGCTTCGCGCGCTCGCAATGCCGCGAGCGCCTCTTCGACCGTGCTGCGCTCCGCAAAGCAGTCATAATAGCCGCCGTGGTAATCGACGCTGCGATCCTCCTCGTACAGGCAGATCGTGGCAACGGTATTGTCACCGCCGATCTCATCGAACTCGCGAAAGTCGAGCATCTGCATGCTGCTGACAAAATAGACGGCAACATGCTCTGCGTTCGGGTTCGTCCACGGTCGCGAGAGGGAGCTCGCCTGCTCGAACCAGTCGCGGAACAGAACTTCGTCATAATAATTCGCCGACGTGTAAATCATGCGCATCTCGTCACCCCGCGTCGTGCCTCGCATTCCGCCGCCGATCCTGAAGACGGGCTCGCCTGACTGGTAGCTGAGCGCGCTGAAGCCGACGACGGCAGCGGGAATGACGGGCAGCATGAGCCAAAGGCGAATCGGCGCGGAATACCCGGCAAGCAACGCGTAGATGCCGATCCAGAATGCGTCGGTCGACACGAAAAGGTACAGCGGATTCTCGTCGAATCGGAACGGCGGACCGTAGAGCCCGTAGTCGGTAAAAAGCCACGAATTGAAACGCTCCAAATCGAGCTGCAGGGTAAGCGCGCCCGCGAACACGGCAAATGCCGTGAGCGGCAGATAGCGGGCGAGCGGAGCGGGCAGATTGCGGCTCGAAAGGATGATCGCGGCGGCAACCGCGAAGCTCGGTAGATGGAAAATGCCGCCCGCGACCGGAAACGGTATCAGGTAATCGAGGAACGCGCTGCCGGTGCCCCAAACTCCGGACCAGCCGAGGGCGCCGGCGATTGCCGCCGGTGTGATCCAAGCGAGGATGAGGATGATACTGCGCATGCCGACTTGCTCCAGCGCTTGAAATCTTCGCGCCCGAGGACGCCCAGGGCAGGGAGCCTAGCGCAGATGTCGTTCCGCTCACTGTCGACCAGGCCCAAGATCCGGGAAAGACAGCTCCTCACTGGTCGGTTGTTTTCGATCCATACTGGAGCACCTCGGCCTTCTCCAGTGTCACCAAGCCGCTCGTCATCATGCCGCCGAGCACCGTCAGGAACGTATCGATTTTCCGTTCGTCATCGACGATCTCGATCACGAGCGGCAGGTCCTCGGACAAGCGGAGGAGCTTCGCCGTGTGCAGGCGACTCGAATGGCCGTAGCCTAACGGACCCCGCAGCACGGTGGCGCCGGCAAGGTGCATCTCGCGCGCCTTCTGGACGATCGCCTCGTAAAGAGGGCGGCCCTTATTCTTGTCGTTCTCGTCGACGAAAATCCGCAAGAGCACGGCTTGTTTCGGTATCTGCACCGTCAGATTCCCGCTTCGCGCAGCTCGCGGTACCGATGCATCACTTGACCACCAATACCTGACATGGCGCCACCTCGACCAACCGGTCGGTCGTGCTGCCGATCAGACGGTTATAGAGCGCGGAGTGCCCCATGTAGCCGATCACGAGCAGATCGAAGCTTTCGCGCTCGACGAGCTCGACGATACTCGGCACCGCGTGACCGGCGACGATGCGAGCCTCCAGCTTCACGCGCGCGACCTTGGCCTGCGCGCGGGCGCGTTCGATCACGTGGTCGAAACGCTTATTCGCTTCCTCCTTTTCCTCGACCACCTCGTCGACCGTGGTGGGGAAGCGCGGCAACTCCTCGACAGAAACCATGGAGAGCGATGCCTTGAGGCGGCGCGCGAGCTCGATCGCGGCCGTGAGCGCCTTGGCCGCCCCTTGCGAGCCGTCATTCGCGATTAGGATTTTTTTATACATGCGGAGTCTCCTCGGCGCGTCGCGGTGCCGCCGTGTCTTCTGCGATCGGCTTGAATGCGGGCTGGAACCAGCGCTGAGCGATCAGGGTCGGCACGACGGCGCTGCCGATCACTGCGGTGACGAGGATCGTGTACTGCCGCTGATCGATGATCTCGTTAGTGAGGCCGAAGAGCGCCGAGATCGTCCCGAAGGTCAGCCCGGTCGACATCAATAGCGTCGTGTACATGCCTTCGCGCGCTTCGAAACGGAACACCTTCGTCAGCGGCAGTATGCCGACGAACTTGGTTGCCATCTTGATCGCGAGCAGCACGGCGATGAGTCCCGCTGCGGCGACGAGGACGTCGAAGTCGACCAATGAACCCGCCTTGAGGAAATAGAAGGGCGTCAGGATCGTGAACGCGATGACGCGCATGCGATGCGGCAGCTCCGGATCCGCAAGGAACGCCGGCGCGAGCGCCATGCCGACCAGGTACGCCGGCAGCACCGCTTCACTTCCCGCGATGCTCGCGAGCCCGCCGAGCCCGAGCAGCACGAGCGAGACGAACTTGGTCTGCGGTTCACTGACCCGATGACCGACCTTGCCGAAGAACCACGGCGCGAAGCGCGGCAGGAGCCACAACGTCACGGCCGTCGCCGCACCGAACAAGGCGAGCCAGAGATCGAAGCTCGCGAAGACGATGCCGAGCGCGAGCACGGTGCCAAGATCGTTGACGAAGCAGGCGGCCAGGATGATCTTGCCGATCTCGGTCTTGTTGAAGCCGGTTTCGATCATAACCGCGTAGACCACCGCGACCGAGGTCGTCGATAGCGAGATTCCCGCGATCTGCGCCTGCGGCCACGGCCACGCAATGACGTAGTGGGCGTACAGCAGGACACCGAGGTAGGGCGCCAGGAACCCGACGATCCCGATGCTCATGCTCGACCAGAAATGCTTGCGGATGACGCGGCCGTCGATCTCCGTGCCGGCAAGGAACGTGAGCAAAATGGCGCCGAAACCGGCAAGGAAGTTGACCCAGTCGGTCAGCTCGAGCCCGATTGCGTTTCCCGCCACGGCACCGACCATGATCTCGATGAGCGCAACCGATGTCGCCACGCGAATCGAAATAATCGAGGCGGCGAGCGCGAGACCGAGCCAAAGGGCTGAGGCCAGCCAGACGTTCTCCATCGCACACTACTCCATCCTGCGGCACAAGGGCCGGCTAATCCGGTGCGCGTGAACGCGGGCACAAAAAACCCGCACTGTGGCGGGTCATCGGCGAATGCCACTCCCACCGGATGTCTCCACGCGGTAGGAGTCATCAGCCCGAGCGGGCGGTTTTGGGGGACTCCATCCCCTTGGCAATCGGCTGGAAGAGTAAGGCAGTGACGCGAGATCGGTCAACCGGCTCTCCATTCGGAGGTTGATGCCGTTGTTGCGCCCGGCTGTGCGCAAGGTGATTGGCAGAGCACGGAGCCTGCCTTACAGTAAACCGAGTGCCAGTCTCGTGCAGAGGTTGTCGAATTTGAAGCCTCATAAGATCAATTCAACGAATGGTTTTATTGCCGGATGGTATCTTGATGACAAATCAATCTGCGATTCGTTGATTCGATACCACAAAGAGTCGCCCACGAAACGGCAAGGTCTCATGTCGGGAGGCGGCGGTAGAGTAGACAAGGAGTCGAAAGACAGCATTGACGTCACGTTGCCGCCATCGGAGCTTGCCAACGTTTATATTGAAATGTTGAACGACGCGGCAAAAGAATATGTCGCGAAATATCCGTGGAGCGGAAAACTTGTCCCGTGGGGTGTTATTGAGCCCATAGGAATTCAGCACTATGGGCCGGGTGGCGGCTACAAGATCTGGCACTTCGAAAGAGACAACACGAATGACCAAATTGCCAGGCGTCATCTGGCATTTATGACGTATCTAAATGATGTTGAAGAAGGAGGCGGGACGGAGTTTTTCCACCAGGAGCTGACAGTAAAAGCCGAAAAAGGATTGACGCTGATCTGGCCCGCCGAGTGGAATTTTACTCATCGGGGTGTTGTTTCCAATACGGAAGAGAAATACATAATTACCGGATGGTTCAGCACATACACTAAAGAACAGTTCGAAAGGCTCAGACAGAAGTTTGGAACGCGTTAGGCGTAATCAGAAGCTCGCGTTGATGCCGATCAGGGCCGTGCGCGGGCGCCCAGGACGCGCGCCTGCGGGCCGCCACGCGACGACGTAGGCCTCGTCGAGCACGTTCTCGACGCGCGCGAAGAGGCGAAGGTTGTCGGTCAACGTCCAGTCGCCGGCCAGGTCCACCACCCAGTGGCTATCCGTCGCGCCGGTGGGCGACGTCGCGCCCTGTCCGGCTTCTATGCGCATCGCGTCCACAAAGCTTGCGGCGAGGTTGACGCTCCAACGCTCCGCGGCGAGCCCGGCGAGCAGTTGCGCCTGATGCTCCGGCAGATACGGCAACTCGTCGCCGACTTCGACGCCGCCCCACTCCTCGAAGCCGCTCTCGAAGCTCGTGCGAAACTCCGCGTTCGTATACGTGTAGGCGAGCTGCACCGGCAGGCGTACGCCGCGCTCGAGGTCGAACTCGTATCGGCCGCTGAGCTCCAGACCCCGCATCTGCACCTTGCCGCCGGCGAACTGGTCGCCAAGGATGCAACCGCCGCCTGTCGACGCCGTGCACGTGCCGACAAGATTGTCGTAATCGTTGTAGAACGCAATCAGCTCCGCGCTCGCCGCTTCGCGCGCATATCGCGCGCCGGCTTCGTAGTTCACGCTCTCCTCGGCTTCCGCGTTGCTGCCGGGACTGGGTGAGTTGAAGCCTTTGTGCACGCCGCCGAGCAGCGTCCAGGCCTCGGCCATCCGGTAAACGGCGCCGACGCCGGAGATGACCTCGTCGACCTCGCTGCGCACGACGCTCGTCGTACCTGCGATGCGGCCGGGATCCGTGCCGGACCAGCGGCGCTGCTCGAGCTCGATGTCCTCGTAACGGATGCCGGGCGTGACGATGAAATTGCCGAAGCTCATTTCATCGTGAACGTAGATCGAGAGCGCCTCAGCCGAACCGATGCGGTTATCCTGCGTGCCCGGCGCGCCGTCCGTCGTCAACACGAGAATGCCGTTGTCCATTCGATAGCGGTCGTCGTCCTGGAGTCGATCCTCGTCGTCCTCGTGATAGCGAACGCCGATCTCGATGTTGTGGTCGACGCTGCCGCCTTCCATAGGCTGGAAACCGAGAATCGTCTGCACGCCGCGCGCCTCGTAGGCGCGGTTGTTGTTGCGGATCACGATCGCGTCGTCTGGGCTCGTCGTGCCGGTGAGCCAGGCGTACTCGGTCGCGAAGGTCGCCGGAGCCTCGAGCACGGCACCCATCGACGCCGTCGAGAGCCTGTCGACTTTGTACCAGTTGCGCGCGAACTCGTTGCGGTAGACGGCCGTGGTCACGTCGATTCGATTGCTCAAGGCAATGTAGTGACGGAGCTCCGCCTGGTCGTGATCCGTCTGGATGTTGTCGAGGCGGCTCGCCGCGTAGCGGCGATAAGGATCGCGCTCGAAATCGTCGAGCGTGAGGCCCATGTAAGTCTCGTCGCCGTCTTGATCGGTCACGCCGAGCTTGAGCTCGAGCTCCTGATAGAAGCGCGCGCCTGACGCGGTCGCAAACCTCAGCTTGGCCAGGTAATCGTCTAGCTCGTAACCGGAGTCGCCGCCGCCGTCGATCGTCTTGAAGCCATCGGTATCCTGACGCAGGCCCTCGACGAGATACCCCCATTGGCCGGCCGTGCCGCCGACCGCTAATTGGCCGAGCAGGGTCCGGTCCTCACCGGCAGACAGCGAGATACGGCCGGCGAACGGCTCACCCGGAATCGGCGTGGAGACCAGATTGATCGCACCGCCCGTCGTGCGCGGGCCGCTGCGAACCGCGGCCGAGCCCTTGCGCACTTCGACCGCGCTCATCCGCTGCATCGTCGGAAAATAATAGGCGGCAGGCGCCGCATACGGCGCCGGCGCGATCAGCACGCCGTCCTCCATCAGGGTAATCCGCGAATTGCGGTCCGTGCCCGAGCCGCGCAGGCCGATGTTCGGTCGCAGCCCGTAGCCGTCCTCCTCGACGACATAGAGCCCGGGCACCTGCCTCAGCGCGCGATGAACGTCCGTGTAGCGAAAGCGCTCGAGCTCCCCGGTCGTCAGGTAGCTCGCGGAGCCGCCGGCGAGCTCTGCCGGGCGAGCGCCGATCACGGTGAATCGATCGAATGCGTCCGCGCCGGGCTCGGTCGTTTGGGCGAGGGCGGCCGCGGAAACAGTGCAGGCCAATGCCAGGGCAAAGAGGGGGCGACGTTTGAGGTGCATCGGTTTTATCGCTTTGTCGAATCGGAACGCGCAAATAGTAATGCGAATGATTCGTGTTTGCAATAACAACCGGCAATCCTCGAGACAGTCCGGCCGACCCCACGCGGTCGCTTGGCTCTAGAATTCTGCGCATCAGCGCTGCTCTGGGGCGGATTCTATCTTGCGTGACGCGCGACTCCGCGTGCTTCTTCCACTGCGCAGCAACACTTGACGTCGAATTTCCGCCAACGCGACAGCGCGTCAGAAAGGCGAGCAGGTACATTTGAGGGCGTGACCGTGGTCGCGACATAGCTGTACCTCGCCGGCCTCGCAGACGAGTTTTGGCTGCTCGCCCACGGCTGTCGTGACGCTCGGCGGCAACGCATAAGGGGAAGCGCAGCCCGCCGATTGAGCCATCGCCAAGATCAGTGCACATTTCGCCGCCGCGCGCGGCAGGAACGCTGCAATCACCATCCATTCTCTCCCGGTTGCAAAGCCATACCAGTCGAGAACTTAGAGAGGCGGCATCCCGGCCGCATGATTCCAGGCTCGGGTCGGCTAAATAGAGTTGACGCTCGGCTAAATCTTCATGAAGACGCCTTACAATCGAGAGCGGAAGCGTGGATAGTCGGAAACCGAAGATGAGTACGCCGGCAGACCGTTCGCGACCCCGGTATCTATTTGCAGATCTGACGCTCGACGTGGCGGCACGGCGTGTCACCCGTGAAGGTCGCTCCCTCGAGCTGAGCGCGCTCAATTTCGATCTGCTCCGTGTCCTCGTCGAAGCAGCGCCGAATGTCGTGACCTACGACGATCTTGCGGAGAAGGTCTGGGGCCGCCATTTCGTGAGCCCCGAGAATGTGGCGCAGCGCATCATGCTGCTTCGTCAGGGCTTATCGGACGACGCGAGCCGGCCGCGTTACGTCGAGGCGGTGCGAAGCAGGGGATACCGGCTCATTCCCATCGTCGAGACCGTATCGGCTCGGGATTCGCCGCCAACGCAACGTCGCGCACCGGGGATTGGGCGTGTCATCGCATACGCGCTCACCGGATTGCTCGTGGTTGTCATCGGGTGGCTGGTCTATCGAATAGAACCGAGCTCTACCGCAGCGACACCGGCTCCCGCCGTGGATGTTCTTCCGAAGTCGGTTGCCGTACTGCCGTTGGATAATCTGAGCGCGGATCCCGACAAGGCCTATATCGCCTCCGGTCTGCACGTGGAGATCCTAAATCAGCTCACGAACCTCGGCGATCTCAACGTGATCCTTTTGCCGTCCGTTCTGCAATACGCCGAGAACCGGCCGCCGCTGGCGGAGATAGCGCGCACGCTCCGCGTGGAATCCGTTTTGGAAGGCAGCGTCCGTTATGCCGGCGACCGCGTTCGGGTGACGATGCGACTCAGCGATCCTCGAACCGGAAGGCAACTATGGGCGCAGACTTACGACCCGGAACCCGATGACCCCTTCGCAACGGAATCTGATATCGCTCGGAACGTTGCTCGCGCGCTCGAAGCCGAATTATCTTCGGACGAAGAGAATCGGCTTCTACAGGGAGTGTCGACAAAATCTCGCGAAGCCTACGAGCTCTATCTCGCGGCTCTGGGTTTTTCGGCGCGAGCCGCCGGCTTCGCGGCCGCTCTCGAGCGGTTCGACCGCGCTTTGACCATCGATCCCATGTTCGTGGAAGCATGGATCGCAAAAGCCCAATTGCATGGCATCGGCCAAGGGTTCGTCGCGCCAGGGGCCGACAGGGAGCAACAAGCCGCCCTCGATGCCGCGTCGCGGGCAATCGCGATCGATCCTGGCTCATGGCGCGCGCATAGCGTTTTGTCCTTTGTCAGCGGCAACCAAGGCGATTGGCTGCGCGCTGAAGCGGAATTCCGCCAAGCGGTCGACCTCGGTATGCCTGTGTCTCAGAGAGCGGAAACAAGCCTTCTGCGCAACGTCGTCGGCGACTTCGCGGGTGCGCGCGACGTGTTGCAATCGAGCCTGCAAGTCAATCCGATGAATTCGAACGGAGCCGCGTTTCTCCTGGCGGCGCATGAGATGGCGGGCGACTCGGCTGCTCGAAGGGCCGGCTACGAGCGCGGTGAGGCGCTCTACGGCGACTGGCTCGGTGACGCGATCGAGTTATTGCTGCGGCTCGGTGACCGCGATGAGGAGTTCCTGCGTCGCCAGGACTTCACTGTGAATAGGGCGTTCGTTTTCGGTCCGACTCGATTCGTCCACCAGATAGGACAACATCATCTCGATGCACCCGAGGCCGGGCTCGAGACCTTGCGTGCGCTCGATGCCGACGAGGCCTACGCGAGCGCGGGCGCGCTGACCTATATGGCTGCGTGGTCGGCCTATTTCGGCGATCCGGAGCTTGCGCTGCGTCAGATGGGCGACGCGATCGCGCAACAACCTTCCAGGGTCTGGTACCTGTGGCTGCCGGTCTTCAGCGACGTTCGCCGGCAACCCGGCTTCAAGAACCTGATTCGCGACCTCGATCTCGTCGACTATTGGCGCGACTACGGTTGGCCCGACAACTGCCGCGCAGCGGGCGATAGCGACTTCGAGTGTCACTGATACGGCACGGGCGGTGCCGTGCGATCTTTGCCCTGGCCGAGATAGAGGGTGATGTGCGGGAACGGGATCTCGATCCCGCGCTCGTCGAAACGCTTCTTGAGACGGCGATTGAACTCGCGGCCGACTCGCCATTGCTGAATCGGCTTCGTGGTTGTCCGCGCTTGGATGATCACCGCGGAGTCGGCGAACTCGTCCAGTCCCATGATCTCGATGGGTTCGAGAATATCGTTGCCGAATTCCGGGTCGGCGCGCAGCTCTTCGTCGAGCGAACGGATCACGTCGATCACCTCGTCGACGTCCTCGCGATACGCCACGCTGATCTTGAACACGTAGCGAGAGAACTCCTTCGTCATGTTCGTGACGATGTTGATTTGCCCGTTGCGGACGTAGTGCACATTGCCGGCGAGGTCGCGCAAGATCGTCATGCGCAAGGTGACCCGTTCCACGAGGCCGCTCTTACCGGCCACCTCCACTACGTCACCGACGCGGATTTGATCTTCCAGAAAGATGAAAAAGCCGCTGATGAGGTCTTGGACGAGGGTCTGCGCACCGAAACCTACCGCGACGCCGACGACGCCCGCCGCCGCGAGCACGGGCCCGATTTGGATGCCGAGCTCGCCGAGGATCATCATCGTCGCGACGGCGACGATCACTGTGGAAGCCAGGTAGTGGACAACGGATTTCAGCGTATCCGCGCGTTTCTTGAGCTCGCCGTCGTCGACGTGTCGCCCGAGCAAGCCAAGCAAGTGCTGCGACAGTAGCGATGCCGCCTTCATGCCAAGCATCATGCCGATCAGGACTAAAGCGATGCGCAAGCCACTCGTGAGGAACCAGCCCCCGACCGCTTCCAGGTACTCTCCGATGCCTGACCATTCCACGTTGCGTCCCTCCCGTCCTAGAGCCTCGCGGATAGCATCTCAGAGCACGACGATTTCTTCAAAACTCCGCGACCGGGCAACGCGCGGTTCCGTCAGCGACCGACGCTAGGCTTGTCCGAGTGGGGAGCTCGACGTCGGCGCCCCGATAGCATTGCGGGCGAAACCTCACCGTCGCCGCTGTACGCGCGTATTCGAATACAGTTCTTTCCCTGAACCTTGGCCTCATACATCATCGTATCCGCAACCTTCAAGAGAGAATCGACATTGCGCGGGGGTACGTCGAAGGCGGCTGCGCCCATGCTAAAAGTCGCCGAACAATCTTCTTTTTGCATCGCTTCGCACACCACTTGCTGGAGTTTCGACAGAGCTCCCGTCGCTTGGTCGTAGCCTATCTCAGGCAACAGCAGAACGAACTCATCGCCGCCGAGGCGTGACACGCTGTCGGTTTGCCGTAGGTTCCTCACCAAGGTCGCGGCCACCAATTGCAGAACGGTGTCGCCATGGCTATGGCCGAAGCGATCGTTGATGCTCTTGAAATCGTCAAGATCCAGATAGGCCACCGTCAGCGGGCGCCCATATCGCCGCGCCCTGGCGATCTCGATTTCTGCCTTCTCGAAGAACGCCCTCGCATTCAGTGCCCCGGTGAGAAAATCCGTACGCGCCATCGAATGCTCGGCGTCCAGGGATTCTCTCAGGCGAGAAATAAGGACACCAATCGTGATCAGGATGAGCAGTCGAGTGGCTGCGTTCCAAAGCAGAATGCCGCGGGTTGGCGCCCCCAACGTGAACCACTCTGCCGCCAACCACGCTGCCGCGCTCACTACTCCGGTCACTGCCGTCAAGCGAAGCTCGCGCGTTTTCCAAGCAACCAGTGCAACAGCGATGAGATAGAACAGGGCAACGGAAATATCGGGTCCCGATAGATAATCCACCACGCTGATCAAGATGAGGAGAACCGCCGCTAAGGAAGTCCATCCTAGACTGTTGTAGTTGCTCCGCGATGCGCTCACATCTTGCCTCCTTGCAGATCGGCCATAGTACTACCTTCGCCGGCAGGGCCTGGCGTCGTTGACATAGTGGGGACCGCCTCTGCGCGCGGGCATCCGGTGACGCCCTGCAATATCGCGATTCCTGCCCGCGCCGGTTATGCTCTTCCTTGAGAATCGCCTCCAAGGTCGAGACCAAAGCAATCAATGGGACGCTCAGGATGCGCATCCGTGCTCGGCCTCCTTCTGCTGTGCGCCGCTTGCTCCGACTCCGAGGTCGATAGCCGGACGCCGCCTGCGAACGCCCCGGTCGCGGTGGTCACCGCCGCAGCGACGATTCAGCCGATGGGCATCGAGATCGAGGCCGTGGGCACGACGCGAGCCAATGAATCCGTGCAAGTCACCTCGAAGGCCTCGAACGTCGTGACGGCGATCCGTTTCAACGATGGCGACGAGGTATCCCGGGGCGAAGTGCTCGTCGAGATGGACGATGCTCAAGCGCAGGCGGCGCTCGCGGAAGCGCAGGCCGGGCTTGCCGACAGCCAAAGTCAATACAACCGCAGTCGCGATCTCGTGACCCAGGAAGCGCTGTCGCAGGCGGACCTCGACCAGATCGAGGCGCAGCTCAAGGCCGATCAAGCACGCGTCGCCGCGGCGCAGGCCAGCCTCGACGACACGGTGATTCGGGCGGCCTTCGACGGCCGAACGGGATTCCGCCATGTCAGCGTCGGCAGCTTCGTGAGCCCCGGCACGTTGATCACGACGCTCGACGATACGTCGATCATGAAGCTCGATTTCACGGTGCCCGAGAACTTTCTGTTCATGCTTAGGCGCGGCCTCTCCGTGAGCGCATCTTCGGTGGGCTTGCCGAACCGCCCGTTCACGGGCGAGGTCACGAACATCGAATCCCGCGTCGATCCGGTGACACGCTCGATCACGGTGCGCGCCGAGATCCCCAATGCCGACGGTGCGTTGCGGCAGGGCATGTTCATGACGGTCAGGCTCGAGGGCGAGGCCGAGCCCACACTGCTCGTGCCGGAAGGCGCGATCGTTCCCGAGCAGGGACACATATACGTGTTCGCCGTGCGCAACAATATCGCCGAGCGCCGCGAAGTCAGGATCGGCAAACGGCGTCCCGGCGAGGTCGAGATCGTCGATGGCCTTGCGGAAAATGACCGCGTGGTCGTGGAAGGCACGCAGAACGTCCGCGACGGCTCCGTCGTCGCGGAGGTTGCGGGCCCCGCAAGCTGAGAGGCCGGACGGCAGGTGCGAATAGCAGAGCTTTCTGTGCGCCGCCCGGTCTTCGCGACCGTCTTAAGCCTATTGCTCGTGATTTTCGGCATCGTGTCGCTCGAGCGCCTGCCGGTGCGCGAATACCCCGACATCGACCGGCCCGTGGTTTCGATCACGACCACGTACAACGGCGCCTCCGCGGCCGTCATCGAGACCAAGATCACCCAGGTCATCGAGGACTCCATCGCCGGCATCGAAGGCGTCTTGAAGATCGAGTCCGACAGCCAAGACGAGCGCTCGCAGGTCCGCATCGAATTCGACATCAGCCGCGACATCGATGCCGCGGCCAACGACGTGCGCGATCGCGTCTCCCGCGTCCTCGCCGGATTGCCGAACGAAGCCGATCCGCCGCAGATCGTCAAGGCGGATGCGAACGCCGACGCCGTCGTGAACTTGGGCTTCAGCTCCGAATCGATGTCGATGCTCGAGCTGACCGACTATGCCGAGCGCAACATCGTCGATCGCCTCTCGACGGTGCCGGGCGTGGCGCGTGTCAGCATAGCGGGTGCGCGGCGCTATTCGATGCGCGTGTGGTTGGATCGGCTCGCGCTCGCCGCGCGCCAGTTGACGGTGACCGACATCGAGGACGCGCTGCGCCGCGAGAACATCGAGCTGCCCGCCGGACGGCTGGAATCGCTGACGCGCGAGTTTTCCCTGCGCACGATCGTCGGCCTCGAGACGGAGCAGGATTTCCGCAACCTCGTGATCGCGCGCGGCGCCGACGGCCATCTCGTACGGCTGGGTGAAGTGGCCGAAGTGGAGCGCGCGGCCGAGAACGACCGGTCGTACAGCCGCATTAACGGTCAAACCGGCCTCACGCTCAGCGTCGAAGCACAATCCAAAGGCAACACGCTCGACATCGCGCGCGGCGTCCGCGCCGAGGTGGAGCGGATGCAAGCGAGCCTCCCGGCGGGCGCAATGCTCGCGGTCGCCGTCGACAATGCCGTCCCCATCGAGGCGGCGCTGCGTGAAGTGCTGATCGCCGTCGCGTTCGCATTGACGTCGGTGCTCGCGGTGATCTTTCTTTTCCTCGGCAATCTGCGCACCACGCTGATCCCGGCAGTGACGATTCCCGTCTCGATCATCGCCTCGCTGACCGTCATGTATGCGCTCGGCTACTCGGTGAACGTCCTGACCCTGCTCGGGCTCGTGCTCGCCATCGGTCTCGTCGTCGACGACGCGATCGTCGTGCTCGAGAACGTGCATCGTCGCGCCGAGCTCGGGGCACCGCCGCTCGTCGCCGCTATCACGGGCACGCGCGAAATTGGGTTCGCCGTGATCGCGACGACGCTGACGCTCGCTTCGGTGTTCGTGCCGATCTCTTTCCTGCCGGGCGACCTCGGACGTCTGTTTCGCGAGTTCGGCTTCACGCTGGCCGCCGCAGTTCTATTCTCGGCGCTCGTCGCGCTCACGCTCACGCCGATGTTGGCGTCCCGATTGCCCGAGCACGAGGCCCGCAACAAGTTCGGGCAGGCGATGGATGCGTTCTTCCGCTCGCTCGCGCGCTTTTATGAGCGCAGGTTGCGCGAGGTCGTCGTCCACCCGTGGAGGGTGCTTGCGGTCGTGGCCGGCCTCGTGGTGCTCGGCGTGCTCGCGTTTCGCTCGGTGCCCTCGGAATTCACGCCGGCGGCGGATGTCGGCCGAGTGTTCGTCGCGATCGAAGGGCCGGAAGGCTCGAGCTTTCAGTACATGGACGGCTATGCGCGCCGGCTCGAAGCGATCGCCCTCGAGGAAATGAAAAAGGGCGACATTCAACGCGTGCTCGTTCGCCTGCCGGGTCAGGGCGGCAGCGACCCGCGCACCGGCGACGTCAATTCGGCGCGAGTGTTCTTGATCCTCAAGCCTTGGCACGAGCGCGAACGGTCGGCGGACGAGATCCTGGCCGCGGTGCTCGCGGAGGCCGATAAGCTACCCGGCGTGCGCGCCTCTTCGGGGCAGCCCGCAAGTCTCGGCCGCCGCAATGTCGGCCGTCCCATTCAGGCCGTGATCGGCGGGCCGGACTACGAGCAACTCGCGGCGTGGGCGGACGAACTGCGGCAGCTCGCGGAAGGCAACCCAGGTCTCGTCAATGTCGACACGAACTACCGGGAGCGCAAACCGCAAATCCGCATCTCGGAGGACCGCGACCGCGCCGCCGATCTCGGCGTCTCCCTTGCAACGATCGGCCGAACGCTCGAGACGGTCTTGGGCTCGCGCGTCGTGACCAGTTACATAGATCGGGGCCGCGAATACGACGTCATCCTCCAAGCGCGCAACGACCTCCGCCAGACGAGCACGGACCTCA
>Ga0209640_10002720_pt1 | contig 15404 bp, 13 predicted proteins | sample RifCSP10_1_FD_184018 | JGI IMG/M metagenome (GOLD analysis project Ga0209640, IMG submission 184018) | Soil microbial communities from Rifle, Colorado - Rifle CSP2_sed 10_1 (SPAdes) (version 2) | ecosystem: Environmental > Terrestrial > Deep subsurface > Rock core/Sediment | place: Rifle...
GCGAGGCGGCGCAGGAAAACGGCGGCAAGGCACCCTCCGAGCCGTCCCCGCCCAATGGCAACGGCGGCAAGCCCAAACTGCAAGTCATAAAGTGACTGGTGGGTCTTGAGTCGGGTGTAACCGTCATACGTCGAATCACGAATCACCCATCACGATTCACGCTTCTTCAGGCGTGTCGGCGGCGGATCTCCCGTATCACGACGCTGTTGTCGAGCTCGCCTTCGCCCGCCGCGACGCAGCCCGCCATCAGCGCGGCGTAGGTTTCCGCCAGCGGCAAGCGCTGGCCGAGGCGCCGCGCCTGCTCGGCCATGAGCGCGGCGTCCTTGAGCGACTGCGTGACGAATCCGTGCGGGGCAAAGTCCCCGCGGACCATCTTTCCGCCCTTGATGTCCATGATCTGCGAATAAGCCGCCGACTCGCGCGCCACCGCGAGAAAACCCGCGGGGTCGAGCCCCATCCGCTCGGCGAATACCAGCCCTTCGGCGAGGGCGGCGCGGTTCACGCCGAGGATCAGGTTGATCGCGAGCTTGGCACGCGCGCCATTTCCCGCCGCCCCGAGGTGATGGCGTCGCGGACAGATGGCGTCGAGCACGTCGCTCACCCCGTCCGCCGCCGCGCGCTCGCCGCCGATGAGTCCCAGCGCCTCGCCGCGAGCCGTCTGCTCGCTGGTGCCGGATACGGGTGCCTCGACGAAGCGCAGGCGCCCCCCTGCCAGCCGCGCGGCGAGCGCGCTGATGCGATCGGGATCGCAGGTGCTCACGCAGATCGCGGTGAACGGTGGCGAGTCCTGCGACCGTGACGCGATGAGCCCGTCCGGACCCTCGATCGTTTCTTCCACCTGCCCGGTATTGAACACGGCGAGCACGGCCCTGTCGCAGGCGCCGGCGATCTCCGCGGCAGAGCGTGCAGCGCGGCCCCCCAGCGCTTCGAGCCCGGCGACCTTGGTCGCGGCGACGTCGTACCCCAGCACCTCGAACCCGGCCGCGAGCAGCCGCTTCGCACAGGCCATCCCCATCAAACCCGTGCCGATCACGCCGATCGGCTTGCGTGAGTCCGTCATGTTGCTCTCCTGGATTCCATCTTGTCGGTGCCGTGATTATAGTGATGACCCGGGCCGCCGCCGGGCGGGGTCGGGGTGCGGCTCGAATCACGACCCACGAATCACGATTCACGCCGTACCGGGATATAATTCCGCTCCGTGCCGGCATAGCTCAGTGGTAGAGCAACCGCCTTGTAAGCGGTAGGTCGTCTGTTCGAGTCAGACTGTCGGCACCAGCACGACGCGGCGCCGGAGGCGCGGCCGGCGGTACGCGGGAACCTTTGGGAATCTCCCGGTCCAATAGCGCGGGAACCAGGGGAGGTCCGGCGGCCCCTTTGAAAGCCGCATGGCCGGACACACATAGGGGAGCAGAAGAACCTGGCGGCGGCATCTTGCGACCGCTGGCGGAGGACGCATGATAAAGGTTGAAAACCTGGTGAAGGCCTTCGGCGCGAAGCTCGCGGTGAACGACGTCTCGTTCACGGTCGAGCGCGGCGAGGTCCTGGGCTTCCTCGGGCCCAACGGCGCCGGCAAGTCCACCACCATGCGCATGATCACGGGGTTCATCCCGCCGTCCTCGGGACGGATCACGATCGGCGGCCACGACATGCTGGAGGACCCGCTGCCCGCCAAGCGGCTGATCGGCTACCTGCCCGAGAACGCCCCGGGCTACGCCGACATGACGGTGAGCGGCTTCCTCAATTTCGCCGCCGAGCTGCGCGGGTTGCAGGGCGACGCGCGGAAGAGAGCGGTCGGCCGCGCGGTCGAGCTGTGCTTCCTCCAGAACGTCCTCCACCAGACCATCGACACGCTCTCCAAGGGCTACAAGCACCGCACCGGGCTCGCGCAGTCGCTGGTCCACGATCCCGACGTCCTGATCATGGACGAGCCGACCGACGGGCTCGATCCCAACCAGAAGCACGAGGTGCGCGGCTTGATCAAGCACATGGGCGAGAACAAGGCGATCATTTTCTCGACCCACATCCTGGAGGAAGTCGAGGCGGCGTGCACCCGCGTCATCATCATCGACCGCGGCCGGATCGTCGCGAACGGCACGCCGCAGGAGCTGAAGGCGCGCTCGCCGGAAGGGCGGCTCGAGGACGTATTCCGCGCGATCACGCTTCCCGACACGGTCAAAGGGCACTGACGGGCACATGAATTCCTGGGCCAACATCAGGACGATCGTGAAGCGCGAGCTGGGCGGCTACTTCACGTCCCCCATCGCCTACGTTTTCCTGGTGATCTTTCTGCTGCTCACGGGCTTCTTTACCTTCACCGTCGGCAGCTTTTTCGAGCGCGGCGAGGCTTCGCTCGTGTCGTTCTTCACCTGGCATCCCTGGCTTTACCTGTTTCTCGTGCCCGCGGTCGGCATGCGGCTGTGGTCGGAGGAGCGCCGGCTCGGCACGATGGAACTGCTGCTCACGATGCCGGTGACGACCTGGCAGGCGATCAGCGGCAAGTTCCTCGCCTCGTGGCTGTTCCTCGCGCTGGCGCTCGCGCTCACCTTCCCGGTCGTGATCACCGTCAACTGGCTGGGCGATCCCGACAACGGGGTGATACTCGCGGGCTACGTGGGGAGCGCGCTCCTCGCCGGGTCCTATCTGGCAATAAGCTGCATGACCTCCGCCATGACGCGCAACCAGGTGATCAGCTTCATCCTGTCGGTGTTGATCTGTCTCTTCCTGATCCTCGCCGGCTACGAGCCCGTGACCGGATTGCTGTCGCGCGTCGCCAGCCCCCAGGTCGTGGAGGTTGTCGCGGCGTTCTCGGTCATGACGCACTTCGAGGGCTTCCAGCGCGGCGTGCTCGACACGCGCGATGCCGTTTTTTTCGCCTCGGTGATGGGGTTCGCGCTCTTCACCACGGGCGTCATCATCCGCAACCAGCGCGCGGGCTAGCGCCATGAAAAGCAAGCACTTCGAAACCCTGCTCTACTCGACCGGCGGCGTCGTCGCATTGATCGCGGCGCTGATCGCCGCGAATTTCATCGTGAGCGCTTTCAATCTGCGCGCCGACCTGACCGAGGGCGACGTCTATACGCTGTCGCCCGGCACCCGGAAGGTGCTCGCCAGGCTCGAGGCGCCGGTCAAGCTCCGCCTCTATTACTCGCAGGGCAGCGAGGCCGTGCCGGTCGGGCTCAAGACCTTCGCCAAGCGGGTGGAAGACCTGCTGAACGAATACCAGGCGGCCGGCGGGGGGAAGGTGGTGATCGAGAAATTCAACCCGGAGCCGGATTCGGACGCCGAGGATTCCGCGCAGCTCGACGGGATCGAGGGCCAGCTCACCAATACCGGCGAGAAATTTTACCTCGGGCTGTCGATCGCCTTCCTCGACCAGAAGGCGGCGATCCCGGTGCTCGCGCCCGACCGCGAGCGGCTGCTCGAGTACGACATCACGCGGGGGATCGCGCAGGTCGGCGAGACCAAGAAGCCCGTCGTCGGCGTGATGAGCGCGCTGCCGGTGCTCGGGCGCTCCCTCGACCCGATCCGCAAGCAGCAGCCGGCGGAAGCGTGGGTGCTGATCCAGGAGCTGAAGAAGATCTTCGACGTGAAGGAGGTCAAGCTCGACGCGCCGAGAATAGACGACGACATCAAGGTCCTGCTGGTGATCCATCCGCGGAACCTCGCGGAGGAGACCGAGTACGCGATCGACCAGTTCGTGCTGCGCGGCGGCAAGCTGATCGCGTTCGTCGATACCTACGCCTATTTCGACCAGCAGCCCGACTTCCAGAACCCCTTCGGGGGCTCGCAGGCGGGGCAGTCCACGTTCTACAACCTGTTCAAGGCCTGGGGCATCGACGTGGACATGGGCAAGGTGATCGCGGATCTCACCTTCGCGAGCGGCGCGGGCCCGCGCCTGCTGCCGACGCTGCTCTCGCTCAATACGCAGGCGCTCAATCAGGACGACGTGGTGACGAGCCAGGTCGGGACGCTGCTCTACGCCTTCGGCGGCGCGTTCAAGGGCAAGCCGGCCGAGGGTCTCACCCAGACCGTGCTTGCGCACACCTCGAAGAACGCAATGCCGGTCGATCTCATCATTGCGACGCTCTCGGGCGAGCCCTCCACGCGCGGGTTCCAGCCCACCAACGAGGAGATGCCGCTCGCGATCCGCTTGACCGGCACCTTTCACTCGGCCTTTCCGCAGGGCAAGCCCAAGCCGTTCATGCCGCCGCGCGCGGACGGGAAGAAGGGCGCGGCGGACAAGAAGCCGGCCGAAGCGGCGGCCGAGCCGCAGCTCAAGAAATCGACGGAGGAGAATTCGGTCGTACTGGTCGCCGATGTCGATATGCTCTCCGACGGGGCCGCGGTGGAGATCCAGGAAGTGTTCGGGCAGCGCGTCGTCATTCCGCGCAACGGCAACCTCGCGCTCGCGCTGGGCCTGGTCGAGCAGCTCTCCGGCGACAGCGCGCTGATCAGCCTGAGGAGCCGCGCCTCCTTCAGCAAGCCGCTGACGGTGCTGCGCGAAATGGAGGCGCAGGCGCAGCAGCAGTACCTGGGCAAGATCAAGGAGCTCGAGGACAGCCTCATCGAGACCCAGGAGAACCTGAAGAAGCTCCAGAAGTCGAAAGCCGGCGTCACCAGCACGATCCTCACGCCGGAGCAGCAGGCCGAGCTCGATAACTTCCGCACGAAGGCGGCGGAGACCCGTGTCGCCCTCAAGGAATTGCGAAAGAACCTTCGCGTCGAGACCGACGTGCTCGAGTTCTGGACCAAGGTCATCAACATCGGGCTGGTGCCGCTGCTGGTTGCGCTCGCCGGGCTCGCGCTCGCGCTCGCCCGGCGCCAAAGGATTGCGGCATGAGCCGTGGAGCAGGGGCCCCGCTTGCGGGGATGCGACCGGCGAGGGACGCAGGCCGCCGACATGGGGACTCGTACTCCGTGAAGATATCGGAGGCGGCGACCGCATGAGCCGCAGGCACTTTCTCTATCTCGTCGTTGCGCTGGTGGTGCTGGGGGGCGCGGGCCTCGCGCTCGTCTGGCAGGACATCGCCGCGTACCGCGCGAGCGGCGCGAAGATCGGCGCCAAGCTCCTGCCCGGACTCAAGATTGCCGATGTCGCGGAGATCCGGCTGCAGAACCCGAAGCGTCAGGTCACGCTCGCGCGCCAGGAGAAAATGTGGGTGGTGCAGGAGCGCGGCGGCTATCCCGCGAGCTACGAAGAGATCAGCGACCTGATGATCAAGCTGGTCGAGCTCAAGGTGACGCAGTCCGAGCAGGTCGGGGCGTCGCTCCTGCCGCGGGTCGAGCTTGCCGACCCCGCCACGGGCGAAGGCGGCGGTACGCTGGTCGAGTTCCGTGACGGCACGGGCAAGGTGCTGGCGGGTCTCATCCTCGGGAAAACGGTCCTGAAGAAGGACCCCCTCAATCCGTTGCCCGCGGCCAAGGACGGAGTTCCGGCCGGGCGCTACGTGCGCATCGCCGGTGCCCGGGACACCGTGGCGGTGGTGTCCGATCCCCTGGGCAAGGCCCAAGCCGATCCCGGCAAGTGGCTCCACAAGGACTTCTTCAAGGCCGACCGTATCCGGACGCTCGCCGTCGGGCCGGAGGGCGCCGCGCCGCGCTGGAGAATTACCCGCGCCGAGGAATGGGGCCAGTGGCGATTCGCGGGAGGCGGCGGCAACCTCGATCCGAGCGCCGCGGTCGCGGCCGTCAACCGGCTCGCCTCGCTGACGTTCGATGACGTCGCGCCCGACGCCGGAAAGCAGGCCGGCGGCAAGCCGTCAGTCATCGTCGCCGAGACCTTTGACCATCTGGTGTACACCGTGAAACTTGTCCGGAAGGGCAAGGACGATGACTATTTCGTGAGCGTCACGGTAACAGGCGAGCCCCCGAAGGCGCGCGTTCCGGAGAAGGGCGAGAAGCCGGAGGACCGGGAGCGCCGCGACAAGGAATTCGCCGAGAACCGCCAGCAGCTCGTAGAGCGCGTTGCCTCGGAGCAGGCGCTTGCGAAGTGGACCTACGTCATCGGCGGGCGCGAACTCGAGCCGTTGTTGCGGACACGCAGCGAGATGGTCGCGCAGCGGCGCGAGGAAGCGCGGCGCTAGCAAGGACCCCCTTCCCGGGGTCATCCCCGTAGTCCCGCCCCGCGGGAACGACGGATTTGCGCCAAAATCACCTTGGCCTGGTTCCGGGCAGCGGCGTTATACTCCGCCCATGGGCGCCCCGGCACGTTGCACCGTAATGGTTTTCGTGAGCCTGGCTTTGTCCGGTTGCTCCGTCGCGATGTACGGCAACCAGTCGACCACCGGGGGCACGACTGTCACGACGACCTCGAGCCACGTCAGCGGCTCGGCTCAAGGGGCGAACTTCAGGGCCTCGTTCTCTTCCGCCGGGCACCCGGTGTCGCCGAAAGCGTCCGGCGGATATGTGGCGGTGAGTGGAAGCGCAGCGTACGTCCTGGTCGGAGTTGTCGTGCTCGCCGATCTCTGGAACACCTTCCGCGGCGAGCCGCAGGCAAAGCCGCTGCCCCCGGGCACCAGGATCGCCGACACGTGCTCCTGCTACGGCTATAAACCCGAGATGGGTAATGAGTAATGGGCGAAAACAACACCCTGCCGATTGGGCATGACCCGTTGCGCATTACCTATTACCCATAACCCATTACCCGTATGAAGCTTCGGGAAATCCTCAAGTCGCCGGAACTCCCGCTCGGCAAGAAGTGGGAAATCCGGAAGCGTACCGAAGGCTACGAGTCCGACGTCACGGCGCTGGTTCGCGCGATGCTTGAGGACGAGGCGATCCGCGAGGACCAGCGCTGGGCATGGGAGCGCTGGCGCAACGACGAGAGCGCCTTGCGGTAGTGACGGCACGACCTTCGGGCGCAAGACCCGATTGATGCATCGCATCCTGCGCATCTGGGCGGCCGTGCTGCTGGTCTGGACCGCGCCGGCCCAGGGGCAATGGGTGGACCCGTCGCGCAACTGGCGCACGCTCGACACCGCCGGTTTCTCGCTGCATTTCGCCGAAGAGCACCGCCCGCAGGCGCAGGCCGTCGCCGGCATCGCGGAGACGGTTTACGCCCGCGTCACCCGCTGGCTGCAATGGCGGCCGGAATCGCGGACGCACCTCGTGCTGCTTGACTCCGCGGATTTTGCCAATGGCTGGGCGTCGCCCCTGCCGTTCAACTGGACGGCAATCTTCCTGTCTCCCCCCGACGATGGAGAGCTCCTGCAGAACCGGGAATGGCTCGAACTGGTGCTGACGCACGAGCTGGTTCACATCGTGCACCTGGACCTGGCTCGACGAGCGCCGCTCGCGTTGCGCCGCATTTTCGGGCGCGCGCCGCCGTGGCTGCTGATTTTTCCGAACACGCTGCCCAACGTCTGGGGGCCCAATTGGGTCAAGGAAGGCCTCGCGGTGTACGCGGAGTCCGACGCAGCCAAGGGCTGGGGGCGCCTCGCGCAGAGCTCGTTCGAGGGCATGATGCGCGCCGAGGTGGCGCGCGGGCCGATCTCGCTGCGGGAGATCCACGCGGACGGGCGCGGCTTTCCGCACAACCGCGACTATCTCTACGGCGGCTATTTCTTCCTGTTCCTCACGGAGCGCTACGGCCCGAAGGCGATTTCGGGCTTCATCGAGAACTACAGCGACAATTTCATTCCGTTCCGCGTGGACAGCAATCCGGTGGTCGTTACCCGCAAGTCCATGGATGCGCTGTGGCTGGAATACCAGGACTGGCTGCGCAGCCGCTTCTCGGTCCGCCCCGGGGAAACGGGAGTGCTTCCGGGCCAGGCGGGCGAGATCATCGCCCGGGCGTTCTCGCTCAGCAGCCCCGTGCTCACGCCCGAGGGCGCGCGCTGGTTCGTGCAATCGGACGGCTACACGCGGCCGCGGCTGATGCGGCAGGCGCGCGGCGCGGAGGCCCAGGAGGTCCGCAAGGTCGAACGCGATGCCCGGCTCGCGGCCATCGGGCGTGACGGGCTGGTGGTGGCCCAGCCGGAAATCTGCGACGACTACAACACTTTCTACGACCTGTATCGGGCCGGCGCGGACGGCGCTTGGGAGCGGGTGACGCGCTGCGGGCGCTTCCGCTTCGTCGCGCCGTTCGATGACGGCCGCATGGTCTCGTTGCGGGTCGAAAAAGGGCGGGGGGAGGTCGTCGTACTCGACCGCAAGGGGGCCGTCGAGCGCGTGCTGTACCAGGCGGGGGCGGGAGAATCGCTGACGGGGATCGCCGCGCAGGGGGGCAGCGTGGCGTTGACCAGCCTCCGCGACGGGCGCTGGTCGCTCATCGAGATCGCCGACGGCGTGCCGACGGTGCTGGTTGCCGACCAGGCCATCAAGCATTCCCCCCGGTTCGGCTCGACCCCGGATGAGATCTACTTCGTCGCGAACTACGGCAACACCTACGACATCTGGTCCTGGCGGCGCGGCGAACGGATGGTGTCGCGCTGGACGCGGGCAGTGACCGGCGTTCGCGAATTCAGCGCGCCCGTGGACGGCGAAATGCTGTTGACGACCATCGAGGCCGACGGCGACGTATTGCGGGTGTACCGGCTGCCGGCCTCGCCGCTGGAGCGGCGCGAGGCTGCCGCGTCTGCCGCCGCCGGAGCCGCGACGGCGGCGGCGGCGGTTGAACCGCCGCGCGACGCCGACCGTCCCTACTCGCCGTGGTCTTCACTCCTGCCGCGGTCCTGGTTCCCGGTGTTCTACGTCGACGACGGGGCGGTCGCCGCCGGGGTGACGACCTTCGGGCAGGACGCTCTGGGTCTGCACCAGTACAGCGTGACGCCCATGGTCGAGTTCACGCAGGGCGAGGCGCTGGGCAACTTCATCTACGAGTACAACCAGCGGCACCGCCTGCTGCTCGACCGTAGTATGTCGGTCAAGGCGAGCACGAAAGATGAAGACGACAACCGGGACGTCCAGCGCTACACCATCACCGATTCGGCGCAGTGGGTCTCGACGTGGACCAGCCTGTCGCTCGCCACGCGCTTCTACTGGGGGCTCGGCGGCGCGATCGACCGCGAGAAGCTGCACGACGTCAATGCGCCCTCGACGTCCATCGACAACGAGCGCGTGCTGGCGCTCGTGGGGGGAGTGGATACGCGCCGGGAACAGTGGCTGTCGGAGGGGCCGAGCCAGGGCCAGCAGCTGCGGCTGTTCTACGAAACCTCCAACGGGCTCGCGGGCGATTACTCGGGCAATGTCTACCGGGGGGACTGGCGTGTCTATCTTCCCTTACGCAATACGGTACTCGCCCTGCGCTGGAACGAGGTCTACGGACAAGCCGATGCGGAGCCCATCGAGCTGGGCGGCACGGATACGAACGAAGCGCTGGCGCTGCCCCTGCTGAACGTGCGGGAATTCCCGCTGCGTGGCTACAGCAGCGGCGAGCCGGCCCTGACCGGGCATCGCGCCCGCCTCGGGACGGTCGAATGGCGGGTGCCGCTGTCGGACGTCGATCGGCACGTGATGTCCCCGCCGGTGGGGCTCAACCGGATCTCGATGAGCCTCTACTTCGACATCGGCGCGGCATGGGACAGCGGCGCCGCGCCGGACTACCATCGCGGGGTCGGGATCGAGCTGCTGTCGGAGGTGCGCTTCGGCTACCTGTTCGGACTCCGGGCGCGGGCGGGAGTCGCACGGGGACTCGATGGACCGGGGGAGACGAAGGCGTATATAAGAGTCGGGCGGTCGTTTTGAGTGACGAGATACGGGTGACGGGATTATGGTGACGAAAACAGGTTCTGCTGCGCGCGCGGGGAGGAAAGCATGAGCATGACGAAAATTATCGGGGTGCTGCTCGTTGTCGCGGGGACGCTGGGCCTCATCTACGGCGGCTTCAGCTACACGAAGGAACGGCACGACGTGAAGCTCGGGCCGCTCAAGTTTTCCGTCGCGGAAAAGGATACGGTCAACGTCCCGGCGTGGGCGGGAGCCGGAGCGATCGCCATCGGCGTGATCTTGCTGCTGGTGGGACGGAAGCGCTAGCTGCGCGACTCGTGGTGGTCTCGGCCAACCTGCCCATCACCCATCACGCATCACTGTCGTCATGCAGCGTGATGGCTGACGACCTCCAGCACGCGCGAGCCGTCCGCGTTCCGGATCTCGGTGCGCACCGCGGCGAAGCTGCGGCCTTCGTGGAATCGTTTTGAGCGGATTTTCAGCGCCCGGCCCTCGCCGGGGCTGATGTACCAGGCCGCGATGGCGGAGAGCCGGGCATGCCGGGGCGCCGCGGCCAGCGCCGTGATCGCAGCCAGGCCGAGCAGCAATCCGCCTTGCACGTGCCGCACGCGGTTCGCGTGCTGCGGCCCGAGCCTGACCGTGCAGCGCGCGCCGGCATCGGCCGCGACCGGCAGAATTCTCCAGAAATGCTCGATGAAGGCGCGCTGGTGATCCGCGCGCCTCAGTGCCGAGTTGCAGGCAGCCATCACCGGTTTCTCGTCCGGCTCGAGATCCCTTGATTGGAGCGGCGCGATCGGCGCGCCGCGGTCGTCACGCTGCCACGGCAACGGCGCCAGATTCACGCCGGGCGGCGGCGGCAGCACGACGAATGTGCCGCTCGCATGGCACGCCGCCACACCGCCCGCGTAGACCGTCCCGCTCGTCAACGATTCGCGCGCTGCCGCGCCGATCGTATAACCGCCCATGCGCGCGCGGGCCGTCAGCTCGCCGCGCAGCGGCGCACCGGTGAACTGGGCGTGCAGGTGCACGGTGGCCTGGCGCGCGCCGCGCTCGATCCTCAAGCGCGACGCGGTCGCGAGCGTGGTGTCGAGCAGGACGCAGAACGCTGCGAGGCTGGTCGAGCCGTCCACATTGCGAGACACCGGGCCGTCGAGCATGGTCTGCTCGAGCTCATCCTCGCCGATGCGCGGCCAGGCGCAGCCGAGAAGATGGCCCGGAAAATGAAAGCCCGGCGTGCGATTCGCCGCCAGGGCGAGCAGCACCTGTCGGCGAATGGCTGCGGCGTCGGGCGCGAGCGTTTCCGGCACGCCGCAATTCTAAGCGATGCGTCCAGGTCGCGCGTTCGCGGCGCATGCGTGGGGTAAAATCGAAAGTCAAAATGCCGCGTGATCCCGAACCGGCCGCAGGCGCGGCGTCTCCTCGTACCACCCGCTTGTTCCAGTCCCGCGCGCGCAGGACGGCCTGATCCATGTCGATCGGCACCCTGCTCCTGATCGTGCTGTGCAACATGTCGAGCTTCCGCGCGAGCAAGGTGCTGATCTCGTTGTTCGCGATCGAGCTGGGGGCGTCCCAGGTCACCATCGGGCTCATGATCGCGATGTATTCGCTGCTCCCGGCGCTGCTTGCCGTCTATGCCGGCAAGCTTTCGGACCGGCTCGGCGTCCGCGTGCCGATGCTGGTCGGGTCACTGGGCGTCGCCGCGGGTTTGCTGTTGCCGTGGCTCGCGCCCGGATTGCCGGCGCTCTACGCCTCCGCCGCGCTGATCGGCGCCTCGCACATGTTCTACAACGTTTCGGCCCAGAACCTGGTCGGGTCGCTCGGCGGTGCCGAAGAGCGCACGCGCAATTTCGCCAACTATGCGCTGGCCATGGCGATCGGCTCAGTCATCGGGCCGCTTTTCGCCGGATTCTCCATCGACTTCGTCGGGCATGCCACGGGCTACCTTTATATTGCCGCGCTGCCGCTGGTCCCCGTCCTGATCATGGCCTCCGCGCGCGCGGTGGGACGCGGACCACGCCTGAAGACCGAGGAGGAGCAGGCCGTGCTTTCGACGAGCCTGCTTGCCAACCCGGTGCTGCGCCGCACGCTGATCGCGAGCGCGGTGGCGGTGACGGCGCAGGACCTGTTCCAGTTCTACATGCCGATCTACGGTCATTCGGTGGGCCTTTCGGCCTCCGCGATCGGCGTCGTGCTGGCGATGTCCGGCATCGCCGCGTTCGCGGTGCGCATCGGGCTGCCGCGGCTGGTGAAGCGCTTCGGGCCGGACACGGTGTTCAACGGGTCGCTCTTCATCTCGGCCGTGACGTTCCTGTTGTTTCCGCTGTTTGCCAGCGCGCCCGCGCTGGCGGCGATCGCGCTCGTGCTCGGACTCGGCATGGGCTGCGCGCAACCGGTCACGCTGATGCTGATCTTCAGCCGCGCCCCCGAGGGCCGTTCGGGAGAGGCGCTGGGGATGCGCGTCACCATCAACCAGTTGACGCACATCGCGGTGCCCGTGATCTTCGGCACCATCGGCTCGGTGTTCGGGGTCGCGCCGGTTTTCATCGTCAACGCGCTGATCCTGGCGGGCGGCGGGCTGCTGAACCGGGAGAAGACCCCGCCGCCGGTCGACGCCGATAAGCGCCGGTGATTCGATATAGAATCACGCGTTCGATTCCAGGGGGAGCCCATGAAGGTTGCGATACTCGACGACTACCAGGACGTATTCCGCACGTTGAAGTGCAGTTCCCGGTTGAAGGGGCACGACGTCACCGTCTATCACGATTCCGTGAAGGAGCCGGGAAAGCTCGCGGACAGATTGCAGGGCGCGGATGCCGTGATCCTGCTGCAGCAGCGCACGCCGTTCCCGCGCGCCGCGGCGGAAAAGGTCACGACGTTGAAGTTGATCAGCCAGACCGGCCGCAACGCCAATCACATAGATACGGCCGCGTGCACCGAGAAGGGGATACTGGTCTGCGGGACCGGCGCCGGGGCGGTCAACCACACCGCCGAGCTCACCTGGGGTTTGATCTTCTCGGTGCTGCGCCACATCCCCGAGGAGGTGCGGCAGCTGAAGGCGGGCAGGTGGCAGACCACCCTCGGCACGACGGTGGCGGGTAAGACGCTCGGCGTCTACGCCTACGGCCGCATCGGCAGCATCGTCGCCAGGGCCGGGCGGGCATTCGACATGAAGGTCGTATGCTGGGGACGCGAGGGCTCCACCGGCCGGGCGCGCGCCGACGGCTACGAGGTCGCGCCGGGCCGCGAGGCGTTCTTCGAGAGCGCGGACATCGTGAGCCTGCATGTTCCGCTCAACAAGGAGACGCGCGGCATCGTCAAGCATGCGGACCTCGCGCGCATGAAGCCGACCGCGCTCATCGTCAACACCAGCCGCGGGCCGATCATCGAGGACGGCGCGCTGGTGCGGGCGCTCAAGGAAGGACGGCCCGGGTACGGCGCGGTGGACGTCTACGATGACGAGCCGGTGCTCGAGGGCAACCACCCGCTGCTGAAAATGGACAACGTGGTCTGCACGCCGCACCTCGGGTACGTGGACCGGGACACCTACGAAAAGTACTACGGCGCGGCGGTGGACAACGTCCTGGCTTATGCCGAAGGCAAGCCCGTCAACCTCCTGAATCCCGAAGTGCTCAAGCAATAGTGACGCGGTGAGGAGACGCGGTCGGGACGCTCGTCATCCCCGCGGAGGCGGAGTGCCCCCATCCTACCTTCCCCCTGGAGGGGGAAGGGGATACCCGCCTGCGCGGGAATGACGAACCGGAATTACCAAGAGGGAGTGGAGAAATTGGCGAAGATGCGATGCGGTGTCGCCGCGGTCGAAGCGCTGCGCGCGGCGGGCGTGAGCCGGGTCTTCGGGCTGATGGGCTCCTCCACGCTCGAGATCTACGACGCGCTCTACGACGCCCGCGACATGCTCTACGTCGGCGTGCGGCACGAGAACTGCGGCGTGCATATGGCGGACGCCTACGGCCGCGTCACGCAGACACCGGGGCTCTTCATCTGCGGGCAAGCGGGGCCGGGCGTGGCCAACATGATGCTGGGGCTCACCGCGGCGAAGCTGGCGTATTCCCCGGTCGTGGTGATCGCCGGGCTGCCGTCCACCGCCGATCTCGGGCGGGATACCTTCCAGGAGATCGACCAGCACACGATGTTCCTGCCGGTGACGAAGCGGGTGCTGACGGTGACGCGCTCCGAGCGCGTGCCTGAGTTCCTGCTGGAAGCCTTTCGCGTGGCCAACGCCGGACGGCGCGGTCCGGTCGTGGTCCAGATCCCGCGCGACCTGCTCAACCACGAAATCGACGCCGCTATTCCACCCAGGGGCGGCCAGCCAGAAGTCGTGGCGGGCGCGGTGGACCGGGCGACGCTCGAGCGGATCCGGGAGCTGGTGCTCGCCGCCCGGTCGCCGGTGATCCACGCCGGCGCCGGCATCAAGTGGGGACGCGGCACGGCGAGCCTGCTGAAGCTCGCGGAGAAGCTGCAGCTTCCCATCACCAACTCCGCCGGCCATACCGACGTCGCCCCGGTGGACCATCCCCTCTACGCGGGCGGCGTGGGGCCGCGCGGCAACCCGGTCGCGACGGGGCTCGTGCGCGAATCCGACCTGATCCTCGCGCTCGGCACCCGCCTCGGCTTCAATACCGCGCGCTTTACAAACGATATCGTGACGCCCGCATCGAAGATCGTACAGGTGGACATTGACCCCCTCGCCATCGGGCGCTATTACCCGGTCGCGCTCGGCGTCGTCGGGGACGCCGGCGCGGTGGCCGGCGCGCTCGCCGACATGATGGACCCGGTGTCCGCCGAGCGCGCGCCCTGGCGCGCGCGCAACGAGAAGTTCCTCAAGGACCGGCGGGAGCTGTTGCGCGGCCGGGACGAGATCGCGGGCAAGGGCGCGAAGCTACTGCACCCGGAGACGATCTATTCCGAGCTGCGCAAGGTCGCGCCGCGCGACGCGCTGTTCACGATCGACGCGGGCACGACCTGCCTGCAGGCGACCGACCGGCTGCCGTGCCATGTCATGCCGTCGCTGATCGCGCCGCTTGACTGCGGCAACATCGGCTTTTCCTACGCCGCCGGGCTGGGCGCCAAGGTCGCCGCCCCGGAGCGCACGGTGATCTCGCTGTCGGGCGACGGCGGCTTCGGCATGACCATGGGCGAGATGGCGACCGCGGTGCAGAGCCAGATCAACACCATCGCCGTCGTGATGGACAACGGCACCTGGGGCGCCGAGATCGCCTACCAGCGCGATTTCTACAACCAGCGCTACATCGGCGCGCATGTCCTCTCGCCGCGATTCGACGAGGTCATGAAGCTGTGCGGCGGCACGGGCTACACCGTGACGGGCCCCGGCGAAACCGCGGACGCGGTAAGCCAGGCGATGAAGGCGGGCAAGCCCGCCGTGATTCACGCCAAGGTGGATCCCGACGCGGTGCTGAGCTTCCGCACCGACTCGGTCGTCAAGCGCAATTGAGTCAGTGGAGGTGCTTGCCGCGAGGGTGAAGCGGAATGACGGTGGATGAGCCGGCCGTGTGCTCGCCGGTGACCTTCCGCGTCGCCCAGTCCTGGTCGAAGAGCTGGCTGACGAGGGCGGCGACCTGGTCCACTTCCGGCTTGCCGAGATGGCGGCCGAGCATGGCCGCGACGTCCTCGGTCACGCACTGGCGGCGGAATTCGTGGATCGCCTCGGGCGTGGGGCCGACGAACAGCTGGTAGAACTCGTCCTCGCCGTTCTCCGGGTA
>Ga0209640_10002722_pt1 | contig 15404 bp, 12 predicted proteins | sample RifCSP10_1_FD_184018 | JGI IMG/M metagenome (GOLD analysis project Ga0209640, IMG submission 184018) | Soil microbial communities from Rifle, Colorado - Rifle CSP2_sed 10_1 (SPAdes) (version 2) | ecosystem: Environmental > Terrestrial > Deep subsurface > Rock core/Sediment | place: Rifle...
CCTGCACAATCGCGGGGATCAGTCCTTTATCATCGAATTTCAGTTCAGCTTCCAATTTTCAATCTCCAATTTCCAATTTCCAGCTCATAACCGCATCGGTACGCCATGCCCCGCGAGGCACTCCTTGACCTCACGGATACGGTACGTCCCGAAGTGGAAGATGCTCGCGGCCAGCACAGCGTCGGCCTTACCTTCCACGACGGCGTCGACCATGTGCTGAGGGTGGCCGGCACCGCCCGAGGCGATGATCGGGACCTCGACCGCCTCTGAGATGGCGCGCGTCAGTGGAATGTCGAAGCCGTCGAGGTGGCCGTCGGTGTCCATGCTCGTCACAAGCAGCTCGCCGGCGCCCAGGGAGACAGCCGTCTTCGCCCATTCGATCGCATCCAGGCCCGTGGGACGCCGGCCGCCATGCGTGTAAACCTCCCACTTGCCTTCGCCAACGGCTTTGGCATCGATGGCGACGACAATGCACTGCGATCCGAAGCGCTCAGACGCCCGCGCTACCAGGTGCGGGTCGGCAACGGCGGCGCTGTTGAGCGACACCTTGTCCGCGCCGAGCTCAAGCAGGAGGCGAGCATCGGCGTCGCTGCGGACGCCGCCGCCGACCGTGAAAGGGATAAACACCCGATCGGCCGTGCGCTCGACCATCTCGTAAGTTGTCCGGCGGTCGTCGGACGACGCCGTTATGTCTAGAAACACCAGCTCGTCCGCGCCCTCGGCGTCGTAGAACGGCGCCAGTTCGACCGGGTCACCGGCATCGCGCAGCTCCACGAAGGACACGCCCTTGACGACCCGTCCGTGGTCGACGTCGAAGCAGGGGATTACACGCTTGGTGAGCATCCTATCGCCCTGTCCACCCGAGCACGTTTCTTAAGCGCGAGGCGACCGCATCGAAGTCTCGCGCCGACAATCGGCCCGGCGAAAACCTCACGAGCCCTTCCTCTAGAGTCGCAAGCTTGGCGCGCACCCATGACGGCACCAACAGACCCGCTTGTCTCCAGTCTCGCAGCCCATAGTCCGAATCGAGGTCATGCTTTTGGCCAGTGATCATCGCAACGATAACGTCGCCCGTTGCACGGCGTGAATCGCTCCACGCTGAATATGACAGCGGGACGGACCCTGGCGTCGGCCAAGTCTATCGTTGGAAACGGCACAAGGACAACGTCACCCCTCGCGAACGCCATAAAGCTCCCGCCACTTGTCATAAACGGCGTCAACCTCGTTGTCCCAATCCTTCGCAAAACCGGGGCCCGAAAGCGCCGTCCAGGGTTCGTCGTACCATCCGCGCGACGGAGCAGGGCCTTGCTCGAGCTCAGACCTCTTTATTCTGGTCGACCGCGGACCAAGCTTGTGTAACTTGACTCGGCCCTGGCGCGCCCAACGGTAGAGGGTCGCTCTGCCTATCCTGAGATAGCTGGCTGCCTCTCGTACTGTCAGCCATTCGCCTTGTACTGTCCATACCTGAACTCTATCTCGTGAGACGTTATGAGACAAGGACGTTATCGAGGTGCGCGGTCAAGCGCCACCAGCGCCGCCAGAGCCTCCCGCAAATCGACGCGGCCGTCATATAGCGCGCGGCCCACGATTAAGGCATCGAGGCGCGGAAGCGCGGCCGCGGCCATGACATCCTCGAGCGAGCCGACACCGCCGGCAAGGATAAGCTCGACGCTTCGCGGGACGATGGCGGCGAGCTCCGCGATACCTTCGAGGTCGGGGCCCTCGAGGGTGCCGTCCTTCGTAATGTCCGTATAGCTGACGAAGGCAGCGCCCGCGCCCACCATCCGGCGCACGAAGTCGTCGACCGGCGGCCCCGCGTCCGCCTCCCAGCCCCTCATGGCGACCCGCCCCTCACGCGCGTCCGCGCCAACACCTACTCTCCCCGGATACAGGAGGCATGCTTCGCGGACCATTTCGGGGTCCTCGACGGCAGCCGTGCCGAGATACACGCGGTCCACCCCGGAGGCGAGCCAGCTCTCTATGTTAGCGAGGCTCCTGACGCCGCCGCCCAGCTCTACAGGGATGTCGACGGCCTCGACGATGGCTCTGACCGCGGCGGCGTTCAGCTGATCGCCGCTCCTGGCTCCATCGAGGTCGACGACGTGCAGGCGGGAGGCGCCGAGGTTCTGCCAGTGGCGGGCCATGGCCGCGGAGTCGTCGCCGTACACGGTCTCGCGCCCGTAGTCGCCCTGATAGAGGCGCACGCACCGGCCGCCGCGCAGGTCGATAGCGGGGATTATCTCCACAAGCGCGATTATCGCATGGCGGACTTGCCTGGCTTCGGGGAAGGCGGAGGCCCTGGTAGGGGGCTCAACCGCCACGTTGCTTGCGCAGCTCGTCCTCGATCATGCGCTCCTCGGTCTCGCGGCTCCAGACGGAGGGGAACACGAAAGTGCTGAACGCCTGCCAGATAACGAATGCGCCCCATATCCCGGCGACCCAGAGCGAAAAGCCCAGCCCGCCCCCGGTCAGGGCGTCGATCACGACGAGGCTGAATATGACCGCAGCATATGTAGCGAGGTGCCTGTAGAAGGCCAGCCTTGCCCTGACTCGCCTTCGCGCACGCCGATAATCGTCGTCTTCGTATCTCATATCCCAGTCCCAGCGGCCGCGGCCGGCGCGGAATGAAAGGAACGGCAACTCAATGTCGATGCCGTCGAACTCATCATTACTGTCGTTGTCACTTTTCGACGCCACGTCCGCGACATTATAAGCGACTGCACGGCCCTTTCCCTATGCGTCGGGCTCGCCCAATGCCTGGGTAAGGAAGTTACGATAGAAGCGCAACCCGGACTCGCCGCTTTTCTCCGGGTGAAACTGCGTGGCCACGATGTTGTCCCGGGCAAGAACGCTGGCAAAGCGCACGCCATACTCCGTCTCGCCGATGACGCAGGCCCTGTCCTCCGGGTCCGGGTAGTAGCTGTGCACGAAGTAGAAGTACGAGTCATCCGGTATGCCATCGAACACGGCGTGCGGGGCCATTTGGCGCACCTGGTTCCAGCCCATGTGCGGCACCTTGAGGCCTCGCGGGAGGCGCCTGACTCTGCCGGGAATGACATCTAGGCAGCGGTGCTCGCCGCCTTCTTCGCTTACCGAGAGCAAGGCCTGCTGGCCCATGCACACTCCCAGGAACGGACGGCCGCTGTCGATGTACTCTTGGATCGGCTCGACCAGGCCGCCCTCCTGCAGGTTGCGCATGGTGTCGGCCGCGGCGCCAACCCCGGGAACGATTACAGCTTCAGCGCGGGCGACAGCAGAGGCCTCGCAAGTGACCAGAGACTCGAATCCTTGGTGGGCCACGGCCCGCGCGACGCTCCGCAGGTTCCCTGCCCCGTAGTCGACGATCACGACGCGCTTCATGGGAGCATCATCATTCTCTGGAGGATTGTATCAGTCGAGCATGAGCTGCATCGTGACCACGTCCAACCAGCGGCCGAACTTGCGCCCGACCTCGCGCTCGACGCCAGCCTCGACGAAGCCGCAGCGCGCGTGAAGCTCGATGCTGGCCACGTTCTCCCCGGTGATGCGGCCGAGCACCGTGTGAAAACCTCGCTTCCGGCCGATGTCGATCAAGGCCTTCAGCATGAATGCGCCAATGCCCTGGCGCCGTCTCTCCTGGTGGACGTACACGGTATCCTCCACAGTCAGGCCGTAGGCCGGGCGCGAGTGGTAGCGCGACAGGCAACCGAAACCGACGATCTCCCCTCCCTCCTCGGCCACGATTGCGCAGTAGGGGTCCCGGTGTTCCGCGAGCCAGGTCAGCTGGGCTTCGATCGGCCTCGGCTCAGTGTCGAACGTCGCGATGCCGTTCAGAACCTCGTAGTTGTAGATGGCGAGGGCTGCGGACATGTCGGCTTCGGTTGCCGGGCGGATTAGCGGGTTTCTCGCCACGATCAGGCCTCCATCTGTTCCAGGAGCGGCAACAGCTCCGTTAGCGAAGACACGACGTGTCCGCCCCAGCCCGCGCGTTTCGTGGCGTCGCGGTCCATCAGGATCGTGCGAGCGCCGGCCTCGGCGGCCCAACGAAGCGCTTCCGGCGAGTCATCGATCACCAGGCACCGGGCGGGGTCGAGCCCGGTGCGGTCGAAGGCTCTCTCGTAGTACACCGGCCCGGCCTTGAAGGCGTTCACGAGGTCCGGACCGAAGAGGTGCTGGAAGTGCTCGCGGACACCCATGCATCTCAGGTACCCGTCGATCTCGTTGGAGTCCTCGCCTGAGGCGGTATAGAGCGTGAGGCCAGACCGCGCGAGTGTGCGAATCGCCGCGGGCGCGTCCGGGAAGGCAGAGCGGCAACGCAGGGTGACGTACCGCGCCGCTTCGACGGCAAGCGCGAATGCCTGGTCCTCATCATCTGGTGTGGATGCGCCGACGTGCCCCGCCATGGCCCGGAACCAGTCGATCTGATAACGCCGAGACCACTCGTGGTAGGCGTCAACCAGCCCTCTCGGCGCCTGGTCCATCACGGCCTGGTCCCAGAGCGCAGCGATCGTGGTCCGGTTCGCCTCGGCCCAGCGTTCGGGGGCACCGCCGAGGCGAGGCGAGAAGAACTCGCCGATCAGGCGCTGCCACTCGCCGTAGCGCAGGCGGTTGTCATTCATGACGCCGCCGTCATCGAGAAAGATCGCGAGGTCAGGCATGGCAGGCAAGTATGCTGCCAAGCCGTCGTGATAGAAGCAAGGCCGCCTCAGTTAAGACTCGGTGAAGTCTCAGGGGCTCTGTGGCGGTGCCGGGTCGGAGCCGACGGCGTCCGAGGCACCCCCGGTGTCGGGCAAGCCTCCCGACAGCACCGTCTTCATGCGCCGGTCGAGCATGCGCGCCAGCTCAACGGACTCCGCTTGCACGTCATTTGCATCGAAACGCATGAACATGACTTCAGCGACGAGGCGGTCTCGCTGGAAGGCGACCGCGGTGATCGTCAGAGTAACCGTCCCTGGGAGTCCGAAGGCATTTCCGGGCGTCAGAAGCCGGGCGGTCACACCGTAGGACTTCTCACCCATGCCGGCTTCGAACATCTGGAATGACTGAAGGCTGCCCAGACCCGTGGTGCCCGAAACGTTCCTCTGCAGGTCCGCCAACTGGTCGTCCAGGTCGCCGGCGGCACCCTTCTTGTCCGCGTACAGCGTTACGGAGTTACCGAGATAGGGGGTTCCTGCACCTCGAATGATCGACACGTTGGAGGTGTAGGACCGCACATACCTGATCAGATGGCCGAACCTGGCGACGTCCGCCGCCTCGTCAGCGGGGTCGGCTGCGCCCTCTACGATCTCCTCGCGGGTCTTCTCGCCGGAGTCCTCGTCAGGCCTGAACGCCTGGTACTCCGGACCGAAGTCGGCCAGCGTGAGCGCCATGACGGCGAGATGATCACCTGTCAGCTCGACCTTGCTGGTCGGACCCGTATCGCAGGCGATGAGTGCGAGGATCAGCGACAGGGCGAGAAGCAGTCGCGGCATTGGGTTCCTTCGGCCAAAGCCAGTGTCCCATGTGATCATCGGTCTGAGCGACGGGCGCCATTAGCACGCCTAATCCCGCGGTCAGGCTTCTCGCACCACGGCGTTACAGAAGAGGCGTTAGGGACCGCCTGGCCCGTTATCGGGCCGTTCGGCACTCGCGCGCCGCCGCGATTGTCGCCTACGCTTGTAGGCAGGGTCGTCGCTTTCCGATTTGATCGACGCCTGACTCATAACCGGGAAAGCGCGCGCCGGCGTTCAGCCCGGTCGGCGTGGCGATTCCCCGGCGTGGGAATGGAAGGGCGACGACCCTTCTCCGTTGCCTCGAAGGCCCGGCAGAGGCGTTCTTCGCCCTTTCCAGACTCGCGGCGCCCAGACAGCGGCACGCTAAACCCTGGCGCGCCCGCTCGTTATACTCGGGGAGATGACTCAGGGATCTACGGCCGCAGACCGCGCCGCGCAGGAGGCGAAGCTGCGCGTCGAGGAGCTGCGCGCCCAGATCAACTACCACGATTACCGCTACTTCGTGCTGGACCAGCCCGAAATCAGCGACGCCGAGTACGACGCGCTGATGCGAGAGCTGCGGGCTCTGGAGAACGCCCACCCTGAGCTGATCACTCCCGATTCGCCCACCCAGCGCGTCAGCGGCCAGGTCGTCGAAGCTTTCGGGGTGGTCGAGCATCAGGTTCCGCTCCTTAGCCTCGCCAACGCTTTCGGCGAGGACGAGTTCCGGAACTGGTACAGGCGCGCCAGCGGGCTGGCGGAGCGTTCCGCCTTCGCCATGGTCTGCGAACCTAAGATCGACGGCCTCGCCGTGGCGCTGGTGTACGAGAACGGCGCCTTCGTGCAGGGGGCCACGCGCGGGAACGGCATGGTGGGCGAGAACGTCACGCAGAACCTGCGCACAATCCGCAGCATCCCGCTAGCCGTCAACGGCAGGGTGCCCGAGCGCCTCGAGGTTCGCGGCGAGGTCTACATGACCAAATCCGGCTTCGAACGCCTCAACGACGAGCGCGCCCGAGAGAACGAACGGCGCCGCGCCCGGGGGCAGAGCGAGCTGCCCCTCTTCGCCAGTCCACGCAACTCGGCAGCGGGCTCGCTGCGCCAGCAAGACTCCTCGATCACTGCCTCACGGCCGCTGGACATCTTCGTTTACCAGCTCGGCTGGGCCGAGGGCGGGCCCACGCCGGCCTCGCACTGGGAGACCCTGCACTGGCTACGCGACATGGGGTTCAAGACCAATCCCCACATCAAGCTGGCGCAGGACGCGGACGAAGCCCTGAGCTACGTACGCGAGTGGGAGGACCGGCGCGAGTCCCTCGACTACGAGATCGACGGTATGGTCGTGAAGGTCGACGACATCTCGCTCCAGCGTTCGATGGGGTTCGTCGGGAGGGAGCCGCGCTGGGCGATCGCGTTCAAGTTTCCCCCAACGCAGGCGACGACGAGGCTCCTGCGCATCGACATAAACGTCGGCCGTACGGGCAGCCTTAACCCATTCGCCGTCCTGGAGCCCGTTGTCGTCGCCCACGCGACCGTGAAGCTGGCGACTTTGCACAACGAAGACGACATCCGCCGCAAGGACATCCGAGTCGGCGACACGGTGATCGTGCAACGCGCGGGCGAGGTTATCCCACAGGTCGTCGGTCCGGTCCTAAGCAAGCGCACCGGCACGGAGCGCGTCTTCGAGATGCCGAGAGTGTGTCCCGTCTGCAAAACACCCGTCCTTCGTCCGCCCGGCGAGGCCATGAGCTATTGCCTGAACCGCGCCTGCCCTGCGCAGATCTTCCGGCTCCTTGTGCACTTCGCCCAGGCCATGGACATCGAGGGGATGGGCGAGGCGCTCTGCGACCAGCTCCTGCGCAGCGCCCTCGTGAAGGACCTGGCGGACGTGTTCTATCTCACGCTCGATGACCTCCTGAAACTCGAACGCATCGGCGAGAAGAGCGCCCGCAAGCTGCTAGACAATATCGAAAAGAGCAAGACCACGCCCCTGCCTTTGATCCTCTTTGGCCTCGGCATCCGCCACGTGGGCTACGAGACCGCGGAGCTCCTCGCCGGGCATTTCGGCAGCATCGATGCGCTGGCCGCGGCTTCAGTAGACGATCTCGCTCCGGTGCCGACGATTGGGCCCAAGACAGCGGAGAGCGTTTACGAGTACTTTCACGATGAGCAGAACCTGGCAGTGATCGAGAAACTGAAGCGCGCGGGAGTGCACCTGGTCGGCACGGCGCCGGCCGCGCGCGAAGGGCCGCTGATGGGCCTCACGATCGTCGCGACGGGCAGCCTCACGCGCTGGAGTCGAAACGAAGTCGAGTCCCTCATAAAGCGCCTGGGCGGCGCCGTCGCCTCCAGCGTGACGAAGAAGACCGATTATATCGTCGCGGGCGAAAGCCCGGGCTCGAAGCTGGCCAGGGCCGAACAGTACGGCGTCCGGGTGCTGGACGAAGAAGCCTTCGTCAGGCTCCTGGCCGAACACGGATTCAAGGTCTAGCAGGGTGCGGGAAAACGCTTGTAGACTTCCCGTGGTTCGACAAGCTCACCACGAACAGAATCTAAAACCGTTCGCCTGAGCCTGCCCTGAGCGACAGCCAAAGGGAAGGGCCGCTCTTGGACTTTTTCAGCACCCCGCCAGGGCAGGAGCGGCCGCTTGTCCGAGGAGTCGAGCCCTCTCTTCAAGGCTGGCTAGAGTTCGTGGTTACCAGCGGCGCCGAGCGAATGAAGCCCTTTCCCGTGTAGAAGAGGATCACGTCCTTGGGATCGCGGCGTTGCGCCTCGCCATCAACCTGGCCGCGCGGGACGTTGACAACCACGACCTTCTGGTCTTTGTAGATCGTCCGGGCGACGGCTTCCGGAAAAATAGGGAGGCTGTTCCAGACGCCATAGTAAATGACGATCCGGGCGCCGCTCGGTACCTGTGGCGCTGCCTGTTTCAACCCGTCAGCCAGCACTCGATACTGCTCTGTGTCCTTTGCGAAGGCTTGGTCCCGCTCCTGTGTGATCGACGCGCCAATGCTCCCGAGAAACACGATGATCACTGCCCCCGCGGCGGCGATCACAGACGAAGCCGGCACGTTCCCGGCCACCAGCGAGCCGGGGATGGTCCTTCGCAGGCTCTCGAGAGACCGCACCACCACCCACGAGACGGCTATGGCAAGCGGCACGGCCGACATGTAGAGGTAGCGCGCCGGCGCGAACGGGGCGGTCCATATCGTAAACGGCGAGAGGCCCAGCAGGAGCCACAGAATCAAGAACCGCAGGCGGTCGGAGCCGGCGATCAGCACCACCGCGAACGCCGCCAACGCGATCGCCCCGGCGGTCCACTGCCCGCCGGTGATGTCGGCGAACACCACGCCATCGTCGGTAGGCCAAACTAGCTTCGACGTGAGCGCCCAGAGATGCTGCGGTATCTGCGAGCCGAACTGCAGCCGTTCGAATCCGGGAGTGTCGCCCGTCGCCAGGAACTGGACCGGCGTCAGGGCAATCACCAGTACCGCGTACGGCGCAGCACGAAGAAGCAGGCGCTTCGTCCATCCCGCGTCGTCGCGGTCGAATGCGAATGTGTAGAGGGCTGCCAGGGGTGCCAGAGAAAGCAGGATCTCGTCGGTTAGAACCGCCAATGCGAAGAGCGCGAATGCGAGCGCTTCGAGCCGGCCACTGCGCCTGGCGATGCCGCGCTGCAGCACTACGAGCGACGCCATGGCGAACATCACGGCGATTATGCGCGGGCCGTTGGTTATCCAGCCGACGCTGACTACGTGGTTCGGGAACAGCGTCAGGAAGGCGCAGGCGCCGGCTGCCACGTAGCGCCCGAATCCTGCCTGGACGCAGAAAACGTACAGCAGCACCAGCGTAGCGAGAAAGAATCCGATGCTGGCAAGGTGGTAAGCGACCTCATTCAATCCGAAGGCGCTCCACATGATGAGGTAGTAGACCTCTCCCAGGGGGCGCCAGTAGATGTTGGAGTCGGCGAAAGTGATCACTTCACCCAGGTGCGCCCAGGTCGGCCTTGTGGCCAGATCGATGAAGGCGAGATAGTCGTCGCCGTGGAAGTAATCATTCAGAGTCGGCCAGTTGACGGCCATGGCCACGCCAAGAATGCCGGCAAGCGGGAGCATGGCGGTCATCGTGCGAAGCGATACCAAACTGCCCCGGCGCTTCATAATCGCCGAGGCAGTTCTCCTGGCCGCTATCGTAGTAGCGCTCAACCTGTCTCCCTCTTGGAAGGACGGGCCTCCCCTGCGCCCGACCGAAGGGCTGTTGGGCCGACCGCTATCTCAAGTCAAGTACTCGAGGCCAAAGCGGGCGCCTCTTGCTTGGTGAGGACGATCTCGCCCGACTCTGACACATCGATGAGGACGGTGTCACCGGGGCCGAAGCGCCCCTCGAGTAGCGCCTCCGACAGGCGGTCTTCCAATTCGTTCTGGATGACCCTGCGCAGAGGACGCGCCCCGAACACCGGGTCGTAGCCTTTCTCGCCCAGCCAGTCCCGCGCTCCGTCCGTGGCTTCCACGCTGATGCCCTTGAGCATCAAGTTCTTCGCCACCTCGCGCATCAGCAGGTCGACGATCATGCGTATGTGCTCCCTCGCCAGCGCGTGGAACACGACCTGGCCGTCGATACGGTTCAGGAACTCCGGCCGGAAGACCCGCTTCAGCTCTTCCAGGACCTTGTCTTTCATCTTCCGGTACTGTTGGGCCTCGGTCTTCGCCTCTTCTGTCTGCACCGAGAATCCCAGTCCGCCCTCGCGGCGGATCAGGTCGGAGCCCACGTTGGAGGTCATGATGATGATTGTGTTGCGGAAGTCGACCTTGCGGCCCTTAGCGTCCGTCAGCGAACCGTCATCGAAGACCTGCAGCAGCATGTTGAAGACGTCCGGATGAGCCTTCTCGATCTCATCCAGCAGGATCAAGCAGTACGACTTGCGCCGGACCATGTCGGTCAGCTGGCCGCCGTCGTCGTAGCCGATGTAGCCGGGAGGAGCGCCGACCAGCCGCGACACGTTGTGCTTCTCCATGAACTCCGACATGTCGAGGCGGATCATGGCGTCCTGACTACCGAACATGAACTCGGCCAGGATCTTCGGCAGGTAGGTCTTGCCGACGCCCGTGGGGCCCAGGAACAAGAACACGCCGATGGGACGCTTCGGGTCCTTGAGGCCGGCCCGGGAGCGGCGCACGGCCTTCGTGATCGCGGTGATCGCCTCGTCCTGACCGACGACCTTGGCCCGCAGCGCATCCTCCATTTGGAGCAGCCTCTGGGACTCCTCGCTGGCGATGCGCGTCACCGGGATGCCAGTCCACATCGCGACAACTTCCGCAATGTCCTCTTCGTTGACCTCTGGCATTATCGCCGTCCGCTCGACGTCGAGGCCCTCTTCCATCTTTTCGATGCGCTCCTGGAGCTTCAGCTCCCGGTCGCGCAATTCGGCCGCAAACTCGTATTGCTGCGCGGCGATGGCCTGGTCCTTCTCGCGCCGCAGGCTCTCGAGGCCGCGCACGGCTTCCTGGAGCGAAGGCGGCGTGGCGCTCTTGCGGATGCGCACGTGCGACGCTGCCTCGTCCACCAGGTCGATGGCCTTGTCAGGCAGGAACCTGTCCGAAACGTAGCGCGCTGCCAGCTCGGCGGCGGCCTTAAGCGCTTCGTCGGTGATCTTGAGCTTGTGGTGCTCTTCGTACTTCTCGCGAATTCCTTTGAGGATCTCGATCGTCTCTTCAACCGAGGGCTCCTCGACCAGGATCGGCTGCAGCCGGCGCTCGAGCGCGGAGTCGCGCTCGATGTGCTTGCGGTAGTCGTCATTCGTCGTCGCGCCGATGCACTGCAGCTCACCGCGTGCCAGGGACGGCTTCAGGATGTTCGCGGCGTCCACGGCGCCTTCAGCCGCCCCGGCGCCAACGAGCATGTGCATCTCGTCGATGAACAGCACGCAATTGCCGGACGTCTTGATCTCGTCGATGACTTTCTTCAGGCGCTCCTCGAACTCGCCGCGGTACTTGGTGCCCGCGACCAGCGAGCCGATGTCTAGCGTGAGGAGGCGCTTGCCTTGCAGCGTTTCCGGCACTTCGCCGGCAACGATGCGGTGAGCCAACCCTTCGACGATCGCGGTCTTGCCGACGCCCGGCTCGCCGATGAGGATCGGGTTGTTTTTCTGGCGACGGGACAGTATCTGGATCAGGCGCTGTATCTCGCGGTCGCGGCCGACCACGGGGTCGACCTTGCCCGCCCTGGACAGCGCCGTCAGGTCAATTCCCAGCTGGTCGACAGTGGGGGTGCGCGTGCTGGCGCGCCCGCCGGTCGGCGTGCTCTGCGGCATGCTCTGCGAGAGGATACGAGTCGTCTCGGTACGGACGCGCTCCAGGCTGACGCCGAGCGACTCGAGGACGCCGAACGCAATGCCCTCGCCCTCGCGGACGAGGCCGAGGAGCAGGTGCTCGGTGCCGATGTAGCTGTGGTTGAGCCGGCGCGCCTCTTCGACGGCAAGCTCAATAACCTTCTTGGCGCGCGGCGTCAGGCCGATCTCAGTGTTAACCTGCTTCTCGCCCCTGCCAATGATGAACTCCACGGCGGAGCGGACCTTGCTCAGCTCCACGCCAAGGTTGTTGAGTACTTTCGCGGCAACACCGTCGCCCTCACGGACGAGGCCGAGAAGGAGATGCTCGGTGCCGATAAAGTTGTGGTTGAACCTCTGGGCCTCTTCCTGGGCCAGGGTCAACACGCGGCGCGCTCTCTCGGTGAACTTGTCGAATCGGTCTGCCATAACGCCTGCTAGCGCCCCCTATTCCTGAATTCAGGTTAGCACGGGACAAATCGCTAGTCCAACTTGGGACAGACCCCGGATGTTAAGCCTGTGTTTCCTCCGGCGGGGTATCGGAGGCCAGCTTTTCCTCCAGTTTCAAAGCCGCGAAGGCCGCCGCCATCTGGGTCTGAGGTTCTTCGTCCTCCTGCCTGGCGGTCGCACTCTCGGCTGCGTTCTTCGGTGCGCCATTGCTCGACGGCGACGACGCCCGCGGCTGCTGGCCGTCGAGGCGCTCAAGGATCGAGCTGTCCTGCATCTCCTCGGCGACCGCCTCCACTTCTGTCCGGAGAGCATCGCGAATGTGCTCCGGCGCGAAGGTGACCTCGCCGTCGGGCCCGAACTCAAACCCCAAGATCTCGCCCCGCTCGCGCGCCTGCTTCAGCGATAGGCCGATGCGATGGCGGTCCGGCTCGATCCGGACAATGCGGAGCGGCACAATGTCGCCAACGTTCACCGCCTCTTTGGGGTGATTGATCCGGCGGTCCGCTAGCTCCGATATATGGATTAGCCCTTCTACCGGTCCCTCAATACGTGCGTAGGCGCCGAAGGTGACGAGCTTGGTGACGACGCCAGGCACCACGTCGTTTACATGGTATTTATCGACAATCGCATTCCATTGCGCAGGCTGCGCCCGGCGAATGCTCAGCGCGATCTTCTTCGTCTCGCCGTCTACCTTCATCACATAGACGTCGAGTTCGTCCCCGACCTTGAACATCTCCTCGGGCGGGCGGGAACGGTCCCAGGAAATCTCGTTCAGGTGGACGAGGCCGTCGGCGCCGCCGAGATCGACGAACACGCCGAAGTTGCGGATCGAGCTGACGCGCCCGTTGCGGATCTCTCCCTCCTGCAATTCGGAGAGGAGGCGCTCCTTCTGCTGGCTGCGCCATTCCTGCAAGGCGCCACGCTCGGAAAGGATCACCCGGTTGCGACGGCGGTTCAGCTCGATGACCTTGAGACGGAGTTGCCTCCCGACCGCCTGGGCCAGCGAGCTGCCCGTCTCGTCGTTTCGGTCCGGCCGAAACCCGACAAGCTGCGATAGGGGCACGAAGGCGGCGACGCCCTCGACGTTGACGAGGAGGCCGCCCTTGTTGTAGCCGCTTACCTCGGCCTCGAAGCTCTCGCCGTCATCCATGCGCTGCTGTAGAAGGCGCCAGCCATGCTCACCGCGAGCCCTGTCGAGAGAGAGAAGAATGTCGCCCTCGGATGTCTCGGGCTGCATCACGAAGGCCACGACTTTTTGACCCATCTCGACACGGCGGAGGGGCTCCGCGCCGAGTGAATGCATCTCGTTTGCCGGGATTACACCCTCAGATTTCGAACCAATGTCGACGACGACGGCATCGCGGTTAATGGCGATGATCGTCCCCTCGACGACCTCTCCTCTGCGCAAGGAGCGGATGGAGGAGCGTTCCTCTGCCTCGAGAAGAGCGGCCATGGACATCATCGAGTCGTCTTCGTCTATTACTCCCCCCCGACCCCCGTTTCCGGTGGCGTTATCAACCAATCTGTTCTTCCTCCCGCCGTCGGCCCGCTTTTACGGGCACAGCGTCGGTAGATTCTAGCATACGACTGGCTTTCGACCATCATGCGGCGGGGGGCCGTGTCGTGGGTCAGCGAATCTGTCAGTAGCTAACGGGCCAGTGAATTTGTCAGTGGAGGCGGGCGGTGATTCTGTCTGATCATGGACAGAAAGGATCCCGTCACTTTGTCCCAGAGAGAGCAGCAGCGCCTAAAGGTACTCGCGGAGGTTGAAGCAGGCAGGTGGTCAGCGGAGCAAGCGGCTGAAGTGTTAGGTCTATCGTTGCGCCACGTCTGGCGGCTGAAGAGCCGCTACCGTCAGGAGGGAGCCGCTGCCTTCATGCACGGCAACCGCGGCCGCGCTTCGCCTGGGAGAATCAACGAAGAGACCCGCTCGCGAGTCAAAGGGCTACTTGCCGGTGCCTACGCTGGCTGCAACGACCACCACCTGGCCGAACTCCTGTCCCTGCGTGAAGGCATCGTCCTCAGCCGCAAGAGCATCGAGCGTATCCGCCGGGAGGCGGGACTGAAGCCGGCGCGCCGACGGCGGGCGCCACGTCACCGCAGCCGTCGCGACCGCATGCCCCAGGCGGGCATGCTGCTGCAGACAGATGGCAGCCCGCATCACTGGTTCGGCCCAGACCAACCGCCCTGCTCGCTCCTGGTGGCCATAGACGACGCCACCGGCGAGGTGGTGGCAGCCGTCTTCCGCGAGCAGGAGGACGCTCAGGGCTACTTCCTTCTAGTCAAGCAGGTGCTCAAGGCCAAAGGCATCCCCCTGGACCTCTACCACGACCGACACTCTGTCTTTCAGGACAACTCCAAGAGGGCGTGGACGCTGGAGGAGGAACTGCTGGGGCGCCGCGAGCCGACCCAGTTCGGCCGCGCCCTGGAGGAGCTGGGCATCACTTCTATCGCTGCCCACTCGCCCCAGGCTAAAGGACGGGTGGAGCGGCTGAACGGAACCCTGCAGGACCGTCTGGTGCAGGAGCTGAGGCTGGCCGGCATTACCGGCATCAGGACTGGCAACCGCTTCCTGCCCGCTTACCTGCGGGGCTTCAACGCTCGCTTCGTCGTCAAGGCGGAGGAGCCAGGCTCGGCCTACAGGCCCCTGGACGCTGGCTTGGACCTGGAGCGTATCCTCAGCTTTCGCTATCAGCGCGTCGTCGCCATGGATAACACGGTGCGCCTCGATGGCCGGCTGATCCAGGTCCCGCCCGGCCCCAAGCGCCGCTCCTACGCGGGCGCGCGGGTCTGGGTGCACGAGTTGCTCGATGGCAGCCTCGGTGTCTGGTACCAGGACCACTGGCTGATGCATACGTCAGCGAAAGGGAACGGAGCTGAGCTGCGGGCGCGTAAGCGCCGGCCAGCGTTGCCAGAGCGGTCCGCCAAGCTGCCGCAGCTCGCCCCTTCCGCCCCACCAAGCCCGAAGCCTTAACAAGCCGCGCCCCATCCCTGGCGGCGCTACAACCCAGACTTCCTCAAGTCGCGGTCACTGACAGAATCGCTGTCCCGTTAGCCATGCCTACTCACAAAATCGCTGTCCTGTTAACACCCGCTTGCACTGACAGAATCACTGGCCTACAACACATGCGGCGGGGGGCCGGGTAGCGTAACGAGGACTGTGTAAAAGGGAGGGCGTA
>Ga0209640_10002723_pt1 | contig 15402 bp, 14 predicted proteins | sample RifCSP10_1_FD_184018 | JGI IMG/M metagenome (GOLD analysis project Ga0209640, IMG submission 184018) | Soil microbial communities from Rifle, Colorado - Rifle CSP2_sed 10_1 (SPAdes) (version 2) | ecosystem: Environmental > Terrestrial > Deep subsurface > Rock core/Sediment | place: Rifle...
TCCCGCCTGTTTCGTGCCGGCCGCCCGCCGCGCCGCCGGAGCGGCGCTGCCGCAGTGAGCTACGACAACATTGGCAAGTTGGTCCGGCGCATCGAGATCGGCATGGTGCCCGGCGCCATCCAGCGTCTTTATCGTGGTTTCCGCGCCAATACCATCGGCAAACTTCTTGGCGTAGCTTTTCGGCAGCACGTTGTCCTGGTCGCCCATGACAATGAGCGTCGGCGCGGCGATCCGCTTCAGCCGCTTGCTCAGCCCGGTGTCGGAAAGCGGCCATAGCAGCCGCGCAGCGGCTTCGTTGGCCCGCAGCATCAGCACCGACCATTCGAGATCGTCGACCCCGTCCGGCTTGGCGATGTGGCGCGTCCAGGCCTCGGGATCGACGGTGAAGGTCCGGGCCACAGCGTCCGGCCGCACGGCGAACACGTCGGCCGGCGGATCGTTCGGGTCGTGAATGCCGAGCGGCGAGACCAGCACGAGGCGCCGCACCAATTCCGGCCATAGCGCTGCGACATCCGCAGCCAGGGCGGCGCCGAGCGAGACGCCGACGACATCCACCGGGCGCACGCCTGCGGCGGCGACCAGGCCGTGGGCGGCGATCAGCCAGTCGAGATGCGAATCGAGCTTCTCATGCGCGCGGCCGCCGCCGGGAAACCCCGGCAGCGACGGCGCGAACACGTGGCGCGATTGGGACAGCGTCTCGAGGAACGCAGCCCAGCGCGGCAGGCCTCCGAAGCCGGCAAGAAAGACGAGCGGCTCGCCCCGTCCCTTCTCCCAGATGCGCAAATCCTCGCCCCCGAACGGGACCGTGCGCGCGCGCGGCTCGGTCATGCGAGGACGCGATCGACGTGCCGCGCCCGCTGTTGGCTCGGCATCGGCTTGGGCCACCACTGATCTTCCCATTCGTCGTCGAACAGGTCCTTGATCTGCGGCAAGACCTTCTCGGCGAACAGCCTGGTGTTGTAGCGGGTGAGATCGCCGCCCATGTTGCCGAAATGCAGGAGCAGCATGAGGTGGCCGACATTGAGGTTCTTCGAGGCCCGTCGCAGCTGGTCGGCGACCTCGTCCGGCGAGCCGGCGATCACGTAGCCGCGGTCGAGAATGCCGTCCCAGTCGCGCGCGATCTCGTGCCCGGCGCGCGCGCCCTGCGCCTGCACCGCCTGCGCCGTGGCGATCTTGCCGTTGCCGCCCGCGACCTGCGACACCATGCCCTGGATGCGTGAGCGGATCGAGGCCTCGCTGGTGTAGCCGGGCGGGTTGGCGAACCGCGGGTCGAGATGCAGGCAGGCGTTGTAGAAATATTCCGCCGGCTCTTTGTACAGCTTCATCGCCTCGTCGTGCGTCTCGCCGACGCCGACGAACTGCAGGAAGCCGGCGCGGTACGGGTTGGGATGCTTGCCCTGGCGCGCGACCTCGCGCCAGAAGCCCTTCATCGTGGCCTCGCCCGCCTTGTAGCCGAAATACGACAGGTAGCAGTAGACGTAGTCCATCTCCGCGCACCACTGCCAGGTCTCGACCGAGCCGCCGCCGGGGATCCACACCGGCGGGTGCGGCTTCTGCACCGGGCGCGGCCACGGGTTGACGTAGCGCTGCTGGTTGAAGCGGCCGTTGAAGCTGAACGGCTTGGGCGAGGTCCACGCCTTCATGACCAGATCGTGCGCCTCGTAGTAGCGCGCGCGCAGCGAGCTCGGGTTCTGGCCGTAGGCGTAGCAGGTGTCCATCGGCGTGCCGACCGGGAAGCCGGCGATCAGCCGTCCGCCGGAGATGCAATCCAGCATCGCCATCTCCTCGGCGACGCGGGTCGGCGGGTTGTACAGCGCGAGCGAGTTCCCCATCACGCAGATCGCCGCGTTTTGCGTGCTGCGTGCGAGGATCGAGGCCATCAGGTTGGGCGAGGGCATCAGCCCGTAGCCGTTCGAGTGGTGCTCGTTGACGCACAGCCCATCGAAGCCGAGCTGCTCGGCATAGGCGAACTCATCGAGATATTCGTTGTAGACGAGGTGCGCGCGTTCGGCGTCGAACAGCTTGGGATCGATGTCGACCCAGACCGACGGATGCTTGTCCCGGAAATCGGGCGGCAAATGCGGGTACGGCATCAAATGGAACCACAGGACCTTCATCGCGCCATCTCCTTTGCATCCGGCGTGGCGCACCCTACGGAATTGCCGTGCCACTGCCAAGGGTCGGGTTGTTATGGCCGTGCGCGGCTGCTACCGTTGCTTGCCACCGCTCGAAATCCGATCACGTGGAGTCGCCGATGCAGCCCGTTTATGTGCGCAACGCCTGGTATCTTGCCGCCTGGGCCAACGAACTGAAGCCCGGCGAACCTTTCACGCGCACGCTGCTCGACGAACCGGTGATGATGTACCGGACCGGCGACGGCACGCCGGTCGCGCTGGAAGACCGCTGCTGCCATCGCTCGCTGCCGCTTTCGCTCGGCAAGATCGAAGGCGACCGCATCCGCTGCGGCTACCACGGGCTGCTGTTCGACGCCGGCGGCAGATGCGTTCAGGTTCCCGGCCAGTCCTTGGTGCCGCCCGGAAGCGGAGTCCGGCGGTATCCGGCGGTCGAGCGTTGGCGCGCCATCTGGCTCTGGATGGGCGTGCCGGCCGCGGCGGACCCGGCGCTGATTCCGAACCTGTATTGGCTCGATCATCCGCAATGGGGCGCCGGCACCGGGCAGATGCAGATCAAATGCGGCTATCAGCTCATCGTGGACAACGTGCTGGATCTCACGCACCTCTCGTATGTGCACCCGCGCACGTTCGGCACGCTGGCCATCGCCGAGAGTCCGGCGCGGTACGAGCGCGTCGGCGACCAGGTGCGTATCATCCGCTGGATTCTCGACTCAAAGCCGCCCGGCGTCATGATGCGGAACCGCGCCATGGACGGAAACATCGACCGCCGCCAGCTCATCACGTTCCTGCCGCCGTCGGTCGTCACCATCGAGGGCTGGTTCGGGCCGGCCGTGGCCGGGCGCGACCAGCGGGCCGAGCCCGAGGGCGGCTTCGGCATCTGCAACGTCAATGCGCTCACCCCGGTCAGCGCGACCGAGACGCTGCATCTGTTCGCGGAAGCGCAGAGCTACGCGCCCAAAGACGATGCCGCGACGAACAAGCTGTTCACGGAGGTCTACGACACGTTTCTCGAAGACATCGAGGTGCTGCAGGCGCAGCAGCGCGCGCTGCTCGAGCGGCCCAACCGACCGATGATCGACATCAACGCCGACGCCGGCGGGCTGGAAGCGCGGCGCATCATGGCGCGGCTGACCGCATCGGATGCCGCGCGCCCGGCCGCGTGAGCGCACCAACCATGGTTGTTCCGCAAGAATCGTGATGTTACGCTGAATCGTTCACGCATACGCTGTCCGGGGAGGCCAACAAATGTCGTTCAAAATTCTCGCGCCCGCCGCGTTTGTGCTTGCCGCGCTCACCATGCCGGCCGCGGCACAGACGGTCATGAAGATGACCACCGCGACCATCAACGAAGACCAGCACGAGTGGATGAAGCGGTTCAAGGACCGCATGGACAAGCGCGTCGGCCCGGCCAAGCTCAAGATCGAGATTTATCCGGCGAGCCAGCTCGGCACCATCCCGCAGATGACCTCGGGCGTGCAGCTCGGCACCGTCGAGGTCTGGGTCGGCCCGCCCGGCTTCCTCGTCGGCCTCGACCAGCGCTACCAGGTGTTCGACGCGCCCGGCATCTTCAAGAGCCGCGAGCACGTCAACAAGACGCTGTGGGACCCGGAATTCCGCAAGGACATACTGGCGCTCGGCGCCGACAAGGGGATCGTCGGCATTTCGATCTTCTCGGCCTCGCAGACCGTGTTCGTATCGCGCAAGCCGATCAAGACGGTCAACGACTTCAAGGGCCTCAAGATCCGCGTGCTGGCGAGCCGCATCGAACGCGACGCGCTGGCGCGCATCGGCGCGGCCGCGGTGCCGATGGATCTGTCCGAGACGTTGCCCGCGCTGCAGCAAGGCACGCTGGATGCGGTGAAGAGCGCGATCACGATATTCGTGACGTTCAAGTACCACGACGTCGCGAAATACCTCACCAAGACGCATGAGGCGATCATCCCGACCATCATCGTGGCGAGCAAGGTGTGGCTGGACAAGCAGCCCGCCGACATCAGGACCGCGGTGTTTGAGGAAGCGAAGGCGGTGGAGCCGGGGACGCTGCCGTTCGCCAACCAGTTCCACGCCAAGATGTACAACACCTGGGTCGAGAAGGGCGGCGAGATCATCGAGCTGTCGCCGGCCGAGCAGGCCGAGTTCGTGAAGCGGATGTCGACGGTGGGCGACGAGGCGGTTAAGGACAACGCGGCGGTCAAGGCGTTCTACGATAAGATGATCGCGGCGGCCAAGCGCGCGGGGTGACCAACTCTAGCGTCCTCATCCTGAGCCTGTCGAAGGATGAGGACATCGCACGGCCTCACCCTTCGATCCTTCGACGGGCTCAGGACTCAGGGTGAGGCATTAGGCGTTACCCCCACACCTCGCGCGCGGTTTCGACCACCAGCGCGAGCTTGCGCCGCTCGTCGTCGACGGTGAGCGGGTTGCCCATGAAGTTCGATGCGAAGCCGCATTGCGGGCTCAAGGCGAGCCGTTCCAGCGGCACGTAGCGCGCCGCCTCGTCGATCCGCCGCTTGAGCGCGTCCTTGGATTCAAGCTGCGGCGTCTTGGTGGAGACCAGGCCCAGGATCACGGTCTTGCCGGCGGGCAGATGGCGCAGCGGGCGGAAATCGCCGGCGCGATCGGAATCGTATTCCATGAATAGGGTGTCGATGGCGATGGTCTGGAACACGACCTCGCTCACGTCCTCGTAGCCGCCTTCGCCCATCCATTTGCCGCGGTTGTTGCCGCGGCACATGTGCATGCCGATGGTCATACCGCTGGGCGCGGCCGCGACGATGCGGTTGAGCACCGCGGCGTAGGCCTTGGCGATGTCGTCCGGGTTTTCGCCCCGGTCGCGCAGCGCGCGCTTGCCGCGCGGGTCGCACAAAAGCGGAAAGGTAACGTCGTCGATCTGGACGTAGCGGCATCCCAACGTATGCAGCTCGGCGATCTCGGCGATCCAGATGTTCACCGCATCGTCCCAGAACGCGTCGCGGTCCGGATACGCTTTGTTATCTATCGCCGCGTAGCCTCCCCAGAAATGCAGCATGTTGGGTGAGGGCAGACTCACCTTCGGCGTCTTGTTGGTCACCGATTTCAGGAACCTGAATTGCTCCGTCACGATGCCCTGGTCGCGCCGCAGCTTGGCGTGAACCTGGACCAGATGGCCGGGGAGCTTCTCCGTCGTCTTGTCGTCCTGGAACGGCATGGCGGCGGAGATCGTCTTCGAGGAATCGACGAAGGTTATGCTGGTGCCGGCGAGTGCGAGCAGGAAATCCTGGTACCAGGAGCGGCGGCGGAATTCGCCGTCGGTCACCACCTCGAGCCCGACGCTTTCCTGCAGCGCGACTGCGTCGCGGATCGCCTCGTCCTCCATGGCCTTCAACGCGGCGAAGCTGCGCGAGCCGGACACCTTGCTGTATTGATCGCCTTCGGCGGCGGCGCGCGCCTTCAGCAATTTTTCCGGACGCAGCAGGCTGCCGATATGCTCGGCGCGAAACGGCGGCATGATTTCAACTCCGGCGTGGAATGTCTGCCTTATTTGGGTAATATGTCGGAAGTCGTAGTGTCCCGCCCAGGAAATCCGCCTGCATGACCAAGTCCAATTGGCGCACCCCGGTCGTGATTCTGATCGCCGGAACGCTGGCGCTGTTCCTGTCGCTGGGCGTCCGCCAGACTTATGGGCTGTTCCTGCCGCCGATCAGCGCCGAGTTCGGCTGGGGCCGCGAAACATTCTCCTACGCAGTCGCGCTGCAGAGCGTGTTCTGGGGGCTGGGCACCCCGTTTGCCGGCATGATTGCCGACCGCTACGGGCCGGGGCGCGTGCTCGCGGCCGGCGGCATCCTTTATGCGCTGGGTCTGGTCTGGATGGCGTTGGGCTCGACCGCGTTCGACGCCAACGGCGGCATCGGCGTGCTCACCGGCCTTGCGATGAGCGCGACCATGTTCCCGATCGTGCTGACCATCGTCGGCCGCGTGGCGCCGCCGGGCAAACGCAATCTCTATCTCGGCATCGCCTCGGCCGGCGGCTCGTCGGGCCAGGTGATCCTGATGTCGCCGATGCAGTTGTCCATCGACACGTGGGGCTGGTCGGCCTCGATGCTCCTGCTCGCGCTCATGGCGGGGTTGATCACGCCGCTCGCCGCGGCAGTGGCCGGCACCAACGAGAAAAACGTGGCCGGCCAGCAGCACCAGAGCGTCGGCGGTGCGCTCAAGGAAGCCGCCAACAACTCGGGCTATTGGCTGGTGAGCGCCGGGTATTTCGTGTGCGGCTTCCAGACCATGTTCATCAGCATGCATCTGCCGGCGCTGATCGGCGACAACGGCATCGATCCGGGCATGGCGGCCTATGCGCTGTCGTTGATCGGATTCTTCAACATCATCGGCTGTTTCGTGTGGGGCGCGATGGGCGCCAAGTACCGCAACAAATATTGTTTGGTCGCGATCTATCTCGGCCGCTCGGTGGTGATGGCGCTGTTCTATGTCATCCCGATGACCGAGACGAGCCTGCTGATCTTCGGCGTGTGCCTGGGCTTGGTATGGCTCGGCACCGTGCCGCTGACTTCGGCGGTGGTCGCGCAGATTTTCGGCACCAAGTACCTGTCCACCCTGTTCGGGCTGTCGTTCGTCAGCCATCAGGTCGGCAGCTTCCTCGGCATCTGGATCGCCGGGCGCCTGTACGACCAGATGGGGAATTACGACGTGATCTGGTGGCTGGCGGTCGCTTCGGGCCTGGTCGCGGCGCTGCTCAACTTCCCGATCAAGGACCAGCCGGTGGCGCGGCTCAACCAGCAGCAGCCTGCGACCGCGAAAGCCGCCTAGTCCTCGCGCAGCGCGAACAGCTCCTGCGGCTCGCGCACGCCGCGCAGTTCGTGGCGCCCTACCGATTCCAGCCGATGCGCGCAATTGGTCGCGGCGCGCGCGAAGGCCTCCGATACGAGGACATTGCGGCCCAGCCGCTTGCACAAGAGCTCGATGCGGCTCGCCTCGTTCACCGCGGGTCCGACCACGGTGAAATCCAGCCGGTCGGCCGCGCCGACGTTGCCGTACAGCACGTCGCCCAGATGCAGCGCGATGTCGAGCTCCATGGTCTCCTCGCCCGCCGCGCGGCGCGCGGCGTTGAGTTGACGCGCGCGGTTGCGCATTTCCGCGGCTGCGCTCAACGCATTCGTGCACACGCCAGCGTGCGGCTGGACGTCGAGGCGAAACGTCATCAAGCAGCCATCGCCCATGAATTTGAGCACCTGGCCGCCGTTCGCCACCACCGGCGCGACCATCGCCTCGAAATACGCGTCCAGCATGGGCGCGATCTTGTCGTTCGGCGTGCGATCCGAGACCGCGGTGAAATCGCGGAGATCGGCATAGACGATCACGGCGTTCACCGTCTCCAGATGGCCACGCTTGATCTCGCCCGCGAGAATCCGTTGGCCGGCGTCGTGGCCGACATAGGTATCGAGCACGTTGGTCGCGATCTGGCGCGCCAAGAGCGCCTTCGCCACCAGCGCGTAGCGCGGCAGCAGGCGCGCGAGCACCGCGAGGTCGCGGTCGGTGAAGCCGCCGGCGCGGTCGGTGACCCAGGACGAGATCATGCCGGTCGGCTCGGTGCGCGGGCCGATGTCGAACCGGATCGCACGGGCGTAGTAGTCGGTGCCGCCCTCGGCGCGCAGCCGCTCGAGGACCTCGAACTCGAGCGCCGCGCCGTCGTCAAGCCGGCGGCGCCACTGCTCGAGCTGGTTCGCCAAGAGGTAGGCGAACGGGCTGTGCAGCCATTCCGGCGTGCCGCTACGCTCCAGAAGCTGGCGCGACGGCGCCGCGGCGCGGTGCCATGTGTAGCTCACCGCATCGACGCGCGGGTGCAGCGTGCGCACCGCGACGAGCCCGCGCAGCAGCGGGATGCCGAGCTCGACCACGCGCTCGCAGAACCCCGCGTGCAGCGCGATCGGATCGGGCGTACCGAGGCCTTGCGCGACCAGCCAGTCGCTCAACGCCTGGAGCTTCGCCGCGTCGGCCGGGGCGAGCGCGACAGGCCGCGATTCCAGCAGTGTTGGGCTGTTCACGCTGGAAACATGGTACCGAACCGGTGCATTGTCCACGCAAACGGAAAGGAGATCGCTCCATGGCGCGCAAGGCTGCAATCATCACCGGATCTGCCACCGGCGTCGGCGCCGCGACCGCGCGCATGCTCGCCGGCAAAGGCTGGAACGTCGCGATCAACTACACCAAGAGCCAGAAGGAGGCAGGCGAAGTTTCCGCCGCGTGCGAAAAGCTGGGCGCCGACACCATCGTGGTGCGCGCCGACGTCGCCAGCGATGCCGATTGTCGCCGGCTGGTGGACGAGGCGGTGAAGAAGTTCGGCCGGCTGGACGCGGTGGTGAATTCCGCCGGTACCACCAAATTCGTCAACCACAGAGACCTGGAAGGACTCTCGGCCGAAGATTTCGCGCGCATCTTCGCGGTGAACGCGACCGGCCCGTATCTGATGGCGCGCGCCGCCGCGCCGCATTTGAAGAAATCCGGCAAGGCGGCGATCGTGAACGTCTCCTCGCTCGGCGGCTTGCGCGGCAGCGGATCGTCGATCGCCTATGGCGCCTCGAAGGCCGCGCTGAATGCGCTCACCATGTCGCTGGGCCGCGTGCTGGGGCCGGAGATCCGGGTGAACGCGGTCTGCCCGGCGTTCATCCAGGGCCGCTGGCTCAGGGACAATCTCGGCGAGGAGCTGTACGAGCAGATGAAGAAGCAGGCCGAGGCCAACAACCCGCTCAAGATGGCGCCGACGCCCGACGACGTTGCCGCGCACATCGTGTGGCTGATCGAGGGCGCGCATCTGATGACCGGCCAGATCATCTCGATCGACGCCGGCCAGTCGATCGCCGGTCCCACCGGCCACACGCCGGCGAAAAAACCCGAGGCCGCGGCGGCGCGATAGCCCGGTCTCCCCTTTAGTTTTTGTCATTCCCGCGAAAGCGGGAATCCATACTTTGGTAGTGTGGACCCCCGCTTCCGCGGGGGTGACATTGTTTTTTTGCGCGGATCAGCGCGAACGTCTGTTACTGCCTCACCTTGGCGTCGATCAGGACGATGGCGATCCGGCACGGCTTGCCCGAGCGGTTGACCCAGGCATGGTTGGTGCCGCGCTGGATGATCACCTCGCCCGCCTTCACGTGCACCTCGCCCTCGTCCACCAGCATGTCCATCTCGCCGTCCAGGATCACCACGTAGTCGATGGAATCGGTGCGGTGGATCGACGGATGGCGCAGCGTCCTGCCGGCCTGCGGCGTGGCGCCGATCTCGCGCGCGAGGCGCTCGGCGTCCGCCGCGGAGACTCCTTCCGGCTCGGGCGCGAACTCGACGATGCGGAACACGCTGCCGTTGACGGGCGCCGACAGCGCGACCTCGCCGAGCGAGAGGTCCTTCACGCCGCCGCGGTCGTCCAGCACCGCCGGGGTGGCGAACTCGCGCCACATCACGGTCGACACCACGCCGGATTCCTTGCGCACCCGCACGTTCGGGGCCGCGCCATCCATCACGATGATCGCGTTGCCGTCCTTGTCGTGGCCGGTGACCACGCGCCGCACACCATCAGCCATGTCGGATTCCTTCAGTTCAAACCAGCCAGCGTCGCCTTGAGCCCGTCGGTCAGCGGCACATTTGCCGCCACGCCGAGTGTGGCCCGCGCGCGGGCGGGGTTGCCGATGGAGGCGCGGATGTCGCCGGCGCGCGCCGCGCTATTGCGTCGCTCCACGCGCTTGCCCGCCGCCGCCTCGATCGCATCGGCGAGCGCGCTCACCGACGTCGCCCGACCGGTGCATGCGTTGTAGACCGCCGCCTCGCCGGCCTTGCCCATCGCGGCGATGAGATGCGCGACCGCGTCGGACACGAACACGAAGTCGCGCGTCTGCCCGCCGTCGCCATGGATCTCCATCGGTACGCCTCGGCGCACCCGGTCGGCGAAGATCGAGATCACGCCGGAGTACGGCGAGTTCGGATCCTGCCGCGGGCCGTAGACGTTGAACAAGCGGACGCCGGTGTTGGGCACCCGATGCACGTGCCACGCCACCCGCCCGTGCAGCTCGCAGCCGAGCTTGTCGGCGCCGTAGGCGGTTAGGGGGCGCGTCACGGCGTCCTCGGTCAGCGGCACATTCGGGTTGTCGCCATAGACCGCGGCCGAGGAGGCGTACACCACGGGCGTGCGCCTGGCGCGGGCGGCTTCGAGCACGGTGATCGCGCCGGTGAGGTTGACCCGATGCGTGCCGAGCCAGTCCACGTTCGAGCGCGCGACCGAGGCGATCGCGGCAAGATGAAAGCAGCCGTCAATTCCGGATATCGCGCCGCGCACGGCCGCGAGGTCGGCGACGTCGCCGATCATCATCTCCGCGGCGGCCGGGGCATTCTCGCGCTTGCCGGACGAAAGATCGTCGAGGACGCGCACGCGATGACCGGCCGCGATCAGCGCGTCGACAAGGTGCGAGCCGATGAATCCGCAGCCGCCGGTGACGAGGTAGTGAGCCAAGCGCTAACGGCCGCCATTGGTGAGACGCTGGAACGCCGCGAGTGTCTCGTCGCTGACGTGATGCTCGAGCCCCTCGGCGTCGGCGCGCGCTGTTTCGTCCGAGATCCCGATCGATTTCAGGAACGCGATCACGATCTCGTGCCGACGCTTGGAGGCCGCGGCGATCTTCTTGCCGCGCGGCGTGAGGAAGATGGAGCGATACGGCTCGGCGATCACCAGCCCGTCCTGTTGCAGCCGGACGATGGTCTTGGCGACCGTCGCGTTGGTCACGCCAAGCCGGCGGGCGATGTCCACCGCGCGCGCCTCGCCCGAAACCTCGATCAGGTCGGCGATCAGCTCGACATAATCGTCGGCGATCGCGGTCTGCAGCGCGCGCCGGGTCTTGTCGTTGTGGGCGGCCTGCGCCTCCGGCGGCACCAGGCTCGCGATGCGGCCCGGCACGCGCCCGCCACGCTTGACGACCGGCTTGCCCTTCTCGTCCATCGCCCGTCTTATAACATCAGATGCGGCACATTGTATTTCGCTGGCTGGTCGTTCTGGCGTTGGCCTTGGCGCCCGCGGCGGCGCAGATGCCCGACCCGCCGCTGCCGACCGAGCCGCACACCGCCGAACAGAACCCGCTGCCGCGCCGCCACCTGCAGTTCGAGGAGCGCGGCGTCAAAGAGCGCGCGCTGTTTTACGTCGCGTACGGCGACCTGCTGTTCCATTCGCCGCTCCTGCTGGGCGCGCGGGCGCAGCAGCTGGGCCTGTCCTGCGCCGCCTGCCATTCCGGCGGCGAGGCGAACCGGCAGTTTTTCATCCCCGGCCTGTCCTCGACCCCCGGCGCCATCGACGTGAGCTCTGCGTTCTTCCACCCCGCCAATGACAATCGCAAGTTCGACCCGTTCGATATTCCCAGCCTGCGCGGCATCCGTTTCACCGCCCCGTACGGGCGCGACGGCCGCATCGCGTCGTTGCGCGAATTCGCCCGCATGGTGATCGTGCAGGAGTTCGCCGGCGCCGAGCCCACGCCCTTCATGCTGGACGCGCTGGTCGCGTTCCTGAACGAGCTCGATTTCCTGCCGGCGCCGTATCTCAACCGCGACGCCACGCTCGATGACCGCGCACCTCCGGAGGCCAAGCGCGGCGAGATCCTGTTCAACACGCCGTTCCCGCAGATGATGGGCGGCAAATCCTGCGCCGGCTGCCATATCCCGTCGGCCAATTTCCTCGACGGGCGGCGGCACGACATCGGGTCCGGCCGGCCGTCGTTGCGCTACGCGCGCGACAGCGCGTACGACACGCCGACGCTGCTCGGCACCCTGAACACCGCGCCGTATTTCCACGACGGCTCGCTCGATACGCTGGCCGACGTGGTGTTCTGGTTCGACTCGCGCTACGGGCTCGGGCTCAGCAGGGCCGAGCAGGCCGACCTCACCGCCTATCTCGAGGCGGTCGGCACGGGCGAAGATCCGTTCGAGACGCGGCCGCGCGAAATCCTGCTGCAGGAGCAGACCACGACGTTCCTCTCGGTGCTCGACGTGTTGATTCCGCGCCGCGACGCCGCGCACGCGGTGCTGGCGCTGCGGACGGTCGCGCTCCTGGCCCGCCGCGACGGGCAGGCGAAACAGGCCGAGCGGCTGGACACCATGACGCGGGCCGCGGTCGGCGAGAACTGGCCCGAGGTCGAGCGGCTGTGGGCGGCGTACCGCGCCGACAACGCGAACTAGAACGCGTCCTGGTAAGACGGGGCGCGGACGGTCATGCGTCGAGACGCGCACCGAGCGCCCGCAGCATGCGGGCGCCGTCGCCGCGCCATGCTGCGCCGTGCATGCAGGCGAGCGTGGTCGGCCGCAAACCGGCAAGCCGCTCGATCATCCCGCCGGCATTCTTGGTGTGCGAGTAATAGTCCAACTGGCCGCGGAACGCCTCGCTCGGCTCGAGGATGTCATCCTCGGTCAAAGGCGCGTGCGTCGCGCCTCCCTGGGTGAACAGATCGCCGCACAGCAAGGTTCGCGTCGTCTCTTCCATGAGAAAACCGCATTCCCAGGCATGCGGCAGGTGCGGCGTGGCGAACCAGCGCACGGAATGCGCGCCGAGCGGCACGGTCTCGCCGTCGTCCATCGCACGCGGCGGCCGGTCGGCCACATCGCCGATCGAGACGATCGCGGCGATCTGGCCGCATAGTGGAACCGCGTTCGGCGCCGCAGCCAGGAACTCGTTGATCGCGCCGCACTCATCCGCCTCGTAGTGCGAGAACGAGACATAGCGCAGCCGCTCGATCGGCATCACGGCGCTGATCGCCTCGCGCACCAGCGGGAACATGCGCCGCAAACCGGTGTGGAATACCAGCGGTTGGTCATCCACCAGCAGATACTGGTTGAAGGTGAAACCGCCGGGCACGACGGAGACCGGCGTGCAGATGCGATAGATGCCTTGGGCGATCTCATCGATGCGCGTGCCCGACTCGCGATTGGTGATCATCTCGACCCTCTCTCTTTACTGTACCCGCCGAGGGAGTGCACATCCTAGACCTGGTAGCGCTCCTCGAGCGCGACCACGTCGGGGAATCCCATCAGCTTGAGGAATTCGTCGAACCGCTGCAGCGGCACGCCGGCGTCGGCCGATGCGCCGGTCGTCTTCAGCGCGCCGTAGACCTTTTCCAGTGCGGCGACGGTGGCGAGGAACCCGCTCGCCGGGAAGATCGCGATGCGGAACCCCATGCGCTCCAGCTCGGCCTGCGGCAGCACCGGCGTCGAGCCGCCCTCGACCATGTTGACCAGCAGCGGCGTGTCGAACGCACGGCCGAGTCTCTCCATCTGCCCGACGTCGCCCGGGGCCTCGACGAACAGGACGTCGGCGCCGGCCTTGGCGAAGGCTTCGGCACGCCGCATCGCCTCGTCGAACCCGGCGACCTTGCACGCATCGGTGCGCGCGATGATCAGGAAGTCGCTGCTGTCGCGCGAATCCAGCGCCACCCTGATGCGGGTGATCATCTCGTCCAGCGGCACCAGCCGCTGTCCGGTGGCGTGGCCGCATTTCTTCGGGAACGCCTGGTCCTCGATCTGGATCGCCGCGACCCCGGCGCGCTCGTAGCCGCGCACGGTGTGGCGCACGTTCACGATGCCGCCATAGCCGGTGTCGGCGTCGGCGATCAGCGGCGTCGTGGTGCCGGAGACAATCTGCGCCGCGCGCGCCACCATGTCGGTGTAGGTCGCGATGCCGGCGTCCGGCACGCCGAGATACGACGCGACCACGCCGGATCCGGTCATGTACAGCGCCTTGAAACCGGCGCGATCGGCGACCTTGGCGCTGATCATGTCGAACACGCCGGGCGCCAGGATGAACTCCCGGTTGCGGATGCGTTTGGCGAGGGTGGTTGCAGCGCTGGTCATTTACGCCGCCAACGCCTGCGGGATGTCGCCGAGCTCGCGCGCGACCCAGCCGGCAAGGGCAATCGTCGCATCGTCGGCGCCGATCGCGCCGACCACCTGCAACCCGACCGGCATGCCGTTCGGGCCGGTGAACGCCGGGATCGTGATGCACGGGCCGTGCATCAAGGTCCACAGGCTGTTGAACGAGGAGTCCTCGATCTCGGTGAGGTTCCTCGGCGACTCGCTGGAGGCGGCCGGCGTGATGATGCCGTCCAGCCCGGCCAGGACCGCCAGCAGCGCATTGCGGCAGCGGATCGCGTGCGCCTGCGCCCTTTCGTAATCGGCTTCGGTCGTGGTCTTCATCATCGCCGCGGTTTCTTTCAGCCAGCGATTCATGCCGTCGAGATGATCGCGCATCTCGGTTTCCAGCGCCGTCGCGCCTTCGACGTTGGCGATGATGCGGAACGAGTCGAGAATGCCATCGAACTCGCGCGGAAGGTCCACCGGCACCAGCTCGGCGGATTGGCCGAGCCGGCGCTCCGCCTGCTCCAGCGCCTGCACGATCTCGGGCTTGGCCATCGACCATTGCGGCGTGCGGCACACGCCGAGTTTCGGGCGCCGGGTCGGGGTCGAGGTCGGCCGCGCGGCGGTGAGCGCACGGCGGATCAAGCCGATGTCGTCGAACGCGCGCACCATGAAGCCGAGCGTGTCGAGGGTGGGGCGCAACTGGCGAATCCCGCCGCGGTCGAGCCCGGCGAGGCTCGCCTTGTAACCGAACAAGCCGCAGTAGGTGGACGGGCGGATCACCGAGCCGCCGGTCTGGGTGCCGAGCGCGGCGGGCACGTGGTAGTCGGCGACCGAGGCCGCCGAGCCGGACGACGACACGCCGGGCGAGCGTTCCAGATCGTGCGGGTTGCGCACGCCGATCGGCACCGGCGTGGCGAATTCCGTGGTCGCCGTCTTGCCCAGGATCACCGCGCCCGCCAGCCGCAGCAGCGCCACGCACGCGGTATCCGCGCTCGGACGATGCCCGGCATACAGCTTGGAGCCGTACGCGGTCGGCATGTCGCTTGTATCGAGCACGTCCTTGATCCCGACCGGCACGCCATGCAGCACGCCGCGCGATGGCTCCTTGTCCCGCGCCCGCGCCTGGGCCAGCGCAATATTGCGGTCGACGAAGGCCCAGGCATGGAGCGCCGGGTTGCGCGCCTCGATACGGGCGATGCAGTCGGACACCAGCGCTTCCGACGTGATCTTCTTCGCGGCGATTTGCGCGGCGGCTTCGCTCGCGCTCAAGAGGTTCAGCCCGGCAGGTCCGGCGCGTCTCAGGTCAGCCATGCGGTGTCTCCCCGTTTTCCGCATTGTCGCCCCCGCGCAGGCGGGGGTCCAGAAGCAAGAGGTTGAACCACAGAGACACAGAGAAGTA
>Ga0209640_10002724_pt1 | contig 15401 bp, 17 predicted proteins | sample RifCSP10_1_FD_184018 | JGI IMG/M metagenome (GOLD analysis project Ga0209640, IMG submission 184018) | Soil microbial communities from Rifle, Colorado - Rifle CSP2_sed 10_1 (SPAdes) (version 2) | ecosystem: Environmental > Terrestrial > Deep subsurface > Rock core/Sediment | place: Rifle...
AGTTACCAGTTGCCAGTTGCCAAGCTGCCAGCTGCCAGCTGCCAGCTGCCCGGAGGAGTTGCCAGTTTCCAGTTACCAGTTTCCAGTTACCAGTTGCCCGGCTGCCGGCTGCCAACAACAGTTGCCGACCTTCGGTCGGCGTCACCCGCACGCCGCCAGCACCGTCGGATACGGATTGACCGGGATGCCACTCGGCTCGATCTGGAAGTGGAGGTGATACGCCCCCGGCGGAGGGTCGCCAGTGTCGCCGACGTAGCCGACCACGTCTCCCCTGCTCACGTTCTGGCCGGTGGTGAGGAAGCTGGGGGTGTCGAGGTGGGCGTAGAAGTAGTTGACGCCGTGGTTGGAGTAGAGCCTCACGGTGTTGCCGCCCAGGCCGTTGTAGCCCTTGGTGATCGTCCCGTCGGCCACCGCGATCAGCGGTGTACCCCGGGGAGCGAACATGTCCGTCCCCTTGTGGGTCCTCCCACCCGATCGGGGAGCACCCCATGTGTCGTTGAACCACGTCGCCCCGCCCACCGGGCAGATGAAACCGGGAGTCACCCAGCTGGGCACACCGAGCGTCGGAGCACCGAGGGCAGCCCTGACCTCGTCGAGCCGTCGTTGTGCCTCTTCAGCCGCCCGTCGGGCCTCCTCCTCCCTGCGACGCTGCTCCGCGAGAGTCTCCTGTGCGGTCTCGAAGTTGGCGTCGGCCTCCTCAAAGCCCGCTTGCGCCTCTGCAAACAACTCGTTCATCCGACCCAGGATCGCGTCGGCCTCGACGCGCAGATCCGAGACCCGTTCTGTGTCGGCCTCCAGTTCCGTCTTGAGGCGCTCCATCTCGGCGGTGGTGGCCACCAGGGTGTCGAGTGAGGCCGAGTCGAACTCGACCGCGCGATCGAGCACCTGCTGGGCAATGATGCTCTGCTGCATCTCCTCGGGAGCGAACATCCGGGCGACCGGATCGCGGACATCGCCGCTCATGTAGGACTCAACGGCGCGATCTCGAATCTGCTCTCGCAACTCGCGGCTGCGATCCTCGTACACGGTGATCTGCCCCCTGACCCGCCCGATGCGGAACGTCAGCGTCTGGAGCTCCGAGTTGATCGCTTCGTACGCGGTCACGGCGTCGTCGAGACTCGCCAGTGCAGCCGCGCGATCCCGTGCGGCAGCCTCTCGTTCCAGGCGCGCCTGCTCTACCTCCTCTTCGGTGATCGAGAAGGCCGGCATCCCTTGGGACAGGGCGAAAAGACACACCGCGACCGCCGCAGCGAGTCGCCGCTTGGGGGAAGTCACCATCAGCATCGTATGGAAGGAGCCCAGTTATCCACAGCATTTCACTTCGGCAGCAGCACGCGGCGGGTGAAGGGGCCTGATGGACTTTCGACGACCGCGAAGGGCGACACCGCGCAGGTTGGTGTTCGTGCTGGTAGCGGGTAGCGGGAAGCCTCCTGCTGGCAACAACGGGTACCGTTGCCCTCCCCATGCCGATCCGCATCCGGCCCGACCTCGAAAGGATCCATCCGTACCGGCCGGGTCGCCCCGTCGCCGAGGTGGCCGCCGAGTACGGCCTGGGCCATGTCGTCAAGCTCGCCTCGAATGAGTACCCCGAGGGCCCGTTTCCCGAAGTGCAGCAGGCGCTCATGGCCCGCGTCGGTGATCTCAATCGGTACCCGGACAACGCCAAGCCGTTACTCACCGCCGCTCTCGCCGACCACCTCGGAGTCCCCCGTGAGCGAATCTGGACCGGCGGCGCCAGCAACGAGCTGACCCTGGTTGCGGCCCTGGCGATGGGTGGACCGGGAACCTCGTCGGTTTACGCCTGGCCGTCATTCGGCCTGTATCAGATCGGATCGAGGGCCGCGTTCGCCGACGACATCGCAGTGCCCCTCACCGTCGACCACCGCCACGACCTCCCCGCCATGCGAGCAGCGATTCGAGCCGACACGACCGTGGTCTACGTGTGCAACCCAAACAACCCGACCAGCACGCACGTCGCCGGTGACGCGCTCGCGGCGTTCATCGATTCGCTTCCCGAAGACATGCTCGTCATCGTCGACGAGGCATACGCCGAGTTCGTCACCGCACCCGACTACCGGTCGATGCTGACGCTCGCTGCAGTCCGTCCCAACGTCATGGTGACCCGGACGTTCTCCAAGGTCTATGGCCTCGCCGGGCTCCGTATCGGGTACGCGATCACCGAGCCGTCGTCGATCGCCCAGTTCCGCCGAATCCAGCTCCCCTTCACCGTCAACACCCTCGGCGAGGTGGCCGCTGCCGAGGCGCTGAAGCACCAGGACCGTGTGGTGGAGCGAGTGAAACGCAATGCCGAAGCCGTCAACGCGCTCACCGATGGGCTGCGCGAGCGGGGCATCGGCGTGGCCGACAGTCAGACCAACTTCGTCTACGCCGACTTCACATCCTTCGGTGCCGGCGCCGTCGAGTTCATGCGACGCGGGGTAATCGTTCGCCCGGTCCTCCCCGAAGGATGGCTACGGATCACAGCCGGGACGCCGGACGAGAATGACCGGTTCCTGGCTGTGGTTGACGAGTTGGGTGGGCAGCAGGGGTTCGACGAGTAGCTGCCGGTTTCGCGGTTGGCGGGCACTCCTGCGGGACCGTGAGCGCAATACCAGCTGGACCGTCACACCGCGGCAAGGTCGGTGATGCAGAACGGCTCCTCGAACTCCTCGCGTCGCACGGCCAGGAGGTCCATCCTCCCGAAGAAGGCTGCGAAGCCGGCGGCATCGAGCTGCGCGCAGACTGCCAACCGCTCGGCGATCGGCAGGCAGTAGTACTCGAGGTTCACGATCCCGACGCCGCCTGCATCGAGATCGACCTGCTTCAGCACCTCATAGTCGTAGCCCTCGGTATCGATCTGGAGGAGATCGAAACGCTCGATGGAATGCTTGGCCAGCAGCGACGCGAACGACAGGCCGGCAACGGTGATTCGGCTCAACGTTCTGGCTTTGCGACGGCTCAGGATGTTGCGATCCGGGACGAGCGTGCCGAGGGTGCTGCGATCCGTGGTGGTCACCATCTGGATCGGAGCGTCCCGGTCAGCGATGGCGACGTTCTCGAAGGAGAGGCCGGCAACACCCTGGTAGCGCTCGACCAATCGCCCGAACGGCTCTGCCTGTGGCTCGACCATCAGGCCGCGGATCGTCCCGCGCTTGATGAGCTTGCGCAGGGGATCGCCACTGCGCCCGTCGTTGGCGCCCACCTGGATGAAGGTGAGTGGCCGACCTGGATTCGCCGCGGCGCGGTGCTGGGCCGCGGCGACCACGGAGAGACCGATGGCGCGCCAGCGCTCGCGCGCCGACTGATAGCGCGGCCAGTCCCACCCGGGCAGCGCGCCCTGGACCTCGGAGAGGATCTCGGCGGGCACCGGCGTGACGACCCGATCGTCGACCCATAGTGCAAGCCGGTACGCGCGGTCGATCAGGCGGCGGGCCTCGCGAAAGCGCTTCTGATACAGGATCGCCAATCCGAGTAGGTACACCGCCCTGGGAGCGTGTGGCTGCGCCCGTACGACCTCCCAAAGGAGATACTCGGCACGCCGGTAATCGCCGGTGAGCAGTAGTTCGCGGCTTGCTTGACGGAGTTCCCTCTCCAGAGGATTGTCGGTCATCTGCGCGGTACCGTACCGCCGGGTCGAGAGGCTCGCCGCGAATCGACGAGGTTGCTCCTCCGGTGGCGGGCGACCGAACTGCCCGCACCCTCTCAGGACAGAATCGTCAACAGCGCCCAGTATGAGCCGGCGGCCAGCACGACGCCGTCGAGATAGGCCAGGCTGCCGGGGACGGTCCCGGTGGCGAAGAATCCACCGGCGCGAAGCAAGGTTCCGACGTTTCGGCCAGCCACGAGAGCGATAGCGGCACCGAAGGAACCTGCAATGGCGTCGAGCAGGTCGGGTGCCCATATGGCGCCCGCCACCGCCCCGGCCGCCACCGCTCCGATGAACATCGCCACCAGAGGATCGAGGATCGGCATTTCGGACCGATCGGACAGCCACGACAGAACCACCGCGACAGTCGCCACCGAGAGAAAGACCAGGGTCTCGTCTCTCGACCTCAGCCTGAGCAGCACGAGGGAGGAGATGCCGAACGCGGCCGTACAGGCGATCGTGACTCCGGCGACGACCGAATCGATCGGGCGAAGGCGGTGGCTGCCGACGCTCCACACCAAGGTCGCCAGAACGGCTCCCACCGTGGCAACCGCCATGCCGAGCGCCCCGAACCGGTACGTGCCCAGTGTCCCCCCGAGCACGCCGAGGAGGGCGGGGACGAACGCGACCTCAAGACCGCGGCGGTCGGCCGACGTGGCCAGGTCGTAGACCCAGACTCCGCCCACGAGGACCACGGTCACCGCGAACCACTGCAGGGAGACTTCGTTGGCGCCGAACAGCGCGGCCGCCATAGCCGCCACGATGCCGATCTCGATGAGCATCGGGGATCTGACCACCATCGCACCACCCGACACCGGAGGGATCACCGCGACCTCCGATTCATCCCTCACCTCGGCGGCGGCCGACACCCGCTCCCCGTCGACCCACACCTGCGCCGGCTGAAGAGCGCGGCCGAACTCCGGGCCGAATCGTCTCGTCGCCGCGGCGAGCACCTCGGCCACAGTCGTCCCGGGTACCTCGGCGGTCGCCGTTCCGGCAATCTCACGGAGGTTGGCGAAGAGGCGAAGGCGCGCCATCAGGCGATGTCCACCGCGCCCACCATGACCACCACGCCGTCAGGCCGGGTGGTCTCGAAGATCATCCCCCGGTCCGAGGACCACACAGTCGTCACGAGGTCGCTGCCCGGGATCACCATGTCGGTGAACCGCACCTGAACCCGGTGAACCCGCGTGGGATCGCCACCGGCAAGGTGCTCGACGAAGCCGGCCGCCACCAGCGAGAGAGTGCCCAGGCCATGGTTGATCACGCCGGGGAGGCCGACCATGGTCGCCACTGCCGGGTCGAGATGGATCGGGTTGTGGTCACCCGAAGCATCGGCATAGCGGGTTGGCATGTCCCCGTCGACATGGCTGGCAAACGTGGCAACGACTTCACCTCGTTCCGGTGGCGCGGGCTTCGCGGCCGGCGAGCGCCCTATCCCGCTCCCCGCCCCCCGGACGAAGATGGTGGCGTACTGATCGTTGACCGCCTCACCGGAAGGCGTCACCGCCGCAACCTTGGCAACGAACGTCGCACCCTTGCCCTTGTCCTCCACGGACACCAACGACGGTGTCAACACCAGGACGTCGCCGGGACGGGTGGGGCGATGGTGGATGATCTCCTCCTCGCCGTGCACGATCATCAGCGGGTTGTCGACGCCGAGCTCGCGATCGAGGGTGACGGTCCCCATGAGCGGCAGCCCGGCCACCACGGGGAAGATCGGCGACGCCACCTGGTCGGGCCCGATGTGGTGGCGGGGATTGGGGTCGCCCGACGCGGCCGCGTACGCCTCGATGTCTCCAGCGGCGACGGTGACCGTGGTCGGCTCGTAGACCTTTCCGCCCAGGTCGAAGTTGAGAGGCATGGGGGAAGGCTACCGTCACCGGTCGCCCGTCACTGGTCCCCCGTCGCCCGTCGCCCTTTACCCGTCAGATGCGCGAGGGCGGCATGGCCGCCGAGTAGAGGGGGGAACGACTCGGGACAGTCGGCCGAGCAACTACTCAGCCAATGACCGTGCCCACACACTCGCCGAACCCGACCCGGGCCACCCCCTCGCGCTCGCACCACCCGCGCATGATCACCGTGTCGCCATCCTCGAGAAACGATCGCGTCGAGCCGTTGGGCAACTCGATCCGGCGCTCACCGTTCCAGGTCAGCTCGATCAGGCTCCCGTACGTTCCGGGCTCGGCGCCGGAGATCGTTCCCGAGGCGTACAGGTCACCGGGCCGCACGTTGGTCCCGTTCACGGTCATGTGGGCGAGTTCCTGGGCGATCGTCCAGTACGCCCCCTTGAAGTTGGTGCGGGAAAGCACCTTCAGCTCGGTTATTGCCGCCGCCCGCAGCGACACCTCGAGCTCGATGTCCACCGCCCAGTCGCCGGCAGCTTGTAGATAGGGAAGCGGCTCGGGATCCTGGGGCGGCGGCGCCACCATGAATGGGGCAAGTGCCTCCATCGTCACCGCCCACGGCGACACCGTCGTGGCGAAGGACTTGCCCAGGAACGGGCCGAGTGGCTGGTACTCCCACCGTTGGATGTCTCGGGCGCTCCAGTCATTGACGAGCACCATCCCGAAGATGTGGTCCCCGGCGTCGTCGATATCGATCGGCGACCCAAGGGAATTGCCCGGTCCGGCGATGAACCCGACCTCCAATTCGATGTCGAGGGCGCCGGTGGGTTCGTGACGGGGCGGACCATCTGCAGGCTTCACCTGTCCCCACGGCCTTCGCACCGGCGTTCCACTCACCACCAGGCTGCTCGCCCTCCCGTGGTATCCCACCGGGAGATGGCGCCAGTTGGGGAGCAGCGGCTCCTGTTCCGGGCGGAACATGCGCCCGAGGTTGGCGGCGTGATCCATCGACGAGTAGAAGTCGACGTAGTCCCCGGCCGCCATCGGGAGGCGCATCGTCACCTCGGAGCGGTCCAGCAGCGCCCCCCCGGGCAGGCGGTCGAAGGCATCGGTGGTCAGCACTGCCACGATCGCCTCGCGGGTCGTCTGCCACACCCCCCGTCCCAGCGCCAGGAATGGATTGAGCACGTCGACCCTGAGCGCCGCTGCTGCTTCCGATGGGACCATCCCGGCATCCGCCAGGGCGTGCAGGTCGAGCACGTGGTCGCCGATCGCGGTCGCGATCCGCGGTCCGTCGGGGTGCTCGAACACCCCGTAGGGAAGGTTCTCGAGTGTGAAGTCGGTCCCCGGCGGGAGGGGAACGCGGCTGCCCGTCATCCGTCCACCGGCAGCACGCCCAGAGTGAGCAGATCCTCGACCGGCTCGTCCAACGAGCACGACCCGTACCCCGTGAACAGCCGCGCCCGGCTGTCGGCCACGGCGACCGCACTGAAGCGATGCTCGTGCCAACCGATCCGATCCCGATCAAGGGTGAACGAGGTCGAGTCGGTGTCCCCGACGATCTCGGTGATCGTGGCGAGGTCGAGTCCCTCGTCGGCGGCGACGCACGCCACAAGCAGGTTGACAAACCCGTGATGAGTGAACCCGGTATCGGGATCGAAGTGACGGAACGGATGATGCAGGCCGGCTGTGGCCTTGAGGGGTATGCCGCGGTCGCGGCAGCCTGCGATGACCGAGGCCACCATCGCCGGGGGTGGGAAGGCCTCGATCACCAAGCCACCGCACCGCAGCTTTGCTCCGAGCCCGGTGCGACCTGCGTCACCGGCGGCCGCGATCGAGTCGAGCGCCGCCGAAGCCCCATCACGCCAGGGAACCTCGAAAAACACGGAGCGGCCGAATACGCCGGCGGTCTGGACTATCCACCGGGCAGCCTCGCTCGCCGGCAACGCCGCCTCCACCGACTCGACGACGGAGCGGCCCTCGAGGCGTGCTTCGAAGTCCTGGATGTGGCGGGCGTCGTTTGCGGTGGCGTCTGGCCCGCCATCCGCGGTGACGGTGAGTCGCCACGGTGCCTCCCCCTCGATGCCGGTGCCCTCCAAGGTGCCCGCCAGTTCGCCCAGCCGGGACGCCGGGCAGATGAACCTGGCGACCATCCATGCATTCGGCCCGCCCCTGGCGGCGCGGTATCCATCCACTGCGGCGGCCATGTCGAGGCGGGCGGGAGGAAACAGGCCTGCGTAGTCGATGAGCCCCGCGAGCGCGGCTACGCGAGCGTCCTGTCCGCCAGATTCCAGCCCCATGGGCGTGAAGGGTACCCGGCGGTCTGCGACCGCCGGGTACCCGTCGCTCGTTCCCCATTGCCTCCGTTACCTCGATCTCCGGCCCACCGCGTGTCGCTGATTGCCTGTCGCTCGATTTCGAAACACGCGACAATGAATGCCTCCGCACCACAGAGGGGACTGAGATGAAGGACGTCGATCGGGCCACGCGCGACCGCGCCAAGGCGATGGCGAGCAATGACGACTTCCCGCTGAAGGGTTTCTCGCATCTCGAATGGTGGGTGGGCAACGCCTTCCAGACCGCCCAATTCTTCCGGTCCCACGTCGGGTTCGCGATCACCGGGTACCGCGGCCCGGAGACCGGGACCAGGGAGACCGCTTCGTACCTCCTCGAGCAGGGAGACATTCGATTCATCGTCACCGGGGCGATGGGCTCCGACCATCCGGTGAGCGACCACGTCAACCGCCACGGCCCCGGAGTCCACGACGTAGCCATCCTCGTGCCCAACGCCGAGGCAGCCTTCGAGATGGCGCTGGAGCGCGGCGCCGACCCGGCGGCCAAGCCTTACGTGGTGGAGGACGACAGAGGTCGCGCTGTGACCTCCGCCATCCAGGTCTACGGCGACACAATCCATTCCTTCGTCGAACGGGAGGGTGACCTCCCTGGGTTCGAGCCGATGGAGGACACGCTCGCGGAGCCCATCGGCCTCCAGTTCATCGACCACGTCGTCGCCAACGTCGAACTCGGCAAGATGGACTACTGGGTCGAGTTCTATGAGCGGGTCTTCGGGTTCACGCTCCTCAAGCACTTCGACGACGACGCGATCAGCACCAAGTACACGGCCCTCATGTCGAAGGTCATGTGGGACGGCGAGGGCATCATCAAGCTGCCGATCAATGAGCCGGCCGAGGGTCTCAAGCGGTCACAGATCGACGAGTACCTGCAGTTCTATCGCGGGGCCGGCGTCCAGCACATCGCCATGCACACCGCTGACCTGGTGGAGACAGTGGACCGGACGAACAGCCGCGGCCTGAAAACCCTGGACGTGCCTGACGCCTATTACGAGGACGTGTGGCGACGGATGCCCGACATCTCCGTCGACCGTGCGCATGTCGAGAAGCTGCGGATCCTGCTCGATCAGGACGAGGGGGGATATCTCTTGCAGATCTTCACCCGCATGCTCCAGGATCGGCCCACGGTGTTCTTCGAGTTCATCGAGCGCCGCGGGGCGACGGGCTTCGGCAAGGGCAACTTCAAGGCTCTCTTCGAGGCCATCGAGCGGGAGCAGGAGAAGCGAGGCAACCTCTGACGGCTGCAGACCGATGACACGACGCCCCGCCGGCGATGACCGGACTTGCCACGGCGTGGCCGCCCGCTTGTGAGCGTGCGCGAATAGGTCGGCCCAGGGTCACTCCTCGGCGATCGTCACCTCGAAAGAGGTCTCCACCGGGTCGCCGCCTCGGTCATCGAGCACCTGCAGGTCACCGGCGGACAGCTCACCGCTCTCGTCGTAGTCGATCCATAGCCTCACCCAGAGAGTCGTGTCTTCGGTGAGTGCCTCCTCCAGCGTCACAGTCACGTCGGTGAGTTGGCCCGGCTGACGCAACTCCGAGACTCCAAGCCTCACACCCGGCGCACCACCGGCGTCGACGAGGATCTCGACGAACCCCGGCGACGGGAGATCGACCGCGTCGAGCAACACCGTGTCACCCTCGATCTCCTGATCGGACGCGGTCACCGCGCCGGGATATCGCACGAACACGGTTATCACGGCCTCGCCGATCGCCAGGCCTCCGTCGTCACGCACGCCGATGTCGTCAGCGGCTTCACCAGGATCGAAGATCCCATTCTCGTTGCGGTCGACGTATGCCACGGCATACACGAGTTGGGTGGTGCGAAGCGGCGGATCGAGCTCGAACTCGAGATCCTCATACGTCCCGGCGGCGAGGAGGCCGGTGATCGCCAGGATCTCGCCAGGCTGCTGCCCCTCATTCTTCTGAATGGCGACGAAGCCGGGGGCAGGGAGCGTCGCGCTCACCAGCGTCAATTCGACGCCGTCGGTCGTCTGCTCGCCCAGGAAGGCATCCGCGGGTGACAACGGGGCTAGAAGAGTCAACAGCGCGACGGCCGAGGCCGGCTCCCCATTGGCGACCACAGCTGTCGCGTCGACGAATTCGGGGGGGTCATAGGTGAACATTCCATTCTGATCCATGTCGATCTGGACGGTGACGTGGACCACCAACGGCTCGGAGATCGGCACGAAGAACGGGACCGGCACGTCTTGGACGACGCCAACAGGAAGCAGTTCAGAGACACCGATCACAGCCCCGGGCGAACCTCCGTCGTCCTCACGGGCGATCACAAAGCCGGGCGCGGGGAGAGTTGCCGAGTCGACCACCAGCGAGGAGCCCTCGATCCGCTGATCGACGATCGAGATCGCCGCGGGGCCGGTGGCCGGAGGCTGGTCCTCGGCAACTACCTCGGTGGTGGTCGTCGTGCCGGCGGACTCATAGGCGCACGATGCTGCCAGCAGCACTACAGCCAGAAGGGAGAGGACACGTCGGACCATCGAGTGGAGGGTACCGGGGTGCAAAGGTTGGCCGACCTCAACCCTCGGTGCGCTCGCCGTTGGCGAGCCTCACCCTGGTTGCGGCTCGGGTCACGGCCAGCACCACGAAGAACACCGCCACCGCGAGGCCGGACACAGTGGCACCGGTGGCCGTGTCCGCATGGAACGAGATCACCAGGCCGAAGGCGACCTCGGTGAATCCGAGCAGCATGGCAACAGCCATCACCACCGGAACCCGTCTGGCGATCAGGATCGCGGTTGCCGGCGGCGCCACCAGGAGCCCGAACACCAGCAGCGCTCCGACTGCCCGGAACGACGAAACGACCGCCACCGTGATGAGCCCGAGCATCACGAGGTTGGCCAGCCTGGGCCGCATCCCCAGCGCCTCCGCCTTCTGCTCATTGAACGCCAACGCCAGAAGTGGGCGATAGAACAACACGACCCCCGCCACGACGAGGACGGCGGCGCCCACCTGCAGCCAGAGGTCCCCGACGCTCACGCCGAGGACGTCGCCGAACAGGACTGCGACCAGATCGACGGCGAACGAGTGGGAGCGTGAAATCACGATCACTCCGAGCGCCAGCATTCCAACAAATAGCAGGCCGATGGCAGTGTCCTCCCCCAGCCGAGTGGTGCGGTGGATCAGGGCGATCGCCCCGATCATGACCACGGCCGCACCGAGAGCACCGATCACCGGGTCGATACCTATGAGGAGGGCTGCGGCGATCCCAGGGATGATGCCGTGCGCTAGAGCGTCTCCCATGAAGGCGAGTCGTCGCAGTACCACCCACGTGCCCGCCACCGATGTCGCCACGACGGCGAGTAACCCGGCGACGAGTGCCCGCACCATGAACTCATAGCGGAACGGGTCGATGAGCCATCGCATGCAGGGCTATTTCAGCGCATCTGCGATGAGCGTGGCGTCGCCGCGGACGAGATCGATGTATGAGCCCCCTTCGGGAAGGGCTCCGCTCTGGAGCACGACCAACGGCAAACCGCCGGCTTCGGCGGCGAGCGCCTCGGCCAGATCGGTTGGTTTGGTCCCCTCGGCGAACACTGCCCTCACCCCTCTCTCAACGATGAGATCGGCGAGTGCGGCGAGTTCGGCCGCCCCCGGCTCCTCGATGGTCGATCCCCCAGGGATCAACGAGCCCACCACCTCGAAGCCATACCGGTCGGCGAAGTAGCCGAGGAAGTCGTGGTTGGCGACGAGGAGGCGACGCTCGGCCGGAATCCCGGCCAACAGGGCCATCACCTCGTCGTCGAGGTCGGCCAACTCCTGCTGGTAGGCCACCGTGGCCGCCTCGATCTCGGCGGCAGAGCCGGGAGCAGCCGCAACCAACGCGTCGCGGATGGCGGTGGTGGCCACGGACATCCGCGACAAGTCGGTCCAGAAGTGCGGATCCGCGACACCCCCGGCGAAGTACCGGGGGTCCACACCGTCGCCGACGGCGAGGACGGACACGCGGCCGTCCAGGGTGGCGAGGGCGTCGGCGAGACCCGACTCGAGCCCAAGGCCATTGGTGACCACAAGGCTGGCGTCGTGCATCGTGGCGGCATCCGAGGCCGAGGCCGCATACTCGTGAGGATCGGCTCCGGGAGGCATCAGCACCACGACGCGGACGGCCCCGCCACCGACGCGGGTGACCACGTCTCCGAGGATGGTCGTGGTCACCACCACGAGGGGTCGATCATCCCCGGAGGATCCTTCATCTGCACACGCCGCCACGGTGAGCGCCAGGACCAGGGTCACGCTGAGAGCCTTGGCACGCCAAGTAAGAATGGTTCTCATTTTGTCGAGACTAGGGCACGGTCCCCACATCGTCAAGAATGATTCTCATTGTTAAGATGCCCCCGGTGACCGAGAGCGCAGCCATCGAACCGCGGGTGACCGATCGCCTCTCCTCCACGGGTACCCGATACACGACGTCCCGTCGCCTGGTCGTGGATGCGCTGCTGAGAGCATCGGGGCCGGTTACCCCGGCCGAGTTGCATCGACTGCTCGCTGGAGCCGTTCCCCTGTCGTCCCTCTACAGAGCCATCGCCGTCCTCGAGGAGGTCGGCGTCGTGACCAGGACGCATGACCAGTCGGGCGTGGGGCTCATCGAGTTGTCCGAGTGGCTGGCCGGCCATCACCATCATCTGGTCTGCCGGTCCTGCGGGGAGGTCGTCGACATCGAGATCCCCCCCGCCACCGAGGGAAGGATGAGGAATGTCATCGAGGAGATCGCCGGATCGGCCGGATACGAAGTGACCGGTCATCGCATCGATATCGAGGGGACCTGCCGGTCGTGCCGCCGCAGCTAGCCGCCTCGGGCACCGGGGTGGTCCTCGCCTATGGGCCCAACGTGGCGGTCGATCGATCAGATTTCGCCATCCCCGCGGGGGCTCTCACCGCCGTCATCGGCCCGAACGGGTCGGGCAAGTCGACCCTCCTCCACGCCCTCGCCGGCCTGCTCGCCCCCCGCCAGGGCGAGATAACGGTCCTCGGCCGGCCGCCGGGCGAGGTTCATGATCGGGTCGCCTACGTCCTCCAGGCAACCAGGCTGAATGAAGTGATGCCGGTGACCGTTGGCGAGGTTGTGGCCATGGGCCGGTACCCACGCCATGGGATGCTGGGACGGCACCGTGGGCACGACCGCCACGCCTGTGAAGCCGCCATGGACCGCCTCGCCATCGACGACCTAGCAGGGCGCCATCTCACCGAGTTGTCGGGTGGGCAACGGCAGCGGGTGTTCGTCGCCCAGGGCCTTGCCCAAGATGCCGAGTTGCTGTTGCTCGACGAACCGCTCACCGGCCTCGACCTGGTGTCGGCGGAGACGATCTCGAGAACGATCGCCGACGAAGTCCAGACCGGAACCACCGTCGTCATCACCACCCATGACGTCGCACGGGCCAGCCGGGCAGACCATGTCTTGCTGATGTCTCGAAGAGTGCATACCGAGGGCCCCCCGTCGGTTGCCCTCCATCCCGATCGCCTGTCCGACGCGTATGGGATCGGCATTCTCCATCTGGAGGACGGGTCGATCGTCCTCGACGACGCCGCTCACCGTCACGCGATGGGACGACACGTCCACCTCAAGAGGCAATAGGGGGTGCCTCGCTTCGTTCGGCACGCCGCAAATGCCGATCGGGCAGACCGCGGCCCCCCGGGTTGACGGGTAACGGGAAACGGGTAACCGGCAACGGCCCGACTGACCTTCTCCCCTGTTCCCGCCCCGGCCCTGGCAGAATCCTCACGGGAAGGCGTAGGCCAGCAGGCCCGCCGGATGTCGATCAAGGAGAGGATCGTGAAGCGAAGCATTGGAGTGCTCGCGGTCGCCGTGCTGGCCCTGGCCGCATGCGGGGGCGGCAACGGCGGCGATGACGTCGACGACACCAGCCCGGACGCGGTGGCCGCTGGTCAGGAGGTCTTCTCCACGACATGCCTGGCCTGCCATGGGCCCAACGGAGAGGGCATCGAAGGCCTCGGAACCGACCTGACCACATCGCAGTTCGTTCGGGACCTCAGCGACGATGAGTTGGTCGCATACCTCGAGGTGGGACGTCCCGCCGACGATCCCGCCAATACGACAGGGATTGCCATGCCCGCCAAGGGTGGGCGTCCCACACTGACGACGGAGGATCTCGCCAACGTCGTCGCATTCCTGCGCACTATCAACTCGTAGGGGGTTGACAGGCTCGGCGTGGAGGCGGACAGTCGGGGCATGGAGGCCGTCGACCGAATCACCTGTGTGGAGTGCGGGGGCGTGGCACACCTCGTCTCGTTCGCTCCTCCCGACGAGGGATTCCAGCCAGGGGACATCGTCACGTACGTCTGCGAGGATTGTGGCCACCGGGTCGACGTCGTTCTGGAGGACGACGGATCGGCCGAACGCGGTCTGTGACCACCGGGTAGCCTGCCGACAGGCAACTGATAGGGGGATTCGCAGATGCAGCGATGGCGCAACCTCCTCTTGGTGACGGGAATCGTCGCGCTCGTCGTTTTCCCGAGCGCGGCTCTCGCCCAGGAGGAGCCACAAGTCGACTTGATGCAGTTCATCCCTGAGCAATTCAGGGCTGACTTCGCAGACCGAAATGGGGACGGCATCCCCGACCTGAGTTCAATCCCGCCCGAGGGCGTGGCGGGTATCTGGGACGACAAGGTCGGCGAGGTGACAGACGAGGGATTCCTGGGCGCGGTGACTGGAACCGCCATCGACGCCGGTGACAAGGGTTCGTCGCTCGCCGGGCCCTGCAAGGGAGTGGTGATCTCCTATGACGACGAGGGCCTGTCGGTCGATGCGATGTTCGATACCGGCGGCTCTGGGCCTCTCATGGACGTCTTCGGCAATCAGAAGATGACCCGTTCGAACCCGCTCGAAGTGGACACTCGAGGGGTGCTCGTGTACTACGGGTCGAGCCAGCCGGATACCTTCCACAACCATCGCTGGTTTCTCAAGGCGGAGGGCGTGTTCAAGGATGACGGCGGTGACCCGAATCCCCGAGACAAGAACCGCAACGCCGGCTCGGTCGACTTCGGGAATTTGCTCCCCTTCCCGTTCACTGCGCTGGTGGAGGCAAGCGGTGCGTGGGTCGACGAATGGGGCGCCGAGGAACTACCTGAGATGGACGCCTATCCGACGCCCAACTGCGTCGGCCATGGGTGGGTCAAGTTCGTCGGGCCCAATCCGCTCCTGACCCCACCCGGCGTGCTTGCGATTCTGTTGACCGCGGCCGGCTTCACCGGGGTCCTGTTCAACGCCCGTCCGGCACTGTCGTGGAAGGAGTGACGATGCCCGAGACCACACTCAGCAGGCACCCGATCCGGGGCGCGATCTGGGGACTTCTGTTCGGCGCGGGCCTCGGCCTGCTCCTCATGGTGCTGTCCATCGTCCCGCTCTCGATCCCGACGCTGATCATCTACACGGCGGCCGCCACCGTGGTTGGGTTGCTGTGGGGCATGTTCGCCCCGGCGAAGAGGCCAAAGGGAGCGGCACCGTCGGCACCGGCGCCGTCGGCTCCTGCGCCGTCGGCTCCTCCCGCCTGACGACTATCGGGTGACGAGCAGTAGTGTCGG
>Ga0209640_10002726_pt1 | contig 15398 bp, 9 predicted proteins | sample RifCSP10_1_FD_184018 | JGI IMG/M metagenome (GOLD analysis project Ga0209640, IMG submission 184018) | Soil microbial communities from Rifle, Colorado - Rifle CSP2_sed 10_1 (SPAdes) (version 2) | ecosystem: Environmental > Terrestrial > Deep subsurface > Rock core/Sediment | place: Rifle...
CCTCGCGCGCGCGCCCGAGGCTCTGAAGGTAGGCGACGAGGTCTCGCCCGGACTGCCGCGGACGGTCCGGTGAGCCGTCGAAGAGCCACACGTAGGACGGCATCACCGACTCCAGGACAACGGAGCGGGGCGCGTACAGGTGCGCGTAGTGCCAGTCATCCGTGCGGGTCGATCCCGCGCGAGCCAGGTCCGGCCCGATGCGTCGCGTTCCCCAGAGATGCGGGTAGTCGAGCCGCGTCTCCCACGCCAATGTCGGGGCGCCGAAACGCATCATGTCGGCGTGCACGTACCGGATCTGCTGCGTGTGGCAGTACGCGCATCCTTCACGGCTGTAGATCGCGCGACCGCGCTGCTCGCTCGCGGTCAGGCCGAGCGGGCGCTCGGGCGACATCGCGATCGACTGATGCTCGAGCACGCGACCCGGCCAGATCGCGAGGAGCCCGACCGACATCACGAAGAACGCCACACCGGCCACCGACGCGACCACGTAGGACGTGCGGAGCGCCCGGCCCGTTCGCGGCGTCACAGGGCTTCTCCGGCAGCTGGCGCCAGACGTGGTGCGACTTCTTGCACTGGCTCGGGACCGACGCCTTCCTCGACGGCACGAAGGCCCGCACCGCGCGGGCCGGTGGTCAGGCCCAGCAGCAGCGCGATGAAGCCGGCCGAGATGGGCACGGCCGACAGGGACCGATAGAGCCAGAACGGACGCGCGGCGCGGACCGAGTCGAGCCACGGAGCATCCGACTGCCACAACTGCGCCTCGACGACTCCGGCGACCGTGAGCGTCGAGACCATCATGACGACGCCGGCCAGCAGCAGCCAGTAGGCCCACGTCAGTGCGCGGGCGTTGTACCGCGCCCACGGGATGCGCTGCCACGCGTGCACGATCCCGCCGGCTCCCGCGAAGGTCGCAAAGCCGAGCATCGCCAGATGCGAATGGCCGACGACCCAGTCGGAGAAGTGCACCGCCTGGTTGATGGCCATCTGGGCCTGCACCGACCCCTGAATGCTGACGACGAGATAGAAGATCGTCGACATCGCCGCGAACCTCAGGCCCGGATCGCGGGCGAAGACGCCTGAACCCCGCAGCGAGAGCAGCAGGTTCGTGACGACGATGATCACGTCGACGCCGAGGATCGTCGATGCCACGATGGCCGTCAGTTGCGCCTCCATGGGGATGACCGAGAACACGTAGTGATGTGTGCCGTTCAGCGGGTACACGAAGAACAGCAGCCAGAAGCCGAGCATGGAGAGAAAGTGGCTGAAGATCGGCCGCCGGGACGCCGCAGGAATCACGAAATAGAGGATCGCCAGGGCCATGGGCGTGACGAAGAGGCCAACGGCGTCGTGAATCCACAGCCCGCTGAAAGCCGCGCCGCGGGCGCCGGGTACGAGCTCAGGGACGAAGTTGCCCATCGGGTAGGCCAGCAGCGTGAACACGAGTCCCCCGATGACGTACCAGCTCGAGACGTACAGGTACTCGAGACCTCGAGCGAAGAACGGCGGCAGGAACTGCACCGCCGCCAGCACCAGGCCGAGGACGACGAAGGCATCGACGACGAGCGGGAACTCCGCCCACTCGAGCGGCTGGCTGATTCCGGCCAGCACGAGGATCCAGCCTGGCGCCATCACCGCGAAGTTCCACAGCCCGAACAGCCACGCCCCCAGCCGGGCACTGGTGACCTCGCGGCCGGTGAGCAGCGGCACGGCGTGGTAGAGGAATGCCAGGAAGGCGTTGCCGAGCCAGCCGAGCATGATGCCTTGCGTGTGGGCGTAGCGGAGGCGTCCCCAACTGAGCCAGGCCGTGTTCGCGCCGAAGTCGGGAGCGAGCAGCTCGATGGAGGCGAGGATGCCGAAGGTCACCGAGACGAACAGCGTGACCAGGGCCGCCAGCCCGTGTGCATAGACGAGGCTGGACTGGACCCTGGGTACGGCCGTTCCGGTGGCCGTCTCACGCATGACTAGAGCGCGGTCAGCAGGGTGTAGCCCAGCTCCTGTGCGCGGTTGACCGCGACGACGCCCGCGGCCACGAGGCGACCGTTCGGAATGAGGTTCGCCGCAAATTCCTTGTAGAGCTCCTGCGGGTTGGCCTTGACGGCCGCGGCCACCCGTCCGGAGATGAAGGTCGTCGCCATGTCGCAGATGGCGAACTGCGTCCCGCGCTTCACGACGGACGGGATCGTATTCCCCAGACTCGGCAGGGAGTCGCCGTAGTCGGCCGAGTTGAGCAGGTTGGTCGACGGCGCCTGCTTCGTCTTCGGGTCGGTGAACTGCACGAGGTCGCTCAAGGCCTTGCCGTACTTGGCCCAGATCGCGTCGTTGTAGCCGAACACCGTGCCGAAGTGCCTGAGGCAGACGACGACGGCCACGTCGCTCTCCGTGAGCTGATATCCGTTTCTGTTGGCGACGTACAGGTTGTTGGCGTAGAGGATCCCCTCGCCGGCGGCTGCCACGGATGCGCAATCGATGATGGTGCGATGCCTGCCCGCCACGGCGTTCAGCCACTCGTCCTGCTGGTGACGCGCCGCCTGGAAGCGCGCCTGCGCCTGCGCCTTGGCGGTCCTGGATCCAACCGCGAACGCCGCGACGGCCGCGCCCAGCCCGGACATGAGCGACCTGCGAGCCTGCTTGTCATTTTTCATGGTCTCATCCTCCCGGAGTCGCTGCCACTATATCAGTCAAGGGCTCTGCCCCTGATATCCCGGCAGAGCCCTTGTTTGCATTCTGCATTTTGCATCTTGCATTACGAGTGTCTGTTTTAGCGGTCCACCGTCGTCTTCACCGGGCATCCCCGCATGGACAGGCCGGCGGCTTCGACCGACGCGCAGAGCGCCTGTGCGTTCTTGATCTGCGTCGCGATACCCGCCTGCACGTCGGCGATCGGAAGAATCCGCCCGTGCACGGGGACGTCGCGCTCGACCTGCAGGTTGCGGTAACGCACGTTGTCCATGTAGCTGCTGCCCCACCAGTACACCTCCCAACTGACGTCGAACAGGTCTCCCTGGACGAGCAGCCGGTCCCGCGGGACGTGCACCATCAGCCCATCGGCCATATGGCTGTTGGCGACGACGCGGTAGATGTCGATCTCCATCGATGCGTCCTTCATCTTCAGGTGGTCGTCCACAAGTCGGAGCTGGACGCGTTTTCCGCTCCGGCCGAGGGCATCGGGGAAGAGCCTGGCCGGCCGCGAGGTCACCTCGCGGACCAGGCCTTCGTTCCCGCGCTGCATGACGATGGTCAGCCCTTCCGACACCGCCGCGCGGAGGCCGCCGGTGTGATCGAAGTGGTGATGCGAGACGATGACCTCGGTGAGCAGCTTGCCAGGCACGAGCGAGCGCGCCTTCGCAATGACCGCCTTGGCATTCGCTTCGCTCCCATAGGCCTCGAACAGCGTCAGGTGATCGTCGAACTCGAAGAGCGTCGAGTTGCCGGCGCCTCGAAGGAACCAGATGCCCTTGGCGATCTGCGTCGCTTCAATGGTGGGAGACGGTGGTACCGGAGCCGTGGCGGCGCGTACGCTCGCCGGTGCGGAGAGGTCGTCACGCGCGGCATCGATCGCGTGCCGGTCGACGTAGAGCTTCTGCTGCACGACGTTCCGAAAGTCGATCGTGGTGTTCACGCCAGTGGGCATGAGCACGCCACTGACAGGCTGATAGCCGGTAAACGACGCGCGGTATGTGAGGTCGCCCAGGTTGCCGTCGGGCCCCACCCAGCTCACCCAGGCCGGCAAGGCCGTGAGGACGTCGACCGCCAGCGTCAGCGTGTCGCCCTGGGGCACGGTCACGTCCACCAGCCGCATCGCGCCCGCTGAGCGCGTGTTGCCGAGTCGGGCCTTGGGATCGAGCGCGGCGCGGACGATGGCAATCGGATGCGCCAGCATCTCCATCCGGCGTGCTCGCGCAGCGGCGCCCGGCGCGCGCGTGGCGGCGCCATCGGCGCCGAGATTGAACGCGACGTCGCCGTCCAGGGCCTGCGTCGACCTCACGCCGCGCATGTTGCGGGCGGCCGCGAAGACGAAGTCGTTGACCTGCGTCTGCGAGACGCGCGTCCGCCACTGCTCCAGATCCACGATGCGCACATAGTCGTTGACGTCGATCCACTTCTGCGGCGCGTCAAGGGAGGATGTGATGTTGCCGCCGCCGTTCTGGTAGGCGAGCTGGCCGTAGCCTTCGATGGTGATCGTCTTGATGGCCAGGATGCGGCCACGGCCACCGAGGGCATCGGCCGCGCGCGTGACGAGCTCGAGCGCCGCGCCACCGGATTGCGCGCGCATTGCCACTTCTCCCCCCGTCCAGATGAGTCCCGCAGCTGCGACCAGGACGAACGTGCTCATGCGCATGGCGGCCTCCAGGAAAGGCGCATTGTACAATTCGGGCAACGTGACGAGCTCGAGGGGTATCAGGACACCGCGCCCCCGGTGTTTCCTTGGTAGCAGCGGCTCATGACCATGAGATCGAGCGCGACGGCACTTGCGCCGGCACTGCGTCCCCATCAGTGGTCGAAGAACCTCCTCGTGTTCGCCCCTCTCGCGGCGTCCCACAACCTGTTTCGCGTCGATCTGCTGACAACCTGCGCCCTGGCGTTCGCCGCGTTCAGTCTCTGCGCCTCGGCGTCGTACATCCTCAACGACATTTTCGACGCCGACGCCGATCGGCAGCATCCGCGGAAGCGCCGCCGGCCCTTCGCGGCCCGGGCCGTCAGTCAGCGCACGGGGCTGGTGACGGCCGCCGTGCTCCTGGCCGCATCCGGCGCCCTGTCGCTCTACAGCGGGTCATGGCGTCTGGCCGGTGTCCTGGGCCTCTACCTCGTCACGACGACCGCCTACACCTTCTGGCTGAAGCAGCTTCCGGTTGCCGACGTGTTCACGCTCACCGGGCTCTACGTCCTTCGCATCGTCGCTGGCGGCGTCGCGACGGGGACTCTCCTGTCGGAGTGGTTCCTGGCGTTTGCGCTGTTCTTCTTCCTCAGCCTCGCGTTCGTGAAGCGGTACGTCGAACTGCTGGCTACCAACGGACAATTGCCTGCCCGCGATTACGGCCCGGACGATGCGCCGTGGATGCACGCGGTCGGGACGAGCGCGGGATACATGGCTGTGGTGGTGCTGGCGCTCTACGTCAACGCACCGGATGTGACGGCCCTGTACGCGAGGCCCGACGTCCTGTGGCTGCTGTGCCCGGTCCTCCTGTTCTGGATCACACGACTGTGGTTCCGCGCGGGACGCCGGCTGGTACACGACGATCCGGTGGTCGAGACCTTGAGAGACCCCTTCAGCTATGCGGTGCTCGCGGCCGCCTCGGTCATCCTGATCGCGGCCGTGTGATAGGACACCGACTCCCTACTGCCTGCGCATCCAGTCCGCCAGCGGTTGTCGCTGCCGTTCGACGAGCGCGACGCACGTCTCGATGCGCTCCACGGCTTGAGCGATCGCACGCTGAGACGATGGAACGGGGTTCTTGTCGAAGAACGTCCTGACTTCTCTGGCACGGGCACTCGAACAGAGCGCTCCGAGCGACTCCGCAATGGCCGGAATCGCCTGGAACTCTCCCAACTTCTGCACGATCGTCGGCCAGTTCGCCCGCGTGAACTCCCACGCCATGTCCTGACTCCAGGGTCGTGCCATCAGGATGCCGATGAGCGTGGCCGTGTCCTGCGTGCGCACGGCAGGCGACAGCGCGAACTCGAGCGTGCGCCTGGTCAGGGCCGGGTCCCTGAACCACGGCAGCGCGCCGAAGATCCGGTAGTACAGCTCGGGCTGCGAGCCGAGTCTGCCGAGCTGATTGATGTACTGGTCGTAGAGCGCGCGGTTGCCCGCGAATGCAGACACACGCAGCACCGTCGGCGCGAGCGTGCCGGACAACGATTCCGGATCCTTCAGGTACTCCGTCGCCAGCTGCCGCGAGTGCTTCTGGATTCCGGCATCGTTGCCGGCGTGGCCGACGAGCGCCAGCAGCGTCGCGCGGCGGCTCTGCCGCTCGTCGCTGTCGCGCGGATCGCCGGGGAGCCCCAGCGCGGCCAGCTGCGCGCCGAAGCGCGCGCGGATCCACGACTCGTATCGCGGCCGGTCAGCCGCCGTCACGACGTCCTCGCCGATCATTGTGAGCCGGTCTGCGATGGCGTCGAGCACCGCGTTCGTGTCGTCGCTGGCGAACGCGGCCACGGCGGCGAGATAGGCGTCGATGTCGTGACGTCCGGCGCGGACCATCCACCACTCGTCGCCGAGCAGGCGAAGGCGTTCAACCGGTGCGAGGCCGCCGCTCGTCGCGAGGGCACGCACCGCCTCCGGCGTGTAGTCGGAGAAGTAGTAGCCGCGGCTGTCCGCGTTGGCGAACGAGGGCTGGCAGCTGCTGGCGCGAATGGTCTGACGCGCCCGGTCGATGACCTCGCAGCGCGGCTGGCCTTCCTGCGTCTTGAAACACGCGGGCAGCGTCCACGTCCCAGGCGAGGGCGCGGCGCCGGGGATGCCGACGAAGCGCTCCATCTGCACGTCCATCTCGCGCGTGCTGGCGCCGTCGCACGACGTTCTCACCGACAGGACCGGCGCGCCTTCCTGGTCGACGAAGCTGCGAAGGATGCGGTCGACGGGTTTGCCGGTCACCGCCGCGACTTCGTTCCAGAAGTCTTCACCCGCCGCGTTTGCGTAGGCGAACCGTTTCAAGTACGAGGCCACGCCCCGCCGGAATGGCTCGGCGCCGACGTACGCCTCGATCATCCGCAGCACGGCTGCAGTCTTCTCGTAGGCGATCCCATCGAAGACCTCATTGATCTCGGCCGGCGTGTCGACCCGCATCCTGACCGCGCGTGTCGAGCGCATCGCGTCGATGGCCAGCGCGCCCTGCGAGGCGGCTGCATCAGCGAGCTCGACGCGCCACTCCGGCCGCCACACGGCGACCGGCTTGCCCGCCGCCCACGTGGCGAAGCCCTCGTTCAGCCAGATGTCGTCCCACCATTTCATCGTGACGAGGTTGCCGAACCACTGGTGGGCGATCTCGTGAGAGAGGATCGAGGCGACCCGCTTGCGCACCTCGAGCGACGAGTTCGCGGGATCGACGAGGAGCAGGCGCTCGCGAAACGTGATGGCGCCGGCGTTCTCCATGGCGCCTGCCGAGAAGTCGGGGACGGCCACGATGTCGAGCTTGCCGAAGGCGTACGTGATCCCGAAGTAGTCGTTGAAGAAGGCGAGCTGCTGCTGCGCCGCTTCCAGGGCGAATGCCGTGAGGCCACGCTTGTCCGGCGTGGAGCAGACCCGGATGGGCGTGCCGTCCGACGCGCCCTCGCGACAGACGAAGTCGCCCACGATCATGGCGGCCAGGTACGTGGACATCTTCGGCGTGCGCGCGAAGGTCAGGGTATGCGTGCCGGGCTCCGGGCCGGCGACGTCGGAGATCTGCCGTCCGTTCGAGATCACGGTGTCGGCCGCGTCGACCATCAGCGAGATGTCGAACGTCGCCTTGTACGCGGGCTCGTCGAAGGAGGGAAACGCCCGGCGGGCGTCGGTGGCTTCCAACTGTGTGACGGCATACTTCCGGCCGTTCGCTTTGCTGATGTAGAAGCCGCGCAGCTTGTCGTTCAGCAGCCCCGTGTAGGTGGCCTGAATGGTGGCCCGGCCTTCCGCGATCGGTTGCGGCACGGTGAAGGTCGCCGTCTCCGTTTTGGGGTCGATGGTCACCCGCGCCGTCTGCGTACGCCCGCCAGAGGAAATCGTCACTGCACCGAACTCGAGTTCAGCCGCGTGCAGCGTAATCTCCGTGGTCGGCTCCGTAAGGACGACGTCAATCGACTGGCGTCCGCGGAACGTTTCCTTCTCGAGATCGGGCGCGAACCAGAGGGTATAGTGTTCTGGCACGACGCCGCCCGAGAGTCGCTGTGCGGTGACGGGGGCCGCACTCAGAAGGAGAATGGCGACAACTCGTGTAACTCTGACCATGCTTTCAAGGTAACAGAACCGGGAAGTATCGGAACCGACGAGGTAAGGCGGCTTCGCGACGCCCAGGGTTGGCAGCGTTCTGGCATGGCTGAGCTGTAGCCAGACACGACGGTCGTCCGTCTGTCCGGGGTCGGTACTGTCCGGTTTCTTGGCCGGACGAGAGGCAGAGGAGGTTTCCGTGACGAAATGGTTGTGCGCACTCACCTTGGCGGCGTCCTGCGCCGCCTGCAGCGGATCAGGAACCAGCGAGCCGGCGGCCGATGGTACTCCTGCGGAGGGTACGACGGCCTCCGGAGGAGGCAAGCCCGCAGCACGCCCCGCGGTGCCGAGGTTCCGCGAGGTGACGTTGCCGGCGGGCACGACCCTGCGGCTGGAGCTCACGTCCGCCGTGGCATCCGACACCAGTAAGGTCGAGGACGCCGTTCGAGCCGCGCTGCGGGAGGCAGTCAGCCTCGACGGCCAGACCGTCCTGCCGGTTGGCACCGAGCTGGCCGGTACGGTGACCGATGCGGCGCAGTCAGCCCGCGTCAAAGGGAAAGCGCGCATCGCGTACCGGTTCGACTCGCTCAGCCTCGATGACGAGCGGTACGCAATCGGCACCGCCGTCATCTCGCACGAAGCTGAGTCGACCAAAGGTGAAGACGCGACGAAGATCGGCGTCGGAGCCGGCGTCGGGGCCGCCGTGGGTGCGGTGCTCGGAGGCGGCAGCGGCGCAGCGAAAGGCGCAGCCATCGGTGGCGCCGCGGGGACCGGCGCGGTCCTGGCCACACGCGGGGCGGAGGTTCGCCTCGGGCCAGGCGCGGAAGTCACCACGCGGCTGACCGAGCCGCTCACGGTTCGAGTGAGGAACTAGTTCCTGCCTGGCGCAGCCGGGTCGCGGTTGCCTCGATCGCGGCCGTGACCCGGGCTGCGTCCTCGTCGGTCACGATCATCGCCGGCTGACCCTCACCGGCTGTCGCGACAGCGGTGACCATGATCGTCGGATCGAGCTGCACGCCCCGGGCCGCAGCCGCCACTTCGTCCATGCGGGCGAGCTCCATCGCCGCCCTGGTGAGGTGATCGGGCCGATTCAGAAACGCACGCATCGCGCCGCCGGACTTGCCCGGTACGCCCATGGCGCGCCGCGACAGGCTGCCCGTCGCACGAAGAATTCCCACCCGCGCCAGCCACGGCCACGCGCCGACCATCGTGGGGGGCGGAGATCGGCGCCCGCTCGCCGCGGGATCATCGACGAGCACGAGCGCTGCCGTGAGTCGAGGGTGTTGCGACGCGAACAGTCGCGCGAAGGACGCGCCGAGCTCATGGCCGACCAGGATGAACGGTCCGCGCTCGTTGGCCTGGTCAAGCAGTGCGCGGAGCTCGTCGGGAACACGCGCTGGTACGTAGCGGCCATCGCGCGTCTCGCTCCAGCCCAGTCCGGCCCGGTCGTAACTGCAGACGCGCGTCGTGCGTCCGACCTCGTCCTGGATCCGACCCCAGGCTGCGGAGAGGCTGCCGGCGGCCGCCTCGAGGACGACGGTCGGAGTGCCGGTCCCCACGCAGTGGATGTGGAGCTGAAACCCGCCGATGTCGATAAGCCCCCCGGGACGCGGGAACTCGCGGCGCTCGAGTGACGTGGCGACACCCTGATACGTGGCCCCGGCCAGGACGAGGAACGCAACGACGGAGGCGAGGGCCCCCCCAATCCATCGCACGCGAGGCGACATTCGGCGCGCCACTACGACTCGGTCCCCGTCAGGCCGTACTTCTCGATCCGGGAATAGAGCTGCGCGCGGGTCAGGCCCAGCAGCTTGGCGGCTCGCGTCTTGTTGTGCCGGGCCTGCGTGAGGGCCTTGACCACGAGTGAGCGTTCGATGGCCTCGAGGTTGACGCCACCGGCCGGCAGCGGCCCTCCCGGCTGTTCCTCGGCGCGGGTCCCGGTCGGGCGCGGGGGAACAACCGGCAGGTGCTCGGCCCGAATGAGGCCGCCATCGGCGAGAATCACGGCCCGCTCGATCGCGTTGCGCAGCTCGCGGACGTTGCCGGGCCACGCGTAGGCGACGAGCTGTTCCTTGGCCTCGCGCGAAATGCCCGCGGCCGGCCGTCCGACGGTCTCGCCTATCTCGGCCAGAAACGTGTCGGCCAGCTCCAGGACGTCGTCGAGGCGCGCCCGAAGCGGGGGCAGATCGATCTCGAAGACGCCGAGACGATAGTAGAGGTCCTCCCGGAACTCGCCGCGCTGCATGGCCGCGTGCAGGTTGCGGTTGGTGGCGGCGATGACCCGGATGTCGGCGTGAAGCACGCGCGTGCTTCCCAGGCGCATGAACTCGCGCTCCTCGAGGACGCGCAGCAGCTTGGCCTGCACCGTGGGAGCCATCTCGCCCACCTCGTCGAGGAAGAGCACGCCGCCGCTCGCCTGCTCGATGCGGCCCGGCTTGGCCGATACGGCGCCTGTGAAGGCGCCCCGCTCGTGCCCGAACAACTCCGACTCGAGCAGTTGATCCGGCAGCGCCGCGCAGTTGATCGCGACGAAGGGTCCCTGGCTGCGGCGCGAGGCGTGATGGATGAACCGGGCGACGACCTCCTTGCCGGTGCCGGACTCACCCGTGAGCAGGACGGTGGTTTCCGTGTGGGCGACGCGGGCCGCGTGCGCCAGGACGTCTCTCCACTGCTTGGATTGTCCGACCACGCGCCGCTGTCCGGTCCGCGTTTCGAGCTCGCGGGTGAGCGTTGCAACCTGCGCCTCGAGTCGTGCCGCCGTCTCCCGCGACTCGGCCTGGCTCCGTGCCGCTTCCGCGAGTCGTTCGTGCGAGAGCGCGAGCGCCAGGTGGTCCGCCACGCGCTTGGCGAAGTCGATGTCGTCCTCGCTGTATCGATCCGTCTGGCGGGAGAGAAAGAAGAGGGACCCGAAGACTTCCGTTCCGAGCGGCATCAGCACACGAAGAGCCGACCGCACGCGAAAGCGACGGAAGATCTGGCCTCGAAGGCTGTCGGGCGGGATCTCGGCATCGGCATCGTGGACCACGTAGGCGTCGCGACCGAGCTGGGCCAGATCGTCGCCCGACAAGGCTTGAGGCTCCCAGAAGCCGGCTTCCTCCGCCGTGGCTCCGGCCATGGCGTACACGCGGAACGACGCGCCGTCCTCACCCCAGGAGGTGATGAACAGCATGTCGTGCGGGAGTCCTGCGCGAACGACCTCGGAGACCTTGTCGAAGACGCGACGGATGTCGAGGGCTCCGGCCATGGCATGCAGCAGTCCGCGGAGGCTCTCGATGCGCTCCCGGCGGAGCGTGTCGCGCTCGACGATCGCGTTGTGCTCCAAGGCGAGACCCAGGAGGTCGGCGACGCCGTCCATCAGCGCCCGGTGAGCGTCGCAGAAGGCGTGCTCGCGGGTCGACGTGAGCCACAGCGCGCCGTGCACGCGGGCGCCCTGACGGATCGTGCACACGATGCGGGATCGCGCCGCGTCGTCGGTCGGGTCGAACTGCGTGGCAGGGTCCCCGACGAGGTGCTTGGTCACGTCGATCTCGCCCGACTCGCGCGCGATGTACAGGACGAAGGAATCGGCCCGGTCGAGCCGCAGCAGGTGCAGGCGCTCGAAGGGGATCGAGGCGCGGAGCACGGCGGCCAGGCGGGAGACGACATCGCGAAGATTCGGCGCCTCCGCGACCAGCCGCGCCACCGTCGTCAGCACGTCCGCAGGATCAGCCTGAGGCATGGAAGTCGATCCATCAGTATAATCCCGCGCACGATGGTCAGCTCTGCGGCGATGAACGTGCTGGGTCGCGGGCTTTCGTGGATCGACCTCCAGTTCCAGGGGCGCCCTCGAGTCATCGCCACGGGGCTGGCGCACGGGCCCGGCGGCGCCGCACTCGTCGATCCCGGCCCGACCAGCTGTCTCGAGACGCTCGACCTCGGGCTGCAGGCGCACGGAATCAGATGGCCGGACGTGCGACACATCCTGCTGACCCACGTGCACCTCGACCATGCAGGGGCCACCGGTGTGATCGTTCGCGCCCACCCGCACGTACGCGTCCTTGTGCACGAGCGTGGCGCCAGGCACATGGCCGAGCCCGGACGGCTGATCGAGAGCGCCACGCGGATCTACGGCAGTCAGATGGATCGTCTCTGGGGTGAGTGTGCCGCGGTGCCTCCCGGCAACATCGTCGCCCTCACGGGAGGTGAGCAGGTCGAGGCCGGCGGACGGATCTTCGACGTCGCGTACACCCCGGGCCATGCGTCTCACCACGTCGCGTTCTTGGATTCGTCCAGCGGCGTCGCGTTCGTCGGCGACACGGCTGGTGTCTGCATCGGCGAAGGCTACGTGCTTCCGCCGACGCCACCGCCCGACATCGACGTGGAATCGTGGCGCGCGAGCGTCGATCGCATCCTCGCGTGGTCGCCGTCCACGCTCATGTTGACCCATTTCGGCCCGGTGACGAGCGTGGGTCCACACTTCGCGGCGTTGATCGAGAACCTGGAAACGACGGCTGGTCTGGCGCGAGCGCTGCTCGACGAGCCGGGGACGGACGAGGAAAGAGCTGCCGCGTTTGCCGAGCGGCTCCGCCGGTTGCTGCGCAGCCACATGAGCGAGTCACAGCTCGGGGCCTACCTCATTGCCTCCGGATTCGAGCACCTGTTCGGTGGGCTGGCGAGGTATTGGAGGAAGAAAGACGGCTGACGCGAGCTCAGTTTGCGAGCGCCAGCTTCTGTGACTCCGGCACCTCGGCCGCCGGCCGGGGCTCGACGAGCAGGCGAATCGCGTACCCCATGGGCGTGCCTGTCGATGTCTGGTACGGGCCAACGCGATAGACAACCGAAAGCACCTTGCCGTCGCCGAGCGTGGACGGCAGGTCGGCACCGTGCGGCGGCCGCTCGACCTGAAAGTGGACCAGACGATAGAGCGGGATCGATGCCGGGACCTGGCACTCGACGTACGCGTCGACGGGACTCACGTCGCGTATGACGACCGACACGAAGCGCAGGGTGCCGCTGGCGTCGCGCCACGTCAGCCTCGCCGGGATTCTGACCTTGGTGCGCGCGCCGATTCGCCGGGTTTCGACCGCCGTCTGGATCGCTTCGTGTCGGATCACGTTGCCCCCTTTGGATGCCTGTCTACTCGACTATTCAATGTGCAGGCCCGGGTAATTCCGCCTCATTCGTTTCAGGGGCAATGAGCCAGAAGATATTGATTCTATTGATGTAAACGTCGTAATTCGAAGTCGCGAGCCGCCCGAAGAGTGCATACCATGTATCCAGATGACCTGGATACATGGTTACTAGATATCCGCGGCGACGGTCTCGAGGCCCAGGCGGCGCATCTTCAGATACAAGCCGCGTCGCGTGAGGCCCAGCACGCGGGCCGTTTCCGAGACGTTGCCCCTGGTTCGGTCGAGCGTCGCCGCAATCAGGTCCCGTTCGACCCGCTCCACCGCAGCGGCGAGGTTGCCAGGCTGTGTGAAAAGCAAGGGAGCCGTGGCCTCGCCCGGTGCCTGGCGTCGTTCCGGCGCTGTGAGATCCGCGGAAAGGTGTTCCGGCTCGACGACGCCCCCAGGCAGACTCATCGCGACCGCCCGCTGAATCTCGTTTTTGAGCTGGCGCACGTTGCCCGGCCACCAGTACCTGGCGAACAGGTCCAGCGTGGCCGAGCTCAGGTGAACGTCGGGTTTGCCCAGTCGCTCGCAGACATCCCGGAGGAAGAAGGTGCTGAGATGAGGCACCTCGTCTCTGCGCTCCCGCAGTGGCGGCACGTGGATGCGAATGACGCTCAACCGGTAGTACAGGTCCTCTCGGAACTTACCCTCGGAGACGCGTTGCTCGAGATCGGCGTTGGTCGCGGCGAGCACGCGGACGTCGACCGCCTGGGGGCGCGTCTCTCCGACCGGCATGATCTCGCCCTGTTCCAGAAACCGCAGCAGCTTGGGCTGGATGTCGAGCGGCAGGTCTCCAATCTCGTCGAGGAAGAGCGTGCCTCCGGCAGCCGATCGAATCAGCCCCTGCTGATCGGTGATCGCCCCGGTGAAGCTGCCGCGACGGTGTCCGAAGAGCTGACTGTCGGCCAGTTCGCGCGTCGTGGTCGTGCAGTTGTACGGCAGGAACATGGCGGCGTTCCGGGGCGAGCCGACGTGAATCGCACGGGCAACCAGATCCTTGCCTGTTCCGCTCTCGCCCGTGATCAGCACGGTCAGGTTGTGGCCGCGCAGTCGCTGAATCTGGTCCGCGAGACGATGCATCGCCGAGCTTGCGCAGATGAATCCCGGCAGCAGCGGCTCCAGAGGCCGTTCGTTGATCTGGTCGACGCGTGGAGCCGGGCGTTCGCGCGCGCCACACAGCTCAAAGCCCTGGCGCGCGATCGCGGTGAACATACGCAGCCGGGCCGCCGCCGCTTCCGAAGGCGTGTGGCTCAACGTCAGCGCACAGCGGCGCGCCCCGCCCGGATCCTTTCCGAGCGACTCGACCAGGAGTGGTCCTCCTGCATGTGTCGATTGTCCCTGGCGGGCGGCGTGCGCCAGACTGGCCGCCGTTCCGGCGTCGCATCCGGCCGCAGCGATCACGTGCACGTCGCCTCCAGGCGATTCGATGAAGACGACGACACGGGACGCATCCGTGCTCTCGAGGAGGGCCGAGGCCGTTTCGCGCGCGAGAAGATCCTTGAAGACGGCGGCATCGACCAGACGCCGCACGATGCCCTCGTGCGCATCGGGTGGGGAGACCGACGGCGACACGGAGGAGCTCGCCGCCAGCCGATTCCGGATGGCGCGCGCTTCATCGAGATCGCGCTGCGCCCCCAGCGTCGCGAACTCGGCGCTGGCTTGATCGAGATATCGTTCGGCCAGAGACGAGGTCCCAGCCGCGGCCGCCAGCCGGCCCAATGCCAACTGGCTCACGGCGGCGTGGTACCGCTCCCCGAGCAGATCGAACACGGTCGCGCTCTGCGCGAAGTCGTGATGCGCCGCCTGCGGCTGACCCGACTGCTCGCGAACCATGCCCCGAATGCGAAGGAACTCACCCCAGTTCGCGGGTGCGCCGCGAGGGTCGAGTCGCCCTTCGCAGGCCTCGAGCCGCTGCCCGGCGTCCTCGAGACGCCCGGCAGCAATCAGCGCCTCGCACGCAGCGAGGTCGGCCTGGATGGCATCACTCTGGGGCACGCCAGGTGCTTCGGCCAGCGCGTCCGCCATCGCCACCGCGTCGTCGTAGGCTCCGCGTCGCGTGGCCAGCTTCACGCCAAGCACTTTCAGCGACCATTCGTACCAGCGCATGGTCTGCGTGCCGTAGCCACCATACGCCTCGCTTGCCAGACGCAGGTATTCCTCCGCACGGTCATAGGAGCCGCGCATCAAGTGGATCTGCGCGAGCGTGTCGAAGACGGCACCGGTCGTCTCGTGGAACTGCACGGCGCTGCGGACGTCGAGCGTGCGAGTCAGCACCTGTTCCGCGCGCTCCAGATTCCCGAGCTGAACGAAGATCTGGCCGAGCGTCGCCAGCGCGACGGCCA
>Ga0209640_10002727_pt1 | contig 15397 bp, 13 predicted proteins | sample RifCSP10_1_FD_184018 | JGI IMG/M metagenome (GOLD analysis project Ga0209640, IMG submission 184018) | Soil microbial communities from Rifle, Colorado - Rifle CSP2_sed 10_1 (SPAdes) (version 2) | ecosystem: Environmental > Terrestrial > Deep subsurface > Rock core/Sediment | place: Rifle...
CGAAGCCCGGGAGCTCGTACTGCACGGTGTAGGTGCCGATCGGCAGCGGGGTCAGGCGATAGTCACCGCGCTCGTCGGTGACGCTGATCACCTGAGGGACCTGCAGTGCCGGACTCGTGGCCGTGACGGTGACGCCTGGCAGAATACCGCCGCTGTCGTCCGTCACCCGGCCGATAATGCTCGCTTCCTGCTGCGCCTGGCCGGCGTCTGCCGCATCGGCCATCGGGAACAGACACAGGATCAACGCGAGACCCACTACCGAACGCCGGTTGCGAGATACCTCGAATACGCGGAACATGCCCAGCCTCCTTCACACGCGGTCCAACGGAAACAAAGAAGAGCGCACGCCCAACGCTTATAAGGCCATAGGAAGCCGCAAATACGAGGCCCGACCGAGCACCGCCACCGCTTGAGAAAGCCGAAGTCCGCGAAGTATGTGCCTCACTTCCCGGGCTGTCAATCGAGTGTTCCCGCGATGTGTCGCGCGCCTGTCACAACGCGTCGCGCCACGCAGGTGACAGCCGCGTCAGATCCGATCACTGCGGTTGTCGCCAGCGCGCGCCGTCAGGCTTTCGCCCTCTCTGCACCTCCGCGGAACTCGTCTCAGGTCATGCACTTGCGGCGACAGCCTTCGGTCCGCCCGTGCGGTCCGGTGCTTGCGATGCCTGTGCCCGTCCCGACGCCGGCTCAGACAGGGCGTGCCTGACCTCGCGCCACCTGGGTCCGTCGGGACGGGCTCATGGCATGGACGCACATACGACACAGGAGGAGATGCGATGCGAATGATGATGGCAGCGCTCGTCGTGCTGGCGCTCGGCGCGACGGCGGCCGCGGACCAGCAGAGCGGACGGACGGCGCCGGCCCGGACGACGGCGGAGACGGCCGCGCCCGTGGACCTCAACACCGCCACGCCGGCGCAGCTCGAGGCGCTGCCGGGCGTGGGGCCTGCGCTGGCGCAGCGGATCGTCGACTACCGGCAGCAGCAGGGCAGCTTCAAGAAGATCGAGGATTTGCGCGAGGCGATTGGCCGTGGGTGTCCACGCGCTTGCGGGACGCAGGCAAAAGCGAGCCACGGCTGGAAGGCAAACCTTAATTAGGGCCCTTTCCACCCGGTCCGGGACTTAACCGAAGAGCCCTTATGCGACCCACAGCGCGCATCGCCCCGCGCACAGTGCGGATGGCCAGTGCGGATGGCCAAGCCACAGCCACAGCCACAGTGCGCCGCGCGCTCGGCCATCCGCCGCCCGCCGCAACTCGGGCAGCAGCCGCGTCCCTTGCACGAGAACGCCACGAGCCGGTCCAGACCGCAGGCCCCGCAGTGCAACCGCGCAAAGCCGCCGGCGAGCCACCCGCAGCGGAGAAACTCCCGGAACTCCCGCTCGACGAAGCGGGGCAGCCCGTCGCCGTCGCGCAGCGACGCCGCCTGCGCGCGGAACGTCTCGACGTGATCGCGCACAACCTGGCACGACGCGCTGCGGGCAGGCCGGCCCGCCGTCGGCAAACACGGCCCGGAGCACACGACCCACCGGACCACCTGGCCGCTGGCATCTTTGCGTCTCATTTCGTGGTCTCCAGTGCGCTCGGGATCCTATGCGAAAGGCGCTACACTTGCGGCATGCAGGCGCTGGTCCTTGTGTTGCTCCTGTTCGCCCTCCCCGATCTCGCCACCGCCCAGGAGCGTCCCGTCCCGAACGATTCCAGCCGCATCACGATTCCCGGCTGCGCGAGAGACCGGACGTTTATCGTCGGCCAGCCGGAAGGGCGTGAGGCCAGGGCGACCGATATACGTCCGGGACGGCGGTTCCGCCTGTCGGGACCGCGACGCGTGCTCGACGACATCAAGAAGCGTGAAGGGAGCATGGTGGAGATCACCGGACTGGTACGCAAATCAGACATGGCGGGGCCAGGCGGTGTGAGCCTGCTGGGAGGTCGCGTCCGCATCGGCGGCGCGACGCCGCGCGACCCCGTCCGCGACCCCATGTACAACCAGGTCGTCATCGACGTCGAAGCCTTCCAGCTGCTGCCCGATCCCTGCCCGACGCGATAGCGCGTATTTCCCGAGTACCGAGTACGTAGTGTCCGGCTTCAGCCGGACCAGGGCCTCACTGCGCTTTACTCATCAACTGGACAAACGGCCCCATCGGGCCGGGACTGCCGTGGATCCCCACGATCGTGGCCACATCCAGCTTCAGCCGCTGCAGGTTCTGGTAAAACGTCCGGTTGCTGGCGTTGAGCGCCGTCGCCTGCGGATTGTAGAGGTCCGCCTGCACCACGATCTTCTCCTTCGGGATGTACACGATCAGCATCCCCAGCGCGTGGGCGAGCCCCTGGACGTTGTGAAGCTCGATCGTTCTGGTGTCGTCGGCGAGGACGTATCTCTCCCGCACCGTCTCGAAGATGTAGCCTTCCGACCACTCCTCCGGCGGGTACAGCGAGAACCGATCCGGCTGCAACGTCCACGGCCGCGCCCGCAGGACTTCCTGGTAGTAGGGACGGTTGCCTTCATGGGTCACGACGGTCGCACCCTCGTGCACGTAGGTGCGGATGCCACCCAGGTGGTCCCAGTGATGGTGCGTGTTCACGACAAACCGGATTGGCTTGTTCGGCATGAGCCGGTTCACTTCCCCGATCACCGCGAGCGAGCGCTCTTCGTTGAGCGGCGCCTCGATCACGGCCACGTGGTCGCGGAACTCGACGGCCACGCTGTTGTGCGACCCTCCCGCAATCAACCACAGGCCGTCGCCCAGCTTCTGTGACTGCACGCGGACAGGCTCGATGGTGCCACTGCGCACCGCGTCCGGGACCGTGAGGGCGGCGTTCGGCACATTCACCCGGACCTCCGAGATCGTCTCCAGGCCAAACGCATGGTCGCCCCCGCTGACATTCGGCGTACTCGCGCCGTCGTCAAAGTCCTGGTGCTGATGGAACCGGGGCACCTTCACGCCGCCGACGTCCCGGTAGTTGGTATAGACGTTCTCGTAGTACAGGTCGCCAACGACGGGGTTGGGGATCCAGGTCTGCACCCGCTGGAGGAGATTCTGAGGGGTGATCGTGCCGTTGATCCGGTACTTCCCCAACGCGACAAACGACACCACGGTCACCCGGCCCCCGTACTCATTGCGGGTGACGACCGTCGGGTTGGCGCCCGGCGCCATCGCGCCCTTGAGGAAGCCGTACGGTGTGAGCAGGATTTCGAGCCGCCGCAGCTCGGCGGCCGCCGGCTGGGCAACCGGCTGCCCCTGTGCGTTCAGCGTCCAGGCGTAATTGCCGCTGACGAGATTGACGACCCGCTGCGGGGTGAGGAACGGGAACCCGGCGCCGCCGCCTCGGGGCGCATTGTTCCCCTGCGCCCGGACGTATTCCTCTCGCGAGGACATCGTCTCGAAATCGATCGTCCGCGTGTAGCTGGTCAGGTCGACGCGCGGCCAATCCTGGTCGGGGGCGACGTTTTGCCCCACCATCCCCTGCCACCCGGTTCCGGAGTACTGGATGGATTGCACGTTGCTCACGCCCATCGCGGCCGCGGCGGCCTGCAGGACGCCGCGTGCATCCTGCGCCGGAGCCGACGCCGCCATCAACGCCGCGATACCCACTGACAGGCACAATCGCTTCGCCATAACTTGTCCTCCCGTGTGGCGCTCATTGTATGCTCGTTGGCGCGTCGGACCAGCCCCGGAGGCGTAGATGAGGAAGGCCCGTATCGTTGCCGCCCTGGTGCTCGTTGCCCTGGGCTCCTACGCGGCGCTGGCGCAGCAGCGTCCTGCGCGTCCCAATCCCATGACGTTCTTCGTCACCAGCGTGCCGATCGGCGATGGGGGCAATCTCGGCGGACTGGCCGGCGCCGACGCGCATTGCCAGGCGCTGGCCACCGCGTCCGGGGCCGGTGACCGCACCTGGCACGCCTACCTCAGCACGCAGGCCCGCCCCGGCAAGCCCGCGGTCAACGCCCGCGACCGCATCGGCACGGGCCCCTGGTACAACGTCAGGGGCGAGATGATCGCCCGCGACCTGGCCCACCTGCACGGGGATACGCTGGAGCTGGCACGTCTCGGCAACAACCTGACCAAGCAGAGCGGTCTCACGGAAAAGGGCCAGATCGTGCCTGGCCTGAACGACTTTCCCGACCCGCGGGACAACGATTGGGACTGGGTGAAGACGACGCCCTATTCCAATCGCCACGAGATGCTGACCGGCACGCAGCCGGACGGCACGGCGTTTCCCCCGGAGCTCGACGACACCTGTGACAACTGGACGAGTAACAAGGATCCCGATCCGTCGCTGCCTCCGGGGCCGTTGACGGCGGCTCCGGGCAAGCCGAACGCGCAGATCGGGTTCCCCGACCGCAACGGCGGCGGCAACGGATCCTGGAACTCCTCGCACGGGACGCGCGGCTGCAGCCAGCGTTCGCTGCCGAGGACGCACGGCGTGGGCATGTTCTACTGCTTCGCCATCGATTGAGTCGAGCGAGGCGCCGATGACACTGCCGCGATTGTTGATGATGGCCGCCTTCCTGCTCGTGCTGTCGGGCTCGTACCTCGCACAGGGCCGAGGCCAGGCGCCGCCACGCCCCATGGGGTTCTTCGTCACCAGCGTCGGCATCGGCAGGGGCGGCGACCTCGGCGGCCTGGCGGGCGCCGACGCCCACTGTGCCGCCCTTGCCGCAACGGCCGGCGCGGGCAGTCGCACGTGGCGCGCGTACCTCAGCACGCAGGCACGTCCCGGTCAGCCGGTCGTGCACGCCCGCGACCGCATCGGCCAGGGTCCCTGGTACAACTCCAGGGGCGGCCTCATCTCCCAGCACCAGTCCCAGTTGCACGGCGACACGCTCATCGAGGCGCAGCGCGGCAGCAACCTGTTCAAGCAGTTCGCGCTGACCGAAAAGGGCGAGGTCGTCCACGGCGTAGGCGATCCCATGCCGAACCTCCACGACATGCTCACGGGCTCGCAGACCGATGGGCGCGCCTTTCCCGACAGCGCCGACCGCACGTGTGGCAACTGGACCAGCAGCGGCGCCGGCGCGGCTCAGGTCGGTCACTCCGATCGGATCGGCAACGGCAACACGTCGTGGAACTCCTCGCACGCCACCACCGGCTGCAGCCAGGCGGACCTGGCCAGTTGGGGCGGCGCCGGAATGTTCTACTGCTTCGCGGCGGATTGATCGCGCAAGGAGCATTCGTCATGAAACGATGGATATCGATCGTGCTCGGGACCGCGATGACGGCCGGCGTGCTCTCGGCCCAGGAGGGACGCCTGACCGATCCGGCGCCCGACCTTCCCCGCGGCGCCTACCTGCCGCCCAACTGGCTGACCGACGATCAGTTCCTGCGATGGCCGTATCCGCCGGGAGACGTCGCGTACAACGACCTTGACGGCTTCCGCATCAAGGCCCTGATCGGTCAGATCACGGCCATCTCGCGCAAGAGCCGAGATGACGGCAACCAGTATTGGGGCCGGATCGCGGGCACCGCCTACGAGCGGATGACCAACGAGTGGACGGCGACGCAGTTCCGCCGCATCGGGCTCGACCAGGTGCGCATCCAGGAATTCGACCTCCCGCCGCAGTGGTTCCCCACGTCGTGGGAGATGACGGCAAGCGGCGGCGGCAAGACGACGCCGATCGGGACGGCGTTCCCGCTGTTCAACTCAGTGGGGACGAACGGGACCATCAGCCTGGAGCCGATCTGGATCGGCATGGGCACGGCCGCCGACTTCGCGGGCCGCACTGTCAGGGGCAAGGCCGTGGTGCTCTACGGCTTTCCGAATCCTGGCGGCCGCGGCAACACCGCGCTGACGCTCGGTGCCGTGCGGCGCGCCGACGAGGCCGGCGCCGCAGCCGTGCTCGTCATCGTCGGATTTCCGGGCAACGTCGTCAACGAACCCCAGGCCGGCGGGACCGCGGCCCCCGCCACCGTGCCGGTCTTCATGATGGGCGACCAGGACGGCAGGGCGATTCGCGGGATGATCGAGCGCAACGAGTCGCCGACGCTGCGCATCCGTCTGGCGGTCGAGACGCGCACCGGCCTGAAAACGGCAAACGTCTGGGGCGTGCTCCCGGGCGCCACCGACGAGCAGATCGTCGTGATGGCCCACGCCGACGCCTTTTTCGAAGGCGCCATGGACAACGCGTCCGGGATGGCGACACTCGTGGCGCTGGCGGAACACTACGCGAAGGTGCCGAAGGCGCAGCGCCGCCGGACCATGACGTTCTTTACCACGGCTGCCCACCACTCGCCGTCGGGCGACCAGGCGGGCATTCGCTGGGTCCACAACAACATGCAGCAGATGTTCGCGAAGACGGCTCTGCTCATCAACGCCGAGCACACGGCGCAGGTGGCGACCTACCTTGTGGGCGACGCCTTCATCACGTCCAACCAGGTGAGCGCGCGGCGGTGGTACGTCGGCGGCAGCGATCGGTTGCGGGACATCGTGCTGAAGACGTTCACGGAGTACGGCATCGCGCTGTACTCGCGTCCCGAAGGGCGGCCCGGCGGCGAGCTCGGCCAGGTGTTCACCGATGCCCCGAGCTTCCACATCATCGACCACACCGTGTATCACACCGACCTGGACACGCTGTCGGCCGTCCCGGCGTACGGGCTCGAGCAATCTGCGCGCGCGTTCGCCAAGATCGTCGACCAGGTCAACACGGTTGACATTCGCGATCTTCGGGGCGGGCCGGTGACGACCACGCGGTAGTTGGCGCGCCCGTGTCGGTATCGGCAACGTAGCGGATCTTCATGGCACCACGGATCCTGCCGATCCGCAGATTGGCGTCACGCCGTAACGCGTACGTTGTCGTGTAGAAACTCAGGGGCGAAGTCGGCCCCGTTGGGCCACACCAGGGTGTGGAACTCCCCGCAGGCGGCGAACGCCTGACAGAGAAATGTTCAAGGCGCGGGTACTTGCTTCTGGTTGGAGTGAGATGATCGAGGCGGCGCGTTCGAGTTCTTCGCGGATGGCGTTCGGCGCCTTCGGCCGATTGAGACGCTACCAGTCTTCGGCGGTGCGAATCTGCGCTTTGGCGAGGACGTCCTTTAACGGCGTGGTCTGACCGCGCCGGCACTGAGCCATCGCTTCGAGCAGCATCTTTTCCGTTTCGGCATCTGCCTCGAAGGTTTCGTCTCCTTCGAGCGCCAACACGGTTACGGATGCACCTTCGGGCAACTCGGCGTCAAGTTCGACGCGCCCATCCACGACCTTTCCTGGTGCGATTCTCATATGGGCATTCCGTCGATCATCACATTTCGAGGCGGCGACGTTCGCGCGCCTCCCACAAGGCCAGAGCCTCATGCACCGCCTCTTCCTCGCGGCTGAACCGACCGCTCTCGATGGCCCGCTGAACGAAGGCGCGCTGGTCCGGAGTGAGCTCGACGTTCATACAGAGACTGCCGGTGACCGTGTCAAGACACCCTGCTCTGCCCACGCGAAATCACAAACGTTGGCGCGCCCGGCAGGACTCGAACCTGCGACCCCCGGCTTAGAAGGCCGGTGCTCTATCCGGGCTGAGCTACGGGCGCGCGTAAACCAGTCTACCCTCTCGACTCGCCGCCCGGCCGCCATCGGGGCTTCGCCCGGGCTCAGGGCCTACCGGAAGCCGGCACGCAGCCCAACCTGGAAGGTCCGGCCCGGGCCGAAGTGCGTCCCGCTGAATGGGTTGCCGAAGTTGTAGGCCCACTGCTTATCTGTGAGGTTCAAGACCGCAAGGCGAAGATTCAGGTCGACGCGCCGCGTTCGAAACAGCCGCTGGACCAGGGACGCGTCGAATACCTGACGCGGCTTGACACGTCCGCGGTCGAAATCAACCAGGTCGGCGCCGGGCCGCCGCCTCAGCTCGTCGAGTTCGTCCACGTCGACTTCCAGTGGGGTCCCACTCTCATAACGACCCGTCAGCGCCAGCGACAACCCGCTCCCCTCGCGATCGTAGCTCGCACCGAAGGCGCCGACGTTCCGCCGATCGTGGTCGGGCGTGAACGGCGTACCGGGACCAATCTCGATGACCTCGTCCTCGAGAAACAGGCCGCCCGTAATTGGGCCGAATTGCACGACCCGCGCGTTCGCGTAGCTGATGTACCAGGACCACCCGCCGCGGCGAGGACCCTCGACTCGCACGTCGATTCCCGATGCCCGACCTCGGGCGACGGTGTTCGGAAAGATGATCGTCGTGCCAAACAGGACATTCGGGTCGCCGGCGTTCCGAATGCGACGACGCCAGTACGAGACATCGACGCGCACGCTCCGGGCCAGCACCTGGTTGACGGTCACGTCGATCGCTGTCTGACGCTCGGGAGACAGCCCGGCGCCACCCCCTCCGGCCTCGTCCGCGAACGGCGACAGGTCCCTGGCTGCCTCGGACGAGGCAAGCAGCAGGTTTTCCGCCTGGGGCGGCTGAAAAAAGCGCGCGAACGACCCCCGCACGGTGGTCCGAGTCGGCGGCCATTGATACGCGACGCCAACCCTTGGACTCCACTGCGAGGCTCGCTCCAGGAGACGACTCCAATCGGCGCGAACGCCGAGATCGAGCGTCAGACGGTCCGTCGCGCGAATGGAATCCTGCAGGTACAACGACAACAGCGTCGGACTGGCCGCGTCGTGGAACAGGAACGGCTGTTCCAAGGTGTGCTCAAGCACCTCGTCGCTCAAGTCTGCTTCTTCGGCTTCGTGTAAGCCGGTGACCGCAAACGAGAAGTCTTCCCGGAGCGCCAGGCCGGCCGCTTCGGCGCCAAGTTTCAGGAGATGAGGACCACGCTGATGGGTCACGCTGGCCAGCGCACCGACCCGTCGCAGGTCTCGATTGGCCTGTGTGAAGAGCGGCGTGTCCTGAGGGCTGCCGACGAGTGCCGACGACCCGAACCGATGGTAGCCCGCAATCTGCGAGATCGTGCTCGCCGACCACGCGTGCTGCCACGACACCGTCTGCCAATAGCTGCGGAGTCGTTGCCGCTGATCCTGTCCTGCGTCTTCCTGCTCCTCTCCATGCGGGACGTCGAAGCTGGAACGACCGAACCCGGCGACTGCCGTGACCGTACTCGCAGGAGAGGGCCTCCAGCCAAACTGGCCCCCGCCGCTCAGCGTTCCGCCGTCATTGTGGAGATTGCCGGGATGCACGGGGTCCAGAAACCGCGACGATGTCAGACCGCCAAGGCCAATCGTCAATGCCGTCGTCGGACCGACGGGCCCTCCGGCGACCGTCGAGACCTCGCGCGTATCGTCACTGCCGGCGCCAATATCCACATTTCCCAACCACGTATCCGCTGCCCTGCCCGCCGACCGCACCTCTATGACGCCCCCCGACTTGAAGCCGAACTCCGGCGGCACATAGCCAGTCAGGACGTTCACGGAATCGATCATGGCGGGATCGGGTGCGACGCCGAACAACCCGTCGAGCCGCTCGTACACCGGCACGCCGTCGATCACGTACAGAAATCCGTCGTCAACGCCCCGGACATGAAGGAGCCCGTTATCGTCGGTCGTCCAGCCAGGCGTTGTCGCAATCGCGCTCTGCAGGCCCCTGCTGCGAATTCTGGCTGGGGCGCGTCGCACCGCCTCGCCTGCAAGCGTCACGCGCGTCGCGATCGAACCGGGAACAACCTGTTCAGCGCGGACCACGACCTGTTCGGCAGACACGGCCGACAAACGAAGTTCGACGTGGATCGGAAGGGCGCCGCCGACCGTCAGCGTCTGGAGAATGGCGAGCAGCGGAGGCGCGTCGGCGCGAAGGGAGTAGGTGCCAGGCGCCACGTCGGCGAATCGAAACTGCCCGACCGCAGTCGTGACCGACTGCAGCGGAGTACCCAGGCCGTCAAGCAGCGTCACCGTGGCGCCATCAACCAGGTGGCCATCGGGGCCCACAACCGCGCCATAAATCGCGCCCTGCTGCAGTTGAGCGCGCGCGACGGCGGGCGAACACACGAGCAGGGCCAACGATACGCAGGCCGGCCACGTAAGCGAAGACGCGCGCACGCGTGCCGACACTCCGCGGCGCTACCGTCCGAGCTTCGCCCGCTCGTCCGCCACGCGCTTCTCGAAGTTGGCCTCCCCGTTCGCCAGCTGTCTGGTCCACGCCTCGTCGGCGTTGAGCAACGGGTGCGGCGACACGCCCGCCCTGATACCCTCGATCTTCCCCGCAAACATCGCCTGCGGATGTCCCACGAGGACGATGTCGGGCACCTTCTCGGCTTTGAGCGTCGTGAACGTGCGCTGCGTGTCCTCGATGACGTTCTTGTGGCGGGGGTTGTTGAAGAGCGGCACGCCGCCGTTCGGCGTCGTCCCGCCGAGGAACGCCACCCGGTACTGCCGCCCCTTGTCCTCCACCGTCGTCAGCCACGTGGTTGCGCCTTGCGTGTGGCCGGGCGCGTGCACGGCGCGAAGCGTCGTGCCGCCAAGCGACACGGTGTCGCCGTGCGTGAGCACGCGGGCGACCTTCACCGGCTCCCAGCCGATGGCGCCCAGCGCCGAATTGTCCTTGCCGCTGGAGAGCGCCTCGGCGTCGCCCGCCATCGCCATCACCTGCGCGCCCGTCAGCTTCTGCATCAGCGCGTGCCCCTCGATGTGGTCGAAGTGCGCGTGGCTCGACAGCATGATCTTGATGTCCGCCGTCTTGAAGCCGAGCCTGGCGACGCTGTTTTTGATCACCTCGTGCATCTCCTTCATCCCGGTGTCGATGAGGATGTGCCCCTGCGGCGTGGTGACGAGATACGACGCGATGTTCGCGCCGCCGACATAGTGAATGTTGCCGACAATCCGGAACGGCTCCACCGCGGCGCTGTACGCACCGCGGAACTGCTGATACCACTCCGCGGAAAACTGCGCCGGCTGCTGCCCGCGCTGCGCCGAGACAACCGTCACGGCCATCACCAGACCACCCATCACACTGAGAGCGCGCATCACGTCACCTCGATCGCTGGCGGGTTCGACAGGACCCGCCCTACTGTTGCTGCACCTGGAAGCCGTCGACCGCCACGTCCAGCAAGTGATTGATCCTGACGCCGACAAGGCCGTCCGCCCGCGCCGTCGGACCGGTCCTCGGCGTTGTGTGCACCACCGTGCCATTGACAACGTACGAGATCCGGTTGCCCGCCACGCGCACCTCCAGCATGTTGGTCGACGTGCCGGTGGCGCCTGGCTGGGTCACGGCCGCGTGCTGCATCCGCGTCACGTCCTGCACGTTCTCGCCCGTACGCTGCCGGATGATGAACGTGCCGTCCTGCGCCACGAGAAAGTACACGTAGCGCTGGTCCGCGCCGCCGAGGGCGTCGCCGCCAAAGATCAGGCCGTAATAGTTTGTGTGGCCGCTCGGCTTCATCAGCCTGAAGGTGGCGCGGGCGGTGAAGTTCCCTTTGGCACGATTGGACCCGTTCCAGTAGGTGCCGGCAGGACCGCCCGTCACGCGAAATCCTTTTCCCACGGTCACGACTTTCACGTTGGGCACATCGTCCGGATCGCTGGCGCTCGTGCTCCGGTCGATGCGCACCTGCCACCCGTCGGGCGCCTGCGCGGCAAGCGGCGCGGCAAAGAAAAATGCGGTCAGGATCAGAATCAAGGCGGACTGCAGCATGAACAGCTATCCTCCGGTTGAGCTTGGGTTCTTGGTTCCGGGTTCCGAGTTCGACAAGTGACCGGGGCGGGGATCGAACCCGCGGCCCGCGCATTAAAAGTGCGCTGCTCTACCACTGAGCTACCCGGCCGTTGCGTCCGCCGCAGTGTACCACGGCCGTTTGCGAACATTTTCCCGCCGGCGTCGGGTTTTCCCGCAGCGACCGCGGCGTTTCTTCACGCTGCGCCGGGTGGCATGGGCAGCACCTTTGCAGTCCAGTAGAGCATGGCCAGCACACCAGCCACGCCGCTCCCCTTCCGCGCGGCGCCACGCCGGCGGAAGTCGCTGATCGAGTGGAACGATCCGTCCACCCAGACGCACGTGCTGGACTGGCGGCAGCGCGCGCACGGGTTCGGCCTGGACGTCGACGAGCGCGAGGATCTCGACCAGGTTCAACCGTTTCCCGTGTCGCCTCAACGGCTGCTGCAGGAGGACGAGCCCGAGGCCTTCTCCGAGCAGCCGGTCGCCGTGGACGAGGAGGAGGTCAGCGAAGAGGAGCTCGACAAGCCGGTTGAAGGCGCGCTCCCCGAGGACGTCGACCTGGTTCGCCTCTACCTGCAGCACATCGGCAAGCGCCGGCTGCTCAAGGCGCACGAAGAGCAGGCCATCGGGCTGCGCATCGAGAACGCGCAGCGCGAGCTCGTCTCGGCATTTGCGGAGATACCGGCGGCCGTGCAGACGCTGGTGGCGCTGGCCGATCGCATCCACACGCAGGGAGATCCCGCGGCCGAGTTGATTCTGCTGCCCGAGGGCGGCGAGCTGCGCGAGGAGACGACCGCACCGGTCCTGCGCGCCTTCGCCCGCATCAAGCGCCGGCAGCGCACGATCGAGCAACTGCGCGAGCGGCTGGCGCAGCCGCGCGCCGGCGCGAAAACCCGGCGGGAGATCGAGACGCGGCTCGAACGAACGCAGAAAGCCCTGGCCGACGAACTGGCCGCCCAGCCAATCCGGCCGTCCCTCATTGACGATGTCGTCGCGCAACTCCAGGAGATGCACCGCGCGTTCCAGGCACTCGACGAGCTGCCGCGTGGCGAGCGGGCCGAGCGAGGCCGCCAGCTGGAGGCGCGCGCCGGGGTGTCGCGCGCCGGGTTCCGCACGCGGTTCACGCGCGTCGAGGCCGCCGAAGACACGGTCCGCGAGGCCAAGCGCGAGCTGATGGAAGCGAACCTGCGCCTGGTGGTCTCCATCGCGAAGCGGTATCTGAATCGCGGCCTGTCCTTCCTCGATCTGATTCAGGAGGGCAATATCGGGCTGATGAAGGCCGTCGACCGGTTCCAGTTCCGCCGCGGCTTCAAGTTCTCCACGTACGCGACCTGGTGGATTCGGCAGGCGGTCAGCCGAGCCGTGGCCGATTTCGGGCGGACGATCCGGCTGCCGGTGCACGTGATCGAATCGCTGAACCGGCTCGAAAAGGAACGCAAGGCGCTGCGCGCCGAGCACGGCCGCGAGCCGACGCCGCACGATCTGGCCGAGCGCCTCAAGATGCCGGCGAGCAAGGTGCGGCTGCTCCTCGATGCCCGGAAGACCCCGTATTCGCTCGATATGAAGGTCGGGGAAGACGACAGCACCGAGCTTGGCGAGATGCTGCGCGACGCCACGGTGCGCACGCCCGAGGAAACGGCGATCGACCGTGACGCCGCCAAGGAGGTCGAGCGGGCCCTGGAGCCGCTGTCCGACCGCGAAAAGGAGGTGCTGCGCCTGCGGTTTGGCCTCGGCACCGACCGCGAGCACACCCTCGAGGAGATCGGCCGCCACCTGTCGGTCACCCGCGAGCGCGTGCGCCAGATCGAGAGCCGCGCGCTGCAGAAGCTGCGCACCGCCAAGCAGCGCGAGCTGGCGGCCGCGGCCACCCGCCGCCGGCCGGCGTGAGCCAGGTGATAGTGTGATGGTCGTTGTCTGAATATCGGCCGCAGCTGGCTACTCTCGTCACGCAGCCCCCTGCCGGCGACGAGTGGCTGCACGAAATCAAGTTCGACGGTTACCGCATCGGTTGCTTCATCCGGAACGGCCGTGCGACCCTGATCAGCCGCAACGCCAACGACTGGACCCGTGCGTTCCCCGAGATTGCCGCCGCGGCCGCCAGGCTCGGTGCGCGCGACGCCCTGCTCGACGGAGAGGTCGCCATGCTGCTGCCGGATGGCCGCACCAGCTTTCAGGCGCTGCAGAACGCCTCGACCGGCACGGCCTCGCGCGCCCCGCTCGTGTACTTCGTGTTCGACCTGCTGCGCCTCGACGGGCGCAGTCTCGAATCGCTGCCGCTCGTCGACCGCAAGGCTCGGCTGCGCGCGCTCGTCGGCCGGCGGAAGACGGGGCGCATCCGCTACGCCGACCACGTGGAAGGACGGGGGCGGGCATTTTTCGAGCAGGCGTGCCGCCTGGGCCTCGAAGGCATCGTCTCCAAGCGAGGCGACCTTCCCCACCGGCCGGGACGACACCACGGCTGGCTCAAAACCAAGTGCACGCTCCGCCAGGAATTCGTCATCGGCGGGTTCACCGATCCCGAGGGCATGCGCTCGGGACTCGGCGCACTGGTGATCGGCTACCACGACGGCACTCGGCTCGTCTTCTCCGGGAAGGTTGGGACCGGATTCACCAACGCGGTCGCCCTCGACCTCCGGCGGCGGCTCGACGCCCTCGAACGGAAGACCTGCCCGTTCGATCCGCCTCCCCCCGGACGGCTCGGCCGGCAGGGACACTGGGTGAAGCCCGTGCTCGTGTGTGAGGTCGTCTTTACCGAGTGGACCGGCGAGGGCAGGGTTCGCCATCCGTCCTTTCAGGGGCTGCGGGCGGACAAGAAGCCGCGCCAGGTCGTCCGCGAGCGCGCCGCCGGCGCCTGATCCGCCGGCCGACGCGCCATCGCGCTCCTGTACTGGACGAATCGGGAGCGTCGGCCGGATGAGCCCGTGGAGCCGACCACTCACCCGAAGGGGAGCGCGCGTTTCGAGGGGATAGACCCTAGCTCCACCTGAAGATCCGGAGCGCGATCAGGAACGGCGCGAGGCCCCACGCGGCGAGGAGCAGCAGCTCGCCGCTGACGGCGCGGAGGGTCGCGCCTTCGAGAATCACGGCCCGAAGCGCGTCGTTCAACGCCGTGAGCGGGAGCGCCTGAATCAGCGGCTGCACGCCCTCCGGAAAATTGGCGGTCGAAAAGAAGACGCCGCTCAACATCCACATCGGCAGCATGGTCAGGTTGAGCATGCCCGAAATCGCTTCGATCGTCCGCGGCCGGCTGGCCGTCAGCAGCCCGAGCGCCGTAAACGACAGGCCGCCGACGAGCGACACGACGGCGATGGCCGCGAGCGACCCGTGAATGGGCATCCCCAGCACGAGCGCACCGAACGCCAGGGGGACGGCCACTTCGGGCGCCAGGAAGACGAGCCTGGCGATCATCTGCGCCAGCAGATACTCGCTCTTGCGCATCGGGCTGGCCACCAGCCACTTCAGCAGCTTCCGCAACCGGGCCTGGACGATGGAGAAGCCGATGCCCCACATGCCGGTGCTCATGATGTTCATCCCGAGAATGCCGGGGATCAGCCAGTCGATGTAGCGTGACCCGGGCACCACGAGCGGCTCCTCCCGCGCCGTCCACGGGTCCAACCGGCCCGCGGCGCGCTTGAGGGCCTCGTCCACCATGAGCCGCGCCGCACGGCTTTCCTCCCGTGCGGCATCGAAGCGGTAGGTGGGCGGCTCGGTCGGCACCACCACGACGTGCACGACGCCCTCACGAAGCGCGCGCGCCTCGTCGCGCGGCGACACGTCCCGTACGGTGATGCCCGGCGCCGCGCGCAACGCCCGGCGGACCGGCTC
>Ga0209640_10002728_pt1 | contig 15395 bp, 15 predicted proteins | sample RifCSP10_1_FD_184018 | JGI IMG/M metagenome (GOLD analysis project Ga0209640, IMG submission 184018) | Soil microbial communities from Rifle, Colorado - Rifle CSP2_sed 10_1 (SPAdes) (version 2) | ecosystem: Environmental > Terrestrial > Deep subsurface > Rock core/Sediment | place: Rifle...
GCCAGAACACCCAGGGCGGCGGCTCCTCGTAGACGAGCGTGTAGCCGGCATCCTCGCGGCGGATGTTGTGATAGATGCCCTGGAACTGGACGGACAACGGAACGGGCGGGATGAGACGCAGCACGTACAGGACGCCGACGAACAGGAGCACACCGGCGGCCGGCGCAAAGAGGCGCCGCCGGACGGCCGATCGATCGGCGCCAGGGGCCCCGCCTTCGCCCCGCCTCCGCCAAGGCTTCGGCGTGGGCTTCGGCGAGGCAGGTGCGAGCCAGCGCGTCACCTCCCACACCACGGCCGCCGACGACAGCAGCGACAGCAGGAACACCCACCCGTCGATGCGTCCCAAGAGGATAGGGATGAAGTAGGTGAGAAAGGAGAGCACGCAGAACCCATAGAGCCCGAGGCGCAGGCTGTAGCCGGCGCGCCGGATGCGCGGCACCTCGTTGAGTCCCATGACGCCGACGAGCAGCGCCAGGAACAGCGCCGGCCGCGCGCCGGTGCTGCTCCGAAAATAGAGCACGACGTACGCGCTGAGCAGGCCGCCGTACAGGAAGTGGAGCGCCTCGACGTTGTACCGCCACACTGGCCCCGCGACCCGGCCCGGGACCCACCGGCCCTCGGCTTCCCGGTGCTGAAACACGAGCAGGCCGGTCAGCCCGGCCAGGTAGGCCAGCTGAAAGGCGAGGTCCAGCCAGGCGTCGATCCGCTGCAGGGTGAAAAAGTCGAACAGGAAGCCGGCCGCGAACATGGCCTCGGCGGAATGACGGCGCAAGAGCTCGAAGACGTGTCGCATGAGCCTGCCTCGCCGAAGCCGCGACTTGTACCGCTGTAGCGGTCGGCGAAGGCGGGCCTCGCGTACGATGAAGAGTATGAACGAGACCGTCGTCCGCGCGGCCGGGCTCGGGATCACGATTGTCTACGCGTCCCTGATCGCCTGGTTGTTCGTGCGGCAGCCTGCCACCTTCGCGGAGGTCACCGGCGGACTCTCGTCCGCTGTCGGTGCCTACCGCATCGACCAGCAGGCGTTCGACGACGGGCTGCAGTACTTCCGCAACGACCAGTTCGGCGAGGCGCGAGCGGCCTTCGAACGCGCGGACCCGGCCCGCCGCGACGCGCTCACGCAGTTCTACACCGCCTACGCCTTCTACCGTGAGGGCTGGGGACGTTTCTATTCGGACGACGAGCTGTACGGGCAAGGACTCGAAGCGGTGAACCGCGCCATCGCACTCGCGCCGGGCGGCCGGCTCGTGGTCCAGGCGCCGGGACAGGAGATCGGGACCGCCGACGAGCTGAAGGCGGAGCTCGAACGCGGCCTCCGGGTCGAGGCATCAGACTTCGATCCGATGCGCGTGTTCCGCCCACGCAGATGACGGCCGCGCGCGAGGCGATCCACCTGCCGGTGCTGTTCCTGACGGTCACGCTCCTCGGCGGCCTCCGGCCAGGCTCGGCGGTGGTGCTGGCGCCGCCCTCGCTCTTCTCGCTCGTCCTGGCCGTGCTGCTCGTGGGGGTGCTCGTACAAAGCGGGGCCTTCGTCCCGCTCCGGGTGATGAACGCGTCGCGGCCGGCGCTCGCCAACCTGAACGGAGGCGTGCTGGTGGCGGCGCTGCTCGCCGCCTCTGCGCAGGTGTTCTCGCTGCTCACGCCGGACGCGGGCCTGCCGCGCGTGCTCTTCAGCGTGTATTTCCTCGTCCTGCTGATCAACACGATGGCCGCCAGTCCCGATCGCGTCCGCGTGCTGCGAAGCCTCGCCGTCACCTTCGGCGCCGCGTTCGTGCTGAAGTTCATCGTGCTGGACGCCCTCTCGGACCCGGCCGGCGGCCGCCTCACGCGCCTGCTCCAGGTCCTCTTCGAAGGGGTGACGCTCGGCGCGCTGACGCAGGATGCGCAGCATCCCGCGGCCGGGTACGTGGCTTTCGCCGCCATCGTCATGTTCCTGGTGGCGCTGTCGCTGCTGCCCTCTGTAGCGAGGAGCACTCGGAGGCCTGACCACCTCCGCCAAGGCTACGGTGGTCCGCCGAAGCTTTCAGTGAAGGCGGAAGGCCTCCGGCTACCTTGGGCTTAGGCGGGATGCGCGGCGGCCATGATTGCGCCGACGTTTTCGGGAGCGAAGAACGCCGCCGGAGAAATCGTGCCGGCATTCATCTGCACGAAGCCGTCCATCGCCGACTGATTGCCGGCGATCGCCGCGAAGAGCTGCTGCATCTGCGGCGGCGGCGGCTCCAGCGCGGCGAGCTGGCAGGTGAATTCGTACATCGGCAGCACGTGCTCGTCGCGCGCCCGCTGGTAGTCGGCCATCGCCGCATCGAAGGGACGCGCGCCCGACAACGACTCGTCAATCGCGGCCACGCAGCGTTCGGCGTCGCGAAACGCGTCGGTGATCCCCTGCGCCGTAATCGGATCCTTGTTGTACCCGGCGTCCCCCACGAGCGCCCATCCGGGGCCGAATGGCTTCCGGAAGAAATTGGGGACGAAGGCGCCGGAGATCGGCGCCTCCCGCTTCGCCGCGCGCACGCGCTCCCAGAACTCGGGCACGAGCTCGAGCACCTTCATGACGTTGCCCTCGACGTCCTTCTTGTTGGCATCGAATTCCTTGTAGGGCCATCCCAGCACGGTCAGCGTCAGGCCGTCATGCGTCGGCGCCGCGGCGAACCCGCGATTGGGGCGTATGTACGTCTCGAACCGGCCGTTCGTCGGCAGGTTGCTCCAGTAGGTGTAATACGCGGCCAGCAGCGGCGGCTTCTCGTGGTACTGGTCCGGCCGCACGGTCTCCGCCACCAGCGAATGCCGCCCATCGGCGCCAATCACGATGTCAGCGCGCTCGACGAGAGGAGCGCCAGCCTTCGACCGCCCGCGGATGCCGACGACGCGCCCTTCCTCCTGGAGAATCTCCTCCACCACGACGCTCTCGCGGACCTCGGCGCCCGCCTCCGCCGCGGCGTCCACCAGCAGCTTGTCGAGGATGGTGCGCCTGGGACAGTACGACACCGGAGAGTCCGGCGTCCCGGGCGACCCGGCGATCGTCAACGGCCCGAAATCAAACGTATAGGTGTGAATCGGCGGACAGCCGGTCGCCGTCAGCCGATCGAGCAGTCCCCATCGCCGGAGTGCCGCGGCGCCCATCGGATGCAGCACATGCGTGGAGACCGTGTCGCTCGGAAACGCCGCGCGGTCCGCGACAAGAACCTTGTACCCCTTGCGGGCGAGCAGCATTGCCGTGGGCGACCCTGCGCAGCGCGCGCCGATGACGATGGCGTTGTATGTGTTTCCCATGGAGCCGGAATTATAGCGACTTGAAGCCGCCTAAGTACGGGATTACAGCAGGGCCAGCACGGCTTCGCGGAAGCGCTCGAGGTCGGACAGGTCGGTCCGCAGCACGCGCACGACGATCGCGGGGTCGAGCCGCGCGTAGTCGTGCACGAGAATATTCCGGAATCCCACCATCCGCGCCAGCGAGGCGGCCAGCTCGCGCGGCAGCAGATCCGCCTCGCCCAGCGATTCAAATGTGGCCGCGCCGGTCTCGGGCACTCGCAGCCTGCGGTCGGCCACGATGTGATCGGCGACATCCATGCAGGCTTCGATCGCCAGGTGCAGCGTCCGCTCGACAATGCGCTGCGTGCGCCAATCGGCGGCGTAGGCCGCCACGTCGAGCGCGCGGTAGGGGACGAGCTGGGTGAGATAGAGGTCGATGTTCGCGAGCTTCCGCAGCAGCAGCTCGCGGTCAACCACGCGCGTAGCGGTGCGTGAGCAGTCGACGCTCACGAATGCGGAAGTCCTGAAACGTGCGCGCCGTCAGCGACTCATACCGATGACGCGCGAAGGGAACCCGATCGAGCAGCACGCGCCGCGTGGTCAGAATGCGCCCCGCCAGCGCGATCGGCGCTGTGTTCAACAGCACAATATCGACAGCGTCCGTGGACAGGTGCCGCGCCACTGCGCGTATCACGTCGAGCTGAACGGCATGCGCATCGGCCTCTGGCGAGACGAAGATCGCCACGTCCACATCACTGCGGGACGTCAGCCGGCCGGCTGCCGCACTGCCGAACAGGTACGCGAACTCCACATCCGGCGCGGCCGCGCCAATCGCGTTGGCGAGGTCGTCGAGGCGGGCCTCGATGTCGGCCGGCAGCATGGGGTTCAGCGGCACGCGTCAAGTATACGGCGCAAGATCCGAGCCGGCTGGAGTCGGCCCCAACGACGCGGAAGAACCGTGCGGGCCGACCAAGGTCGGCCCCTACGCCTATCTGGATTTGGCGCCGAAGACCTTCGCTAATTCGTAGGGCGTCGTCACCTCGAGCTGGTCGTAGGTGCAGTCCTCGGGCGGCTTGTCGGGGCGCCAGCGGAGAAAAATAGCCGCGTGGCGGAAGCGGTCGCCCTGCATATGGTCGTACTTCACCTCGCACACGCGCTCGGGGCGCAGCGGCTCCCACGACAGGTCCTTGCCGGCGCTCCAGCGGCTCTGCCCGCCGGGCATCCGCGTCATGATCGCTTCGGCGGGTCCGCTTTGCGGAACCCGCCCTACGGCCCCCGCCCAGTCGCGCCAGGGGTGGTCCTGCATCGCGTTCTTCCGCAGCGGCGCCAGCTCCTTCACCAGCGCCTCGCGCGTGGCCATGGAGAAGGCTGACGTCACGCCAACGTGCTGGAGCTGGCCGGGGTCTTTCGCGGACCGTAAAGGTCCGCGCCGCATATACAACCCAAGCAGCAGCGAGCCGATACGCTTGTCCTTCCCGTCCTTGTGCCACCGGAAGCCGGCCACCACACAGTCGGCCGTGCGCGCGTGCTTCACCTTGATCATCGCCCGCTTGCCGGGCGCGTAGATCCCGTCCTCTGGCTTGGCGATGACGCCGTCGAGGCCGGCGCCCTCGAAGCGCGAGAGCCAGTCGGTGGCCACCTCGAGATCGCGCGTCATCGGCGTCAGGTGCACGGGCGGCTTCACACCCTCGAGCAGCTTCTCCAGCAGCACGCGACGCTCGGACTGCGGCTTGTCGCGCACGTCCTTCCCCGCCGCCGCCAGGACGTCGAACGCGACGAACGAAGAGGGCGTCTCCGCCGCCAGCTTCGCCACCCGCGAGGCCGCGGGATGCAGCCGGAGCTGCAGCGCGTCGAAATCAAGGCCTCGGCCGCCTTCGCCGGGGTCGGGTCGCTTTGCGACCCGACCGGCCAGTGCTGGCTGGGCGGTCCGCGTTCGCGGACCGCCCCGGCGCCCAGGCGAGATGATCACGATCTCGCCGTCGACGACGCAGCGATCGGGGAGCGCAGTAAGAAGGGTGTCGTGCAGCTCGGGAAAGTAGCGGTCGAGAGGGCGCAGGTCGCGGCTCTGGATGTACACCTCGTCCTGCTTGCCACGATAGACGAGGGCCCGGAAGCCGTCCCACTTGGGCTCGTACAGGAACCCGCCGCCGGCCGGGAGCACCTCGGCCAGCCTGGCGAGCATGGGCTGGATGGGAGGGTCGATGGGGAAGGACATGGTGGTGGTGTGACCCAGCAATTATAGTGAGTTTATGTGAGTTTATCTCTTGAAGCTAAATTACCTAAATTCGATATAATCCGCAAAGTGGACCCTATTGCTAACCCTTTTGCGCCGGGCGCCGGGACCCCTCCACCAGAGCTGGCCGGACGGGATGAGCTTAGAGACAGCATTCGAATCGTGATCGAACGCGTTCGCAGGGGCCTCCCCGCAAAGAGCATCCTCATGGTGGGGCTGCGCGGCGTCGGCAAGACGGTGCTGCTCGACCGGATGCGTGACGATGCGGAAGAGGCTGGCGTCCAGACGCTTCGCGTAGAAGCCCCGGAAAACCGTTCACTGCCTGCGATCCTCGCCCCGCAGCTCCGACAATCCCTATTACGACTATCGCGCAACCAGAAAGCCAAGGACCTGGCTCAACGCGCCCTCCGCGCCCTTGCCGGATTCGCGAAAGCCTTGAAGGTCAAATACGCCGACATAGAAGTCGGGCTCGATTTCGAGCCGGAACCAGGCCTGGCGGACAACGGCGACCTCGAACAAGACCTTCAAGCGTTGCTCGAAGCGGCTGGAACGGCAGCCCAGAAGGCAGGGACCACCCTGGCCATCTTCGTCGACGAACTGCAGTACGTGAAGGAGGACGAGCTCGCGGCGCTCATCACGGCATTGCACCGTGCGGCGCAGCGGCGCTTACCGATCGTGCTCGTCGGCGCCGGGCTTCCGCAACTGAGAGGCCGGATGGGAAAGGCGAAATCGTATGCCGAGCGATTGTTTGACTTTCCTGAAATCGGCCCCCTGGCTCCCGACGCAGCCATGTACGCCATCGAAAAGCCGGCCAACGATCAGAGCGTTGAAGTCACTCCTGACGCGCTGGCGCTCATCGTCGCGCAGACGCGCCGTTATCCGTACTTCCTCCAGGAGTGGGGCAAACACTCGTGGGATGTTGCTGATGCGTCGCCCATTACCCGTGACGATGTGGAACGGGCCTCAACCGCTGCGATTGCGGCGCTCGACGAGAGCTTCTTTCGAGTACGGTTCGACCGCCTCACGCCGGCTGAAAAGCGGTATCTGAGAGCCATGGCGGAACTTGGGAGCGGGCCGCACCGTTCGGGGGAAGTCGCGGATGCGCTGGATCGGGGGGTGACCTCCCTGGGTCCGGTGCGCAGTCAGCTCATCGCCAAAGGGATGATCTGGAGTCCCCACCATGGGGACACGGCCTTCACCGTACCGCTCTTCGACGAGTTCATGCGTCGAATCATGCCGGGCGACGACTGGAAGAGGCCTTAGTTCGGCCCCACGAGAGACGCGCTACCGCGTATCCCAGCGGAACAGCAGGAACTGCACCTCGCCGTTCACGGCGGTGATCTGATGGGGCACGCCCGCCGGGATGAACACCACGTCGCCGGCCCTGACGACGCGCGATTTTCCGTTGCGGATCCCGGTGCCGTCGACGTCGCCTTCAGTGCCCCCGGCCGGCTTGGGATTCACCAGCTCGCCGTCGGTGGTAAGTGTCGCCTCGCCCGATCGAATCAGGTAGAGGTCCGCTTTCTTGCCGTGCGTCCCCGCTCCCTCTTCCGCCGCGGTCTCACGCCGCACGTTGAAGTTGAACACGCCGCCTTCAAGGATGCGCGACGTTTCGAGCTTCTTCTCCACCATCTCCTTGAATCCGGCGTTGAGGCTTGCGGCGGGCCAGTCCACGGTCCTGTCGGCCGGCGCCGGCAGTCGAAGGACCATGCCGCCGAGCGTCGCCGGCGCGGCGCCGCGCCCCGGCTGCTGTCCCAGGGCCACGCTTCCACTGAAGCCAACACTGAGAACGAGCGTGAGGATTCCACATACCGAGAAGTGAATGGCGCGCATCGTGCCTCCTCTAATGAGCGAGTGCAGGTCCGGCTGAAGCCGGACACTACGTACTATCAAAGCGGCGCTAGCGCTTTTGTGCGCTGAGCGTCTTGTACACGTTGGCGATGTTGATGTCGTTGTCCTCGTCGTACTCGATCCACTCCCTGTACTCGTCCATGATCTTTGCCGCCTGGAGCTCGTCGAGGCTCCGTCCCGCGGCGATCCCGGCGGCGACTCTGGCGCCGATGTGTTCGTAATACTGCCGGTGGGCGACGATGTCCGCCTTCGTACCAGTGGGGCCGTGCCCGGGCGCGGCGATGTCGAAATCGAGCGCCTCGACGGTCTTGAGCGCGTTGACGTACTCGGCCACGGGCGCTCCGTTGGCGAGCGTGTTCGAGCCGGGCACGGTCTTGACGTTCATGAAGTCCACGCCGAAGACGACGCGTTCGGCCGGAAAGTACAACACCGTAAAGTCCGGCGCATGGCCCGTGCGCCCGGGGTGAATCATCTCGACCACCTTGCCGCCGAGCCGTATGGTGCGCCGGTCCCTGTAGGTGGACTCAGGCACCAGGACGGCGGCGAAACGGCTTGCCGCAGTCTCGTTTGCGCCAGCCGATGCCTTCAGCGCCGCCGCGAAGTTTTCATGCGCGACGAGCTCCGCGGTGTCGTTGAACACCGCGGCGCCCGACGCATGATCCTGATGGTGATGGCTGTAGAGCACGTACCGGACCGGCGCGTTGGGAAAGCGAGCCGTGAGCTGCGCCTTGATCCACGCGGCCGCGTCGACGTTGATCGGATCGGCCAGGATGATCCCGGCCGGCGTCACGAGGAAAACGGTGTAGTGGTCGTTGTTCTGAACCCGGTACAGGTCGCCGGCGATGCGGGTGATGCTGCGCGTCGGAGGCCGCTGCGCCGGGCCCTGTGGCTGCTGGGCCAGCGCGGGAACCACACACACGAAGGCCCACAGGAGCAACGCGGCAGCGCGGATGAACATGCGCCACAGCCTACTGCGATAAACCCCAAATCCCAAATCCCAAATCCCAAATCCCAAAGAGTTGGAATTTGGAATTTGGAATTTGGGATTTGGGATTTGGGATTTGGGATTTGGGATTTGATCTAGTTGGTCCCGATGCGCTCGGGGACGACGGTGATTCTGATCGACTTGCGGAACTTGACGGGCTGGCCGTTCACGCGCGCGGGCTGATAGCGCCAGTTGCGCGCGGCCGCGACGACGATGTCGTCATAGCCTGAGAGGACCGGCGTCTGCATCGTCGCCGACTCCACGGCGCCGTTCTGATCGATCACGATTTCCACGGCACCGGCAATGCCGCCGGACGGCACGCGGCCGGGAAACTTCGGGAACTCCTGCACGATCGGCACGGGAGGCACCACGACCACGCCCGGCTCGGTGCCCGTGTAGATCTTCAACATCGTCGGCTGCTGCTTGACGGGCGGCGGCAGCGCCACGTACGCGGCAGATGGAGGCGGCGTCGGGACCGTCTGAACGCTCAGGTCGCGGAAGCCGGACGCGAGCGTGCGCAGGTCCGACAGCGGCGACTGCGACGCGGCGTGCTTCATGTCAGGGTCGTTCAGCGCGTCGAGCACGCGCTGGAAGCCTTCGCCCGCCACGCCAAAATTCTTGGCGTCGAACGCCGCCTTCGCCGACTGGTACTGCTGCTGGACGATGGCGGGGAGGAGCCGTTTCTTCGCCTCGCCGAACGCGGTGCGCATCCGCGGCGCGATGTCGTCGGGGGCCCGATACAGCGGATCCCGCTGCACGATCGTCTCAACCGCCCGGTCGGCATCGTCGCGCCTGCCGAGCGCCAGGAAACACAGCGCGCGATACAGGTCCACCTCGTCGCGCTTCTGCCCCGCCTGGTTCCGCGCAATCATGTCGTCCAGCAGCGTCAACGCCTTCTCGTAGTCGGCGGTCGCATAGAGGTCGCGCGCGACGTCGAGCGGCGCCTGCGCATATACGCGCGGCGCGCCGGCAAGAAGCATGACGACGCACGCGAAAGCAATCTTGTTGAACTGCATGATCATCTCTTTCTGAGATCGACGCTGAGCCGCGCCGGGCTGCCCAGCGTGACCGTGGAACGAACCGTCTGCTCCCCCAGTTCGGGGTGCCGGAACACCACCTCGTGCGGCCCGATCGGCACGGGAACGTTCCCGATCGGCGTCTCGCCGACGCGCTCGCCGTCGATGAAGACCTCCGCCCACGGCTGCGCGTTGAGCGCCATCGAGCCGTTCGGCCAGTCGAGCCTGATGGCCGCCACCTGGCCCGGCGTCACATTCACGGTGCGCCTCTGCCGGAAGCCGAGCGCCTCGTTCACGATGTCGAGCTCGTGCCGCCCCACCGAGACCATCAGCCGGTCGCTGCGGCTGCTGCCGAGCAGGCGCACGTCCTCGTAGATCTGCACGTCCACAGGCGCCGCGATCGAAATCCATCCCGACACGGAGCCCTGCGGCGTCGTCGTCATCGGCACCACCAGCGACGCGGTGACACCGGCGTCAACGGTGATGTCCTGCCGGATCGATCCGAGATCGTTGGCCACTTCAACGGTGTGCAGGCCGGGAGCCAGGTCTGCGACGGTCACCGGCGCGTTGCCGCGCGGCGTGCCGTCCACGACCACGCGCGCCCCCGACGGCTCGCTGCGGATCTGCAGCTGCCCGGTCTGCGCGATCACCTGCGTGGAGACCTCGACAAACTGCGACACGGTGGCGCCAGCGGTGATGGTCACGGGAATCGTCCGCGGACCCGCTTCGGCCAGCAGCGTGAGGACGTGTTCGCCGGCCGACACTTCCAGCGTTACCGGCGTCTGGCCGCTGCGCTTGCCGTCGAGGACGACCGGGATGCCCGGCGGATCGGTGTTGACGACGAGCGTGCCCGGCACGGCCGCGGACGCGGATTCCCACAGATAGGAGCGCCCGGCCACGCCTGCGCCGGCCAGCACGACAACAAATAACGCCGCCGCAACAGGGCCGCGGCGCCACCACGGAGTGTTGTGCCTCATGTCGTCCGGTTCCTCCTGGATCGCAAACTTGTCTCCGCCTTCGCCGCTTCGCGGCTTCGGCGAGACCGCGCTCACAGGACGAGGGATTCGCGCGGTCTTGTCGCCGTCGCTCGCGTCGCGAGCTCGAATGGTTCGGGTGATTGGTGTCGGATGCGGGTCAGTTGCCGGTTGACGAGCAGCGGCATCGCGCACGCTCGCGCGAACGGTGCGCGTGGCGGGGCCGGAATCCGCCTGGGCCGCCGCGGGTGGAACAGGCGCGGGCACTCGATTCGGTTTCGCTGGAGTCGGTGCCGCAGCCGGAACGGGCGTCCGTGCCGGAGTTGCAGCCGGAACGGGCGTCCGTACAGGAGTCGCCGCCGGAACTGGCGTCCGAGCCGGAGCCGGTATCGGCGTGCGGGCCGGAGCCGGATTTGGAATCGGGATCACTTCGCGCGGAAGCGCCAGCGCCTGCCCGGAGGCCTGACCACCTCCGCCAAGGTCGGGTCGCGCCGCGACCCGACTAGGCAGCGCTGGCTGGACGGTCCGCTCTAGCGGACCGTCCCGGTGGTCCGCCGAAGCTTCACGCGAAGGCGGAAGGCCTCCGGCTACCGGGGACGCTGCGGGCATCGGCGACGCTGCGGGCATCGGCGCGGGAGCCGACATCGGAGCGGGCGTCCGCACAGGCGTCGGCGCTGCGTGGACGACGTCAAAGCCATAGCGCGAGAGCGCGGACTTCAGCGCATTGAGCTCGGCGGGCTGATTGTGCGGGGACAGCGCCTGCTTGAGCTCGGACCACACGGCCGTCGCTGTGCCGAACGCCTGCTTCGGCTCGAGCTGCAGCGTCTTGGCCAGCCATGTCCGCAGCGCCGCAGGCAGCGGCTCGAGCCCGCCCGACGCGGTCGCGGCCCACGCCCGCTCGGCCAGCGAGGCGGCCGGGACGGGATACTCCTCGATGTTCAGCGACCGCCCGTGGATGAGGGCGAGCGCCACGAGGCCGATCTGCAGCACGTCCGAGCGCTGGTCGAAGCACGCGGGGCCGGCCGTCTTCGGCACCGCGATCCGGAACTCCTCCCAGTACTGCTGGTCCGAGTGATGCAGCGCCTCGAGCGCCGAGGCGAGCATGTGCTCGACGATCACCACGCGCCCTTCGGGCGTGATCACGATCCGCTCCGGCGCAATCGCGCCGTGGCAGATCTCCGGCATCGTCTCGTGCAGGACGGCGCAGGCGGCCACGAGCTGGCGCAGGATGCAGACCGCCGCGTTGAATTCCAGGGGGACCAGGTCGTTCTCGAAAGCCTCGAGGATCGTCGAGAGCCTCGAGCCGCGTACGCGATCGGAGACGACGGCCAGGCCGCCGCCGAGGCGCACGCCGCGGGCTGCCGCGAACGACGGATCCTTGAAGGTGGTGAGCGTGTTCACCCGCTTGCGCAGGGCGAACTCGAACGAGGGCAGGCCGGCAAACTGTTCTCTGAGCTCGAGGACTTCGACCGGCTCGCCGTCAGGGCTCACGGCCTCGAAGCGGGCGCCGAGGTGATCTTCGAAGATCACGGGCGGCTGCGGCTGCGCCGGCGTCCCACGCGCTTCGGTCTGGATCACGGCGCTGCCCGTATAGCGGTTTTCGTACCTGCCCGGCGTGCCCGCGTCTCGGTCCGAGGCAAGTGCTTCGCCTCGTGACGCTTAGCGGAACACGCGCGCGCGGGCGTGCCCGGCCGGTGGGACCGAATTTGTTACAGGAACCGGATCGAACGGCTATTCCTGTTGGTCGTACGCCCGCTGCAACCCCGCAATGTCAAGTTTGACCATTTTGAGCAACGCCTTCATGACGCGGTTCCGCTTCGCGGGGTCCTTGTCCTGCATCAACTGCGGCAGGATCCTGGGCACGATCTGCCAGGACAGCCCGTACTTGTCCTTTAACCAGCCACACTGCGACTCTTTGCCGCCGTTGGCGGTGAGCTTCGCCCAGTAGTCGTCAATCTCCTGCTGCGTGTCGCACATCACCATGAGCGAGATCGCCTCGGTGAACGTGAACTGCGGCCCGCCGTTGAGCGCCGTGAGCGGCTGTCCATCGATCTCGAAGGAGGCGGTCAGCACAGACCCCGGCTTGCCGGGCCCTACTTCGGGGTATCGCGACATGTTCAGGACCTTCGAGTTCTTGAAGACGGAGCAGTAGAAATTCACGGCCTCTTCGGCATTGTTGTCGAACCAGAGGCAGGGAGTAATTCTGTTCATTGCCACACTCTAGCCTGTAGCTGGTAGCCGGTAGCCGGTAGCACGAAGCTGGTAGCCGGTAGCCGGTAGCTGGTAGCCGGTAGCTGGTAGCCGGTAGCCGGTAGCCGGTAGCCGGTAGCACGAAGCTGGTAGCCGGTAGGCAAATCTGCGTGCAACTCGTCTTGACAATACGCGCCGCGCAGGTTTCCATGCGAGGCATGTTTGAAGACAATCTCGGAGCGGCCGTCCTGGCAGCCGGCGCCCTCGGCACCGCGGCCTTCGGCATTGTCGAAGGGCTGAAAGGCTGGCGGATCATCGGCGAAGCGGGGTTCTCGACGCTGCGCCGGATGCTCGCCATGCTGATGGAGGCGCTGACCGCCGCCTATGGCCCCGACGTCGAACGCCTGCTGAGCGCGCAGTACCGCGGCGATTCCCGCGAGCTCGCGCGGATCATCCGGCAGGGCGCGCGGCTCGGGCTGTCGCCACGGAATGCCGCCGCGATCGCGGACGCGGTGGGCGTGGTCCCCGCCGCTGCCCTCGTGGACGCGGCCGCCGCCGTGGAAGCCGGACGCGAGCTCACACCGGAGCAGCGGAACGTGCTCGGCCGGTTCGAGTTGGCGGTGGACGCGCGGATCGAATCGGCAATGACGCTGGCGCTGGACCGGTACCGCCGCACGGTCATCCTGGCCGCTTCGCTCGTGGCGGTCGTGATCGCGCTGGTGATGGGACGGGAGCTCGGCGTCCCGCCGCATGAATCGCTGATCGTCGGCCTTGCGGCCGTGCCGCTGGCGCCGGTGGCCAAGGACGTCGCCGCCGGGCTCAAAGCGGCGGCCGCGGCGCTGCGCGCCCGGGCATGATCTACCTTCTCGATTTCCGCGCCGGCAACACGGGCGGGGCCGTCGTGCCGGGCAAGGTGGTGGCCGCGCCGGGCCTCGGCACCGAGATGGACCTGCGCGGGGAAACGAGCCTCACGTTCATCATCCACGGCTACAACGTGAATCGGGAGAACGGGCGCGACTCGCTGACGAGCGCCGCGCAGCAACTGACCGCCGGGCGTCCCGCGTCGTACGTCGGTGTGCTCTGGCCCGGCGACCACTGGACCCGCGCGCTCAGCTATCCCTTCGAGGGGCGCGACGCAGACGACTCGGCGGCGTTCCTGGCGAGATACATCCAGGACGTCATCGCGCGCGGGAGCCGGCTGTCGTTCGTCTCGCACAGCCTGGGCGCGCGCGTGCTGTTCGAGACGGTGAAGCGGCTGCGTCCTGATTATTCGATCGGACAGGTCCTGACGATGGCGCCCGCGGTGGACGACACGTCCGTGGCGACGCCTGGCGACTATCTGCCTGCGGTCGTGAGATCCGAGCGGGTCGCCGTCCTCGCGTCGCGGAAGGACAAGGTCCTGCAGCTCGCCTACCCGGTGGGCGACGTCCTCCAGGCCTTCATCTTTTTCCGCACCGATCATCCCGGGCTGGCGCTCGGCTATCACGGGCCGCGCGCTGCGAAGGGGCACGCGGTGCCGGCGCAGGTCCTTCACGAGCAGGTCCCGGACGCCCGCGAGAGCGATCACAGCCACTATCTGCCGACCCAGAATCCGACGCCGACCCAGGCGCGGAACCAGGCGTCGGCGATGACCTTTGCCCGGGACGTCCTGACCGCCGTTCCGCATCCGCGCTACGTGTAAACATGCCGGACCGCCGTTCCGCATCCGCGCTACTTATGAGGAGGGTCAGACCGGGGTCAGACCATAGTCTGACCCCGGTCTGACCCCATCCAAAAAAATGAACCAGGGCACGCTCGAACTGACGCTGCTGCACACGGACGGGACGCCGGCGCGCGACGCGCACACGGTGGCCACCTTCCTGCGAACGCCCCGAATGGAGGAGATCACACGCGCCGTCCTCACCTTCCCACCGGCGCGGCGCATCCCGCTGCCGGCGTTTCCGCAGGAGCGCGCCATCGCGTGCACCATCACGCCCGAGCGCTACCGCCACCGGGAGGTCGGCATCTTCACCTTCACCGACGGCGAAACCATCCGCCGCCAGCCCGACGTGTTCCGCCTGCCCCAGCGCTGGTCGCCGGCCTTCACGAAATGGGCCTCGCTCGGCGATGCATTCGACCCCCTCACAACGGTGCTCGAGGAATCGCCGGCCGTGCGCATCAAGGGCGGGAAGGTGCTCGGCACCTTCACAAAAGAGGTGTACGACGGCATCGATCCCGCGGAACGCGCGGCGGCCAACGCCAAGGCGTGCCTGCTCAACCTGTTCGCCAAGCTCGATGCCGAGAAGGAGCCGGTCTTCGGACGCAAGCCGTGGTTCCGGTTTGTGACGGACGTGCTGGTGATCGATCGGGAGCGCCTGGTTGCGCTGGCGGATGAGGAGATGTTCGCGCGCGTGTCAGAGATCCACAAGAAGATCGACCAGTTCTCCGACTACAAGCGCACGCCGTCCGGCGACCACAACAAGAACATCCCGCCCGGGTTCACGTTCAAGAAGGCGGACATGGTGAGCATCAAGACGAAGGAGGAGAACGGGAACCTGCAGCTCACGGTGACGCCCGCCACCGACGCGTCCGGAGCCAACGTGACGATCGTCGATACGGACATCGACGAGAACGGCAAGCTGATGGCGCACCTGGCGGATCTCTTCAAGCACAAGTTCACGGGCGGGACGCACCCGTTCGACATCCACGAGTACCTGCGGAAGGAAGCGCCGCAGCGCGATCTCGGCTACACGCTCGTGTGAACCACGAAGACACGAAGACGTTTCGGCCACAAAGGGCACAAAGAGCACAAAGGGAGAAGTCGCCGGTCGATTGGCCGCATCGCGGCCCGCGTGGACCGAGGGACCGAAACTGCAAGCCCCCAAATATGAGCCAGCGGGCTTGCGGCTTCGGTCCCT